>Ga0137372_10005617_pt1 | contig 12237 bp, 11 predicted proteins | sample SagtaG_6_FD_104911 | JGI IMG/M metagenome (GOLD analysis project Ga0137372, IMG submission 104911) | Vadose zone soil microbial communities from Sagehorn Ranch, Mendocino, California, USA - Sage1_R_60_16 metaG | ecosystem: Environmental > Terrestrial > Soil > Vadose zone | place: USA...
GAACAAACTTAATACGGCCATCCATGAGCAGTGCGGCAGAATTCATCACTGATTTGCCGGTCTCAGCCTGGGCAGGAGTTACAAGGCCGCAAATGACTGCAATCCCGTGCGTCTCGGCAGCAATGTCCTCCGCAGCCTCACGATTGTGTTGAACAAACGATGCGCGCTCGACCAAGTCGCGGGGAGGATATCCGCAAACCGATAGTTCAGGGAAGAGGATGAGACCCGCGCCCAAAGACTTGGCGCGGCTGGAGAAATCGATGATTTTCGCTGCATTCCCAGCAAAATCGCCAACCGTAGGATTGATCTGCCCCAGAGCAATCTTCACAGTCCCAGTTTAAACGAATGGGAGTGGAAGGCGTCGAAGACGGGGCAGCGAGCTAGTCCAGTTGCTCGAAGCTCACCGTTCACTGCTCGTAGCAGAAATCAACGCTCACTGACTTGGAACTGCGGAGGCCCTGTGGGCGGATCGGGAACCGGCGCCGGCCGTTGAGGACCGGAAGTGGGTGGAGCGTCGGGAGCCTCTTCGCCGGGCCGGCGCAGCGTTGGCGCGTTAACCGGCTTGTTCTCCTTCTGCGCAGCAGTCGCAACAGTCGGACCACCGAGGTCTATTTCCTTCTCGGTACGGACGATTTTCTGTCCATCAACTTTCATAATTTCCACGCGAATGACTTCGTCTCCCACTACGCGAATGAAATCCACGTCTTGAGGAGGATCTCCATAGATCCAATCTTCATATTCGTTGTCACCATCTTTTTCGCGGATCTTCTTCCCCGGACGGCCTTTCGCGTAGATAACCATTTCGCGGTTCATGCCTACGAGAACATTGTGGGCCTTGATTGCCTCTTTTACTTTTGGAGGCACGGATTCCAAGTAAGCTTCCAGCGGCGACTTGGAATCGAAGTCGAAGACCGGCCACAGCATTTGTTTCACTTGCTCGACGGTGAGATCGGGAATGTGGTGGTCGAAGACCAAGTCAACGTACGAGCCACGAGGATTATTTATAGGATCGTCGTTTGCGCCGCCGGGAGTCATCATTCCGCCGCCCGCGCCGACTTGGATGTGCTGATACCACTTTTTCTTCTTTACCGGTCCTCCATTGATCTCCAGATGCATGCGGTCGTTCTTCAATAGAAACTGCGTGATAATCGCGCGGTCACCGGGCTTTACCGAAGGTCCCCACAATGCAAGCAGCTTGCCTAAGGCCTCACCATTCGGCGACAGCTTGCCATCCCTAATACTGAGGCCAACTTTGCCCATGGGGAATTGAGTTCGAATGTAAACCAGATCGGAGCTAAACGTCCGGATGAGTTCCATGCGGTGTTGCTCGGTGAGGGGAGACGATTTCTTATCGTCGGCGAATGCCGATACGTCCAAGAAACGTAGCGCGACGCAGATTCCGAGAAACGCAAGGGTTTGACGCGGGCTCACGTACCACCTCGTCCGATTATAGTCCTTGGATGGCAAAGCACGTCAGGCTGCTGTCCCGGCAAGATACGAAAGGCACGCGCCTTGCGGAGCGTGCCCTTTGAGGGAAGACTACTGGGCAGTGAATTTCAATTTGTCAATATAGACGGTGTAGGGAGTGATGGCCTTGTTTCCGTCAATCTGATAGTTGATGGTCACGCCGTACCAGTTCGTGCTTGACGGGCTATCGTAACGATCAAGCGTCGCAGTGTTCCCATTCAGCGTGATCGTGTGGAAGAGCAGCTTACCTCCTGACGTCCGTTGCGCATGCAGAATTAAATGATTCCAGGAGTTGCTCTTGGGATTGCATGGTATTCCGCTGGGCACCCAATGCTTCTTTTGATTATTCCATGTATCCCATTCGTGGCCGCCGGCGATGCGGCACTCGTGACCCCAAATATAAGACTTGCCGCCGACGAACTGGTTGATATCGAACTCCATCGCTTGCGAGACGCTGGCATTTCCCACCCAGAAGTAAACGTCATAGGTGAAGTCATGCAGGTTCGGAATGATGGTCTTGTTGGTGTCTTTCAGTCCTTGCGAGGACATGCTGCCAATCAAATGCACGTTCCAGAACGCATCGGACCACTGGACAGATCCACCGCCGTAAACGGTTTTTGTGGTCTTCCCATCCATTGAAGGCGAAGCCACATTCTGCTTCCAAGACCATTTGAGTTCAGGTCCTACCGACGTGCACTTTCCGCAGAGTGGATACACCGGCGGCAGCAGGGCGTAACCATTCCAGCCAGTCTTGCTCTGCAAATCAGAAAAAACGTATGCCTTTGAGGAGGAGCCATTCACGGTGAGTGCCAGGTTTGTGCCAGCAGTCCATCCGCAGTTGTCCCACTGTTTAACGACCACGTTGTAGGTACCTGAATTCAGGTTGAGGTTGGTATTGAGACTCGATCCGTTCACCTTGTAAGCCAGGACGTTTGGAGCGGTGTAGATACCCATGGCAGCTACACCCTTCGAACACGCTGGCGAACTGCCAGTGGCAACGAAGTGAACGGGAGAGGTTGACGTATTTCCGGTTGCAGGTGAAGAAACGGTCACGATGGAAAAAGCAGGTAAGGCCAACGCGAATAGACACACTAATGCGAACCAGCGACAAAAACGCATCCCAACATCTCCAGACTTTTTATTGGCGACCAATTGCAGCGCGCGGCAAGTTGGAAGGATTTTAGGACGGTTGCCTGACGGTTGAAAGAAAAATCGACCTTAAAGGTTTAATCAGAAGTACAGAGCACCCTTGACGTAAGTAGAAGCACTTAGAACAACTTAGGTGGTTTTTTGCGCTTAGAGTTCGCGACGGCCTTCCATAGCTTTGAGCATAGTGATTTCGTCGGCGTATTCTATGTCGCTACCGGCGGGAATCCCAGTTGCAATGCGAGTAACTTTCAGTCCCGCACGCCGAAGTTGTCCGGAGAGATAGGTGGCAGTAGCTTCGCCTTCGACTGTTGGATTGGTGGCCAGAATCACCTCGTCTGCTCCGCCGTCTTCAACCCGCTTCATCAAATTCGCTATGCGCAGTTGTTCTGGGCCTACGCCGTGGATCGGCGAAATTGCCCCATGCAGAACGTGATAAACACCGTTGTAGTGCCGCGTCTTTTCGACTGCGGCAATGTTGGTGGGCTCTTCGACCACGCAGATCAGGTGCTGGTTCCGTGTTGCGCTCGAGCAGTAGGTGCAAGGGTCAACGTCGGTGATGTTGTTGCATACCGAGCAAAGGCGAAGGTTGGCCTTTACGTCTTGAATAGCGGCGGCAAGTGCACTCGCGTCGTCTTCGCTCGAACGCAAGATGTGGAAGGCGAGCCGTTGCGCGGATTTGCTTCCGACGCCGGGAAGTTTTTTGAGCTCGTCTATCAGACGGGCCATGGGTTCAGCGAAACGAGACATAAAAAATAGGGTGATCGGACGATCGGGTCATCGGGTGAAGTAAAGAGCAAACCGTTCTGTTTCAGATCACCTCGATGTTCCGATTACCCGATTCCTGGAATTCCTCCCAACATGCCGCCCATCGCCGATTGCATGCTCTCATCCACTTTGTTGGCCGCGCTGTTGATGGCGGCGACAATCAGATCTTGCAACATTTCCACGTCCCCGGACTTGACTGCCTCAGGATCAATCTTGACGTTCAGCACTTGCTTTCGCCCGTCCATTTTCACCGTCACGGTCCCTCCGCCGGAGGAGCTTTCGACGACGGTCTCCTGCATCTTCTTTTGCAGGACTTCGTACTGCTTCTTCGCTTGCGACATCAATTCTTGAATATTGAATCCGTTCATATCGCTACGGCCTTCCGTTGTAATTTTACTTGTTTCGCCGATAATCAATAATCGTGCGGATTTCCGCGCCGAATTTTTCTTTCATTCGCTGTACCACCGGTTCTTGTTCGGCGCGTCCACGCCCGCTTCCATTTGAGGCCGCTCTTGGCTGAATTGGTTGTGCGCTCGCCCCTGGTATCACTTGCAGCTTTGCGGGGCGCCCAAGCACTCCGCTCGCAGCGGCGATCATCATTCGCCTGGCATCGTTGCTCACGGACATCTCAATCAGCGACGCAGATGACGCGACCCTTATAGTGAGTTCATTGCCAGCAAGGTGCCATTCGCCATTTTCCAGCATGGAAGTGAGCATCGTCTGGCCTGCGGATGTAACCGCATTGAGCACGGCATTTCGCAGTTCGTCGCAACCGCGAAGATCAGCCTTTGGCTCAACGATCTTTTGCGGAGCAACGGCCGGCGCGGCTGCTCCCATGATTACGTTTGTGGTGCTCACTGCCGCGGGATTTTGCCGGGGAGGCATTACGGCAACATCTTCGGCGGAGAGTTCGGAGCGAGGTGTTCCTTTGCGGGCCGAATCGGCCGCAAAGGGTGAAACAAAAGGCCGCGGAGGTCCGGCATCAGCCTTCTTTGGTGCAGCCGCGGGAGTAGGTTGCCGTTCGGAGGCACCGGGGCGCGTGACCTCTGCGCCGCTCAACAACTGTTCGATTGGAAGTAATCGCTGCGCATGAGCGAGCTTCAGAAGGCCAAGTTCAAGATGAAAGCGCTGCTCTTGACGATAGGCAAGTTCCGCATGGGTCCGCAGCATAATCTGTAAATGCCGTGTCAGGTCCTCTTCGCTGAAGGCTTGCGCAATTCGGGCAACTCTGGCCCTCTCGTCCGCGGAAATTTGGAGTAGCGGAGACTCCGCTCCGGCGACCTTCGCCACGATCGCATTCCGCAGAAAGCGCACTAACTGGCGGGCAAAATGAACAGGATTTTGGCCTTCAGTGATCAGGCCGTCCACCATTTTCAGGATTTCTTCGCTAGCGCTGCGCCCCACCGCGACCATGATTTCTTCCAGAGCCCCGGAAGGCGCAACTCCGATTAATTGCCTGACGGATTCCGCGTTTAGGCGGCCCTCAGTTGAAGCGATGGCCTGGTCGAGAATTGAAAGCGCGTCACGCATGGAACCATCGCCAGCTTCGGCCAACATTGCAAGCGCATCGTCGTCGGCCGCAATATTTTCTCTTCCGCACAGGTCTTTAAGTTGCGCAACAATCTGATCAAATTTCACCGCCCTGAAACTGAAATGCTGGCAACGTGAGCGGATGGTTTGAGGTATGTCTTCCGGGGCTGTCGTGGCCAACATAAATACGACGTGAGCGGGGGGTTCTTCTAATGTCTTGAGCAGAGCGTTAAATGCAGCATCAGTAATCTGATGCGCTTCGTCCAGAATGTAAATCTTGAAGCGGTCGCGCGCTGGACGATAACGCGCGCCTTCCCGCAACTCGCGGATCTCGTCAATGCCACGGTTGGTGGCGGCATCAATCTCAATTACGTCAACCGAATTGCCGGCGCGAATTTCCGTACAGGAATCGCATACGCCGCAGGGCTCAGGCACCGGCTTCTCCGACGACCGGCAGTTCAACGCCATCGCCAGAATGCGAGCCACCGTAGTCTTGCCGATCCCGCGATGTCCACTGAAGATGTAACCGTGAGCCGTCCGTTCCTGCTCGATTGCATTCTTCAGAGTGCGGGTGACGTGCTCCTGCCCAATTACCTCTGAAAATTTTTGTGGACGATATTTGCGGGCGAGGACCTGGTAGCTCATTGAAGGAAGATAACGTGATTATACGTGAGCGTCGCTTGCGAATCTCCCTGCCAAGGGCTAGGCTGGTTGGCATTGCCAGAGGGGGACTTAGCTATGCAATTGAAAATTAATGTCCGGACCCTTCATGACGGGATAGTTGTGACGGATTGCGCCGGGCGCATTGTTTTTGGCGAAGAGACTGCGGAATTGCGCGATCGAATCAAAGGTCTGCTTTCGAGCGACAGCCGTATCGTTCTAAATCTCGCGGACGTCACTTATATTGATAGCGGCGGCCTGGGAACGCTGGTTTCGCTGTACATCACAGCGCAAAACTTGGGCGGGTCAGTTAAGCTGGCACGGCTGACGCAGCGGGTCGGCGATTTGTTGCAGATCACAAAACTGCTTACGGTATTCGAGGTCTATGACAGCGAGGAAAAAGCCGTTGAATCGTTCCGCAAGGGAGCGGCGGCCTAAACTCGATAACATGACGCCTCGGATCTCGCCGGAAAGCCGAATTCGCGCCACGATTCAAAGAATCCCTCGCGGCAAAGTCTCGACCTACGGTGCCGTTGCGCGCGCAGCAGGTTCGCCCGGCCGGTCGCGCCAGGTGGCGCGAGTCCTGTGCCGATCCATAGGTCTCCCCTGGCACCGAGTGCTTGGCGCGGGTGGAGAGATCAAATTGCGCGGCGACTCTGCCATCGAACAGCGCCTGCGCCTCGAAGCTGAAAGCGTTCGATTTCGTGGACGGCGCGTGGACATGAAGGCGCATGAGTTCGTGTTTCGGAGAAGATAGTCGCACTTCTGTTGCGACTTGCTTTCGCATCTCTCCGTGTAACCTCACTTCATTACCTCGGTAACGGCTTCACTTCCCGAAATCGATTGTTTCCCATAACGAACCACGTAAGATTGTTTTGCACTCCCCAGATTTAATCCCCGAAAACTGAGCTCTGACTGGAGACCGTATGAGGAAAGCACTGTGCGCAGCCCTGTTTCTCGTAGCCTCGACATTGGTCGGATGCGGTGGTGGAGGTTCGCAATCCAATCACTCATCGGGTCAGGCGACCGTCTCTTCCATACGGGTAGCGCCCACCTCAATGTCAATTGGTACCGGTTCGGGACAGCAGTTCAGCGCAACCGCGCACATGTCCGATGGGACTAGCAAGGACATTACCAGCACAGTCCAGTGGAGTTCGTCGGATTCCAGCATTGCGAGTGTGTCGTCTGGCGGGATGGCCACCGGCTCGGCGGCGGGAACCGTCAGCATCACTGCCCAGTCAGGCAGCAGCTTGAAATCGAGCGCAACGCTCACCGTCAGCAGTGCAGCAGTGAATTTAAGTTCAATCGTGGTCGCGCCCGCGGCGTCGTCTTTGCCGGTCAACACCAGCCAGCAATTCACGGCGACTGGAAATTATAGTGACGGCAGCAGCGCAGATTTGACGGCACTTGTGACTTGGGATTCGTCTGCGACTGCGATCGCGACGGTCAGCGCGTCAGGTATGGTGAAGGGCGTAGCGGCTGGTTCCACGAATATCTCGGCGTCGTTGGGCGGGATCTCAGGCTCTAATTCTCTTACTGTCAGCGCACCAAGCCTGGTCTCGATTGCGGTCACACCGGTGGGGCTGACGCTTGGCATCGGCATCAACCAGCAATACATTGCGACCGCGACCTACAGCGACGGCAGCAGCGCCGATTTGAGTTCAGGCGTGACGTGGACTTCCTCGTCGACTTCCGTCGCCACTGTCAACAGCTCAGGATTAGTTACCACTGTTGCCGCGGGTCAGACTACGATCACCGCCACCATTGGTGCGTGGACCGACAACTCAACCTTGACGGTGGTTGCGGCCCACCTGACTTCAATCGACGTTAGTCCGTCAGTGCAAACGATCGCGGCCGGCACCAATCAGCAGTTTACAGCTGTTGGCAACTTCGATGATGGCAGTACGCAGCTGCTTCAGTCCATTACCTGGAGCACTTCTTCAAACTCACTCGCGACGGTGGATACGACGGGTGTAGCAACAGGAGTTGGTATCGGTGTGGCGACTATCACGGCCACCTCGGGCTCTGTCAGCGGCACAGCTTCACTTACAATTTCCGCTGCAACTCTGGTCTCGATCGCGGTTACGCCTGCGAATTCAAGCATGGCAGTTGGAACGACGAAGCAATTCACCGCTACCGGAACATTTACTGATTCTTCGACACAGGACATCACAGCAGTTGCAGTTTGGACTTCTTCGACGCCCACAGCAGCGACGATCAATGCTCAAGGTCTTGCTTCGAGCGTTGTCACCGGAACTACGACCATCGGCGCTGCGTTCGGGTCTGTGAGCGGATCAACTGGGCTTACTGTCTCCACCGCTCACTTGGTCTCGATTGCGGTATCGCCGGTAAATCCACGAATTGCGAAAGGTACGTCAATCAAGTTCACCGCGACTGGAACGTTCAGTAACGGCAGCGTAGCAACGAATCTGAGTGGCGTTTCCTGGAAGTCTTCGAAACCTAACCTTGCATCGATTCGCGGTTCGGGCATTGCGCACGGCAAGAAAGGTGGCACAGTCACAATCACGGCTTCGGCATCTGGCGTGAGCGGCAACACAACTCTGACAGTGGGAACCGGAACCCTGGTGTCGTTAACTCTTACTCCAGCAGCGCCGACCGCGGCGGCAGGAACAACCCAGCTATTCGTCGCAACCGGCACGTTCAGCGACAGCAGCACGCAGGACATAACGCTGAATAGTCACTGGAGTTCGTCTTCGGCCAGCGTTGCGACAGTCGCCAATGCTCCGAGCGTTGCGGGCCTCGCCAACTGCAAGAACGCGGGCACCAGCACGATCGGCGCAAACTCGGGTGGAGTTACTGGAAGTGCGTTGCTGACAGTGCAGTAGGATAGCAGCGTTAGAAAGCTGTCCGTCGCGACCGAGCCGGATGCTCACGTGGGACAGGCGTCTCGCCTGTGCTGGTCGAGTTACCCAGGACTTCATCCGGGCTGGACAGGCGAGACGCCCGTCCCACGTGTTCATTTTTTCAGAAAGAACCTACGGCAGACCTTCCGCGACGGTGAACAGCCCGCCCAGTACTGTCAGTCCCTAGCTGTTACGCGTAGCAGGTCAGGCTTTTCTCTTGTAGTGGATTGGCCAAACCACTTGCCACGTCTTGCCGCCGTCCAAGGAGCGCTCCCAGCTCCAATCAAGCTCCTGCGCAGTGATGTTCTTCCAGACCATTCGTTGCAGAACCTGGCTGCCATCGGGCCGGACTCCCTCGCGCGCAAGCGTCATCTGTCCATCCGCGAATTCTCCGACAAAATCCAGATACCCGCCCTCGTTGTCCACCCAGGTTTGCTTCCATTTTCGGGCACGGACATCGTAAGTAGAAACGCTCATGCCACGTAGCGGCATTGAGTCTCCGCCGGAGAAACTTTCCTGAACGACACATCCGTCGAGCGTGCGCTTAATGCTGTTGGAACCACGGCCCATCTCACCCTGCGTCTGCCCCGGCCATGTGAGATCCCATTCTCCAACCCAGAACTCGAATTGCTTCTGTTGAGGCTCGCTGCAGGGCGCCGTTGGTGAAGTCTTCTGCTGCGCTGATCCGGCGCAGGTCGCCAATAATATTGAGATGAGGAGGCGACTGCCTATTTTAGGAAACATAAAGGCCCTCCTCGAACTAGACGCGTTCAGTTACAAGAAGGTAGCAATACTACGCGCGAATGTCGCCATATTCGGTATCAACGGAAGGATATTAGGGGTGAATCTCCAGCGGCGTGCCGTTGTTCACTAGCTTCCAAATTTCCTCGATCTCCGAATCGGTGACAGCGATGCAGCCGTCGGTCCAGTCGCGAGCCCGATGCGCGGCGCCAATCAAGCCGTATCCATTCGGCAAGCCATGGATGAAGATGTCGCCCCCTGGCGATACGCCGAGTTTATGTGCACGCTCGCGATCAGCTGCATTCGGATAAGAAATGCGCAGCGACCGATGAAATTGGCTGCGCGCGTTTCGGCCGTCAATCACGTAGACACCTTCCGGCGTCCGATGATCTCCCTGGCGGGTTTTCGGCCCAACCGGCTCCCCTCCGAGTGCGACCTTGTAAGTCTTCATCACTTGACCTGCATGCATCAGTTCCATCGTGCGGGCGCTCTTGTGGACGATAATGCTGTCGGCGTGAGGCTGAGCAAGCAAGCGAGAGGCAACAAGTGCAAGCAACGCAACCGAGAATACAGTCCTGAAACTATGTAGCATGTGCACACGAGAATAGTTCCTGCGCAGCTGTTGCAATAGTGAAAAGTTGGACACGCGTCAGTGCCGAAGGCACGGTATGGGAAAGCCCGGCATGGAAATGCCGGGTAAGCGTACGGACCGAGCGAGTCCCGTTTCGGGACGGCACCCTTCGGGTTGTGCGTTCATCACAGACACGCGTTCGCGAAATGTGGATATTTAGGCGGATGGCTCATAAATATCCGAACCTCCTCATTCACCTTGTGTTCAGCACCAAAGAAAGCGCGAATCTGATTCCGAACGAATTGCTTCCGAGGCTCTGGAAATATTTTGCAGGAATCGGGCGGAATCATGGGACTCCGGTACTCGCAGCTGGTGGAACCTCCAACCATTCCCATCTGCTAATTGCGCTTCCCTCCGACATGACTCCGGCCAAAGCCGTTCAGGTGTTGAAGGCGAACTCCTCAAGATGGATTCGCCAACACGGAATCGCGTTCACGTGGCAAGAGGGATACGGAGCGTTCAGCGTGAGCAGTTCCAACAAGGCTGCCGTTGTGGATTACATCGACCATCAGGCGGAACACCATCGCGGACGCTCGTATGAGACCGAATTCGAGGCGATGGTTCGAAAATCCGGAATGCGGTTCGAGGCGGAGGAGGCGTTCGGGTAGGTGCCGTCCCTTCGGGACTCGGGTCTGTTTGTCATCCCTACCCGGCATTGCCGGGCTTTCCCATATCGTGCCTTTGGCACTAGATTTGTAACTTGGAGCGGTGATCGGAAATCGGAGACGCAGTTGGATTCGAGGAGACGTTGGGAGGTGCCGTCCCTCGCGGGACTCGCATCATCTTTCATCGCACCCGGCACTTCCGTGCCGGGCTTTCACATCACGTGCCTTCGGCACTGGGGGCGAGGGTCCGCCGGATCTCGGCATAGTCCCATCTTTTCGAGCCGTTGCCATCGTCACCGAATTCGGAATCTTGTCTTAAATCTGAGCGCAGAAAGGTCAATTTGGGGGTGTCGGCAAGTTCAGCTTTGCGCCGTTGAGGTTTCGGTGTCATTCAGAATTCGGGAACTCTCGCGTTTAACGTATGCCCTGGGTCAAGGATTCAGGTACACCGTGGGTTAAGGATTCTTGGATCAAATCGGGACGGCGGAAATTGCAACCGCCCAGCCCCAAAGGGGCAGAATATGAAAGCCCGGCACGGAAGTGCCGGGTGCGATGAAAGATGACGCGAGTCCCGAAGGGACGGCACTTATCGAGTTCTAGCCTCCAATACAGGTGAATCTGCCGCAACGAATGATAAGTTTGTGCAATGGATATTAGTTGTCTCATCGACGATTTCGCTGTTCGAAGTTTTCGAGATCAAGCGGACGAGGACTATATCTCAGCTCGTTTATGCCTGCGTGCTGCGCTCGTGTTCCCGTCGCTCTGGTCGAGCCATCAGATCGTTCGAGAAGTACATCAAATGATCCGTTTTTTTGTTAACCTAGCTGTGCTCCGCGCTAGGCGGCCCACGAGGTGTTTATGCCAGGAGGCTTGCGTTTGCTTCTGCTTTTGTTGTTCTGCTTTATTTTTGCGGCTAGCGTGCTGGCCGACGATACCGCAAGCTCCAGCTCTCTGCCGTCCTCGTCCGGTCCTCCCGTTGCCGCGCAAAAGCCAGTCCAGGATAAAATCCAGGGACACACAATCACCGATCCCTACCGCTGGCTCGAGGATGCGAGCAGTGCGGACACCCAACGATGGGTCCATGATGAACTCGCTTACACCCGCAGCGTGCTCGATCCGTTGCCGGGACGCGATGAACTCCACAAACGTCTCACCGAGTTGCTCTCGATCGGTACGATCTCTGCGCCTCAACTCGGCGGAAAGTATTACTTCTATACCAAACGCGAAGGCTCGCAGAACCAGCCGGTACTCTTCGTGCGGGAAGGACTGGATGGCAAGAACCGCACGCTGGTGGACGTGAACGCTCTCGCCGCAGATGGGACCGTGGCCCTCGATTGGTGGACGCCATCCGAAGATGGAAAGTACGTCGCCTACGGGACCTCGCCCAGCGGCTCCGAGATGAGCACCCTGCATGTGATCGACACCGCAACTGGCAAGCTGCTTCCCGACGAAATCGAACGCACTCGCGCGGCTAGCATTGCATGGAAGCTCGACAACTCGGGGTTTTATTACACGCGATATCCCAAGAAAGGCGAGGTCGCTGAGGGCCAGGATGTTTACAACCGACACATCTTCTATCACACGCTCGGCGGCGACTCCGCTAAAGACCCTCTAATTTTCGGCGAAGGTCGCGACCCGCAGGATTGGCCAGACTCCGAGCTCTCCAATGACGATCGCTGGTTGCTGATCTCAGTATCGCAAGGATGGACAAAGACCGAACTCTTCCTGCAAGACTTAAAGGCCGGTTCGCCGCCCGTCCGAATTACAGAAGGCAAGAACTTCCTTTACGGCGGCGAAATCGTCAACGGAAAGATCTTCATTACGA
>Ga0137372_10005627_pt1 | contig 12229 bp, 16 predicted proteins | sample SagtaG_6_FD_104911 | JGI IMG/M metagenome (GOLD analysis project Ga0137372, IMG submission 104911) | Vadose zone soil microbial communities from Sagehorn Ranch, Mendocino, California, USA - Sage1_R_60_16 metaG | ecosystem: Environmental > Terrestrial > Soil > Vadose zone | place: USA...
GGTGCCGATGAGTTTTCGCGCGCCCGTCGGTCCTACCAGCATTGAGTCGCACCGAGGAGGACGTCATGGGCCGGATAGTCGTGACCGAGTTCATCTCGCTCGACGGGATCATCGAGGCACCGGGTGGCGGGGAGGACTACAAGTACGGTGGGTGGACCTTCGAGATCGACCGTGGTGACGAGGGCAACCAGTTCAAGCTGGACGAGACGATGAGCTCCGCCGCGTTGTTGCTCGGCCGGCGGACCTACGAGGGCTTCGCGGCGGCTTGGCCCGAGCGCGACGGGGAGTTCGCCGACAAGTTCAACACCATGCCGAAGTACGTCGTGTCGTCGACGCTGCGCGACCCGGAGTGGACCAACTCGACTGTGCTCTCCGGCGACGTGGTCGACGAGATCACGAAACTGAAGAGGGAGCAGGACGGCGACATCGTCGTGCATGGCAGCGCTCAGCTCGTGCAGTCGCTGATCGAGAACGACCTCGTCGACGAACTCCGGCTCATGGTCTTCCCGGTCGTGCTCGGCACCGGCAAGCGGCTGTTCGGCGAGACCACCGACAAGAAACGGCTGCAGCTGTCGTCATCAACCGTGGTCGGTGACGGCGTCGCCATCCAGGTCTACACGCACACCTGAACCGGTAGAGACTTGACGCCGTGCCCCAGAACCACGAGCAGCAGGTCAGGACGCTGATCACTGACGGGGCAGCGGCGGTCAACGAGTGGCTGAAGGAGGAACAGCGAATGAAGACACCCCCGATCGTCTCCCCGGCTGAGTGGGATGAGGCCCGGGAGCGACTGCTGGTAAAGGAGAAGGAGCTCACCCGGGCGCGCGACGCGATGGCGGCCCAACGCCGGCGCATGCCATGGATTGCCGTGGAGAAGGACTACCGCTTCGAAGGGCCGAACGGTCCTGCAAGCCTGCTCGACCTATTCGAGGGCCGCCGCCAGCTGATCGTCTACCGCGCGTTCTACGGGCCGGAGGTCACCACCTACGCTGAGGGCGGCGCATACCCGGAGCGGGCCTGTGTCGGCTGCTCGTTGCTCGCCGACCAGGTAGCGAATCCGGCACACCTGAATGCCCGCGACACCTCGCTGGCGTTCGTGTCGCGGGCCCCGCAAGCGGACATCGAGCGCCTGAAGGCACGGATGGGCTGGGAGTCGATCCCGTGGTACACGCTGACCGACGACTTCGACGCCGACTTCGGGGTGGGCGAGTGGCACGGCACCAACGCCTTCATCCGCGACGACGATCGCGTGTTTCGCACCTATTTCGTTAACAGCCGTGGCGATGAGGCGATGGGAAGCACCTGGAGCTATCTCGACATCACCGCGCTCGGTCGCCAGGAGGAGTGGGAGGACTCGCCGGAGGGCTATCCCCAGACCCCGCCATACCAGTGGTGGAACTACCACGACGCCTACGCGCCGGGCGCCTAATCGCACACATCGTAGGTGTGCCGCTGAGGAGCCGCTGCGGCCCTTGGTGAGCGGAGCGGGTTCGTTGCCGCTGGCGGGCGCGATCGCGTGACGGGTGAGGCTTAGCTTCGGGGCCAAGAGAGCCGGTGCGCTGACCGGGAGGTGCGAAAACGGGCGTAACGGCGGACCCCGAGCACATCCTTTCCCGACGCCCGGTGGTGCTACCGCATAACGACGGTTCCCGGGAGATAAACCGCGGGTGCAGACGATCGGCAACACCAGTGCGTGGCCGCCCGCTCATCGGCACGATCGTGCACTCGACCACCAACGCAGGCAGTCACGTTCGGTAGCACACGGTCGGCGGCAAGAGCGGGCGTTTCGACCTTGCAGCAGATCACGCTCAATCGACCTTAGGCCGGCTTGGTGCGTGACGCGCTGAGTTCGCGTGGCTGCCTTGGACCCTCAGCCCAGCGACCGGCTGAAGGGCGATCATGTGGAGTTGCCGTTGAGCGTCGCAGCCTGGACGGTGGACAGGGCTATTGCGTTCTATTTCTGCTGATCACAGCGTTGATGAGGTCGTTTGGGCGACGGCTGGCCCGTCTGGTCGCGCGGGCGATGTTGGGTTCGCCGTTGCTGCGGTGGTATCCGATCGCGGTGTTACGTAGTACGGCGGCGACCGCGGGGCCGTTGCCGGTCCGGGCCTGGTGGGCGTCCTCGCTGAAGGTCACATCCCGCACCCAGTGAAGACGATTTTCGATATGCCACTCCCTGCGGGTCCAGTCGGACAGCTCGACGGGCTGGGCATCCTGGGCGGGCAGCGTGACAACGAGGTAGGCCGTCTCTCGGCTGGTCTTCGCACCGATCGTGCGGGTACGGGTGATCCGCACCGCCTGCTGCGCATGCGGGAAACCCAACCCGCCCGGGGTGCGCACGGTGACGGCCTTGACGGTGCGGGTTTCGCGGCGACCGTGGCCGCGGCTACGGGTGCGGTGCCCGACCGGGACCTGCGCCCAGGGCAGCTGCTTGAGCTGGTGGAACAGGGTGGGCTGGTTCGCCTTGATGGTGACCATCAGATGCCCATTGCGGGCGGCGACGGCGTGCGCGTGGCCGACCTGGGCGTGCAGCGCGTCGGCGACGATGATGGTGCCGGCCAAGGACCCGAGGCAGGCCTGCACCTGCTCCAGCAGCGGGGCGAAGGCCGGGATTTCGTTGGACTTCGCCTCGATGCACACCTGGGCCCGGACAACGCCGGTGGCGGTGTCGTACGCCGACAACAGGTGCACCTGCCGCCCGTCGGGCAATTTCGCCCCACGCAGCAGCTTGCCGTCCACCGCGATAACCACCCGGCCCGCCCGACCGGAGGCGGCCGGCCGGCCAGGCAGCCGGCAGCGTAGCCAGCCGGTCAGCACCGCCTGCAGGACGTGGGCGTCGATACGGATCAGCAACCGCCACACCGTGCTGCCGGCCGGGATCCGGCCACAGAACCCGATCTTGCGACGGGCCGCTGGGTCCAGGTCGGCCGCCCAGTCCGCGATCGCGGCAAACGTGCTCGCCCCGGCCAACACCGCGCACACCGCCACCGCCAGCAAGCTGGCCAGCGGGTAGCGCACCCCGCGCCGGTGACGCGGGTCGGCAACGGCTGCCAGGGCGTGCAGCAGATTCTGCTGCTCGTCCTCGTTCAGGTGGCCGGGTACGTCGAGGCCAGCGGGCGGGTTGGGTCGGACAGCGTCGATCAGCGAGGATGACATCAGCAGGTGTGGCCTCTACTCGGAGTCGTAGTTGTCAACAACTCCATGATCACCGCCGGGGTCGCACCTGCCTCACACAACCCCCGCTGTCCGCATAGTCCCGGGTCAGCCAACCTCACCCGCGACTACGCAATGACCCTGGGACGGTGGAGAGGAGCACGAGCGAAAGGGAACCCGATGCCAGAACTGTTGGTGGACTTCATCACATCGCTCGACGGCTACGCCTCAGCGGAGGGTTGGCCGGGCTATTGGGGTCTCGAGGGACCCGAGTACCTGGCGTGGCTCGACCAGTCGCCGGAACGCAACTATACGACCCTGATGGGGGCGACCACATACCGGTTGATGTCGGGCTTTGCGGCCACGTCCGACGACGACAGCTTCGCGCAGCTGACCGAGATGTCCAAGGTCGTGTTCTCCTCGACCCTCAACGAGCCGTTGGCGTGGGCCAACACGCGCTTGGTCGACGAGGACCCAGTCAAGGCCGTACGGTCGCTGAAGGCGGAAAGCACCGGTGGGTTCCGCACGATCGGCAGCCTCACCTTGTGCCGGTCGTTGCTCGAGGCCGGCCTCGTCGACCGCTTCCGGGTGGTCGTCTTCCCCGTCATCACCGGCCGCACCGGGCGGGAGCGGATCTACGACGGGTATCCTGACGTCGGCCTCGAGATGGTCGCCAGCCGTACATTCGACGGCAGGCTGCAGCTGCTCGAATACGTGCCCACAGTCCTCACCGGTCCGCCGAGCAGCGAGCGAACAGACTGAGTCCCGGGAAACGTGCGGCTCAGGCAAGAAGTGCCTGCGGCCAACAATTCCGCGCGCTGACATCGGCACGACCGGATGGTCAGCGATGCCTCGGTCCGGCTGCGTACCGCAGTGCCCGGCCGGGTACGGATGGCCGCCGCCCGCGGCGCGGAGCCGGAATCGACGAACCGTCGAGGTGGGTAGCTGCGCCGGTTCAGCCAGCTCGCGTGGCATTCTCAATGCGCCGTTATCGCCCGAACAAGGAGACGCAAGTGAGCCTTGCCGCCCAGACGCCCGACGAGGTCCGCATCGCCGAGCGCTACCTGACGGTCCTCGCCGACGTCTCCCGTTGCGCCGAGGCGGTCCGCAACGGCGACTGGCGCCATCTCGCTGACAGCGCCGACGACCTGTGTCGCCGCGCCGCGCTGCTCGCCGCGGCCGTCAGCAAGCTCGAACCCACCGAACCGGACCCACGCGGCGACGTCGTGACCACGCCGGTCGCCTCCCGTACCGACTGCCCACTGGCCGCCCGGCTTCTCCACCCGATCGGGACGGCCACGATCGCCAAGACCACGATGATCGACCCGTTCACCCACCCCGACGAACAGCCCAACCTTGGCGGATAGCAATTACCCGAACCCCCTGCTCCGCGGCAGATGCGTAATGAGAAGCGCTCTCCGTCATCATGGAACCATGGGGCACCAAGGCCAGGAACCTGGGTCGTTCGCCGACCTGGACCGCAAAGCACGCTCCATCCCCCAGGAGGAGCGGACCTACGCCCAACCCTGGCCACAACCGATCAGGGACGGTCACTGGACCGACGGCAACGGCACCCACTGGCACATCCGCGGAGGAGCCGGACTCCCGCGCGTAGTGCTCCGACGGCTACTCAAGCGCCCCGACCTGCGGGTCTTGCACGCGTACGGTCCCCATCCGGCTGAGGTTTCCGACGCGGAACGTGAAGCGCTATTGGAACGAGTAGAGCGATACTTCGCTGGCGAGGCCTCGCCCCACAGCGAGTTCTGGTTGGCTGAGTTCCGCGACGACGACCGCCACGTCATGCTCGTCATCGAAGAAGCGTGCTAACAGCGGCTATCCATTCGCGATGAGCCAATGCTGAAGAGCGCCGGATTCGGCAGATGGGGAACGGCGTGATCGTGCCCGGACGGGGGTGGTAGAACGTCGCCATGCGATTCCTGCACGCCCGCGAGGTCGCCGCCCTGCCGTGGCTGGCCCCGACGGAGGAGATCGTCGCGGACACGGTCTCCGTGCACGGACAAGTCGCTGTCCTCGCCGCTGCCCGTACCCTGCCGTCGACGACACCGGCGGCTGGATCGCTTGCCACTGCGACCGTGTACCTCCACGACGACGACGGCGGCTGGCGGGCCGTCGCCGTGGACGTGTCGGCAACGGCCTACCCGCACCTCGACATCCTGCCCGACGGCGACCTTCTCATTGTGGGTGCCCGCTGCCGGCGCTATCGCGACGGCAGCACCGACGACAACGCCCACACCTTCGATCCCACCGGAGCGCGTTCTGCCTGGGCGACGGCATCGAGCACATCGGCGTGGACGATGCCGGCAGCATCTGGGTCGCCTACTTCGACGAAGGAGTCTTTGGCAACCTCGGGTGGACCCAACCGGTCGGCGCCGCCGGGCTCGCCCGGTTCAGCCGTCATAGTGACCGCTTATGGACCTACACCCCACCACCAGGTGCCGCCGAGATCGCCGACTGCTACGCCCTCAACGTCGCCGCCCGCACGACGTGGATCTACTACTACACCGACTTCCCGCTGGTCCAGATCACCAACGGCAGGACCCGAGCGTACGCACCCACACCCGTGCGGGGTGCCCGCGCGGTCGTGGTCCACGACCACGACGTCGTTTTCATCGGCGACTACGACGACCCACTGCGCCTCAGCAGCTGCCACCGAACCAGGGACACCGTCGAGTACCGCGGCCTAGCCACCATCATCGGACCGGACGACGCCCCACTGACCCTGTTCCATCTGGTTGCCGCCCGGGGCAGCCGTCTCTACCTACGCACGACCACGCACATCATGCTCGTCGACATCGCCGACGAGCCCAACCAGACCCGCTGAACCGCCAACCCACAATCAGACAGCCCCGCAACGACCAACCCCGCGCGAATCGCGGCCAGATCCGGTCGTGTGCGCACTCGTGTGGCTTATCGCAGGTGAGCCCGGGACAGGTCCGGTTTGCCGGCGGTGTTCAGTTCGGCCGGCAGCGGTGCGTGTAGGCGTTGCCACACGTCGGCGTGTTCCAGTCGGGCAGGGGTGGCCAGCAGGTCATCCCGGAGCCGAGGCCGAGTTCGGCGGGCAGCCATTCCTAGCGGATGCCGGTGGGCGTTGACCACCTTGGCGGAAATGGCGTTCGCGCTGGGCGGTCGCCAGGTGGTGGCGACATTGCGCGATGAATCAAGTGCTCTTGATCCAGCAGAACTACCGGTAGCGGCGACCCGGGCGGCCTGGACCGGCATCCGGTCAGGAGCGCAATTCGGTGGTCCGATCCGGGTGGGCGGGCGAGCATGGTCGGCATGGTGAGGGATCGGGTATGAGGTTGCCGCTTCAGGGCGGGCTGCCGCCGGTGGATGCGGTGGCCGGCGCCGTCGTGGAGATCGCCTGTGATGAGTCCGGGTTCTCCGGCACCAAGCTGCTGCATCCGGCCACCCCGGTGATCACGCACGCGAGTGTCGACCTGTGCGTCGGCGAGGCGGTCGGGCTGATCGCGGCGCTGCGGTCCGGGTTCCGGTGCTCGCCGAACGAGTTCAAGTCCGGGCAGTTCCTTCGCAGCCCGAAAGCGGGTGAGGCGCTGGAGTGGTTCCTGGCGGCGCTCAGCGGCCGGGCGCACATCCACCTGGTCGACAAGGAGTACTTCCTCGTCACCCGGATCGTCGACCTGTTCCTGGCCGAGCCGTCCTACGCGGCCGGTACCCGCCTGACCCAGGACCACCTTCCGGCCGCCCTCACCTTGTACCGGGCCAGACGCTCGGCTGCTTGCGACTGGGGTGTCTTCCTCGCGGCCTTCGTCGAGCTGGTCCGGATCAAGCGGCGGCATCGGCCGGATCGCCGGGTCTTGGAACGGTTCTTCCAGGCGCGGGATGCGCTGGCACGAGACGGGCTCGGCGCGCAGGCCGAGGCTGTCCTCGACGGGCTCAGCCGGACCCGGGTGTGGGCTGTCCTGACCAGGCTCAGCGACGACGACCGGTCGATCCCGCCACCGCTGGAGCCGATGCTGCCGGCGCTGGCCGAGACCGTCTTGTTCTGGAGCGGCGGACAGCGCCAGGTGCTGGTGATCCACGACGAGCAGAGAGCGCCCTCACGACCGGCCGGTTGAGCCGACTCCAGCAGGTACTGGCCGACGGCGCCGGATCGTCGCCAGCAGGTGCCGACGAGGCTGGGGCGTCGCCGGCCAGGGTGTCACCGCTGGCTGGGCTGGTGACAGTCGACTCCCGGGACGATCCGCGGGTCCAGGTCGCCGACCTCCTGGCCGGGCTGGTCCGGCGGTTGCCGGGGACCGTCGACGACGGCCCACTCCAGCCGTTCCTCTCCCCGACCTCACTGCGCGATCCCGACCCATGACGCGCGGTCGATCTGACGCCCAGGAGGTACGAGCTGCCGGGGCAACGATGTCACAGTGCGGGTAAGTTATCGGCCCAGGTAGAACAACCGGCGGTTCGACCAGGACCGACTCCTGGGAACTGGCGATCACCAGTAGCGACCGTCAAAGCCAACCTGTGCAATCAGCGGCAAGACCTGGCGATTGCCTTGTGGGAGCGCAACGCGGTCGGCCACCACGTCACCAACATCGTCGTGACCGAGCTCCAGGAGGACGCTACGCACGCCATCTCCAAGGGCATCGGCATCATGGCCGACGGCTCCTGCGGCAGCCTCACGTACTACGACACGCCGGTCCGGGGCGAGCACGGCTGGCGCATCACCCACCGGCGGATCCGCGGTTCGAGACTCTTTAAACCAACTGGTTGACACAGCGGCTTGCGCGGGTCTACCTTGGGTTTCAACCAAAGGGTTGTAACAGAGAGGCACCGATGGCGGCCGACACTCTCTCGCGGATCTTCTCCGCGTTGGCGGACCCGACCCGCCGCGACATGGTGGACCGCCTGTCCACCGCCGACGCGACGGTCAACGAGCTCGCCGCACGGTACGAGATGTCACTGCAGGCGGTCTACAAGCACCTCCGAGTGCTGGAGGACGCCGGGGTGGTCAGCCGTCCGCTTGGACCGCAGCCGCGGTCGGTGCACCTGGAGGCGGAGGTCTTCGACCTGATGGACAGCTGGATCGAGCGCTATCGGCGCAAGGCCGAAGAGCGCTACCGCCGTCTCGACGCCGTACTCGAGGCGATGAACCGCGACGAGCAGAAGGAGCACAACAATGAACGTGATCGCTGAGGCGACCATCGAGGCCGACCCGAAGGTGCCGGTCATCCGCATCACCCGCGACTTCAACGCCACGCCCGCACAGTTGCTGCGGGCGCACACGGACCCGGACCTCTTCGTCCAGTGGGTCGGGCCGAACGGCATGACAACCAAGATCGACCAGTGGGACGCGCGTACCGGTGGCAGCTGGCGATTTGTCCAGGACGCGGAGGGTGCCGAATTCGTCTTCCGCGGCTGCTTCCACGAGATCCGCCCGGACCGCATCGTGCAGACGTTCACGTACGAGGGCGAGCCCGACGGCGTGGCGCTCGAGACCATGGTATTCGAGGACCTTGGCGACGGCCGGACCCGGATGCTCGCGTCGTCCCTGTGCGACAGCTTCGAGGGTCGTGACGCGTGGCTGCAAAGCGGCATGGAGACCGGCGTGCACGAGGGGTACGCCAAGCTCGACCGGCTGCTGGCCGATGGCGCTGTCTGAGGCTCCGGCCGAGCGGCACCGGCAGATCGGCGCCACGTTCACCGACCGGGTACGCGGTACCCACGACTGGGACGTGCCGTCGCCGGTAGCCGAATGGACGGCACGCGACGTGGTGCGACATCTGACCGAATGGTTCCCGTCGTTCCTGGCGGCCGGCGCGGGTGTACAACTTCCGAGTTCTACCGGTCGCTGCGGTGGCCGGGCTGGCAAGAAGAGACACGCGCCTTGCCCCGTGTCCCACGGGATCACGGTCTACCCGTTCTGTGGTCACACGAGGCGCACCAAGACCTCGCCGGCACCTCCCGCCGGCCAGCGCCCATGGCTGAGCTTTTCTCGCTGCAGGCGGAGTTCGCCGCCCAGTTCGCCGCGAACCCGGCCACCACGGCGTTCAAGGTCCGCCTCGTTTAGATGTTCGACTCCGCTAACGATGCACTCTCATCGGCACGAGCGCACCGCGGCCCTTGATCAGGTGAACGCTCATCGGCACGACCGCGTGCTCGAGCACTGACGCAGGGCGGTTACGTTCCGTAGCGATCGACTTGCGACAAATGAGGATGCTCCCGCTACGACCCGCCCGAGGCGACGACCTTGAACGCCCTCCACCGCGGCGCGAGCGGGGTCACGTACCGTTGCTGGTTGCCGTAGTCGCGAAGTTCGATCCCGATGCCGAGCAGTCGAAGGAAGTCGAGGACCGAGCACTCGCCGCCACGAGTGAACTGATCGCCAGGCCGCGCTGGTGCGTCCCACTCAGGGTCGGTGTCCCAGGCCTCAGGCGTAGGCAGAAGGTAGGGTGCGATGTCCGTCGGCCGCAGGCAAGCGGCCGGAAACTGAACAGCGAACAACTCCGGCTGGCCGGAGCAACAACGATCCGGAAACCAACCGCTGATGTGACGAAGGAGCGTGGCGTGGTGTGCGGACGACGCCCGAGGGTGACTGGCCGGCTGGCCACCGGCCACGCTCCGTGTGGACTCGGGCGGCCCACGGCAGCCGCTACGACGACGAACGAACGTCATTCCTGACGTCCCGAGCCGGTTGGATATCCGACCTGCCCGGCACGAGCAGCAGGCCGAGGATGATGACCAATGTGGTCAGAATGCTGAGGTGGTAGGCGACGTCGCCGGTACGGGTGCTGTTCAGCGTGATGTTCAGCCCGTAGACAGTGCCCAGGAGCGCGAACGATGTCGTCCCCAGCGCAATTCCCCTGCTCTTCGTCGGTCGGGTGAGGACGGCCGTCGCTCCGATCGCCACGACGGCTGCGATGACGGCCTCTGGAGGGGCGGCGCCGGGGAAGGAATCGCTGATGGTGGCGAAGCCAACCGGAATGTCGACCCCGAAATGGACGATGGACGCGATGGCGAATGCCGCCGCCGCGAGCGCCATCAATACTCCGGCGGCCACAGGGGGCCGTCGTTGCCAGTAGTCCACGCGGCTCGGCCGGTTGGCGGTCATTTCGCCTTCTCGGTGGGCGCGGCGCGGTCCGTCACGGACCGCCGGTTCCGCCGGCCGGTGACCAGCAGCAGCGCCAACACGAGGACGGCGAGCGCGATCATGACGACATGTAGGTCGCGGGCGGCTCCCTGCACTGGGTCCGACGAGAGGCCGAAGGCTATGCCCAGCACCGACATCACCAACGCCACCCAGGACAAGCGGCGACCTCCGGTCAGCCCTGCCGTGAGCAGCACCGTGCCGATGACCGTTTCGCCCGTTCCCGCCTGCCAGATCGAATCGGCGAAGCGCAACGTGGTGAAGCCCAGCGGGACCTCGAGGCCGAAGTTGAACAGTGCGGCGCCGAAGACCGCCGCGTCGAGAAAAAGCACGATCCGCAGCAGCCTCGCGCTCGAGTCCGAGACCGGTGTAATAGCGCCCATCGGTACCTGTTCCCTTTTTGTGTCCAATCTTGAACCGCATCATGCCCGAACCACCGGGCCCGGTCGTCGGCTCCTGGTAGTAATCCGAACTACCTCCGGGAACGAAGGCGAATGCGCCGGCGATACGTCACATCGCGTAGTACGGCAGCCGTACGCCACCCCCGCGTCTTGCAACAGCACGCGGCGTTGCCCGTGCTGCTCTCGGCCGCCGAACCCGACCCGCTGGTCGCCGGGCTCGGCGCGCGCGGATGAGCTGGATCGAGCCGGTCAGGTTGGTGGCGATGATGTGGTTGACCTGCTCGTCGGTGAGTTCCTCGGCCGCGCCGAACAGTGCGCCTGCCGAGAATGCCATCCGTGCAGGTGGCGGACCCTGCCTGGCTCCTCGTGGCCAACGCGTGGCACCGGCTGACAAAGCGGTAGTCGAACGCGGCAGGATGACCTCTCGTGCTGCTGCGCCTGGCTTATCTGGCTGTCACGAACGCGTTCGCCGCGCTGCGGCTGCTGCCGGTGGGGGACCGGGACAAGGACGTGGAGATTCTGGCGCTGCGGCATCAGATCACCGTCCTGGAGCGGCAACTCGGCGCTGACCGGGTGAAGTTCGCTCCTGAGGACCGGGCCTTCCTTGCCGCCCTTCTCGCGCCCCTCCCCGGCGGTGTGCTGCGCCGGCTGCGGCTGCTGATACGCCCGGACACCGTCCTGCGCTGGCACCGCGAGCTGATGAATCAGCGTCACGCGCGGACCTGCCGACCCAAGCGGCCCGCACGCCCGCCCACCGTCCGCTCCATACGCGCTCTCGTCCTGCGCCTGGTCAGGGAGAACCCGAGCGGGGGGTACCGGCGGGTGCACGGCGAACTGGCCACCCTCGGTATCAAGGTCGCCCCATCGACCGCCTGGGAGATCCTCAAGGCCGAGGGCGTCGACCCCGCGCCCGAGCGCAGCATCACGACCTGGGCCGACTTCCTGCGCTGCCAAGCCGAAACGCTGCTCGCCTGCGACTTCATCGAGACCGTCACCCTGACCGGGCAGCGCCAGTACATCCTCGCCATCATCGAGCACGCCAACCGCCGTATCCGCATCCTCGGCACCACCGCGCATCCGACCGCGAGCTGGGTGACGCAGGCCGTCAAGAACCTCGTGATGGATCTCGAGGACGCGGGCTGCCGGGCGCGCTACCTGATCAGGGACCGGGACGGGAAGTTCCCCGCCGTCATCGACGACATCCTCGCCGAGGCCGGCATCCAGACCGTCCGCTTCGGCATTCGGATCCCGAGGATGAACGCGATCATGCAGAGATGGGTGCAGTCCTGCCGCCATGAGCTGCTCGACCGCACCCCTGATCTGGAACGAACGCCACCTACGTCATGCTCTGCGCCAGTACGAGCAGTTCTACAACGCCCATCGGGCCCACCAGACCATGATGCAAGCCGCCCCTCTACGAACTGTCCCCGCACCGATCACAGACATAGGACGGATCGCTCACCTCGACATCCGCCGCCGAGACCGACTCGGAGGCGTCCTCCACGAGTATCAACATGCCGCTTGAGCTGCGCGGACGAGATATTCGGCAGGCGCA
>Ga0137372_10005628_pt1 | contig 12228 bp, 7 predicted proteins | sample SagtaG_6_FD_104911 | JGI IMG/M metagenome (GOLD analysis project Ga0137372, IMG submission 104911) | Vadose zone soil microbial communities from Sagehorn Ranch, Mendocino, California, USA - Sage1_R_60_16 metaG | ecosystem: Environmental > Terrestrial > Soil > Vadose zone | place: USA: California...
TATTTTTAAACCGGCGAGCAAGCCAAAGAGCACAAGGATGGGTAGGGCCGCTACTAACGTAGAGAGCCACCAATGGCCCAGCGGATCGTACACCTGAGTCCAGTGCATGGTTCAGATTTTGGCACGAATGATAGCAGGTGCATCTGAGAGGATTGAAATCGGGTAGAGAGGCAAAATTTCCTGGTGGAGCTACCCGCCGAATGCTGCCAGACGCAGCGGCTTTCGCGTGGTTCGCGTTTACTTTTTCTTCATTTCTGTTATTTTTCTCCTTCGCTGACCGGAATGGCTGTGCGTGCTCTCACCGCTCGACCGGCAACACTTGGGTTTTGGAGATAGCGTGGAGCAGGAGAAAGTAAATTGATAAACCGCCGGCAATGGTTCTACCGGGTGGGCTTAATTGCTGGCGCCGCCGCGCAATCGGGAAGCGCCAGTTTGGCCGCGGCTGAAGGGGTGGCGAAAACAGAACGCAAGCCGCTGGATCTATCGGAGTATGAGCCAAAAAGCATGCTGCATGTGCGCGAATCGCATGTAGAGCGTGCACGCTTTGCCGTAATCGATTTCCATACCCATATTTCCTTTTCCGCTAAGTCCGCGAAAGGCGTGGAACTGGCGCCTGAGCGCAGGTACCTGGGCACTCCGCAAGAATTGCTGGCCGTAATGGATCGGAAGAACATCCGGGCGCAACCTTACCGGAGGCTACGAGCAAGGCTTAGCCGACGCCGTCGGGAGGTATGATCTCGCCTTCCCCGGGCGTTTCTATACTTTTACCGAGCCTTCGTACTCACGATTCACGGAGCCCGATTATCCGAAGCTTGAGGCTCAGGCAATCGAGCAGGCACATCGCAGTGGCGCCCGCGGTCTGAAGATTCTCAAAACTCTGGGCCTTTATCTTCGAGAGAACATTACATCGGGCACATTAGTAAAGATCGATGATCCCAGATTCGATCCCATGTGGGATACTTGCGGTGAACTACACATTCCGGTAGCAATTCACGTGTCCGATCCGGTTGCATTCTTCACTCCGACAGACCGTTTCAATGAACGCTACGAAGAACTCAACAACCACCCGGATTGGTCTTTTTACGGGGGTGATTTTCCGAGCAACGCAGAACTGCTCGAAGCCCGCAACCGCGTCATAGCGGGGCATCCCAAGACTCAGTTTGTGGTGTTGCACGTGGGCAACTATTCCGAAAACCTTGAGAATGTTTCGATGAATCTCGACCGCTTTCCAAATATGAGCGTAGATATCGCTGCACGCATCGGCGAGCTGGGACGGCAACCGCGAACTGCAGCTAAATTTTTCGATAAATATCAGGATCGAATCCTATTCGCCACCGATGCGACTCCGCATGGCGACGAGTTTCCGCAACAGGTATTCAACGATAAGTTGTACGAAATTTACTACCGGTTTCTGGAAACTGACGACGAGTACTTCGATTACGCACCGGCGAAAATACCGCCTCAGGGCCGCTGGCGCATATATGGGATCAATCTGCCGGAACCGATTCTGCGCAAGGTGTACTACGAGAATGCTGCCCGGCGCCTTCGGATTGCTACCTGATGCGAATCCACCACCTGCTTGCGGTTTTGCTGGTCGCTTGCGCACCGGCAGCTTGGGCGGAGGTACGAGTCTGGCAAGATACACTTACGCTGCCCGCCTACGAAGAAGGATTGCCTGACCCAAATCCGCCGTTCGATCAGTTCGCCAGCACCCGCTTCAACTATCCTTATACCCTGCGAAACAACTTGACGAATCGCCGGATGGACTATAACTGGCGCGCCATCTATCTTGAAAATGAGTACCTGAAATGTTCTGTACTTCCCGATATCGGCGGACACCTTTATACCTGCATAGACAAAATCTCCGGCAAACCGATGTTCTACGCCAATCCGTCGATTAAGAAAGCTAACATTGGTTATCGCGGTGCGTGGGCGGCGTTCGGGATCGAATTCAATTTTCCCGTTTCTCACAATTGGGTTTCCATGTCGCCGGTAGATTTCGCTTTCGGGAAACATGCAGACGGCAGTGCCTCTGTTACGGTTGGAAACATCGATCGGGTCTATGGAATGGAGTGGGCTGTCGAAGTTGTTCTTCGCCCGAAGTCCACCGTGCTTGAAGAGCGAGTGACACTCAGCAATCGTAGTGATGTAAGACACCGCTTCTATTGGTGGAACAATGCCGGCGTTGAAGTATGGAATGACTCACGGATCGAGTATCCAACGCGTTTCGCTGCTAGTCACGGTTTTACGGAGGTTCAGCCCTGGCCTGTGGGTCGGGATGGCACGGACCTGAGTGTAATCCGCAATCAGACAAAAGGACCAGTGTCGGTATTCGTTAATGGAAGCCGAGAGCCTTTTATGGGCGTGTGGAATCCCAAGACCAACACGGGCACCGTACACTTTGCCGACTACTTTGAGCTTCCGGCAAAAAAGATATGGTCGTGGGGCGTCGATGCGGATGGCTTGGATTGGCGTAAAGCACTGTCGGATAACAACAGCGCCTACGTCGAAGTGCAGGCCGGGCTGTTTCGCAACCAGGAGACGTACGCATTTCTTCAGCCGCGCCAGACGATCCGGTTTTCTGAGTACTGGATGCCGGTGCGGCAAATCGGTGGAATCTCACGCGCCAACCTTGCCGGCGTAGTCAGCCTTGCCCGCCGTTCAAACACGTTGGTGGTCGGTTTCAACGCAAGCCAGCCGATTCCGCAGGCTTCTATCATCGTTACGGACGGAGACGGTCGTCCGTTAGACGAAAGAGCCGATCTTCGACCGGAGCAGACGTGGTCGCGCGAATTGCCGATTTCAAACCAGGGAGAAAAGTACACCTTCGAGCTTCGGGACTCTCGGGGCGCGACTCTGCTGCGACAGACGGAAGGCGAATACGACTGGACACCGGAATCTGAAATTCCAGTGGGACCACAGCCCTCGTACCGTATACCGCCTCGAGAAAAGCGGACCGAAGATGATTGGCTGGAAGTCGGAAAGCAGGAAGAATTGAACGGAGAGATTCTTCTGGCACTTGCGACCTATAAAGAGGTGCTTTCAAAGTTCCCCAGCAGCTTTGCTGCGCAGAAAGCGGCTGGGCGTTTGGCAGCAACCCTGCTCCGCTCTGACGAAGCAGCGAGTTTTCTCGAACCGGTCCATCGCCGGGATACATCGGACACCGAAATTTCCTATTATCTGGGCCTGGCGTATGACGCGCTTGGCGACATCCGTCACGCACAGATGGCGTACGAAGAGGCGCTGCGCTTACCTCAATTTCGAGCCGCGGCGGCAGTGCGCCTGGGTGAGTTGCTGGCGCGTGAAGGTGACCTGCCTAGCGCAGCGCGTTATCTTGCCGAAAGCCTCCGCGCTTCGCCAGACGATCTTCGTAGCGCGGAAGAGTTAGTTGCTCTGCAATATGCGGTTGGTGAAGCTCCGAAGGCACGGGCACTCGCGGAGGCATGGCTGGCACGTTTTCCACTAAGTTATTTTCTCCGCGAAGAAGCTGGCGATCCGGATTTGCGGCACCTCGCCAACGACGCCAATCGGGTATTGAACATTGCCGCGCAGTACATGCGCCTGGGTCTCTATCAGCGAGCTTTAGGGGTGCTCACTCGCAAATATCCGGCGGCGACACCCGACGAAAGTGAGCCAGGCGCTCTCGCCCCGCAGAATCACCCGATGGTCGCCTACTTCCGTGGTTATTGCAGAGAGAAACTGGGACAGTCGGGTTCCGTCGATTACAGCGCTGCATCGAGACTTTCGACCGCCTATGTTTTCCCAAACAGCGCTGAGGAACTCACCGTGCTAAAAGCGGCGCTGATGGCGAATTCCGCAGATGCCACTGCTCACTATTTGCTAGGGACATTTTATTTCTCGCGCGGATTGGCTGATGCTGCACTCAGCGAGTGGGCTGAGGCTCGCAGATTTAACCCGCAGATTCCCGTCCTCGATGCGAGTACCGGTCTGGCTCTGCTCCGTGTCAAGAACGATCCGGAGCGCGCCCTCGCTGCTTTTCGTGACGGGCTTCGTGGCGATCCAAAGAACGCAGCAGTCTACTTCGGTCTCGACCAGACGCTCAGCCTCTTAGGCCGTCCCCCGCACGAACGTGTCGAAGCCCTGGAGAAATATCCGGACCCCGGGAACATGCCTTCCGGGCTCATTTTCGAACTCATTCTGAACCTCGCAGAAGCGGGAAATTACGAACGAGCCACGGCTTTGTTCCAGAACCGCTTTTTTCCTCGAGAAGAGGGTGGGACGAATGTGCGTCAGGTCTGGATTGAGGTCCAATTGCAGCGCTCACTCGCTCTGGCAAACCAGGGTCGCTGCGCCGAGGCGCTGGACGTGGCAGAGCACTTTGGCTCGGAAGTGGCCGGGCTAGCTTTTACACGCGACGGCTTGGAGCCGATTCTCAAATCGGCCAGGACGAATTATTTTCTCGGCTCTGCTTATTTGCGTTGCGGCAAGTCTGCTGAAGCGCAGGCACGTTTCGCGGCTGCCGCTTCCTCCGATTCCGCTCCCGAGCTCCGGTGGGCTTGGTCAGCCGCACAAAAATTGCCCGGCTTTGATCCGGAGCAGTGGCAAAAGCGGCTTGAGTCTGCTCTCAAGCAAGCGGAAGAGACCAGCGGCACGAATAATCTTTCAGCGTGGTGGTTTTATAACGTGGGCTCACTCCGGCAGGCATTGGGCAGAACGGCAGAAGCTGATGCTACCTTGCAAAAAGTGTTCTTGTTACCGGATCACATGCTCGTCTATCACCTCACTCGTCTAGCTCGCGCCCGGAGCAAGGAGTAAAGCCCTTATCGATATCGACGTATCAACAACGTGTGACGCTCGGAGCGATAAAGGCCGAGCGCGTAGATGGCGGGCTTTCCTTCGGTTGAGAAGATGACCTGACGGATTCGCAGCAGCGGTTGGCCACGCGAGATGCCCAGAAGACTCGCGGTTCGAGGATCCGCAGCGGTGGCATCGATTTGTTCATCCGCATGGGCGAGCGAGAGTCCGTGATCGCGCTCCAGCAAAGAGAATAATGAGCCGCGTTCCAGGGGCGCTTTGGTGAGGTCGCCAAACTCATCAGCGGACAAATAGCAAGTTTCTACTGCAAACGGTTCGTTGGCGCCGTGTCGAACCCTCTCGATTTTCACCAAGCGGCTTTGCGCCGGAAGCGCAAGCCGCGCGGCAATCTCCTGTTCTCCGTCAATAATGCCGCACGACAAAACCTTGGAGCGCGCCGGAAGGCTGCGGCTGGCCATTTGCTCGCTGAAGCTCATCAGCTTGTTGAAATGAATTTTTGGCGCGGCAACAAAGGTCCCGGCACCGGGCCTGCGATCGACCAGGCCATCGCGGGTGAGCACGGCTAGGGCATGCCGTGCGGTCATTAAGCTGACCCTGTGTATTTTCGCCAGTTGCCGTTCTGAATCGACAGCATCGCCCGGCCTCAGTTGGCCGGATTCGATGCGCTTCAAAATTGCGGCCTGAATCCGCTGATATGCTGGCGTCCCGTTTCGACTCTCTGGCATGGGAACCTCGCGCACGTAGCCGCCCGGCAAACTCGAACGGCTCCACGCCGATCTTGGGTCCGCTATAGCGCTTCAACAGCATCGTCCGTCGACAAGCCAGGCCAAAACCATGCCTCGGCGAAGGGCCGATGCGCTATATATCTCTCCCGACTGGATACGGTAACCGCGCTGGGCAGGGTTTGTAAAGCAAAAAGTCTTGTAGAAATCGTTGGAAGCGCAGTAGCCATCGATCAAAATTGCATGGGGTTGGATCTCCCGTCAGCGGCTAGTCCGGTGAAACGAGTCTCGCAGCGGCTACTCAAAAAGCGAGAAAACTCCGGGCCAGCCACCTGCTATATAGTGCGGGCCGGCGCGCGTTTAAAGAAATTTTTCAAAAATTACAATTTTTTTCTTGACGTTGTTCGCCGCTTTGCTATATAGCATAATCCCACTTGGCTCTGTGACTCTTGTGCTGTCGTGGGGGAATGGTTCACAAGTGCCTTCCAGGAGGTTCTGTGATGCAACGGTCAATCAGTCTTGCCGTAGTCCTTCTGCTGTTCGTCGCTATGCTTGGCAGTCTCGCGCCGCTATCAGCCCAGGAAATTACAGCGGCGATTGTTGGCACTGTCACTGATCCTAGTGGCGCACCGATCAACGGTGCCGGCGTAACCGCCACCGATACCGAGCGTGGAACCGTCTGGACGGCCAAAACAAATGACGCAGGCGTATATAACTTGCCGCGCGTACCCGTCGGCAGCTACACCGTGCAGGTCTCGGCACCTGGATTCCGGACCGTGGTGCAGCCGGCGTTCACTCTGGTGCTTAACCAGAAGGCACGTGTCGATGTGCAGATGCAAATCGGGCAGGTCACCGAAAGGGTCGAGGTCACGGGCACTGCCCCGATCCTTCAGACGGAAGCGACCCAAGTCAGCACCATCATCGACTCCCAAACTAATGAGCGGTTGCCGCTGGCTACCCGCAACTACGTGCAATTGACTTTGCTCGCGCCCGGGTCGGTCTCGCCTGATCCCAACAACTTCAACAACGGCACTAACACTTCCCTCCAGGGAGCTAGGCCCTATATCAACGGGAATCGTGAACAAGCCAATAACTTTATCCTAGATGGCATGGACAACAATCAGGTGTCGGACAACCTTTTAGGTTTTACGCCAACACCAGACGCCATTCAGGAGTTTAACCTTATCACGCAGAATGCCTCGGCCGAGTTCGGCAACTTCCAGGGTGGCATCATCAGTACCAGCATTAAGTCGGGCACAAACAGTTTCCATGGGGACCTCTGGGAGTTTTTTCGCAATGACAAGCTGAACTCCAACTCTTGGGAAAACAGATTCAACGAAGTGGAGAGAAACAAGCTGCGCTGGAACATGTTCGGTGGAACCGTCGGTGGTCCCATTGTTAAGAACAAGCTGTTCTTCTTCTTTGACTATCAAGGGCAGCGATTTAACCACCCCTCCTCGTCGAAGTTCCTTAACGTCTTCACCGCGTCGGAACGTCAGGGCAACTTTGGGGATATTTGCACTAGCGGGTTCACTGCTGGCCTCTGCAACGACACGGTTATAGTCAACAATGTGACTTACAAAACCCACCAGCTCTATGATCCGCGGAACGGCAACACGCCGTTTCTCAATAACGTCATTACCCAACCGATCGATGCAGTGGCGCAAGCTTTGTTTAGTTCCCCCCTCTATCCCGCCCCGACCAGTAGTGGCCTCGAGAACAATCTCAGCTACATTCAGACTCAGGCTTTCAATGCCAACCAGTTTGACATAAAAATCGATTTCAATCCCACCGCGCAGGACCACCTCTTCGGCCGTTATTCCCATGCCAAGCAGCGCAATCCCACCACCAATTCATTGGCGTTGCTGGGCGACGGCTTTGCGGAGGCGCCGATTGACAATGAAGTCATTGACTGGTCCCATAACTTCGGTGCCAGCCTCTTGAACGATGTGCGGTTTGGCATCAACTACGTCAAAACGGACAGCGGCACCCACTTCCCGAGTTCCTTGGGCAATCTGGCTGAACAACTTGGTATCGCAAACGGCAATAAAGGTGGCCCGGGTATGCTCTTGGTGGGATTCAATGGTGGGACTCCCAGCAATCCCGGAGGCGGAGTTCTAAGCGGCATCGGAAACAATTCGCAGACGGCGCGCTTCCATGACGCGGTCATCCAGTTCTCGGATGCGCTTGTGTGGACGCGCAACCGCCACGTCTTCCACACCGGTTTTGAGTATTGGCGATACCGCGTTAATTCCTTCTACAGCGGCAACAGCGGGTCGTTGGGTGCCATTCTCTTTAGTGGCGCTTTTACCTCGGAGGCTCCGGCAAGTCCGGGGCCCGGCGGGAACGGCTACGGTGGTGCCGACTTCTACCTGGGACTTCCCTCCGCCTACGGCTCAGGCCTTACGTGCTGCGTTTGGGGACACCGTTCCAATACCATTGCCGGCTATATTCAGGATGACTGGAGGGCCACCAATAGCCTCACACTTAACCTGGGCCTGCGCTACGAAACCTTCACTCCGTGGGTGGAGAAGAGCGACCACCAGGTTAACTTCGATCTGATTACCGGGCAGGTACTCGCGCCGAATTGCTCGAAGGTGAACTTGGGAACGGCCCCGACCACCTGCAAGAACAGCAGCCGCGGCCTATACAATAGCATATACGGTGGAAAGGCTTTTCAACCGCGGATCGGTTTCGCGTGGACACCAGCAGCTCTGGGCGGCAAGACTGTGTTGCGCAGCGCGTTCACCATATCGTCTTATTTAGAGGGCACTGGCACCAACCTGCGCTTGCCTGTCAATCCTCCTTTCCAGGCAGCTGAGACCCTCGTGCAGTACAAGGGAGTAGCACTCCCAACAACCACCACCGACCAGGGCTTGGCTCCTGTGGGTTCGTCTAGCGATCCGTTTGCCGGGTCGCTCGTACGGGTGTGGGACAAGAATGTGCAGCCTGCGCTCACAGACCAGTGGAACTTGACCGTACAGCAACAGCTGGGGGGCACGGCCACGTTGCAAGTTGGCTACGTTGGCCAGCATGGAACGCACTTGATGGTTCCCATGCCATACTTGCAGCGGCAGTTGCTCCCGAACAGCGCTTGTGCCAAGCCGCCATGTACGGCACCCAGCGTCTTCTTCTCCGGCAACCCCGCTTTCCAGATCGACATCTCCCAGATCTCGGGCACCGCCTCGGTGGGAAGCATGAACTACAACGCTCTACAGGCCGTCTTCCAGAAGCGCTTCTCGCACGGTCTGGAATACCAGGTCGCCTATACTTTCTCCAAGTGCATGACTGATAACAGTGGGTACTACGGCACTGGTTCATGGCTCTCTGCGCAGGGAACGTCGTCTAGCGCCTACTACCAGAACCTCTACAATCCGCATGGCGACTATGCCCCGTGTTACTTCGACGCAAAGCACATTCTTAGCTCCTACGCGGTTTATGAGATCCCTTTTGGCCGCGGTAAGAGGTGGGGTAACAACGCCAACCCTGTGGTCAACCAGATCGCAGGCGGGTGGTCGATCAACCCGATTGTCTCTGTGCATACTGGCTTCCCCTTGGCTCTGTCCGATTCCGGCTCTGCTCCCAATGACGTGAATTCCCGAGGCCAGCGTCCCAATTGTGGACCGGGAGCGGGGCATATCCTCGGCCGGAAAGCAGCGTTCGACCCCGCCAGCGGTCAGTACGTCGGCTACCAATGGTTTGACAATGGGCCGTACACCGCAACTGGCCCCGAGCAGTTCGGCAGCTGTCCCGCCCAAGGACCGGTCCGCGGTCCGGGCTATGCGGATACCGATCTGAGCGTGCAGAAGAACTTCCCCATTTCCGAGAAAATGAGGATTCAGTTCCGCGCTGATTTCCTCAACACTTTCAACCGGGTGAATCTGAACGTTCCAGCTACGACGTGTTGCGGCGGAACCATGGGGCTCATCAACACCTCACAGGATCCCCGCAACATCCAATTCGCTCTGAAGTTCTACTATTGATGGCGGTATCATGGGGCAGGGGTTCGGACTCTGCCCCATTTTCTATGTCTCGACCTTTTTATCCGGCCGTTCTCTGGGTTCCGCTCTGCCTTTCCCCCGCATTCGGCCAAACTGCAAAGCAAACATCCGTGGGCGACGTGCAATCCAGTGTGCAGGAGGCGGTAAGGCTTGCCCAGACCGGCCATTGCCAGCAAGCTCTTCCCGGCCTGAGGAAAGCCTCGCTGCGCCTTTCCGATAAAGAGTTGAAGCGCACCGTGGGTTTCGCCGGGGTGCGCTGCGCTACGGTTCTAAATCAATGGGATGTGGCGCTAGACTTTTTGCGCATGCTCAATCGCGACTTCCCCCGCGATCCAGAAGTTCTGTATATTTCAGTTCACACGCACTCCGATATTTCGACCCGATTAGCTCAGAAGCTAGCCACCTTCGCCCCGAATTCTGTGCAGGCGCATGAGCTCAATGCGGAAGCACTCGAAATGCAGGGCAAGTGGGATCAGGCGGCGAAAGAGTACCTTACGGTTCTGGAACAGAATCCGCGTTTGCCGGGCATTCATTTTCGCCTCGGCAGATTGCTGCTCTCCAAGCCGGATCCCGCCTCAACCGCGCCCGAGGAGGCTAGGAAGGAATTTCAGCAGGAACTAGAGATTGATCCCAACAATGCAGGTGCGGAGTACGTTTTGGGTGAATTGGCGCGCCAGGCGCAGCAGTGGGATGATGCCATCCAGCATTTTTCTCGTGCCGTCAAGCTCGATGCCAGCTTCGGGGACGCATTTCTGGGGCTGGGGACTTCGTTGATGGCTCAGAAGAAATTTTCCGACGCAGTTCCGCCGCTGGAAACCGCGGTGAAGCTTGAGCCGGAGAGCTCGACGGCACACTACAATTTGGCCGTCGCTTATACTCGCAGTGGACGCAAGCAGGATGCAGACAAGGAATTTGCGGTGCATCACGAGATGATGCAAAAGAACGGCGGAGCCGGCTCCGAGCAGGGATCACAGCCGCCTCAGGCTCCCCAATAACGCCCAATGCGGTCTCAATGTGAAAATCCTCCCGACTGGCTGTCCGCCATTTCTCGGCGTGAGTTCATCAAAGCATTGGCCAGTGGTCTGCTGTACGGGGGCCTTTCCCGCTATGCGCGTGCTTTACCGGATGCGTTCTATCCTTTCGAAGAAGTGCCTCCCTCGGTTAGCGGCATCACCTGGACCCACATCGCAGGCAAGTCGCCGGAGCACTACCTGCCGGAGACTACCGGGGCGGGCTGTGCCTTTCTGGATCACGATGGCGACGGCTGGATGGACATCTATCTCGTGAACAGCGGCAACTGCGATTTTTTCAATCCTAATCCGCCTCTGCGGAATGCGCTTTATCGTAACAATCGCGATGGAACTTTTACCGATGTGACAGCGAAAGCCGGAGTTCGAGGTGGGGCATACGGCCAGGGTGTGGCCGTCGGTGACTATGATGGAGATGGGCTCCCCGATCTGTACGTCACCCAATACGGAAACAACATTCTCTACCATAACAACGGCGATGGCACGTTCACGGATGTGACCGAGAAGGCTGGAGTGGAGGCTCCGGGTTGGTCTTCGAGCGCTGTGTGGTTCGATTACGATAATGACGGCAAGCTTGATCTATTCGTTTGCCAGTTTGTCGAGTTCTCGAAATCCATAAGCAAAGATTGCCGCTCGGGGGAAGACGCCAAGCGTGGATATTGCATTCCTCGAGCCTATAAACCGACGGCAAGCTGGCTATTTCACAACAATGGCGATGGGACCTTCACGGACGTGAGCAAGGCCTCCGGCATCGCCAGGTATCTCGGCAAAGCGTGGGGAGCGGTCGCCACCGATTTAAATAACGACGGCCGCATGGATCTGTTTGTCGCCAATGACACTATGGGCAATTTTCTATTTATGAATCGCGGCAGCGGCCGCTTTGAACAGACCGGTGAACCGGCTGGAGTGGCCTACAGCGCGGAAGGCCGTCCCCGCTCAGGCATGGGAGTCGATTCAGCAGATTTCAATCAGGACGGCTGGATGGATTTGTTTGTCGCGAACATTGATATGGAGCAGTACGCGATCTATCAAAACAATCACGACGGCACCTACGATGACCAGGCCGGGCCGACGGGAATTGGCCAGGCCACTCGCCTGCTGAGTGGTTGGGGGCTGAAATTCTTCGATTACGACAATGATGGCGAGCTAGACTTGTTTCTCGCCAACGGCAATCCGGACGATCTGATCGAGTCTCTGCATCTGCAAGTCAAATATCAGGAACCGCTCATGCTTTTTCACAACACCGGGAAAAGCTTCCAAAATGTCAGTCAGCAGAGCGGACCTGTATTCTCCAAGCCGCTCTCGTCCCGTGGACTGGCGATCGGCGATTTTAATAATGATGGCGCAGTAGACGTTCTGGTTTCGGTAAACGATGATGCACCACTCCTCCTCCGCAATAATGTTGGCAGCCAGAATCACTGGCTTGGTTTGACGCTGGTCGGAAAAAAATCAAACCGAGACGCGGTCGGGGCGCGGATTACTTACCAGGCGGGAGATCTCAGGCGCAGCCGCATGAAGGTGGGCGGCGGGAGCTACTTGTCTTCGCATGATCCGCGGATTGTGCTTGGCATTGGGCACCGAAAGAAGCTCGATTGGGTGGAAGTGAAGTGGCCGCTTCCTAGCGGTGCGGTGGAACGGTTTACCGATCTGCCGATCGACCGATACATCACGATCGTCGAGGGCGAGGGAAAATGGAAGTGA
>Ga0137372_10005630_pt1 | contig 12227 bp, 8 predicted proteins | sample SagtaG_6_FD_104911 | JGI IMG/M metagenome (GOLD analysis project Ga0137372, IMG submission 104911) | Vadose zone soil microbial communities from Sagehorn Ranch, Mendocino, California, USA - Sage1_R_60_16 metaG | ecosystem: Environmental > Terrestrial > Soil > Vadose zone | place: USA: California...
ACCTTTTCCACGATGCCGGCCCACGCCTCGCCCTGTTCCTCGCGCCACAGCCCGGCGGACCCGGGCGTGATCCGGCCATCGGGAGAGACCGCCACGAGCTCGGTCAGGACCAAACCCGCGCCCGTGCTCATGCCTCGGACCAGCTGTTCGACGTGATCGGCTCCAGGGGCTCCGTCCACCGCCGTGTCCTGGCCCGGGGGTGACAGCGCCACCCGATTCGGAGCGGTGACCTCCTTCAGCGCGAAGGGGGAGAACATCGGGGGCGGCGCCACCACTACATCGATGCCGTTGCCGGAAGCCATTCCCCGAGCGTTCGCAGCGAACCATCCGTCGACCCGGGCCACCAGGTCAGGATCCCGCCGTTGGAGCTCGAGATGGGTGATCCTGCCGCTCCTGGTGAGCAGGTTGAAGGCGAACTGCACCGGCTCGAACCGTCCGTACCGACTGACGCCCTCGAAATAGGCGGCGCTCTCCGACGCCGCCTGCTGGAACCGCTCCACCACGGGCTGGCGTTCCATCTCGTAGTCGGTGAGAGCCGCTTCGATGGCGCCTGCGTTGCGCTCCAGGGCTTCGGCCAACGAGATGGCGTCTTCCATCGCCAGTTTCGTGCCGGAGCCGATCGTGAAGTGGGCGGTGTGGGCGGCGTCCCCCAGCAGCACCACGTTCCCGTGATGCCATGTCTCGCACCTCACCGTGATGAAGCTCATCCAGATGGATCTGTTGGAGAGGAGCGAGCGGCCCAGGAGATCCTGGGCGAAGAGCTTCTGGCAGAAGTCGAGGCTGTCCTGTTCGCCCACACGGTCCAGCCGGGCCCGCCGCCACACGGGCTCCGGACACTCCACGATGAACGTGCTGGTTCCGGCGTCCACCGGGTACGCGTGAACCTGAAACAGGCCGTGCTCGGTCTCTCGGAAGATGAAGGTGAACGCCTTGAACACGAGATCGGTCCCGAACCACGCGAATTTCGTGGGATGGACGTCGAGGGTCGGCCTGAACACCTCCTCGTGGGTCCGGCGGACCAGGCTGTTTACTCCGTCCGCTCCCACCACCAGGTCCGCTCGCCCGAACTCCCCGAGGTCGGCCACTTCATGTTCGAACGAGAGCTCGATCCCAAGCTCGCGGCATCGCCCTTGCAGGATCTCCAGCAACCGCTTCCGGGCTATGGCCGAGAAGGCGTGGCCGTGCGACCGGACAGTCTCCCCCCGATATCGCACATCGATGGCCGTCCATTTGGCAAACGTGTCGGTGATCTCGTCGAAGGTCGGCCGGTCGGCGTCGCGCAGCGCGCCCAGGGTCTCCTCCGAGAACACCACGCCCCAGCCGTAGGTGGCGTCCGACGGGTTCCGCTCGATGACGGTGATCCGGTGTGAAGGCTGAGCCTTCTTCGCCAGCAGGGCGAAGTACAGGCCGGACGGGCCAGCGCCCACCACGACGATCCGCACCTCGTCCCAGCTCCTACGCGAGGACCTCGGCCAACAGGTCGAGCTGGCCGAGGTCGGGAACGGTCGGGAACAGCACGAGCTCGTCGCAGCCCGCCTCCTCATACCCTCGGACGAAGTCGATCACGGCCTGCGGACTCGTCAGGTTGGCGGCGGCGATCTTCTCGGCGAACGGGCCGGTGAACGCGTAGTAGTCGCGAAGGTAGGCAGCGCCGGGGGAGGCGGCGGCCTCCCCGAGTGCGAAGTACCCCTGGCCCCACAGCTGGGGCCGACCCGGCCGACCGGCATCCACCCATGCGGCCCTGGCCCGGCCGGCAGCCCCTCCGAACGCGCGAGGAGGTCCGCCACCGTGCACGTAGCCATCGCCGTACCGCGCCATCCGGGCGAAGGCCTCTCCGCTCGATCCTCCAACCAGGACGACGGGTCCTACCGGCCTGGCCGTTCCGGGACCGACCTTGCCATCTTCCCAGTGCTCCCGGATGGCCACCAGCTGTTCGGTCAGAACTGTGCCCCTGGCACGGTGGTCGACGTCAAGGGTCTCGTAATCGTCGTGTCTGGCACCGATGGACAATCCGAGCACCAGCCGGCCGCCGGACAGGGCGTCGATCGAGGCAACCTGCTTCGCGAGGATGGCGGCGCGCCGCAGCGGCCCGATCACAACCATCGTGACGAGCCCGATCGTGGAGGTCGCCGCCGCTGCGGCGGCAAGAGCGGCGAACGGGTCGATGCTGTCGTACGCCGCGCGGTCGAGGACCCCCAAGCTGGTGAACGGTCCCGCCTCTGCCTTTCTGGCCCAGTCCACGACGATCCGACCGTCGAGGCCGGGGTTCGTAGTGGGCAGTCCGACCCCCACCCTCACATCGCATCTCCTCCTCGAAGCTCGGCCTGACGACGGATCTTCGACGGGCCGGGGGGTCCGCAGTTGCCTCGCTCAGCTCGTTGCCGCTACCCCCTGGACCCCCGCTCGTACACAATAGGGCCCTATGGTCGAGCCCATCCAGACGCCCTCGCCTGCCAGCATCCTGGTGCAACGCCGGATCGAGTGGCCCGACACCGACGCTTCGACCAACTACCACAACACCGCCGCCTTCCGGTTCATCGAGGTCGCAGAGACGGCGCTCCTGGAGCGCCTGGGGCTCCTGAAGGACGTGTACGGACGATTGCCCCGTGTCCACATCGAAGCGGACTTCCTGAGGGCGCTTCGCTTCCGGGACAAGGTCGACATCGAGCTGTCGGTGGCTGCCGTCGGAGCGAGCTCGATCACCTACCGGTTCGCGATGCGGTGCGATGGGGAGGTGGCCGTGCGCGGGAAGGCCGTCGCGGCCCTGCTGACCAGGGCAGGGGGGCGCCCCGTCCCGTGGCCGGAGGAATATCGACAGCTCCTCCTCGCGGCCGGGCCTCAGGCTCCGGAGCTTCTCGTCATCGGCTGAGATGGCCACGGCCGCGGAGAAGTGGACGGAGGCGCTGGCCTCGTGGGCCATACCCCAGGACATCCTGGCCCAGGCCCCCGAATCACCGTGGCACTTCCCGGTACGTGTGTTCGCCCGGCGGGCCGAAGCAGCTGCTGGCTCGGAGCTCACCTTCTCGACTCTTCGCGCGTTCGAAGCCCTGCCCCATGGCGGCACCGTGCTCGACGTCGGCTGCGGGGGCGGCGCCGCGTCCCTCCCCCTCGCCGCCAAGGCGTCTCGGCTGATCGGAGTGGACGCGTCGGCGGAGATGCTGAACGCATTCCTGGAGAACTCACGCGCGGCCGGCGTGCATGCAGAAGTGATCGAAGGAAGCTGGCCCGAGGTTGCACAGACCGTGGCCGTTGCCGACGTCGCCGTGTGCCACCACGTCGTGTACAACGCATCGGATCTGGCCAGCTTCGTCTTGCGGCTCACCGAACACGCCCGCACCCGGGTGGTGGTCGAGCTGACCCAGCACCATCCGACCATCGAGCTCAATCCCCTCTGGCTCCGCTTCCACGGGCTGGTACGGCCCACCCGTCCCACCTCGGACGATGCCGAAGCCGTCCTCGAGGAGCTCCGCCTCCACCCCCAGCGAGAGGATTGGAGGGCCCCCAGGCCCGGCGGCTACGAGTCCATCGAGGAGATGGTCGCGCACGTCCGCCGGTTGGTGTGCCTTCCGGCCGATCGAGACCCCGAGATCCGTGAAGAGATTGGCCCTCGCATCGTCGAGCGCGGTGGGCGCTTCGGATTCGTCGATCGTCCGGTCACGACATTGTGGTGGGAGGGTTCGGGGACGTAATGCTCTGCCCGGCGGCCCAGCGACGGCCGGCCGCGATCCGTTCAGGCGGCGTCGGATGGGTGAAGGCCACCAGGTAGGCGAGTCGTGGTGGGTCGAGGTCCAGCAGGTTGGAAACCGCCAGGCCCCGGAACGACGACTCGAAAATCTCGGGGTCCCGAGTCAGCTCCAGCGCGAACATATCGGCCGCCGACTCCCACCTTCTCGAGAGGGCGGCAGCGAGTGGCATCCCGATGAGCTGCAAGCCGCCGGCCACCAGCAGTACGAAGGGAACGACTCGCGGGTCGCCGGCTTCAGACGCTCCGATCGCCCGGAGGACAGGGTGGAGCTCGAACACCGCCCACAGCAGCAGCACGGCTCCGGCGGCCCCGGCCATCCCGATCGCCGTCCACCAGGCCACGTGGCGCATGCGCCGGTGCCCCAGCTCGTGCGCCGCGACGAACCGGATCTCCTCTGGCTGAGCTCGAGCGAGGAGCGTGTCGTACACGACCACTCGCCGGGTCTTCCCCAAGCCCGACACATAGGCGTTTTCCTTCCGGGTTCGTCGACTGGCGTCCGCGACGAGCACGTCACGCACGGGAACGCCGGCTTGCTCGGCCAGGCCGCGCAGGTCATCCGCCGTCGCCCTGTCGTCGAGGGGCCGGAACCGGTTGAAGATCGGCTCCAGCACCACCGGCGCGAGGAAGCTCAGGACAAGCACGATCGCCGCGGCACCCGGGACAACCAGCGCGGGCCACGATTGGGGAAAGAGGTGGACGGCGACGAGGAATCCGAAGAGCGCCAGTGTGGTGATGACATCAGCCACCGCCAGACCCTTCAAGCGATCGAGCAACCAGCCCCTCGCGGTCTGGGTCGAGAAGCCCCATCGAGTCTCGTGGACACGGCCTCGCCAGTACGAGACGGGAACGCCGAGAACCCATCCGAGGGCGACCACGAAGGCCGGCCACGCCAGGGCCTCGGCCCAGAACGGCAGTTCGTCCAACCAGGCGTCCATCCAGTCGCCCAGGGGCCCGAACGCGAAGAAGAGCAGGAGCGCGAAGTCGAGTAGGAGATCGAGGAGGAACAGGAGATACAGAGGCCGGTGGTATCGGCGGGCTCGCTCCACCTGCTCTGGGGTGAAGTAGTCAATCGCTCTGATCACGGATTGTTCGTGGCTCAAGCTCAGGTCCCTACGGGGGAAAGCCGAGGGGCGAACCCGGTGGAGGGGGGCGGCACAGTTGCCGCGCGCGGGCCCGAAGTCGACCACGCGTGGAAGCAAGGGCCGGATCCCCGGCCCGGTTGGTGAGCTCGTTCGGGTCCTGTAGGAGCGCGTAGAGCTCCTCATCCCCTGTGGCGTAGGCCACGTAGGCGAACTCCTCCGTCCTAACCTCGCACCACGTCGGAACCCCGAGGAGCGCCATCTGCTCGATGAGGAGTTCCGCGCGCCATCGTGCGTTCTTTCCACTGAGCAGCGGCATCAGATTTCTCCCTACGGCGCCCGGCGCGCGAGTGCGGGCAGCGGCGGCGAAGGTCGGTGCGAGGTCGATGTTGGCAACGAGCCGTCCGTCGGTACGAGGCTTCAGGCCGAGCCGGTCATATCGCACCACGAAAGGAACACGGATGCTCTCCTCGTAGGGGACCACCTTGCTGGTCCACCGGTGCTCCCCCCAGGAGAACCCATTGTCGGAGGTGAACACGATGAGGCTGTCCCGAAGCCGGCCGGTGGCTCGAAGCGCCGAGACCAGCCCGCCAACCGCGCGATCGACCGAGAGCAACGAGGCGTAGGTGCCCCGCCGAAGCTGCTCGATCCTTGCCCGGCGCTTTGGGGTGAGCCGAGGGAGGCCCCGGGCCCACCGAGGCTTGTCGGACATGTCCCGCTCGTCGTATGCCGGCGGCCGCCACGCGGGGAGGTCGGAGAAGGCTCTCGCATCCTGCCGCGCCGGTGTGGCCGGCGGGTGAGGGGCGAACGGGGCGAAGTACGCGAACACCGGGCCGCGGGAGCTCCTGATGAACGAGATGGCCTGAGCGGCGAGGACGTCGGTCGAGTAGTTGGCCGCTCCTCGAGCTCGTCGTTTCAGATGACCGTCCACGTTCAGCCTGTAGTTCGTGTATCGAGTTGGCCCGGAGAATGCCACCCAACGATCCCAACCGGGAGGCACGTATGGCCCGGCATAACGGTTCAAGTACTTGCCGAAGAGTCCGGTCCGGTAGCCGGCCCTTCGGAGCCACACGGCCACGGTCGAGGAGTCGTCCTGGAAGGCGCGGAAACCTCCGTGTGGACCGGCGTTCTGCCAGACGCCCGTCGATTGAGGGTAGCGGCCCGTCAGGATGCTCGCCCTGCTGGGGCAGCACAGTGGATCGTCGACGAAGGCGTTGGCGAAGGAGACTCCCCTGGCCACGAGCTCCCGGTGCACAGTCGGCATCGCCCACAGCGTGTCCCACCGCTGGTCGTCGGTGAGGATCAGGAGGATGCTCGGCTTGGATGGCCGAGCCACCGAGGACGAGCCCCCGCCCCCTCCCTCTCCTTGCCCACTGCCGATCAATTTCGCAGAGAACACTCCACCTGTGATGAGGATCGCTGCCATCACCCCACCCACGATGGCTCGAGCCGAGCCGCTCGACCTCATGGGACTATGGGATGTGTTCTTGGTTACCTGGGCACAACCGTTGAATTGTGGAGCGACCACGCGCGTCCATGTGAGCTTCGAATCGGGCATCGGGGCGCGCTCGGTTAGCAGGGCACCCCATTGAGCACGCGCGAGAACGGAGCGCATGATCGGCGTCACGCCTGCGAGGGTTCGCACCGGCCTAACTGGAAGGACGGCTGGGGCATGGTCCGACTTCGATCAGAACGAGGCCTGCACGGCGATCGCGGTCGATGACTCGCATCCCACGGAACGCAAGTGCGCCCGCCCGGTCAAGGGGGGCGATCACGAAGTTGAGGCGGTATCGGCGGGCCACTTCCCGCCACCGGTCGGGCTCTACATCGCCCCGGAGAAGCAGGGCATTGGCCGCCAGCCGGTCCCCGTCGCTCGGGATGAACCGATAGATGTCTCGCCACCGGATCCGGGCGAAGTTCCGCTGCTGTCCTAGTGTCTGCACGGCCACGAACGCATCGCCCGTATAGCCGAACATCGAGAGGGCGAGAGTTGGCGGTGCGGCGACCACGCAGGTCCCGGTTCCCGCCCGCGCCAGAGCGCCAAGGACGCTCGAAGGGCGGCCTTGAAGGGCGTCATCGACCAGGCTGGAGATCCGTACCCGTTCGGGCATGGCCACGCTCGCCAGGACGGGAGAAGCGATGCAAACACTCACCACGACCAATCCCAAACCTATCGCCGCAGTCCGCCCGACCTTCCGAGCCACCTGAAGACTAACGTCCAATCCCACCCCGGCCCAGACGGCCAGTCCAAGGTAGAGCATCGGCCAGTAGCGGTGAGCGCGCTCCAGCACCTCGAATCCGCTCCCAGGCCCTCCCTGGGTCAATGTGCCAACCACGACCAAGAGCCCGGCGACCATTGTGACCACGACGACCAGACGGACCCCCACGTCTCGGGACATCCCCGGAAGGAGGTGCCGAGCGCCGATCGCCGCGAATGGCACCATTATCCCCCACGCTCCGAGGATGGCCCACGCAGGGAGGCTGACAGGCGAACCGATCGAGGTGTTGACGAAACCCCCGAATCGAAAGTAGGAGGCCAGGACCGGCCCGAACCAGACCAGGTACAGGGCTGCGGCGGGCGCGAGCACTGCCAAGAGGACCTTTCGGCGCCGAAGCCCGGCCGGGAACAAGCCAATGCCAAGTCCCACCCCCGCCCCGAGGAACGTGGCCTCGGCTCCAGTGAGGGCAATCAGCCCGAGGACGATTCCGGCGCCAATGAGCACATGAATGCTCCGGTGGCGGAAGCCAAGCAAGAGGAGCAGCAGAAACACGGCGACCAGCGAAAAGCCGACGTCGCGAGGGAACGGCGGTGGGAGGCTCTGAAACGCACCGTTGTAAGAGCGGACGAAAACGAGGTCTCCCAGATATCGGAGTCCAGACCTGGCGCGTGGATTGAGGACGAGAGCTGGGCCGCGAGCCACCAGAAACCCCCACCCACCCGCAAGAGCGCCGAACAGCCCGGTCCCGGCTCCGGCGACCCACGACCGCCCCAGCTCCCTGCCCAGTGCGAACAGTGCGAGTACGGCCGCGGTGACCTGGAGGATCTGCAAGGTTGGCAGGACTCGGTATGCGGTCCTCGTCCACGTGAGCGTCGCAAGGAATGCAACCAGTCCGTGGTACATCCAGGGGTAGTAGTTCGGGATCGGGCCAGGCAGGATGCTCGTAGGGGTGCTGTGGCCTTTCAGCAGCTGTGTAGCCCACCCGAGGTGCCAGTCGAAGTCGGATCGGGCGGGCGCGAGAGACGCCATTCTGAACACTGGCGTCTGCCAAACCGCCAGAGATAGCAGGATCAGCATTGCCGCTGCGAAGGCCGATGCGCGATCGATCCGCGAACCCCGCAGCCGATGAGCTAAGGCCCACGCCCCCAGCAAACCGGCTGCGAGGGCGGACATAAGTCGAACGATCAACGGGTGCGAGAAGACCAGCCCGCCCGAGAGGATGTGCGCGAGCATCAGCACGAGGGCCCACGCCACCGCAGCTGGAAAGGCGAGAGCCCACCGTGCCAACCGATCCACTTCGAACCGATAAGCCAGGAATGAGGCCAGCAAGTAGCCGAACCCGAGGATCGCGGCGGCGCAGACCAAGGCCCGCAGCGCCTCGGGCAGAGTCCAACCCGACATCAGTCGGTGGGTGCGCGTCCCCGCGACGGCATCGACTGATTGCCGGCGTGATTCCCCTCAGCGACCACGACCCTCCCCGCCATAGTCCGGGGGATGGTAACGGAATCGCCTTCATCTCGAGGGATGCTTAGTGGGACGCTTTAGCATCCTTTTCTGTGCACGCTTCGCAATATACGGGAACCCAAGACGTCCCACCGCGGTCCTGGGTGAGGATCAACCAGGAAGCTGAGCTTCCTGTGGGCCGCGGGGACACGTCTCCCCTCCGTGTCTACCCGACCGCCGAGATCTAATCGCCAGGAAACCGGCGAGACCCCAGCCATAGGCTGTCGCCACCACCAGAGGGCCGATCCCCCACCAGCCGTGCAGGCCAAGAGCGAGCCGGTCCCAGACGAGGGCGGCCAGGACGGACGCACCCAAACCCAGGGCCGGCGCGAGCGCCACCCGCACAACGGGATCAGTTGGAAGCAGGACGATCGACCAGCCTCCGCCGACTGCAAGGAGATCGCAGCCCCGAGAGCGGCAAGCCACAGGAGATTTGCTCCATGCGTATTCGCCGTGGCCGCCCGCCTTTCGGGGATGACCGTGGGAGCGATCGGTCCGTTCAGCGCGAGGACGCCCGGGGAGACGAAGGTGTCGGGATAGGCCAGGTGCGCATCCTCGAAGCCGGGCCGGTTGTAGGCCTCGATGACCACGATGATCGGTCCCGAGGCTCCCCCGGTGGACCCAGATCCTTTCCCACCGCCCGGTGACAACGCGTTCAGTTGGTCGATCGGCGAGCCGATGGCCCAGCCACGAACGCGAGGTACGACCCCGGGGGGCAGGCCGGCCCTTACCGTGTTCTTCCACCGCACGAGGGTCGTACGGTCCTTCTTCCTGAAGGAGAACACCACGCCACGACCTGGTGCGAAACGAGCCAGGTAGTCGCCGGCAGCGGCGAGCTGGGCCACGGCCTTGGACTCCACCCACTTTCTCCGCTGGTCCCCGTGCCACACCCTCGCCATGAGAGCTCCCACCGTACTCAGAACGAGCAGCCCGGCGATGACCCCACCGATCGGAGCCCGGAGGCTTCCTCGCACGAATCTCGCCGCTACCCACAGCAGGGCACCGATCAGGATCGGCACGGCGAACAGATAGAGCAACAGCCGGGCCCCGGCAACAGGCGCGCCCAGGATCTGGGCCACCGCCGCGGCGGCCGTCAGGAGCGCCCAGGCCAGCATGAGACAGAGGAGGAACCGCCGCGCATCCCGGCGTTCAGGGTCGACAGTCACCCGAGCCGCGGACACTCCCGCCAGTGTGGCCAGGGCCAAACCGAGATACCGAGTGGTTTCCCTGATGCTGTCCAGGAATCGTCTCTTCAGGAGCCGGCGCATGGTGGGCTTTGGCGAGAGGCGTCTGCCCGCCCCGAGGCTTTCGGGGCCGCGGGCAGCTCTCAGGTCGAGTCGTCCGATCGAAGGGATCCCCACCAAGGTCAGCACCGTGAACACGCCTGACGCCAGCACCGCGCCCGAAAGCGGCCTGACCACATCCATGGAGGCCGCGAGGCTCCGGCGCGAAGACAGTACGAACAGAAAGAGCCCGACGCAGAAGATCAAGACGGCGAACCCGTAGAAGGGCCACTCCGCGAGCCCGGCCGCCATGAACAGGACCATGGCTGCGAGCGCCCCTCGCCCTCCGGAAATGAAGGTGACTGCAGAAGCGAAACCCCCCAGCGCGAAGGTGACGTTCAGGGTCTGGTCGATGTACCCGGACAGCAGCCCGGTACCTCCGAACGCGACCCACGTAAGCATGCCGATGACTGGCAGCCAGATCAGCCGCGTGCCCAGGGCCGAGCGGACCATGGCGGCCACGGCCAACCCGGCAACGCCGGCGAACAGAGGCGCCGCGAGTGCGACGACGGTGAACGAGTTCTGACCGGTCGCTCGCATGAGCATGGACAGGGCCAAGGGAGTAGCAGCCCGAACTGTGCCGAGCCGAGCCAGCCCGTCGAACGTCACCGCCTTCGCTCGCCACACGTACCAGGGTGCGTCCCAGCCGACCGGATACCTGATTCCGTGCAGCGGGTAGCGGAGCAGGAAGAACCCCGCGATCGTCACCAGCGTCACGAATGCCATGGCCGCCGCAACCAGGTAACGGAGGTTCGCCCGGCCGCCCATCTCGCTGGTGCGCCCATGAGGCCGGAACGTCGCCTCCGCGAGGATATTGCTCATGCTGTCGAGCGAGGATGACGCAACCAGAGGCGAAAGCCAACCCACACACGTGTGGTCAGGGGACGCATCCAAGGGGTCGCCGGCCCCAGATGAAGGGCAGGTGGCTTGGACATGAGCACTGTGGGGTAGAATCTGGCAACCCGAGCAGAGTTAGAGGAAGACGTGAACCCGTCGAGATTTCCAAGAATCTGGTTCGTACTGGTCGTCCTGTGCTTCTGGCTCATCGTGGTTCCGGCCGCCAATGCGTACGTGGACCCCGGGACCGGGAGCTACATCTTCCAGGTGGTCATCGGGGTGTTCCTCGGGGCCGCCGTGGCGGTGAAGGTGTTCTGGAGGCGGATCTGGGGCTTCTTCACCAGGAAGCCTGCGGGGAGCACAACGGGCCAGACGGCCGGTCACGACAAGGAAGATTGACCTCCTCGGTCGTCCCGAGCTCCTTCCGGGATCCGAGTGGGTTCGTCTTCACGCGCGAGGGCACTCTGTTCCGCCAGGTCAACATCCTTTGGCGTGAGCAGTACGACCTTCTCATGGAATCTGGCCTGTACACCGTCCTGGTCGAGGCCGGGCTGCTCATCCCGCACGATGAGGTCGACCCGTCTCTAGCGGCCACCGACGGCGCCCACCGGGTGCTCAGGCCCGAGTGGATCCCGTTCGTCTCCTACCCGTACGAGTGGAGCTTCAGCCAGCTGAAGGATGCCGCGCTCGCCACCCTGCGGATCCAACGGATCGCCCTCGACCACGGGATGTCTCTGCGTGACGCCAGCGCCTTCAACATCCAATTCCGCGCGGGGCGGCCGATCCTCATCGACACGCTCTCGTTCGAGAGGCTCCCCGAGGGAAGACCGTGGGTGGCGTACCGGCAGTTCTGTCAGCACTTCCTGGCGCCACTGGCCCTGGCGGCATACCGGGACATCCGGCTGACCCAGCTGGCTCGGGTCCATATCGACGGCATCCCGCTCGATCTGGCCTCCGAGCTCCTCCCCTTCCGCGCACGCTTCCGCGTGCCGCTTCTCCTCCACGTGTTCTTCCATGCCAAGAGCCAGGTGCGTCACCAGGCCGACTCCAGTTGGGCGGAGTCGAGCGGACGACGGGCCAGGCCGTTCACGCTACAGGCGTTCCGCGGTCTGATCGACAGCTTGGAGAAGGCCGTGGCCAAGCTCACCTGGCGGCCCCGAAGGTCCCCGTGGGCGGGCTACTACGCGGAAGCGGAGAGCTACAGCAGCGAGGCCATGGAGCACAAGCAGCATCTCGTTGGGGCCTTCCTGGATCGCACGACGGCTCGCACTGCATGGGATCTTGGTGCGAACACGGGACTGTTCAGCCGGATCGCCGCGGCCAAGGAGATCCAGACGATCTCCTTCGACCTGGACCCAGCCGCCGTCGAGGCCAACTACGCCCAGGTCATCCAGGAGGCCGAGACCGCCGTCCTGCCCCTGGTCATGGACCTGGTCAACCCCAGCCCGGGGGTCGGCTGGGAGAATCGGGAGCGGCTGTCGCTCTCAGAGCGAGGCCCCGTCGACCTCGTGTTGGCCCTGGCCCTCATCCACCATCTGGCTATCGGAAACAACGTCCCGCT
>Ga0137372_10005634_pt1 | contig 12224 bp, 12 predicted proteins | sample SagtaG_6_FD_104911 | JGI IMG/M metagenome (GOLD analysis project Ga0137372, IMG submission 104911) | Vadose zone soil microbial communities from Sagehorn Ranch, Mendocino, California, USA - Sage1_R_60_16 metaG | ecosystem: Environmental > Terrestrial > Soil > Vadose zone | place: USA...
GACGGGTCGAAAGGACGCCCATTCCTACTTCCTGAACATCAAAGGCCCCGAGCTGTTGAACAAGTACGTCGGAGAGACCGAGCGCCAGATCCGTCTGATCTTCCAGCGGGCGCGCGAGAAGTCGGAGGAGGGCGTGCCGGTCATCGTGTTCTTCGACGAGATGGACTCGCTGTTCCGGACCCGCGGGTCCGGCATCTCGTCCGACATCGAGAGCACGATCGTCCCGCAGCTGCTCGCGGAGATCGACGGCGTCGAGAGCCTCAAGAACGTGATCGTGATCGGCGCGTCCAACCGCGAGGACCTCATCGATCCCGCGATCCTGCGGCCGGGTCGCCTCGACGTGAAGATCAAGATCGAGCGCCCCGACCAGGAGGCCGCGCGCCAGATCTTCGGCCGCTATCTCAGCGACGAGCTGCCGATCGCCGAGGACGAGACCACCGCGCGCGGCGGGCGGCGACAAGCGATCGAGGCGATGATCGACGCCGCCGTCAAGCGCATGTACTCCTCCGACGACGAGAACCGCTTCTTGGAGGTCACGTACCAGAACGGCGACAAGGAGGTCCTGTACTTCAAGGACTTCGCCTCCGGCGCCATGATCGAGAACGTCGTGCGCCGCTCCAAGAAGATGTCCATCAAGCGACAGATCGCCGGCGGCGCGAGCGGGATCGCCACCGCCGACCTCGTCGACTCGATCCGGCAGGAGTACCGCGAGCACGAGGACCTGCCCAATACGACCAACCCGGACGACTGGGCGAAGATCTCGGGCAAGAAGGGTGAGCGCATCGTCTTCGTGCGCACGTTGCTCGCGGACGACGACGGCTCCGGTGGAGGCCGTCAGATCGAGCGCGTCACCACCGGGCAGTACCTCTGACCTGCGGCGGCCCGGTACGACGTCCCGAGGGCACAAGGACCGCGCGAACCGCCAGGTAGGCTGACGTCGTGGCCGTGCCCAAGGTCTGCGGAATCGAGACCGAATACGGCGTCGCGTTGCGGGGGGCATCCGACGCCAATCCCGTCCTCGCGTCTTCGATGCTCATCAACGCCTATGTCGAGCACCGCAAGGTGGGATGGGACTTCGAAGACGAGTCGCCCGGACGCGACGCGCGGGGATTCGCGCGTGACGGCGCAGCGCCGCCCGAGATCGAGACGCACCTCGTGAACACCGTGCTCACGAACGGAGCGCGCTACTACGTCGACCACGCACACCCGGAGTACTCGACGCCCGAGTGCGCCGACGTGCTCGAGCTCGTGTGCGCCGACAAGGCCGGCGAGCGGATCCTCGCGCGGTCGATGCAGGCCTCCCGCCGGCTGCTGGGGTCGGGCCAGGAGATCGTCGTCTACAAGAACAACACCGACGGCAAGGGCAACTCGTACGGCACCCACGAGAACTACCTGGTCGACCGGGCCGTGCCGTTCGCCACGCTCGTCCGCCACCTGTTGCCGTGGTTCGTGACCCGCCAGGTGTTCACGGGTGCGGGCAAGGTCGGCGGTGAGAACGGCACGGGCCACATCGGATACCAGCTCAGCCAGCGCGCCGACTTCTTCGAAGAGGAGGTCGGCCTCGAGACGACGCTCAAGCGGCCGATCGTGAATACGCGCGACGAGCCGCACGCCGACCCACAGAAGTACCGCCGGCTGCACGTGATCGTCGGCGACGCCAACCTCTGCGAGGTGGCGACGTTCTTGAAGGTGGGGACGACCGCGCTCGTCCTCGCCATGGTCGAGGACGACTTCATCGACAAGGACTACTCGATCGTGTCCGCGGTGCCGTCGATGCGAACGGTGTCGCACGATCCGACATGCCGGGCGACGGTCGAGCTCGTCGACGGCGGCACCGTGACCGCCGTCGAGCTGCAGTGGGAGTTCCTGCGGCTGGCCCAGAAGTACGCCGACGATGTGGGTCTGGAAGCCTGCGGCGGCGACGAGGTGGGCCAGCTCGTCCTCGACCGCTGGGAGGCGACACTCGCGGGTCTCGAGCGTGACCCCATGACGCTCGACGGGCAGCTCGACTGGGTCACGAAGCTCAAGCTGCTCGACGGGTACCGCGAGCGCGACTCGATCGGCTGGGACGACCCGAAGCTGGCGCTGCTCGATCTCCAGTACCACGACATTCGGCCCGACAAGTCGTTGTACGAGCGCGTCGTGCGGGCGGGTAAGGTCGAGCGGTTGGTCGAGGAGCCCGATGTGACGACCGCCATGACCGAGCCACCTGCGAGCACCCGTGCTTACTTCCGGGGTCAGTGCCTGGCGAAGTGGGCCGACGCGGTGGTGGCCGCCAACTGGGACAGCCTCATCCTCGACGTGGGGAGCGATCCGCTGCGGCGCATCCCGATGATGGAGCCGCTGCGCGGAACGCGTGCGCACGTCGAGTCGTTGTTCGAGGAGTGCACGACCCCGGCCGAGCTCGTCGCACGGCTGGCGTCGTAGGAGGACCCCCATGCCCGAGCGAGAGCGCAAGCAGCGCCCGGCGCCGAAAGAACGCGTCGACGAGGACGTCGAAGACCTCGCGCCGTCGAAGCAGGGCGAGGAGCTGAAGGAAGAGCTCGACGACCTGCTCGACGAGATCGACAGCGTGCTCGAGGAGAACGCCGAGGACTTTGTAAAGAGCTATGTCCAGAAGGGCGGCGAGTAGCTCTCTACAAGGGTCACGCGATAGCTGTCACACCCACTCCGTACAATTCGACGCGTGAAGCGATGCTCGAAGTGTGCAGCGACAAAACCGCTCGCTCAGTTCTACAGAATGTCGGCGACGAAAGATGGTCGCCGCCCGGAATGCAAAGCCTGCTTCGACGCCCGCAGGCGGCGCTGGTACGAGAAGAATCGGGAGCGTGAAATCGCGCGAGTCCGTTCCTGGCAACGAGCGAACCCCGAACGTGTCAAGGCGTGGCGCGAGAAGAACCGTGATCGGCGTCTCGAGAAGATGCGTGAGATCCATTTGCGGAACAAGTTCGGGCTGACTCCAGACAAGTACGACCGGATCCTCGAATCACAGGGTGGGGTCTGCGCGCTCTGCGAATGTTCGCCGACGCCTGGGATCTCGCTACACGTCGATCACGATCACGGCACGGGTGAAATCCGTGGGCTTCTGTGTGTGCGCTGCAACAACGCGCTGGGCTTGTTTCGAGAGGATCCGGATCTGCTCCGACGTGCAGCGCGGTACGTGACAGCTGACGCGAAGCATCGCTCGCAGCGCACCAAGTCCGAGCGCCTCGCCCGCGAGCGGGCGATCGCGTTACGACAGGTCGCGGCGTAGGCCGTGACATGTCGCCGGTGTAGGCTCGCTCGTCGATGAGTGAGCGCCCGCTTCCCACCTTCGGGCCCGGATTCGACCCTGGACCGTCGTTCGCGGAGTTGCTGCGTCGAACCGCGCCGCCCGACGCACCCGGCGCGCTCGGTGGGGGCGGGCATACCCCGGTCGAGGTGACACACGGCACCACGGTGGTCGCCATCCGCTACGCCGACGGTGTGGTCCTGGCGGGCGACCGGCGCGCCACCGCCGGGTTCGCGATCGCCAGCCGGCGCATCGAGAAGGTGTTCCCGGCCGACGATCTCTCGGGGATCGCCATCGCGGGCGCGGCCGGTCCCGGGACCGACATGGTCCGCTTGTTCCAGACCCAGCTCGAGCACTACGAGAAGATCGAGGGCGAGCCGCTGTCCCTCGAAGGGAAGGCCAACCAGCTCGCCCAGATGGTGCGCACGAATCTACCGGCGGCGATGCAGGGCCTGGTCGTGGTGCCCCTCTTCGCCGGGTACGACGAGCGGAGGGGTCGCGGCCGCGTGTTCAGCTTCGACGTGACCGGAGGGAAGTACGAGGAAACCGACTTCCAGGTCAACGGCTCGGGCGGGGTGCACGCCAAGAACTGGATCAAGGCGCAGTGGCGCGAAGGCCTCGCCGCCGACGAGGCGATCGACCTCGCGGTGCGCGCGCTGTTCGCAGCCGCCGACGAGGACACCGCGACCGGCGGGCCCGACCTCGTGCGCCGCATCTTCCCGACCGTGGCTGTGATCGAGGCCGATGGCTTCCGGGCGCTCCCGGACGACGAGATCGCGCAGCGCGCTGAGACGCTGCTCGGGGGCCGAGAGGAGGGCGCCGGACAATGACGATGCCCTTCTACGTGTCGCCCGAGCAGGTGATGAAGGACCGCGCCGACTACGCCCGCAAGGGCATCGCGCGCGGCCGAAGCCTGATCGCACTAGAAGCCGGGGACGGCATCGTCATCGTGGCCGAGAACCCGTCGCGCACGCTGTTCAAGATCAGCGAGATCTACGACCACATCGCGTTCGCGGGGGTCGGCAAGTACAACGAGTTCGAGATGCTCAAGATCGCGGGCGTCCGTCACGCGGATCTCAAGGGCTACGCATACTCACGCGAGGACGTCACGGCGCGGTCGCTCGCCAACGCGTACGCGCAGACACTGGGCCAGGTCTTCACCCACGAGATGAAGCCGTACGAGGTCGAGATCCTCGTCGCCCAGGTCGGTGACACACGCTCGGGGTACCAGCTCATCCACATCCTGTACTACAGCACGTTGATGGACTAGGAAGGCCACACGGGCCTCTGCGGTCAGGCCGATTCGATCGCCGAGACCCTCGAAGCTCGCTACCAAGCGGGCCTCACCATCGACGACGCCATCAAGCTCGGTGCTTCGGTTCTCGGCGAGGTCGACGGCGAGCCGCTGACACCCGGGCAGCTCGAGGTCGCGGTGCTCCAGCGGGGCGCAACCGGACGCGCGTTCCGGCGCGTCAAGGGCGACCCTCTCGCCCGCATCCTCGGCGGCTAGCGCGTCGTCACCCGAGACGCGCGTACAGCACGATCGGCGCGAGGCCGGCAGCCAGCAGCGCCGTCACCGCGGCGCCGCGGGCCCATGGTCCCGGCACCTTCTCCGGGCCGCCCCATTCACGCGGCGCCGCGAGAGTGGCGTCGACCTCGTCCACGAGCATCACGAGCCGCGCGTCGTCCATCTGTTCAGCGGGGACGTGGATCTCGACCCGCGCCATGTCGCCCACGGTGAGGGCGTAGGGCCCGTCGACCGGCCCCCGCAGCTTGGCGTCGATGCCTTCGGACCTGAGACGGGCCTCGACGACGTGCGCGGTGAACGAGCCGCTGACCCATGTGAGCCGCTCCATCGGGATCATGCGGCGATCCTACGACCAGGGCCGATCACCGAGACGCGTCGCTCGACCTCCTATGCAGGCGCACTTCAGGGTCAGTCGAGCAGATTTCTGCCAATGCGCCACCGGGCAACGCCGACGATGTGACCTAGGAGTCGATTGTTGCCGTGGCTCAGCCGTAGACGGTGACGACCTCCGAGCAGGACGGCTCCTTCTTCAGCGCCTGGAGGAGGTCCTGATTGGACGAGAGCTTGGAGAACGGGTCCCCGGTCGTCGCCTCCAGCGTCTGCAACGCGGCCGAGAACTGTGCGATATCCGCCGCGAACGCAACGTTGTTCGGGTCGGCGGCCGCAAGCTTTTGCTGCGCAGCGGTAACGCCGTCGATGGTGCTTTGGAAGTACTTATCGAAGGTCTTCGTAACCTTCTTCCCGCCGTCCTCAGGCGAGATCCTCGCTGCGGTCGCCTTCGCGGACTTCAGCGAGTCGAGCAGCTGGTCAGTCGATTGCAGAATCTGCGTCTGCGCCGCTGCCTCGTCACCGCCAGAGCTCGGCTGGATCTGGTCGATCGTGTCCGAGACGCCCTGGATCGCGCCACACACGCTCTTGGCGTACTTCTTGTCCGAAACGGTCTTTGCCGCCGCCACCCCCGACGTACTGAGTACGAGCCCGGCCGCGAGGAGTCCGAGACCGGCGACACGGATCACTTGCTTCACGAGTTCCCCTTCCCAACGGTGGCCGAATCGTGATCGACTGGGCTCGCCGCGGCCTGAGTAGCGCCTACTCATTTTTCGAGCGCGGACCTGTAGACCCATCCCCGGTTGCGCTCCTCCTCGGCGCGCTAAAGAACAAGAGGACCTGCCGAGGCGGGGGGTGACTGTGAGGACGTACTGACCGTCTTCTGACCCAACGCGATCCCGGTCCTGGGACCGGGGTTGGGCCCGGTACGCTCCGCGCGGGGACGGCGGCTTTGCCGACCGTCACCGCAAAGCCCGAGCTTGCGAGGGCGACGGGGAAGGAACGTGGAGCGTCGGATCTTCGGTCTCGAGAACGAGTACGGGGTCACCTGCACGCTGCGCGGGCAGCGACGGCTGAGCCCTGACGAGGTCGCGCGCTACCTGTTCCGGCGGGTGGTCTCATGGGGCCGGTCCAGCAACGTGTTCCTCGAGAACGGCGCCCGGTTGTACCTCGACGTGGGCAGCCACCCGGAGTACGCCACGCCGGAGTGCGATTCGATCGACGACCTCGTCGTCCACGACAAGGCCGGCGAGCGCATCCTCGAAGGACTGGTCCGGAGCGCCGAGCAGCGTCTGCGGGAAGAAGGCATCCGCGGCGAGGTCTTCCTGTTCAAGAACAACACGGACTCCGCCGGCAACTCATACGGCTGCCACGAGAACTACCTCGTCGAGCGGGACGGCGACTTCGCCAAGTTCACCGATGTGCTGATCCCGTTCCTCGTGACCAGGCAGGTCTACGCAGGGGCCGGCAAGGTGCTCCAGACCGCCCGTGGGGCCATGTACTGCGTGAGCCAGCGGGCCGAGCACATCTGGGAAGGCGTCTCGAGCGCGACCACGCGGTCGCGCCCGATCATCAACACGCGTGACGAGCCCCACGCCGACGCCGAGCGGTTCCGGCGCCTGCACGTCATCGTGGGCGATTCGAACATGAGCGAGTACACGACGTTCCTCAAGATCGGGGCGACGTCGGTGGTCCTGCGCATGCTCGAGGAGGACGCCAGCCCGTGGCGCGACCTCACGCTGGAGAACCCGATCCGCGCCATCCGGGAGATCAGCCATGACCTCACGTGCCGGCGCCGCGTGAGGCTCGCGAACGGCCGCGAGCTCTCGGCGATCGAGATCCAGTCCGAGTACCTGAACCGCGCCCTCCGGTTCGCGAAGAGGCGCGGGCTCGCGCCGCTCGAGGAGCAGGCCCTGCGCATGTGGGAGCACGCGATGAGTCGTCTCGAGGACGACCCGCTCTCGCTCGACACCGAGGTCGACTGGGTGATCAAGTACCACCTCATCGAGGCGTACCGGAAGCGCCACGACCTTCCGCTGACGCATCCGCGCATCGCCCTGCTCGATCTCTCCTATCACGATGTCACTCGGGCGCGATCGCTCTACTACCTGCTCGAGCGACGCGGGCGGTTGCAGCGCACCGTCCGGGATTCCGACATCGAGACGGCCGTGACGACACCTCCGCAGAGCACGCGGGCTCGGCTCCGTGGCGCGTTCATCAAGCGAGCCAAGGAGCGCAAGCGGGACTACACGGTCGACTGGGTGCACCTGAAGCTCAACGACCAGGCCCAGCGCACCGTGCTGTGCAAGGACCCGTTCAAGGCGCGTGACGACCGCGTCGAGCGACTCATCGCGAGCCTGTAGAGAGCGGGCCTTCTAACCTCACGGCATGCCGTCGTTCCGATCCGGCAAGGTGACCCAGCTGCTGATGGAGCGGCCCGGGTTGCAGCGTGTCGAAGTCGACCTCGGTGACGGGCCGGAGCGTGCGTACGTCCTCACCCAGCTGACGGGAACGGTCGGGGTGGGGGACCGGGTCGTCGTCAACACCACCGCGGTCGAGCTCGGGCTCGGGACGGGCGGATGGCACGTCGTGCACTGGAACCTCGAGCGTGAGGGCTGGGCGGAGCGCGGGCCGGGACACATCATCAAAGGGCGGTATACGAGCCTCCAAGCCGATGTCGGGAGCGCCGAGGAGCACCTGTCCGAGCTCGCCGAGGTCGAGTCGGTCGAGGGGATGCCGGTGGTCGCGGCCGCGCTGCACAGCCAGCTTCCGGCGGCGGCGGTCGCCTTCAAGGAGGCCGAGCCCGAGGCGCGGCTCGCGTACGTGATGACCGATGGCGCCGGACTACCGCTGGCGCTGTCGGACCTGGCCTTCGCGCTCCAGGAGCGGGGGCTCGTCGACGCCACGATCACGTGCGGTCACGCGTTCGGCGGCGATTACGAGGCGGTCTCGATTTTCTCGGCGCTCGCCGTCGCGCGCCACGTCGCGGGCGCCGACGCGGTGGTCGTGGCGATGGGCCCTGGGATCGTCGGGACGAACACGCGGCTCGGCTTCTCGGGGATGGAGGTCGGATCGGTGCTCGACGCCGCCGTGGCGCTCGGGGGACAGCCGATCGCGTGCCTCCGCGTCTCCTTCGCCGATCCGCGTCCGCGCCACGAGGGCCTCTCGCACCACACGCGGACGGCGCTGCGCCTCGCGTGCCGCGAGCGGGTCACGGTGGCCGTGCCCCGCCTCGGTGGGGAGGAGGACGTCCGGCTGCGGTCCGACCTCGCCGACTCGGGCATCGAGGACCGCCACGACCTCGTTGAGGTCACGCCCCCCGACGTGCTCGGCCTGCTCGCCGCCCAGGGGCTCGAGGTCGTCTCGATGGGGCGCCCGGCCGCCGACGACCCCGCGTTGTTCCTCGCCGCCGGCGCGGCCGGGGCGCTGGCCGCCGAGCGCGCGCGGCTGTGATCGACCGGCTCGAGCGGCTCACCAACCTCGTCGCCACGTTGCTCGACACACGCCGGCCACTCACGCTCGAGGAGATCGTCGAACTGGTGCCCGGGTACCCGCCCGACAAGCTGTCGTACCGCCGGCAGTTCGAGCGCGACAAGGAGACGCTGCGGGGCATCGGGATCCCGGTGCGGCTCGAGTCGGTCGACGGGCTCGGCCCCGAGCAGGGGTACCGCATCCTGCCCGACGAGTACTACCTGCCGTCGCTCGACCTGACACCCGAGGAGCAGGCCGCGCTGCACGTCGCGGTCACGGCGGTGCGGCTGGAGGGCGCTCCCGCACCGACCGAGGCGCTGTGGAAGTTGGGTGGGCGCGTCGGCGAGGCCGCGAACGCGCTCGCGGCGCTGCCGACGGTCCCGGCCCTGGCCGCGTTGTTCGACGCGTACCGCACCCGTGCGACGGTCACGTTCACCTACCGGGGTGAGCCGCGGCGCGTCGACCCGTGGGGGATCCTCTTCCGGCGCGGCCACTGGTACGTCGTCGGGTTCGATCACGACCGCGCCGAGCAGCGCTCGTTCCGCGTCGATCGCATCGACAGCAACGTCGACGCGGGGCCTGTCCGCGCCTTCGAGCCGCCCGCCAGCCTCGAGCCGGGAGCGATGCTGCGAGACGAGCCGTGGCAGTACGGGGACGAGGAGGCCGTGTCGGCCCGCGTGGCCGTCGACGCGGTGCAGGCGGCCGCCGTCGTGCAGCAAGTCGGCGAAGAGGCCGTCGTCGATCGGCGTGACGACGGCAGCGTCGTCATCGAGCTTCCGGTGACGAACACGGCGGCGTTCCGCTCGTTCGTGCTCGGCCTGCTCGACGCGGCCGAGGTCATCGGGCCACCCGAGCTGCGGGACGAGATGATCGCCTGGCTCGACGATCTGGCTCGGGGCGCCGCGTGAGCCCGCGTCCACTGGCCGGCTCCCGTCTCCGGCGGGTGCTGGCGCTGGTGCCGTGGATCGCGGAGCACCCGGGCATCGGCCTCGGTGACCTCGCGGGGCGATTCGGCGTGTCGGAAGCCGAGCTCGTGCACGATCTCGAGCTGTTGCCGTTCTGCGGTCTGCCGCCGTACACACCGGACCGCCTCATCGAGGTGGAGATCGTCGACGGGCACGTGTGGATCCGCTTTGCGGAGTACTTCGACCGTCCGCTGCGACTCTCGGCCGAGGAGGGCCTCGCCCTTCTCGCGGCGGGCCGGGCCTTGTTGGCCGTCCCCGGCTCGGACGACCACGGTGCGCTGGCGACGGCGCTCGACAAGCTGGCGCACACCCTCGGAGCGACCGAAGGCCTCGCGGTCGAAGTTGGAGAACCGGCCCATCTCGACGCGCTCCGCAACGCGGCCGCCACGCACGAGCGCGTCGAGATCGAGTACTACTCGTTCGGCCGCGACGCCACGACGACGCGGGCCATCGACCTCCAGTCCGTCTTCCACGCCTTCGGCCACTGGTACGCAGCCGCGTACTGCCACCTGGCCGAGGACGAGCGGCTGTTCCGGGTCGACCGCATCCGCGCCGTCGCGCCGACGGGTGAGCACTTCGACCCGGTCGCCGAGGACGGGGACGAGGCCCACTTCGGGGAGACCGTGTACCACCCGCGCCGGGACGACCCCCGCGTCACACTCGAGCTCGCGCCCGAGGCGGAGTGGGTCGTAGAGAGCTACCCGTCCGAGGAGGCGGACGAGCGGCCCGACGGCTCGTGGCGCGTCGTGCTGGCGGTCAGCGAGCGGGCGTGGCTCGAGCGGTTGCTCCTCGAGCTCGGGCCGGCGGCGCGGGTGGTGGAGCCGGCCGAGCTCCGCTCAGTCGGGGCCGAAGCCGCCGACCGGCTCCTGTCTCGCTACCGGGCCCGCTCCCGCTCCTGACCCGTCCGCGTGCGAGGATATTGGGCAGTGAAGCAGGGCACGTGACGGATCTCGACCCCGGCGGCGTCGACACGACCGCGCCTCCCTTGGAGTCTCCGACGACCGAGGCTGCCGCGCGCTCCGAACCGGACGAGCGCGCCAAGTCAGGCGGCCGCAAGACCCGCCGGGCGATCATCGAGTGGACGATCCTCATCGGCAGCGCGCTCGTCATCGCGATCCTCATCAAGACGTTCCTGTTCCAGGCGTTCTACATCCCGTCCGAGTCGATGAAGCCCACGCTCAACGTCGGCGACCGCGTGCTCGTCAACAAGCTCAGCTACAAGGTGCACGACGTGAACCGCGGCGACATCGTCGTGTTCGAGACACCGCCCAGGGCGAAGGACGCGAACGGCGAGATCAAAGATCTCGTCAAACGCGTCGTCGCTCTGCCCGGAGATACCCTCGAGACGCACGGCGGGCAGGTCTTCATCAATGGACGCCAGTTGAACGAGCCGTACCTGCTGAAGGGGATCAAGACGTGCGCGCCGAACTCGACCGAGGCGACGTGTGCGGACTTCCCCCCGAGGAAGATCCCTGCGGATGACGTCTTCGTGATGGGCGACAACCGCCCGGCGTCGAAGGACTCCCGGTACTTCGGGCCGATCAAGGAGTCGTTGATCGTCGGCCGCGTGTTCATACGGATCTGGCCGCTCAACGACATCGGATTCCTGTAGCGCCTCTGCGCCTTCAGGCGTCGGCGTCGGATTGCTCGCCCCACTCGGCCACGGTCGCCACCATGCGGTCGACGCGGTCGCAGTACACGGCGTCGACGTTCATCTGGAGCATGGACCGCAGGTGGCGGACCTCCTGCACGTCCCACGCGAAGGCGTTGACCTCGAACCGGTGGAACAGGGAGACGAGGCCCGCCGTCCATTCGGTGTGGTGGAGGTTCATCGTGTCGATCCCAGCCGCGGCCAGATCGGCGGCGTGCCGCTCGAGCGGCGCCTCGATGTGCTGCCGGCGGCGGGAGTGCACGAGCTTCACGTCGGGGAACCGCTCCCGGAGATCGCCGAGGAAGCGCACGCTCGCATGGCAGAGCCAGAGTCGACCGGATGCACCGTTGCCGGCGGCGCGGGCGAGCTCGACGGTCGGTGCGGCCGCGTCCCGGTGCTTCACGTCGATCGACAGCTCGAAGTCGGAACCCACGGCGTCGTAGAGCTCGGCGAGACGCGGCACGTCGAGGCCGGCCAGCTCCCGGGCGGACGCCTTCGTCACGTTGCGGCGGCGGAGCCCCTTTCGGGCGAACCGGTCGTGGACGAGCACCACCTCGCCGTCGCCGGACAGCCACGCGTCCGTCTCCAACCCGCGGGCACCGAGCTCCAGCGCCCGCCGGAACGCCGGCAGCGTGTTCTCGGGCGCCTCGGTCCGGGCGCCCCGGTGGGCGAACGTGATCGGTCGCACGGGTGCCCGCATCATCGCAGGACTCGAGCCGGCGCCGATCACAGGCGGCGCGTGGTGCGCTGTCGCGCTGCTCCGCCGCGTCGGTCCGTGGCGGATCCCCAGAGCTACCATCGTGTCGGGGATACGGCACGAAAGGAGCCCGATTGCCTCAGATCGGCCCGCTCGAGATCCTCGTGATCCTCGTCGTGGCGCTGGTGGTGTTCGGCCCGAAGAAGCTGCCCGAGATCGGCCGGACTATCGGAAAATCGCTTCGGGAATTCCGCAAGGCCAGCTCCGAAGTGCGCGACCACTTGAGCCTCGGATTGGACGACGACGACGATCGA
>Ga0137372_10005639_pt1 | contig 12220 bp, 8 predicted proteins | sample SagtaG_6_FD_104911 | JGI IMG/M metagenome (GOLD analysis project Ga0137372, IMG submission 104911) | Vadose zone soil microbial communities from Sagehorn Ranch, Mendocino, California, USA - Sage1_R_60_16 metaG | ecosystem: Environmental > Terrestrial > Soil > Vadose zone | place: USA: California...
ACCGCGTCGTTCATCTCGTCGAACTTGAGAATGGTCCGGTTCTCCGCGCCCAACTTGGCCATCGGCGTCTTACCGTCGGCGTAGTAGAGCGTGGTGGCCTGGGGCAGCGCCAGCTCGTTGGGGGTGGGCACGCTGTCGAAATAGTAGGCGCCGACCGCGAGGCCGAGCCCGGCGAGCATGGTGGCGATCGCGATCAGCGCAGCCAGGCGGCCCCGCCGGCGGGCTTTGCGGGCCGCCTTGGCCAGCCTCGGGTCGATGCCCTGCGGCACCGGCCGGGGGCGCGGCGCGACGGCGGTACCCGGGCGGACGGCGGTGGCCGCCGGTCGTGGTACCACCGGGCGGGGCGCGGGTACCCGGCCGGGCTGGAAGTCCTCCGGCGGTACGCCGTCGGGCGGCCCGGCGGGCGGGGACGCGCTCACCGCGCCGTTGACCGTCGGGTCCGCGTCGCGGTGCTGCCTGGGGTCAACGCTTTCCTCGTCGGACCGCACAGGGGGTACGGTTCCCCGCATCGACGCTCAGGAAACTGTTCGCTCATGCTCACCAGACCCAAGGTAGCCGCTGTCGTCGAAAAGCTCAGGTGACTGCGGCTGTCGCGGGGTCAGCTCGACCTGCTCCGGCGGGTCCAGCGGCTCGTCGGAGATGCCCAGCTCAGCGAACTTGCGAGCGCTGACCAGGACCCTCGACTCCAGGGAGCCGACCGCCCGGTTGTAGGCGCCGACCGCGCCGGTCAACGAGCTGCCGAGCTTGGTGAGGTGGCTGCCCATGGTCGCCAGCCGGGTGTAGAGCTCCCGACCGATCGTGTGGATCTGGGTGGCGTTGCGGGTCAGCGCCTCCTGACGCCACGCGAAAGCCACCGTTCGCAACAGCGCGACCAGGGTCGCCGGGGTGGCCAGCACCACGTTGCGCTGGAACGCGTGCTCCAGCAGCATCGGGTCGCGCTGCAGCGCGGCGTCCAGGAACGGGTCGGCCGGGACGAACAGCACAACGAACTCCGGCGTGGACTCGAACCCGGCCCAGTATCCCTTCGCGGCCAGCGCCTCGACATGCCCGCGCAGGTGCTTGGCGTGCAGGTCCAGCTGGGCGTCCCGGTCCCGGTCCACCCGCGCCTCCATCGCGGTCAGGTAGGCCTCCAGCGGGGCCTTCGCGTCGACCACCACGTGCCGGCCGCCGGCCAGGCGGACCAGCAGGTCGGGCCGGATCCCCCCGGCGTCCGTGGTGGCGCTGACCTGCTCGGTGAAGTCGCAATGCTCGAGCATGCCGGCCGCCTCCACGATCCGGCGCAGCTGGTGCTCCCCCCACCGGCCCCGCACCTGCGGGGCGCGCAGCGCCGCGACGAGCTGGCTGGTCGAGCTGGACAGGGCGGACGAGAGCGACTGCATCTGGCGTATCTCGGTGCGCAGCTCGGCGTATGCGTCGACCCGGTCGTTCTCCACCTCGACCACCCGGCGCTCGTAGCGGTGGATCGCCTCGCGCAGCGGGGTCAACAGCTGCACCAGGGTGTCGTGCTGGTCGCGGGTGGCCTCGTGGGAGAGCGCGAGCAGCGCCTGCTCCAACCGGGCCTCGCCCTCCCGGGTCGCCCGCAGGGTGGCGTCGAGCCGGGCCACCTCGGCGGCCGAGCGCGCGCGGGCGGCCAGCCAGCCGAGGGCGCCACCGACCGCCAGGCCTATCAGCACGAGAAGTACGGACACGTGATCAGCATGCTCGACGGGTACGACAAGACCGGGCCGGGTACCGTTAGTCGCATGTGGTGGGGGCGGCGGCGCCGGGAGCGGGAGCTGGCGGACGCGCGGGAAGAGGCGTTGCGCTGGTACGAGCGGCTCGGTGGACAGATCATGAATTTGCCACCCGGCGACCAACCGGCGACCAAGCAGGCGCTCGTCGACGCCGGAGAACGTTACAACGCGGCCGGGTCACAGCTCGAGCGGGCCACCTCGGTCAAGCAGTACGAGCTGGCCCGGGAGAGCGCGCTGGAGGGCCTGGCCTACGTGCGCGCCGCCCGTACCGGCATGGGGCTGGACCCGGGTCCGGAGCTGCCGCCGCTGGCCAGCCAGCGGCAGGCCGGCGTGATCCGGGAGGACCGCGCCGTACAGGTGCAGGGCCACGAGTACCGCGCCTCCCCGCGCTACTCGGACAGCACGCCGTACTACTACCCCGGCGGCATCCTGCGGGGCCGTCCGGTCCCGGGCGGCTACTACTCCGAACCGGTGTGGAAGAGCGCACTCGCCACCGGCGCCGGGGTGGTCGGCGGCCTGCTGCTGTTCGACGCGCTGTTCTCGCCGGGCTACGGGTTCGGCGGCATGGGCGGATACGGCATGGGTTACGACTCCGGGTTCGACGCCGGCTACCAGGACGCCATGGAGGACCACGACTCCGACGGTGACGGCAACTTCGACGACGGTGGCGGCGGCGACTACGACGCCGGCTCCGACTTCGGTGACTTCGGTGGTGACTTCGGCGGCGGGGACTGGTAACCGCTCACCAGGTGCACACCACGGTCAGCTCACCGGCGTCCGTGACGGCCTCCTCCAGCTTCACGATGTGGGTGGCCGCGAGGAAGTCGGTACGCGCCTGGGCCAGCCGGGCCAGCTCCGGCGCAGATGCCCGTACCGACGCCACCGGGATCTCCGCCTTCATCGACAGACGTCGCGCCGACTTGGCCCGGCGGGCCTGACCGAGCGCGCTCGCCACCGTCGTCAGGATCCGCGGGTCGCCGGCTTCCCGGTCCGGCTCGGGCCACCGGGACCGGTGGATCGAGCCGTTGCGCCACCACGACCAGATCTCTTCGGTCACGTACGGCAGGATCGGTGCGAAGAGCCGCAGCTGCACGTCGAGTGCGCGCCGCAGGGCGGCCCGCGCCGAACCGGCCGCCGGACCGTCGCCGTAGGCGCGCTCCTTGACCAGTTCGAGGTAGTCGTCGCAGTACCGCCAGAAGAACTCCTCGGTCACGGTCAGCGCGCCGGTGTGGTCGTACGCCTCGAACGCCGCACTCGCCTGACTGACCACAGTGGACAGTGCAGCCAGCAGCGCCAGGTCGAGCGGTTCGGTGGCCGGAACGGCCGGCTCGGCGAAGCCGAGCACGAACCGGGAGGCGTTGAGCAGCTTGGTGGCCAGCCGCCGGCCCACCTTCACCTGGTTCTCGTCGAAGGCGAGGTCCACGCCCGGCCGCCCGCACGCGGCCCAGTAGCGCACCGCGTCCGAGCCGTATTTCTCCAGCAGCGACATCGGCGTGACCACCCCGTTGCCGCTGGACTTGGAGACCTTCTTGTGCTCCGGGTCGAGGATCCAGCCGGAGATCTCCGCGTCCCGCCAGGGCAGCGCGCCGAACTCCAGGTGCGCCCGCAGGACCGAGGAGAACAGCCAGGTACGGATGATCTCCGGTCCCTGCGGGCGCAGGTCCATCGGGTACACCCGGGCGAACAGGTCCGGGTCGCGCTCCCAGCCGGACACGATCTGCGGCGTCATCGAGGAGGTCGCCCAGGTGTCGAAGACGTCCGGGTCGGCGACGAACCCGCCCGGCTTCCCGCGCTGGTCCTCGGTGTATCCCTCCGGTGTCTCGGAGGCCGGGTCGATCGGCAGGCGCGACCCGTCCGGGGTCAACGGCTGGTCGTAGTCCGGCTCGCCGGAGCTGGAGAGCCTGTACCACACCGGGATCGGCACGCCGAAGAACCGCTGCCGGGACACCAGCCAGTCACCGGTCAGCCCGTTCACCCAGTGCTCGTACCGGTGACGCATGTGCCCGGGCACCCAGTGCAGCTGCTTTCCCTTGCGTAGCAAGGCTTCCCGCAGTTCCGGGTCGCGCCCGCCGTTCTTGATGTACCACTGCCGACTGGACACGATCTCCAGCGGCAGGTCGCCTTTCTCGTAGTACTTCACGGCGTGGGTCACCGGGCGGGGCTCGCCGTCCAGGTCGCCGGACTCCCGCAGCAGCTCGACGATCCGGCGCCGGGCCTGCGGCACGGTCAGCCCCTCGGCGGGTCCGGCGGTGAACCGGCCGTCCCGACCGAGGATCACCCGGGTCGGCAGGTGCAGCTCGCGCCACCAGGTCACATCGGTGAGGTCGCCGAAGGTACAGACCATGGCGATGCCGGTACCCTTGGCCGGGTCGGCCAGCCGGTGCGCGTACACCGGGATGTCCACATTGGACAGCGGGGCCGGCACGGTGGTCCCGACGAGTGCGGCGTGGCGCTCGTCGGACGGGTGGCACACCAGCGCCACACAGGCCGGCAGCAGCTCGGGTCGGGTGGTCTCCACGAACACCGGGCCGAACCGCACCCGGTGGAACGCACCGGGCCGTTCCCGGTCCTCCAGCTCGGCCTGGGCCACGGCGGTCTGGAAGGTCAGGTCCCACAGGGTCGGCGCCTCGGCGGTGTACGCCTCCCCGCGGGCCAGGTTACGCAGGAAGGCGCGCTGGCTGGTGGCGCGCGCCTCCCATCCGATGGTCGCGTAGGTGTAGGACCAGTCCACGGAGAGCCCGAGCCGGCGCCACAGCTCCTCGAAGACCGCCTCGTCCTGGGCGGTCATGGCCGCGCACAGCTCGATGAAGTCGCGCCGGGAGATCGACCTCGGTGGGTCGAAGCGTTCCGACACGGTCAGGTTCTCATAGGGCAGGGACGGGTCGCAGCGCACCCCGTACACGTTCTGTACCCGCCGTTCGGTGGGCAGCCCGTTGTCGTCCCAGCCCATCGGGTAGAACACCGCCTTGCCGCGCATCCGCCGGAAGCGCGCGACGAAATCGGTGTGCGTGAACGAGAACACCGAACCGATGTGCAACGAGCCGGATACGGTCGGCGGAGGGGTGTCGATCGCGTATACGTCCGCCCGCTCCTTCGATCGGTCGAACGCGTACGTGCCCTCCTCCTGCCATCTGCGCCCCCACTCGGCCTCCAGGCCGTCGAGGCTGCGCCGCTGGGTATCCATGCGCCGATGCTAGGCCCACCGGTCAGCGGCGGCGACCCAGATTCAGGCCGGTCAGCTTGTCGGGGTTGACGACCAGCCGGAGCGCCGCGATGCGCCCGTCGGTGACCTCCAGGCTGATCGCCCCGACGGACTGCCCGGCGGACGTGGCGAGCAGGCCCGGCTCACCGTTGATCTCGGCGAGCTCCAGCTGCACGCCGGCTACCACCGGCATGGTCAGCACCCCGAGCATCCAGCGGCCGACGTGGTCGGCGCCGACCAGCGGGCGGCGGGCCGCGGAGATCTTGCCGCCGCCGTCCGCCCAGGCGATCACGTCCGGGGCGAGCAGTTCCATCAGCGCGTTGAGGTCGCCTCCCGCGCACGCCGCGCGGAACCGCTCGACCGCCGCCCGGCGTGCCCGGGCATCGGTGTCGAAGCGCGGCCGGCGGGCCGCCACGTGCGCCCGGGCCCGGGTGGCCGTCTGGCGGACCGCGACCTCGGATCTGTCCACAATGGACGCGATCTCGGTGTGTGAGTAGCCGAAGACCTCGTGCAACACGAAAACGGCACGCTCGATCGGCGAGAGGGTCTCCAGCACGACGAGCATCGCCATCGAGACCGATTCGGCCATCTCCGCCTCCTGGCTGGCGTCCGGCTCGGTGAGCAGCGGCTCGGGCAGCCACGGACCGGCGTACGTCTCGCGCCGGGCACGGGCGGAGGTCAGCTCGGTCAGCGTCAGGTTGGTGACCGTGCGGACCAGGTAGGCCCTCGGGTTGCCGACCCGGTCCGAGTCCACTGTGGACCAGCGCAGCCACGCCTCCTGTACCAGGTCTTCGGCATCGGCGACGCTCCCGGTCATCCGGTACGCGACGTCGAAGAGCAGCCGCCGGTGCTCGGCGAAGACCTCGGTGTCGATCATCTTTGCACGCTATCGCGGCTGGTGAGCGCCTGCAGGCCGGCGGCGACGGTGCGGAAGGCGGGCTGCCAACCCAGCTCCCGGCGCGCCTTCTCGGTGCTCACCCGCAGGCTGATCGTGGCGACCCGGTGCATGAACGGCGCGACGACGGTCAGCCAGGTCGGTACGGTCAACGGCTTCGGGGTGCGGTACGCGGCCGCGAGCGCCTTGACCATCCCGCCGGAGCCCAGCTGTGACTCGTCCGCGATGTTGTACGCCGCGCCCGGCCGGCCGTGTTCGATCGCGGCGAGCACCGCGCTCGCGGCGTCCGCGAGGTTGACCCATGGCAGCACCCGCCCGTGATCGTCGAAGGCGGGCAGCCGCCGGCGGCGCAGCATCTCCACCATCGTCTCGACGGCACCCGCGCCGTAGAACAGCCCGTACCGCAGGGAGATGGCTTCCAGGCCGCTCTCCAGCGGGATCCGCTCCTTGTCGCGCATGGCCGCGAGGTGCCGGGCGAAGCCGCGGTCCGGATCGGTCCCGACGAACGGATCGGCCTCGGTGAGCACCCGCTCGCCGAAGTCCCGGAAGCCGTACCCGAACACGATGTTCTCTCCGATGAACCGGCGCGCGCCGACCACCCGGGCCGCCTCGACGAGGTTCCGGGTACCGGTGGTACGCAGGTCGTCGGTGCGGTACATGTCCTTGTGCGACAGCGGCACCTTGCGCAGCGCGGTGGCCGCGTGGACGACCACGTCCGCGCGTACCCCCTGTACCGCCCGCAGCAGCCCGTCCCGGTCCAGCAGGTCGGCGGAGATCTCGTTCGTGGCGCTCCGGCCCAGGCCGAGTACCTGGTAGCCGGCGTCCTGCAGAGTCCTGGTGATATGCCGGCCGAAGACGCCGCTGGCTCCGGCCACGATCACGGTCTTGTCAGCGCTCATACCCAAGAGACGGCACAGCCCGGCGGAGTGTGACCTAGACCAGGCTGTCCAGCCACTGCTGGTGCAGCGTGGCGTAGCGCCCGCCGCCGGAGATCAGCTGCGCCGGGCTGCCGTCCTCGACCACCCGGCCGGCGTCCAGCACGAGCACCCGGTCGGCAATCTCCACTGTGGACAGTCGATGCGCGATGACGATGGCGGTACGGTCGGCGAGGATCGTCCGCAGTGCCCGCTGGACCAGCCGCTCCGACGGGATGTCCAGGGACGAGGTGGCCTCGTCGAGGATGAGCACCGCCGGGCCGGCCAGGAACGCCCGGGCGAACGCGACCAGCTGCCGCTGCCCGGCCGACAGCCGCCCGCCGCGCTTGCGGACGTCGGTCTGGTATCCCTCGGGCAGCGCCCGGATGAAGCCGTCCGCGCCGATCGCCGCGGCTGCGGCGGCCACCTCCTCGTCGGTCGCGTCGGGGCGACCGAACCGGATGTTGTCGGCGACCGTACCGGAGAACAGGTAGTTCTCCTGGGTGACCATGACGACCGCGCGGCGCAGCTCGTCGTCAGCCAGCTCGCGCAGGTCGACCCCGTCGAGCTGGACCACCCCGGCGCTCGGGTCGTAGAACCGGGAGACCAGCTTGGCGATGGTGGTCTTGCCGGCCCCGGTCGCGCCCACCACCGCGAGGGTCTGCCCGGCCGGGATGTGCAGGTCGAGGTCGGGCAGGACGTACCGGTCGGGCCGGTAGGCGAAGGACACCTCGACGAAGTCGAGGGCGCCGCGCGGCGCGCGCAGCGGGGTGGGCCGGACCGGCTCGGCCACGGCCGGCGGCTCGTCGAGCACCCCGGAGAGCTTCTCCAGCGCGGCGGTCGCCGACTGCAGCGAGTTGTAGAACTGGGACAGGTCCTGCATCGGCTCGAAGAACTTGCGCAGGTAGAGCAGGAACGCCGCGAGTACACCCACCTGGGTCTGCCCGTGCAGCACCCGGTAGCCGCCGTAGGTCAGCACCACCGCGATGGTCACGTTGCCGATCACCTTGATGCCCGGCGAGAACAGCGAGATCAGCCGAAACGCGCGCAGGTTGGCCCGCCGGTAGTTGTCGTTGACGGCCTCGAAGATCTCCTCGTTGCGCGGCTCCCGGCGGAACGCCTGGACCGCCCGGATCCCGCTCATCGACTCGACGAAGTGCACGATGACCAGCGCGATGGCTTCCCGGGTGCGCCGGTAGGCCAGCGCCGAGGAGCGCTGGAACCAGCGGGACAGCCAGAGCAGCGCGGGAAACGACACCAGGGTCACCAGTGCCAGCGGCAGGTCCAGCCAGAGCAGGACCACCGCCACGCTGATCACCGACAGTGCAGACAGCACCAGATCCTCGATGCCGCCGTCGAACAGCTCGGAGATCGAGTCCATGTCGCTGGTCAGCCGGGAGATCACCCGGCCCGAGGTGTACCGCTCGTGGAAGCCGATGGACAGCCGCTGGAAGTGTTGGTACACCCGGTTTCTCAGATCGAAGAGGACGGCCTGACCGACCCGGCCGGAGAGCGTGACGAAGCCGCGCTTGCCGATGTAGGCAGCGATGGCGGAGAGCGCGAAGGCGACCGCGACAACGGCGAGCACGGTGAAGTCGCGGTGTTGGCGCAGCGGCGGGATGCCGCTGTCGATGCCGAGCTTGACCAGGTAGGGCCCGGCCATCTCGGCACCGCTCTGGACCAGCAGCAGCACCACGATCACGAACAGGACCTGCCGGTGCGGGCGCAGCAGCGAGCCGAGCAGAGCCCGGGAGCCGGCCCGCAGGCGTACCGCCGAGCCGCCTTCGGCCGCGGTCCGCTCAGCGTCCTCCTCGGCGGCCCGTCCGCGCCACGCTTCGACGTCGACGGTCATCCGCCCGCCGCCCGCGGCCGGCCGAAGGGCGGATGACCCGCGCGAGCGCAGCGAGCGCCAGCCAACTCGGTCATGAGGACACCTCCTCCAGGTCGGAGTCGGCCGAGGCGGACAGCACCGCACGGTATTCCGGAACCGTGGCGAGCAGCTCCGAGTGGGTACCCACGGCCACGATCTCGCCGTCGGAGAGCAGGGCCACCCGGTCGGCCAGCGCGACGGTCGACGGGCGGTGGACAACCACCAGCGCGGTCGTCCCGCGCAGCACCCGGGCCAGCGCCTCCTCGACCAGCGCCTCGGTGTGGACGTCCAGCGCGGAGAGCGGATCGTCGAGCACGAGTACCCGCGGCTTGCCGAGCACCGCCCGGGCCAGCGCGAGCCGCTGCCGCTGCCCGCCGGAGAGCGACAGCCCCTGCTCACCGACCCGGGTGTCCAGCCCCCACGGCAGCTCGTAGACGAACTCGGCCTGGGCCACCGCGAGCGCCTCGGCGATCTCCTCGTCCGTGGCGTCGGGCCGGCCCAGGGTGAGGTTCTCCCGTACCGACATGGAGAACAGCGTCGCCTCCTCGAAGGCGACCCCGACCGCCGCGCGCAGGCTGTCCAGCGTCAGCTCACGGATGTCCCGGCCGTCCAGGGTGATCCGGCCACCGGTCACGTCGTAGAGCCGGGGTACCAGTGACACCAGGGAGGTCTTGCCGGAGCCGGTCACCCCGATGATGGCGATCGTCTCGCCGGGTGCCACGTCGAGGTCGATCCGGCGAAGTACCGGCTGGTCGGCGTCGGAGTAGCGGAACTGTACGCCGTCGAAGCGCAGTTGAGCGCCGCCTTGCCGATCCGGCCCAAGTGCCGGCTCGCGACGCGCGCCGCCTTGCCGATCCGGCCCAAGTGCCGGCTCGCGACGCCCGACCGCCTTCCCGGGCGGCAGCGCCACCGCATCGGGACTGTCCACAATGGACGGCTGTTGGTCGAAGACCTCGTAGATCCGGTCGGCCGCGGTCATCGCCTCCTGGCCGTTGGCGATGATCCAGCCGAGCGAGTCGATCGGCCAGACCAGCATCAGCTGCAACGAGACGAAGGCGACCAGCCCGCCCACGGTCAGCTCGCCCACGGCTACCGCGTAGGCCCCGCCGACCAGCACGATCGCGAGCGTGACGTTGGGTACCGTGTCGAACTCGGCCCAGGTGCGGGCGAGCAGCCGGGCCTTGGCCACGCCGGTGTCGTGCAGGGTACGCGCGGCCCGCTCGAAGCGGCGCGACATGTGCGGCGCCCGGCCGAACGACTTGATCGTCCGGATCCCCTGCGCCGACTCCTCGACCAGGTCGGCCACGTCGCCCTGCTGGTCCTGCTGCCGGCGGGAGGTGGCGAGGTAGTGGTGGGTGAACTTGCGGGAGAACAGGAACAGCGGCACCGCGCTGACCGCCACGACCAGCCCGAGCGGCCAGTAGAGGTGCAGCAGCAGCGCCACCACGGTGAGGTAGGTGGCGGTGTTCACTATCAGGAAGATGAGGCCGAACGAGACGAACCGCCGGATCACTCCCAGATCAGTGGTGAGCCGGGACAGCAGCTGGCCGATCTGCCACCGGTCGTGGAAGGCGACCGGCAGCCGCTGAAGGTGCGCGTAGAGATCGGCGCGGATCCGGTATTCCATGTCCAGCGCGAGGCTGGACTGCACCCACCGGCGCAGGAAGGTCAGGCCTGCCTCGACCAGACCCAGCAGCAGTGCCAGCAGACCCAACACCAGGAGGCCACCGGGCTGGTGGTGCTGCACCGGGCCGTCGATGACCCGGCGGATGAGCAGCGGGATGAGCAGGCCGACGCCGGTGCCGGCGGCCGCCGCCACCAGCATCCAGGACATCGTGAACGAGTATTTCCGGATGTACGACCAGAGCCGCAGGAGGTTCTTCAGCGAGTGTCTCCGGGCGAGGGTCACCTTCCGAAGGTAGCCAACCGGTCCGACGCTTTACGACCGGTTTACCGTGAACTTGGCCTCGAAATCCAGCAGATGGTGCTTGATTTCGACGCCCCAGCGGTAACCACCGAGAGTGCCGTCGGTCCGTACCACCCGGTGACACGGGACGAACAGCGCCGCCGTGTTGCGGGCGCACGCCTGGGCCACCGCGCGGACCGCTGCCGGCCGCCCGGCCCGGACTGCCAGATCGGTGTAGCTGACCGGAGCGCCGGCCGGTACCGTCCGCAGCGCCGCCCAGGCCTCGGTGTGGAACGGGCCGCCGTGCTGCTCGACCCGCACCGTGTCCAGCGCGGTCAGGTCACCGTCGAAATACGCTTCGACGGCCTTCGCGGCCAGGTCCAGGTCCGCGTCGCCAGGCGCCCGCAGTCCCGGGGGTACGAGCGGCAGCAGCTGCCCTTCGTCAGCGGTGAACCCGGCCGCGAGTACCGCCGAGTCCCGGCCCAGGATGGTGAACGGGCCCAGCGGCGTGGTGATCGTTCTCGATTCCATCAGCTTCTCCAGAGTCGTAGCAGGGCGTACGCGCGCCAGGGTCGCCAGCGCTGGGCGTACTCGGTCAGCTTGGTCGGGTCGGCCGGCAGGCCGAGCCGACCAGCCGCGCGGCGGACCGCGAGGTCGGTGGGGAGGAACGCGTCCGGGTCGCCGAGCGCGCGCATCGCGACATAGCCGGCCGTCCACTGGCCGATACCGGGGATCGCGCGCAGGGCCTGTTCGGTACCGGTACGGTCGGCGCCCTCGTCGAGCACCAGCTCACCACCGGCGACCGCCCGGGCCAGGGTACGGATCGTCTCCCGGCGGGCGGCCGGCATCGCGAACGCCTCCTCCGGCAGCTCCGCGACGGTGGCCGCATCGGGGAACGGGACCAGCCCGCCGCCGTGCGGGATGAGGCGGCGCAACACTTTCCGGGCTCCGGATACGGAGACCTGCTGCCCGACCACGGCCCGTACCGCGATCTCGAACCCGTCCACCGCGCGCGGCACCCGGACACCGGGTTCCTTACGTACCAACGGTTCCAGCACCGGGTCGGCGGAGAGCGTCTCGTCCACGGCCACCGGGTCGGCGTCCAGGTCGAGCAGGCGCCGGCAGCGGGCCACCGCGGGAGCCAGGTCACGCAGGTCGGTCAGCTGGAGCGCGGCGCAGACGTACCCGTCGAGTGGGGTGAGGGTGACCGATGCGGTGCCGTGCGGCAGCCGCAAGGCCCGGGAATAGCTTGTCGCGTCGGCCTCCTCCATGCCCGGGACGGCCCGCGCGGCGAGGAACTCCAGCAGCGCACCGGCGTGCAGCGGCGGCCGGTAGGCCAGCCGCAGCGTCAACGCGCCGGGCGCGCCGTCAGGCGTGCGGTGGGCCGCCTCGCGAAGCGCCGACGGGGATACCGCGAACACCTCGCGGAGCGTCTCGTTGAACTGCCGGATCGAGCCGAACCCGGCCGCGAACGCGATCTCGCCGAGCCCGAGGTCGGTCGACTCGATCAGGATCCGGGCGGTCTGCGCGCGCTGTGCCCGGGCCAGCGCGAGCGGCCCGGCGCCCAGCTCGGCGGTGAGCATCCGGTGCAGGTGCCGGTCGGTGTATCCGAGCCGGGCCGCCAACCCCGGTACCCCCTCCCGGTCGACCACCCCGTCGCCGCTCAGGCGCATCGCCCGACCCACCACGTCGGCCCGGAC
>Ga0137372_10005646_pt1 | contig 12214 bp, 6 predicted proteins | sample SagtaG_6_FD_104911 | JGI IMG/M metagenome (GOLD analysis project Ga0137372, IMG submission 104911) | Vadose zone soil microbial communities from Sagehorn Ranch, Mendocino, California, USA - Sage1_R_60_16 metaG | ecosystem: Environmental > Terrestrial > Soil > Vadose zone | place: USA: California...
GTTTCTTCGCCAAGCAGTACGTACTGCTGGAGCGTGGGCACGATGATACCCCGGTACAATCGCCCCATTCCGCGGTAACTTCCGAGGATGCTCAGCACTCCGTGCTCTACCTGTTGCAGCACATCGGGTTTGCCATCGGGCTGATGGATCTTCACCAGTCGTTTGTTTTCATCGACGGTTGTGTCGTCGTAGTTAACCCCGAAAGCCTCATAGGCGTTTGCCAGAATCGAGACTTCATCAGCCTGCGATTCAATGCGCAGATCGTCGTCGCCTGCATCATGCCAGCCGCCAACGTTCAGCCCTGGTACCGTCTCACCTGCCTTGAACTGATTTAGTGTAGATGATCCCTGCTGATAACCATCGAAATGGTTGTAGTTGATCGGAGCCATCCGCGCATCGTCCAGATGACAGGCGCCATGCCAGACGCGGTATTGCTCTTCGACGCGCATGTGGCACATCTGCACCGGCAGAAAGTATTCGATCACCGGCTGCCAGGTGCCTCGTTTGTAAACGTCCGGCGAGATTTGAAAGGGTTGAGTGCGGAAGTTGCGATACTCCGCAACGTACATGCCCGGCTTCGCGACCTTGCTAAAATCGAATTGCTGATAACGGTACCGCAGAAATTTGCCCCAATCGGCCGGCTTGCCTGAAAGCACCTCCTCGAAGCCGCCATCTTCCGAGATGCGTTTCACATGAAGAAGATCCTGCGCCGCATCAGAGTTATCCAGTTCAATGATGGCGATCTTTTGTTGTTGTGGGTAATAACCCACCTGCGAAACGTGGACCACCGGCTGATACTTCCAGTCAGCGATGCCATTGGGTGTAACGATCCATTCAATCGCTGCTTTGTCAGCACCTGCCGGTACCAATGAACGAACGATAAACCAACCGTTGTTGTGTTTGTTCCGACCATCGAGCAATTGCAGATCACCGGTGCGGCTCTCGATGATCAGTCGCTGCGCCTCCGCTTCCGCTGCGACGGAAAGACGGCGACCAGTGGACATCGGGACAGGCTGGATCTCGCCATCCTTATCCTGCCAATCGGGGCCGTTCGGCTGGCGCGGAAAGATGCCTGACTGTGCGCCCAGGTACCAGCTCTTGCCGAAGAGCGCTGCCGGGTACAGCTCGAAGTTAAAACCGACTTTGCCGACGAATGCGGCGGGCAAAGGGCGATCCAGGTCCACTACGATGCGGACGCTTTGTCCTTCGCCGCGCACATGAACCTGGTACGACAAGTTCAAGTCGGGGTAGTCAATCGGATTGAATCCTTTGCGATTGCGGCTGGGGTCGGGATAGGAAAGCCAGGTGGTGATTTCGTTGCCTTGTTTGTTGACAACTCGTTTGTCCTGCCTGGGCATGGGCTGCCATTGACCTGGCGTGGGATCCAAACGCAAATCCCCATTAGTGGACACCCGCACTCCGTTCTGGACTATGACTACGCCGCTCTGATGCCCTTCAGGGTATATGTCCTGAAAGGCCATCACGTTGAGCCCTGGCATTTCGAAGTATTCTCGATCGTTGAGTAGCAGGGCCGGCCGTTGCGCGTATTGAGCAGACTCCGAAAACAACAGGAATAGAATTGTGACCCCCGCGATTGCAGCGGCCGAAAGATGTCGCACTGGCATCACCGTTCTGCGAGTTCTAACACTGTTCCGTAGCGGGGCTGCTGAAAAACTAAGGACGATCCACGAAATCACACCAATCACCAAGAAAGACCTCTTAGTTCGAGTTATTTCGTGTGCTTTCTTGGATCGTCTTATTCTTCCTGGATACTGCTAGTATCGCTTCAATAGTTCCAGCATCTTTCGATCAAGCTTGTGGCCTTTGAAGTCTTCGTACTGAACGTCCTGGCGTTCGCTGTCCATGACGCCAAACGACCCGCGCAAATTCCACATCGAAGATCCCCAGCCCGCTTCCTTCCAAAGGGAGAGATTGTCTTCCATCCACGCCAGCGCAACGGCGTGCGGAGTCTTATTGAAACAACCCCATTCGCCGACGTGTATTTGAACGCCTTTCGCTACCAGTGGTTTGTACGGGTCGATGTTTTCGCTTTTCAGTCGGGCGCGGTCCCAGGCCTTTCCTTTATCGTCCGTGAACGGCCACCTGGGAAGATTGAAACTCTCAAATTCATCTTTGGGAACCCAGGTGGCTGTGTAATGACTAACCGCCTTTGGCAAATAGCCGCGCGTACTTTGGACCAGACCAAGATCCGCGATTCCCATGACCGGCGCCTGGCCGATGTTGATGCCGTCGGCAACAATTAACCGGTGCGGATCAATTTCGCGGATACCTCTGACGAGGGCATTTACTATTTCCACGTAGCGCTCTTCCAGATAGCCTTCGTACGGGCGCATTTTGGGCGGTTCATTGATCAGATCGAAACTTAGCCGGCGATTGGGAATGCCTTTATAGCGCTTAGCGAAGGCTTTCCAGTGGAAGGTTGCGGCACCCAGAGCCTTGTCCCGTTCGGCTTTGGTGCCCGAGAAAAGATCAGCAGGTTCCAACTCACGATTGTTGATACAGTATCCGGGAATACGATGAAAATTGATGTTAATATGGAGCCCATACTGTCTACCCAAATCAACCGCGCGATCGATCTCTTTCAGAGGCCCTTCATTGATCACGGACCAGTCATCTTTTCGACCCCACACCCAATACGATAAAGGCAGACGGGCGAAGTCGAACCCCCACTCGGCCATCGTGGCAAAGTCGAATTCATCAAATGCCGTCCTCGACTGGGTCTGTCCCGGCGGTGCAAAGTTACCCTGCAGATTAAACCCCCGCCAACGCGGAATACGGCTGGCACTGATATCGCTGTCGTCGCTGTCGTCATCGCCCGCCGGCAGAAACTTCTCCGCGCCCCGCACCGCTTTTTCGGCGGCGGTGGCGGCTGTGGAAACCGCGCAGCAAATCGCCAGATCCTTTATGAACTTCCTGCGGTCCATAAGTCCAAGTCGTTGCCATAAATCGTTTAGTTCCGTAGGAGCCGAATGTTTATAGCAACGGCAACCAACCCAACCTCCTCAACTCCGTAGGAGCGAGACACTACCGCACCCAACCTGGTTACGGAGAACTTACATTTCGCTCCTCTGGAGCGTGATCAATATTTTAGAGCCACCCTCTATAGACATTCGGTCCCTCCGGGACTGGGGCTTTCCCTTCTCGGACCGCTCCTACCCGAACGTCAATCCGAAGCCGTACTTGAAAAGCGGATCGTAATTCTTATCGCCGATGTTAATCGGAATCTGCGCCATGGACCGAGGCCACGAAAACGAAAGCTTGCCCGTTGGTTTGTAATCACCGAAGAGTACATCCACTACGCCCTGGCCTTCAGTTCCCGGCAGCCATGCGGCAACAAAGGCATCGCATTGGCCAAGCACGTCGTTGATGATCATCGGCCGGCCAGAGAGCAGCACGGCGACAACCGGAATGCCCGCCTGCTTCATGTTCCGAATTGCGGTCACATCTTCTGCGGCGAGCGCCAGGTCGTCCCTGTCACCCACGCCTTCGGCATACGGCGTTTCGCCGATCACAACGACGCCGACATCAGCGCCGCTAGCATCGGTACCGTCTTTGGAAAACGTCACTTTCGTCGCCTCAGAAACTGTATTTTGAATGGCCTTGAGAATGGTGGTGCCGCCGGTTGTGACGTCACCGCTCTTACCCTGCCACGCGATGGTCCAGCCACCGCATTGATTGCCGATATCATCGGCGCTTTTTCCCGCGACATTAATGTGCGCAAGTTTTTTTGAGAGCGGCAGAGTTCTCTTCTCGTTCTTGAGCAAAACCAATGATTGGCGCACGCACTCTCGGGCAACCTGCCGGTGTTCGGCAGAGCCAAAGGTCTTGTGCAAACCCCTGTCAGTCATTGGAGAGCGGCTCTTGTCCATCAGCCCCATGGCAAACTTGACTCGCAGGATGCGCGTGACCGCGTCGTCGATGCGGGTCATCGGCACCTTGCCTTCCTTGACGAGCTCTCGCAGCAGATTAAAGAACTGTTCATACTCGGTAGGCACCATCACCATGTCCATCCCGGCGTTGATCGATATTCCAATGGCCTCTTTATAGTCTTTGGTTATCTGATTGACGGCCTTGTAATCGGAGATCAGGAAACCTTCGAAACCCAGCTCTTGTTTCAGCATCTCAGTGAGCAGCTTCTTAATACCCGAGACCTTAACTCCATTCCAACTGCTGTATGAGGGCATGATGGAACCGACTCCGGCCTTAACGGTACTGATATAGCCTTGCAGGTGAATTTCTCTTAATTCAGCTTCGCTCAGTTGCGCGTCGCCCTGATCGAGCAAGCGCTTCTTGTCGGGATTAAGAAAACCAGCAGTGCCGATCACCGTGCCGCCATCACCTACGAAGTGCTTGGCACAGGCCAGCACGCTTAAGGGATCGCTGAGGTCGTTTCGTTGGAGACCCTTGACGGCTGCCTCGCCTAAAGTTCGAGCCAACTCCGGCGCTTCGCCGAACCCTTCGTAGGTTCTGCCCCAACGTTCATCGCGAGGAACTGTGACGCACGGAGCAAATGTCCAGTTGATGCCTGTGGCGCGCACTTCTTCCGACGTGACCCGCGCGGCGCTCTCGACTAACTTTGGATTGCGCGTGCAACCCAGGCCCACGTTATGCGGGAAAATCACCGCGCCCAGGACGTTGTTATGTCCGTGTACGGCATCTGCGCCGTAGAGGATGGGAATAGCCAAGCGGGTCTTTAACGCGTGTGCCTGGTAGCCGTCGTACATATCGGTCCAGGCTTCGAGACTATTGCCGGCTTTGGGGTCTGAGTTGCCGCCACTTAAGAGGGAGCCCAGGAAATATTTCTGGATATCATTAACATCTTTAAGCGCGTCCTGCTCTGCCTGGGTCATCTGGCCGAGCTTTTCTTCCAGGGTCATTTGGGAAAGCAGCTCTCCAACTTTCCCATCGTAAGAAGAGAGTGGTTTCTGACCAGCAGGATTTCCCATGGCAGTCGTAGTCCTGTTGCCCAAAGTTTTAATGATCGCCGGCGCGAACAAAGTGGAACCGGCAGCCAGGGCGGAAGACCCGATAAAACGTCGGCGATTAATTTTCTTCGTCATAGATAAGTTGGAACTCCTTTTGAACGTTGCAAGTTGAATTTCAACTCCAGGGCACCAAGTATCTCACTGCAGTCACTCAGGCGCGGACACATGAGGTCAGTACCACCACGCGGTAGCGGGTGGGTCCGCGCGCAGTCCCTCATGCCACGGTGTTAGTTGCGCAGCGAGACCCACCCGCTACCGCGTGGTGGTACTGGCCTCATGTCCCGCGCCTGAGTGACTGCGACACACTCGCCCCAAAAACCGTTGAACCGCACTTTAGTGCTACCGTAGGTCAAGTCCGTCGATCCTGAATGCAAACGCGTGTGAGCCGGGCCTCTCATCCGGCAGTTGCACCTTCAGCCCTGATTCGTCCTGCGTCCAGTGCAGCTTTCCCTGATAACCCAGCAGCTCCACGTTGCGCACCTTGCCTGCGACGTGTTTACCGTTTGTCGCGAGTGGCGCAATCACAGCCTGTCTTTGCGGCCAACCCATGATGAATGCATAGAGCGTCTGCCCTTTGGTTGTGAACCTGACATCCTCGGCCGTAAGCTCCTTTCGCTTCTTCTCGTTAAACTTGGCGGTGGCGGTCGTGGCTTGCGTGCTCGGGCCGGCCCCGTAAATTTTCCACGGCCGCGTAGCGTAGATTGCCGGGCCGTTCGTAGCCATCCATTTAGTGATCTCAGCCAGTATCTTAAGCTCCTCAGGATCTAACATGCCATTGTTCGGCAGTGGAAAGTTGAGCAACAGGTTCCCGTTGCGGCTGACGATGTCGACCAGCAGGTCGATGATGATCTTAGGCGACTTGTAAGTTGCTCCTTTCTGGTAGTGCCAGTTGCCGATGCAGGTATCTGTCTGCCACGAATTGGGCCAGATGTCGTCGACTACTCCTCGCTCAACATCGAGCGCGCAAGTACCCACCGCGCAATCCTCCGGACGTTTGCTCGTGTAAACCCCCTCTACTTTGCCGTGATGTCGCCGCGCGTTCTGATTGTAATAGTGCGTCACCATGTCCAGGCCCCACTGCTGGAAGGGCAGCGAGCCATCACTGTAGAGAAAGTCGGGCTGATGCTGGTCTATCAGGTCTTTGATACGCAGGAACCATATGCGCTTCCAAGACTCCGGGATGCCTTCTTCGTCCCAGGGCAGGTCCTTGTAGATCTTCGGACAGTCTAGATAGAGGTCCGCGTATTTCGGATCGGCTCCGTCATAGGGAACACCGGCGTACTCACCCAACTTATCCGCGCCATGACTGACAGAGAACCACTTATAAGTGATCCAAAGATGTTCGGTTACACCGAAACGCAGTCCATGGTTCAATGCTGCCTTCCGAAACAGGCCGACGATGTCTTTCTTCGGTCCCATCTGGACCGAGTTCCAACGCGTGTGTTTCGAGTTCCAGAGACAGAAGTTGTCGTGATGCACGCCCATGCTAACGAAATACTTCGCGCCCGCCTGTTTGTAGAGACCAACGAGATAGTCAGGGTCGAACTTGTCAGCTTTCCAGGTTTGGATCACGTCCTTGAACCCGAACTTCGACGGGTGGCCATAGGTTTGGAGGTGATGTTTATATTGCCATTCTCCCTCGATATACATGCGACGCGCGTACCAGTCGCCATACTCGGCGGCGGACTGCGGTCCCCAGTGCGCCCAAATGCCGAACTTCGCGTCGCGGTACCATTCAGGAATGCGGTAAGCCTTAAGCGATTCGCGGGTCGCTTTGAACAGCCCGGATTCAATGCGCGTCTCGGTTTGCTGTCCGGCGAAAACTTGTGCCGCTTTCAAAGCGGGCACAACTCCTGCCAATAGCTTGATTGCATCTCTTCTGGTTATGGACATTGAGTCAAGAAAGCAGGCCGCGGATGTACGCGGATGTACGCGGATAAGAAAATAAACAAATCACCATTCATCAGTTCTTAATAGAAATTTACTTCGCCGATGCTCGACTGATTTGCCACTTCACTTTCCCGGAGAGCGGATCATTCTTGAGTGCAAAACCACTCGGGGCGGAATCCAGCCTTAGTGTCTGCAGATCTCCCAACGGCAGCGCAAACAGTCCCGAGATGGGCGAACGGTCGGTGCTGAAAACTCGCAGCTCAACATTGTTCCAATCCATCTCTGCCGTACTCTGGGCCACTTTGATATGGGGAAGCACGGAATGATCTTTCACCAGTAGTACAACCGGAATCTGGCCTGGCGCGATCTGATGCCACTGCCCGCCCTGATATACCTTGCCGGTTTGATAATCGATCCACGCGCCGGGCGGCAGATAGACTTTACGGCTCGCAGCTTCGTCAAACATCGGAGCCACCAGCAGGCTCGATCCGAACATGTACTCATCATCAATCGTCCATGACGTACGATCGTCGGGATATTCAAAGAAGAGCGTTCGCAACATGGGAAAACCATGGGCCGAAGAGTCCTTCGCTTGTGCGATGATGTAGGGCATGAGCGAGTACTTCAGGCCCAACGCACGGCGAAAGTCCTCGGTCAAAGCCTCGTCGTACTCCCAGGGCTCACGTGGCGGCGCTCCATGTGCTCGCGTGTGTGATGTCAGTACGCCCCAGGCCAGCCAACGGCGATAAAGATCACGCGGCGCGCGCTCGACAAAGCCGCCCACATCGTGACTCCAGTAGGTGAAGCCTGACATCCCGAATGACAATCCGCCCCTCAATTCAGCAGCCATCGCTGAATTCGTATTCTCGGCATCGCCACCCCAATGCAGTGGATAGCGCTGGCTGCCGGCCCACGCGCTACGCGCCCAGATGACATTCTCGCCATTTACTTCTCTGGTTATGTCGGCGACGGCCTTGTTGTAACGCAGCGGATAAAGGTTGTGCTCGTACCATCCTGTACGCCCAGAAGCGTACTGACCTGTAAGCGGGGCCCCTTCACCAAAGTCCGCCTTGATCGCGCCTACACCCATCTTGAGCAGTTTCGACAGTTTTGCCTGGTACCACTTCACTGCTTCCGGATTACTCATGTCGACAACAGCATCTTCAAATGGCAGCACCCCACTGTCGTTCTTCACCTCATAGCCTTTGTTGACCAGCTCTTTGAACAGTTCGTTCTTACTGGTGAAATAGGTGTACTGCCAAAGGCTGATATGAAAGCCCTGCTTCTTCAGGTCGGCAATCATTTTTGTCGGATCGCGGAATCGTGAAGTAGAAAACTGATAGTTGCTGCGCCAGTCGGTTTCGAACCAACCAGTGTCGAGGTGAATTACATCCGCCGGCACCTTATGCTCCCTGAGCTTCATCGCCACGTCGCGCACTTCGTCTTCCGATTTGTAGGTGATGCGGCTCATCCAAAAGCCGAACGACCAGAGCGGCGGTACTGGACTGCGACCGGTTAGCGCGGTGTACTCAGACAGAATGTCTTTTGGCTCCCCGAGAAAGACAAAGATGTCCAGATTTTCATCACCGGAGTAAATGACGTTATGCGCGTCATAGTATTTGCCGAAATCAAAAGTCACTGGCGCGCTGGTGTGCACGAACATGCCATAGCCATTGCTGCTAAGAAAGAAAGGGATCGGCTTGTACATGTACTCGTTCTGCACGCCCATGCCGTCGCGCGAGAACTCGACGACGTGTTGACCGCGCTTATTCAAACCTGTGAACGACTCGCCGCAGCCAAAGATCTTCTCGTCGTGCTGAAGCTGAAACGTTGCGGCAATGCGACGGCTCAAGTCGCTCGCGCTACGGACGAAAGAAAAAGGAATCGGCGTGATGAAGGTGTGTGGATCACCGATGTTCTGCGTACGCGTGAGCAGGTGACCGGCCTTGTCGTAGAACTCAATGTGCCAGGGCTGCTTGATTATGCGCACCTGTCCAAACGCACTGGTATACAAGATCGCTTGATCAGTCTCTTCCACTTTCCAGGAGTTGTCTTTCGCTACGGGACCGGCAAGCATTAACGAAGAGCCGTCGCTGAGTGGCACCGCGCGCGTGTTGAATCGCAGCCTGACGGTGCGCGGGCTGACGAAGGTAAGGGAGAAGGGTAGCTTCGGATCCTGATCATATTCGGTGCCCGGGAATTCGGTTGATCGGCCCCGCGCGAAAGTGACATCCATCTTGTTGAATGACAGCGTCGTGCTCCTGACGTACCTGTCCCACTCAAGCGTGCCCTGACCGGTTGCCGAATTGAAATCGACCACCTTGCTGCCGATGAAGTAAACATTCTCCATCTTCTGGAAATCATGGCTAACATCAACCGGGTCGCCGAGCACCTGGGCCATGACGCCGCTGCGGCAGAGAAGACTGACTAGTGTTAAGGCGAGCAACCAATGCCGTGCCGGCAGGCAACACCAATCATCGTGAAATCTCAACTCGTTCTCCTCTCCTTTCTCGGTTTACACGTAGAAGGCGAAGAGTCTTCGTTCTAGTCATCCCGAGAATTTCAATTCGCGCGTCAATTTGTGAAAATTACATTGTCGATGACGACCGTGCCATTGATCGGAGTGCATCGGTCGCAGTACACATTAAATTGCACCGAAGTTAGCTTCCTCAGCACTTCCTTTGTGTCGACGCGGTCTTGCACCCACGACGGTTGCGCCAATGATTTCAAGGGAATCTTGTAAGTATTGAATCCAGTAGTGCCAAGCCTAAAAGTCGCCTGGGGAAAGCCGTATCGCAGATTGATGCCCTGCCCGCGACTGATCAGCTCGACGCGCATGTTTTGGACGCCGGTTGGCGGTGGCGTACCTTTCGCATAGATTTGAAACGTCAAATTTTTGTAGCCGCTAACGTCTTCCGCTACTGGCTTACCGTCCTTATCCGGCAGACCATGTATATCCAACGTCACGCTCGCGTAGTTATTCGGCGAGGACAACACATAACTGAACGTTGCGGCCTTGTTTGGATCATCCGCTTTGAGTCTGACTAACTCAGGTGCGTTGTTGGCTCCCGGCATACCAGTGAATGTAGGGGGATTGCCGGGATTCTCCGAACCGGCAAATATCTGCACGTAGCCGCCGCGAGTACTCACGGGTCGTTTGTCTTTGACTGTGTCAAAGTCCGCGTACACGAGCTTATCCTCGGACTGAGCGATGGCCGTTGAAGAGTTGTGAGTGCCGACCGCGAAGAAGACGCTCAGTAAAGCCAAAGCGCAAAAAGCAAACGTAGACGTCACTCTCCTCATTGCATCATCTCCTAAGTCCATACAAGTGTTTGATCTTTAGCGAGGCGCTTTGGGAACGCCAGGGTTTGTTGTACGGGCATACAAAAGATCTGCGCGCACATTATTCCTACCAATGCGATCTCCTCGGTTTTCATGGCCAGTTGTGTCCTAAACGAGATCTTGGTTGAAGGAACTGTGCCCCCATTCTCTTTTATTCCCAGGTATTGTTCAAGGGCAATTTGAGGCCATGCGCACTTGTCCCGATATGATTACAAGGCCCATACAGAATGCTACAGTATTCGGAAAGTACGCCCATCCAGAAAATTTCGTGAGGATGTTGCTCATCGAATCCATGCACCTATCAAGTTGTGTTCACGAACTGAAATCTCGCCGGCTTAGTAACCTCTGTGTGCTGCTGCTGCTCTGCAGTGGCACCGCTCTCGGTCTCGATTCAAGCAGAGAGCTTTCTCAGTTTAGGCATGAAGTATGGCTAACGGAGAACGGCTTGCCGCAAAACACGGTTCACTCAGTAGCACAAACCAGTGACGGCTATATCTGGATCGGCACAGAGGAAGGCCTGGCTCGCTTTGATGGCGTAAAATTTACTGTCTTTAATAAGCAGAATACCGCACAACTCAAAAGCAATTACATTCGCACCCTGTTGGCAGATCGGCGAGGCGCTCTCTGGATTGGCACAGCCGAGGGTCTGGTCCGATTGTTTGAGGGGAAGTTTACGGCCTTTACTACTAATGAAGGCCTTCCCAGCAATACCATTCAGGCAGTCTACGAAGATCGTGAAGGGAACCTGTGGGTTGCTACAGCTACAGGGTTAGGCCTCTTCAAGGGTGGCACCGTTACTACGTTCACAACGAAGGAAAGGTTGATTGGTGGTAGCATCCAGGCGTTGTTCGAAGATATCGAAGGTGCGCTTTGGATATGTACCCCGTACGGGTTGGGGAGACTCAAGAACGGTAGATTTGCGAACTACACTGTGCGAGATGGGCTTGGCAGTAACAGCGTACGATCGATCCAGCAGGACCGGGACGGTCGCCTGTGGTTCGGCACTCTCTCTGGCTTGAGTTCATTCAGCGATGGGCGCTTCACTACCTATACCACGCGAGACGGACTGCCTAGTGACAGAATAATGGCTTTGTACGCGGACGAGGAAGGCAGTCTGTGGGTCGGGACGGCCAGCGGTCTCAGTCGATTCAGGGACAACCACTTCAGCGGGTTCAATGCCAGCGATGGACTGGCGACCAATACCATCCTTTCACTTCTTGAAGATCGCGAAGGAAACATCTGGATTGGCACGGAGTCTGGTGGCGTCAATCTACTAAAGGATACAAAGTTTACGACCTACACGGTAAGAAACGGGCTTTCAAGTGATTTCGTCAAGTCGGTTTACGAGGACGACTCCGGCAATATCTGGATCGGTACTGATGGTGGCGGCTTGAATCTGCTGAAGGACGGAAGATTTACAACTTACTCCACCCGGGACGGCTTAGCCAGCAATACCGTTTTAGCATTGTTCGGCGACGCGGAGGGTAATCTTTGGGCCGGCACTCCCGAAGGACTAAGTCGTTTTCGGGACGGCAGGTTTACGACTTACACTTCTGCTGATGGATTGGCAAATGCTTATGTAAGATCGATCAACGGAGACCACGCCGGCAATCTCTGGGTGGGCACACGTGGCGGTCTCACGCGATTTAAGGATGGGGTTTTCAAAAACTATACAGAGGCGGATGGGCTCCCGAACGATTTCGTTAGCGCGATTTTAGCGGACACCAGGGGATACCTGTGGATTGGCACGCTCGGGGGCCTGAGCAGATTCAGAAACGAAGAGTTCACCACGTATACAACCAATGACGGCCTCGTGAACGACTACGTCACCTCGCTTTATGAAGACTCCGACGGCACACTTTGGATCGGTACCGGTGGAGGCGGGGTAAATCGGCTGAAAGATGAGCGACTGACCGCTTACACCACGCGCCAGGGTCTGCTAGACGATGTTGTCTATCGAATCCTGGAAGACGGCA
>Ga0137372_10005647_pt1 | contig 12214 bp, 16 predicted proteins | sample SagtaG_6_FD_104911 | JGI IMG/M metagenome (GOLD analysis project Ga0137372, IMG submission 104911) | Vadose zone soil microbial communities from Sagehorn Ranch, Mendocino, California, USA - Sage1_R_60_16 metaG | ecosystem: Environmental > Terrestrial > Soil > Vadose zone | place: USA...
CCCGTGCCCGAGAGAGCGTGGAACAGCGGCTCGCACGGGAGGCTGAGGAACGGGCTATCTGGGAAAAGCTCGCCGCCGAGAGCGAAAGCAAGACGTTGGAGATTACGGCCCGTCTTGCCGCCATTCAGGCGGAGGCCGAACAGGCGCCGAAGGCGGAAAGCCTTGAGTTCATTCAGCGAGGCGAAGAGGCATCCACCAAGCTCGATCTTGACGAAGCAGCGACGCGCGCCCTGATCGATCATCAGCTGAGAGATAGCGGGTGGGAGGCCGACACAAAGTCGCTGCGACACGGCACCGGGGCGAGACCTGCAAAGGGGCGCAATCTAGCCATTGCAGAATGGCCGACCGCGAGCGGCCCTGCGGACTATGCCCTGTTCGTCGGTTTGGCCCTTGTCGGCGTTGTTGAAGCAAAGCGGAGGCGCAAGAACGTCTCCGCTGCCATCGATCAGTCCGAGCGTTATTCCAGCGGAATTGGTAGAAGCGGCGATTTCGCGTTTGCCGGTGGACCGTGGGGCAATCACAAGGTCCCCTTTGTCTTCGCTGCCAATGGCCGCTCCTACCTGAAACAGATTGAGACTGAGAGTGGCATCTGGTTTCGCGATACGCGCCGTTCAGCGAACCACCGCCGTGCCCTTGTGAACTGGCCGACGCCCGAAGGGCTATCGGGGCAGCTTGAGATTGACCAAGATGCTGCGACTGCGGCTCTGAAGGAGATGCCATTCGCGTTTGGCTTTCCGCTGCGCGACTACCAGCAAGGCGCGATCAAAGCGGTTGAAGGCGCCTTAGGAGCTGGGCGGCGATCCATGCTGCTGGCGATGGCGACCGGCACGGGGAAGACCAAGCTTGCCATTGCGCTCCTCTACCGCCTCCTTGCCACCAAGCGGTTCCGGCGCATCTGCTTTGTGGTTGACCGTTCCGCCCTTGGCGATCAGGCGGCCGGCGAGTTCTCCACTACCAAGATCGTATCGGGGAAAGCCTTTGCCGACATTTTCGGCCTGAAGCGCCTGCAAGACGTAGCGCCCGAAAGCGAAACCAAGGTGCACATCTGCACCATCCAGGGGTTAGTGAAGCGCGTGCTATATGCGGCCGATAGCTCGGAAGCGCGCCCCCCATCGATCAATATGACCTTATGGTGATTGATGAGTGCCATCGCGGCTATCTGCTTGATCGCGAAATGTCCGCTGCCGAGTTGAGTTTCCGAGGGCAAGAGGACTACGTCTCGAAATATCGCCGCGTACTTGAATATTTCGACGCGGTGAAGGTCGGGCTCACCGCCACGCCAGCTTTGCATACGACGGACATCTTTGGCGATCCGATCTTTACCTACTCCTATCGGCAGGCGGTCATTGACGGTTACCTGATCGATCACGAGCCGCCCGTGCGGATTGAGACCGCATTGGCCCGCGCCAATCATCTTTGAGAAAGACAAACAGCTGGACCTGCTGAATACGAGGACCGGCGAAATCAACCTTGCCCATGCGCCCGACGAAATTCGCTTTGAGATCGAACAGTTCAACAAGCGGGTCGTAACCGCCGAGTTCAATCGCGTTGTCGCCGAGGAATTGGCGAATCACGTCGATCCAGCCCTTCCTGGCAAGACGCTGGTTTTCGCCGCGACCGATGCCCACGCCGACATTGTGGTGAGCGCCATCAAGAAAGCCTTTGCGGAGAAATACGGTGAGATTGACGACGCGGCAGTTAAAAAGATCACAGGCAGCGTGAACAACGTTCGGACGTTGATCCGTTCTTTCCGCAATGACGCCAGTCCACAGATCGCGGTCACAGTCGATCTCCTCACCACCGGGATTGATGTGCCCTCGATCACCAATCTTGTGTTCCTGCGGCGGGTCAACAGCCGCATCCTCTATGAGCAAATGATCGGCCGCGCCACGCGCCCATGCCCCGAGATTGGCAAGGAGGTCTTCCGCATCTTCGATGCCGTGGACCTCTATCCGCATCTTGAAAACCTCACCGACATGAAGCCGGTGGTGGTCAATTCTTCCATCAGCTTCGAGCAACTGATTAACGAACTGATCGCGGCGGACCAGGACGCGCATCGCGAGAGTATCCGCCAGCAGCTGGCCGTGAGGCTCCGCCGCAGACTGAAGAAACTGCCGGCGGAGGCGCGGACACGCTACGAGGCAACCGCCGGGGAAACACCCGAGGCGACCTTGAAGCGCCTGCTTGAGACCAAGCCCGAGGAACTGTCCAAGTGGTTTTCGTCCCGCTCCGCCATCGGCCCCATTCTCGACTGGCAGACCGATGGCGATAGGCCGCGCTTCATGCCGATCTCCCATCATGCGGATGAGGTGGTGGGGGTCACGCGCGGCTATGGCGAGGCCAGCAAGCCGGAGGACTTTCTCGACAGCTTCACTGCCTATGTGCGCGACAACGTCAATACCATCGCGGCGCTGAAGCTCGTAGTGCAGCGTCCGCGCGACCTGACACGCGCCGACCTGAGGGACCTTCGCACCGCGCTTGATTTGAAGGGCTATTCTGAAGCCAATCTCCGCCGCGCCTGGGCCGATGCCAGGAATGTAGATATTGCCGCTTCCATTATCGGCTTCGTCCGTCAGGCGGCTTTAGGCGATCCGCTGGTGCCTTATGGTGATCGGGTTAAGGCTGCGATGCAGCGGGTGTTGGGGAGCCGGCCATGGAATGACCCGCAAAAACGGTGGCTAAGACGAATTGGCGAACAGATTGAGAAGGAAATCGTGGTAGATCGGGAAGCAATCGACCGAGAGCCGTTCGCGGCTGATGGCGGCTTCGCGCGGCTCAACAGGGTTTTTGATGGCGAGCTTGAGGGCGTGCTGACCGGGATCAATGAGGAAATGTGGAGGAGGGCTTGCTGATGACAAAGACCGGCGATATCGTCGCCAAGCTCTGGTCGCTGTGCCATATTCTGCGGGATGATGGCATCACCTACAATGAGTATGTGACCGAGCTGACGTTCCTGCTGTTTCTCAAGATGCTGGAGGAAACGAAAAAGGAGGACCGGCTGCCGAAGGCGTATCGCTGGAGCGAATTGGCGAAGCGGGAAGGACTCGATCAGTTGGATTTTTACAAACGTCTGCTGCTTGACCTCGGAAAACCGGACACCAAGGATGCGCTGGTTCGCGCCATCTTTACCGATGCCCAGACCCGGCTTCGCAAACCGACAAATCTCAAGGCGCTCACCTCCAATATCGATCAGCTGGATTGGTTCTCCGCCCGTGACGAAGGCTTGGGCAATCTCTATGAGGGACTGCTGGAGAAGAATGCAGCCGACAAGAAATCGGGAGCGGGGCAGTATTTCACTCCGCGCCCATTGATCGATTGCATTGTCCGGCTGATGAAGCCGCAGGCCGGCGAGGTCGTGCAGGACCCGGCAGCGGGTACGGCAGGCTTCCTCGTCGCCGCCGACCGCTACATCAAGGATAGGACGGACGATCTTTACCAGCTGTCGCAGCCGCAAGGTTTTTTCCAGCGGCACAATGCATTCGCCGGTGCCGAGCTTGTGCCCGACACGCATCGCCTATGCATGATGAACCTGCTGCTGCACGGCATTGAGGGCGGGGTCGAATTGGCCGACACGCTCTCGCCCGATGGCGAGCGCCTGCCCAAGGCCGACCTTGTCCTCACCAATCCTCCCTTCGGCACCAAGAAGGGCGGCGGGCGGCCGACGCGCTCCGATTTTTCGGTGACGGCCGACACGTCCAACAAGCAACTCGCTTTTGTCGAACACATCGTGCGCGCCCTGAAGCCCGCAGGCCGACGGCGATGGTAGTGCCCGATAACGTGCTGTTCGAGGACAATACTGGGCGGCGGCTGCGCATCTGGCTCATGGACCTCTGCAATCTCCACACCATCCTGCGGCTCCCGACCGGCATCTTCTACGCGCAGGGCGTGAAAACCAATGTGCTATTCTTCCAGCGGGGCAAGACCGTCAAGGCCAACACCAAAGCCGTCTGGGTCTATGACATGCGGGCCAACATGCCCGCCTTCGGCAAGACACGTCTCCTGACGGTGGAAGATTTCGCGGATTTTGAGGCTTCCTATGGCAGTGATCCGAATGGCGGCGCAAAGCGCAAAGATCAGAGTGAGAAAGGGCGCTGGCGCTGCTTCACGCGCGACGCGATCAAAGCGCGGAATGATAATCTCGATATTGCATGGCTGCGGGACACCGAAGCCGAAGCCGAGGAACAGCTGACGGAACCGGAGGATATTGCGGCTGCCATAATCGGGCACCTCAAGGCTGCGTTGGAGGACATCGAAACGCTGTCAGAGGAACTGGATTCGAATGGTGTTGAGAGGGTCGCTGCCGTCGCGGAGGCAGCGGAATGAGCTTTTCTGCATCTGTTGATAAGCTCGTGGAAGCGTCTTCATCGCCCCTTGTGTGTGCTGCGCCGTGGTGGGGACGCATCCCTTTAGGTTGCGTTGCTGAAATCTTAAACGGCTATCCATGGAAATCGGCTTTTTTCAACGACCAGGACGGCGTTCCGGTTATCCGCATCAGAGACGTAAACTCTGGAACGACGGATACGCTCTATCGCGGAAAGGTCGAAGATGGATATTGGATTGAAGACGGTGACGTTTTGATCGGGATGGATGGAGACTTTAATTCCGGAATTTGGGCCGGGGGCAGGGCGCTACTCAATCAGCGTGTTTGCCGGATTGGTCCAAACGAGCAATTCTATTTGAGGGATTTCATGGCCCATGTGCTGCCTGGGTATCTTCAGTTAATCAATAACGAGACGCATTCGATTACCGTCAGACACCTCTCTTCTAAGACGTTGGCTGAAATTCCGTTGCCGCTCCCACCGCTCCCCGAACAGCGGCGGATCGTTGCCAAGATTGACAGCCTGTCCGCGAAATCCAAATGCGCTCGCAATCATCTCAATCACGTCCCCCGGCTGGTTGAAAGATACAAGCAAGTTATCTTAGTAGCGGCGTTTCAGGGTGATCTGACCAAAGAATGGCGCACCAGAAACGCGGGACGTTGGCCGTGGCCCGAGACTTCTCTTTCGGAGATTGCGGAGATCGGAACAGGCTCGACGCCAAAGCGTGGCGAGCCGCGATATTACTCTGAGGGCCATATACCTTGGGTAACGAGTGGAGCGGTCAACGCTCCGGTCGTTCAGTCCGCCGATGAATGTATTACTGATGCAGCCATCCAAGAGACTAATTGTAAGGTCTTTCCCACCGGCACGCTTCTGATGGCAATGTATGGCGAGGGTCAGACACGCGGGCGCGTGGCCGTGTTAGGCATCAATGCGGCGACAAATCAGGCATTGGCAGCCATTCAGGTCGGCGCTGACGGTCCTGCCGTCCGCGATTTCGTGCTTTGGCACTTACGAAGCGGCTATCTGTATCTTCGGCACCAAGCTGCGGGTGGAGTACAGCCAAATCTAAACCTTGGGATTATTAAGGCTTGGCGCATCCCGCTGCCATCACGTGAGGAGCAGCATGAAATCGTCCGTCGAATTGAATATGCCTTCACCTGGATCAACCGTCTCGCCTCCGAGGCCACCAGCGCCCGCAAATTGATTGATCATCTCGATCAGGCGGTGCTCGCCAAGGCGTTCCGGGGCGAACTCGTTCCGCAAGACCCGAGCGATGAACCCGCAAGCGTCCTTCTGGAGCGCATCCGCGCCGAGCGTGCAGCCACGCCCTCACGGGGGAAGCGGGATTCCACAAAGCCAGTGAAAGCACACTTGAACGCGAAATGACGGCCCATCGATTGGCACCATGCACCTGGCCAAAGGGCTCGAGTTCCAGGCCGTGGCCGTGATGGCTTGCGACGATGAAATCATCCCTTTGCAAGAGCGCATCGAGACAGTCGGTGATGACGCCGATTTGCAGGAAGTCTATGACACCGAGCGCCACCTGTTGTACGTCGCCTGTACCCGCGCCCGGGACCACCTGCTGGTTACTGGCGTAGCTCCCGTATCCGAATTCTTGGACGACTTCACGAACGTGGCTGGCAGAGTCATCCCAGATCGAGGAATACTGGACCGAAGTTCCTCCGGAAATCGATAGGAGTACCGGCCGGGCCAGGGCAATTATGACTATGTCGATTCACAGCCGAGAATGGTGTACGAGGAACTGAAACGAGAAGGGAGTATCCATGACGCGACGGAATTCACCTGGACGAAAACGGGATTCGAACTCACCGACGGGAAAGACACACGGCTCACCCGGCACGCTTTACACGCAATCCGAATATGAGCAGAATCCCGATCTTGATCCGGACAAACGTTGGCTCGATAAGATGGCTGAAGCGCTTGACGAATTAAACGCGGAAGACAAAGCCAAACCCAAGGAGAAACGAGCGCCCGAGGCTGCTGGATGGTGAGCATGAGAGCAGCGGAGAGCGAGCGAGTGGCAGCTCGTGCCGGCAAGGTTAGCGATCTGAGTGGCGGAACAACCCACAAACGCATCTCTCGCAGAGCACTCGGCCGACTAAGACTCAGAGTCCCGGCCGTAGAGGAACGAACCGCCATCGCCACCATCCTCTCCGACATTGACGCGGAAATCGCCGCGCTGGAGGCGAAGCTGGCCAAGACCCGCATGCTCAAAGAGGCTCGATGCAGGAGCTGCTGACCGGGAGGATTCGGCTCATATGAGAATCTCCACGATCCTCGACCATATCGACAGCGGGCATATGGCTCTGCCCGAGTTTCAGCGCGGCTATGTCTGGAACCGCGATCAGGTGCGCGGCCTGTTCGGTTCCCTCTACCGCCGTCATCCGGTTGGCGGTTTGCTGGTGTGGGCCACTGAATCCAAAGCCGCCATCCATCGCGGCGAGGGGCCGCTAGCCGCGGGCGTGGTGAAGCTGCTACTCGATGGGCAGCAACGCATAATGTCGGTCTACGGTGCGGTTCGTGGGAAGCCACCTCAGTTTTTCGATGGCAACACGCAGGCATTTACCGGGCTTCGTTTTCACTTGGAGTCGCAGACCTTCGCCTTTTACCAGCCGTTGAAGATGCAAGGCGATCCGCTCTGGATCGATGTGACGGAACTGATGAAAAAGGGTACGGCCGGGCTGGGCGAGTTCGTCACACGCCTGAGCACGCAGCCAGCGCTGGCGGCCAAGGTGGGTGAGTACGTGGCGCGGCTCAGCTGGCTCCTCAGCGTGACTGACATTGACCTGCACGTCGAGGAAGTCACCGGTGCCGACAAAACGCTTGATGTGGTGGTGGACATCTTCAACCAGGTCAACAGCGGCGGCACTAAGCTTTCCAAGGGCGACCTGGCGCTGGCAAAGATCTGTGTTGACTGGCCAGAGGCGCGCGACACGATGAAGGCCAAGCTCAATGAATGGGCCAAGGCCGATTACCACTTCAACCTCGACTGGCTACTGCGCTCAGTGAACACGGTGCTGACGGGCGAGGCGAAGTTCCAGTTCCTGCACGACAAGAGCGCGAAGGACATCCAGGACGGTCTCAAGCGGGCGATCAAGCACATTGACACGAGCCTGAACCTGATCAACGGACGGGTGGGGCTAGACCATGACCAGGTCTTCTTCGGCCGCTTTGGCGTGCCGGTGATGGTGCGCTACCTCGACCAGCAGAGCGGCTCGATGAACGAGAAGGAGCGCGATAAGCTCCTTTTCTGGTTCGTACAGGCTGGCATGTGGGGACGGTTCTCCGGATCTACGGAGTCATTCATCGACCAGGACCTGGCGGCGCTGGAAGGTGCGGACGGTGGGCTGGACAAGCTGCTCGAACAGTTGCGTTTGTGGCACGGCGGGCTTCGGGTGGAGCCGGGACACTTTACGGGTTGGAGCCTTGGTGCTCGTTTCTATCCCGTCCTCTACTTGCTCACGCGCATGGGGCAGGCTCGCGACTGGGGCACCGGGCTGCCACTTAAGGCCAGCCTGCTCGGCAAGATGAACAGGCTGGAGGTGCACCATATCTTCCCGAAGGCGCAGCTCTATAAGCGGAAGTTCAAGCGGCCGGAGGTGAATGCACTGGCCAACTTCTGCTTCCTCACGAAGGACACAAACCTCAACATCCGCGACCGGCTTCCGGAGGAGTATTTCCCGAAGATCGAGAAATTACACCCCGGCGCGCTGGCGTCCCAGTGGATTCCCGAGGATCCCCGGGCTGTGGAAGATCGAAAACTTTCGCGAGTTTCTTGAAGCACGAAAGACGCTGCTCGCCGCGGAGGTCAATCAGCGCATGGAGGAGCTGCTGCACGATGACACCCGCTGGCTGACGGGCGCGACCGCAGCCGCCCCGGTGATGGTGGTCGCTGTCGGCATAACCAGCGAGCTCGAAACTTTGAACGACTGGATGCAGGCAGAGGGTCTGCCGCGTGGGGTATTGGCTTACGATTTTGCCGACGCCGCTACGGGCGAGCAGAAGGCGGTTTTTGACTTGGCTTGGCCCAACGGCATTCAAGAGGAGCTAAGCCAGCCGGTCGCCGTGCTGTTGAACGAAAGCGCCAAGACCATCGCCACGGCCAGTCAAGCAGGCTATCCCTGCTTTACGACGATTGCCGAGTTCCAGCGGTATGTGCAGGCAGAAGTCTTGGTTGAAGCGGCGTAGACATGAGCAACGTCGGCCAACCCGAACGCGCCATGCAGAGCCGCGTTGATGCTCTATTTCGCGATGAGCTGGGGTACGGCTACCTCGGCGACTGGACGGAACGCGACGGCAGCTGCAACATTGAGGACAGCCTGCTTACCGGGTGGCTGCGCCCCGAGGACCTTGAACACTGGCGCATCCTCCGGAGAAACTTAATGGCGGAGTTGGCAAAGAGTGCCGATGCAGCAGCGCATTATTGCCAGAAAGGGCCGCTGAGGAGCCGCACATGAACCACCTGCCCTGGACAGGCGCGATCCGCGGCGTCCTTCCCCTGGGTGTCGCGATGCGACTCCACGCGACGAGGACGACTTGGGGTGCCAAGCAGGCCAGGTAGGCCGCCGACTGATGAGCATGAAGCTAGCTGATCACACCAGCTTCGGTACTCTGGAAAGGGATATTGGGAGGACACGACCATGCAGACGATAAGAGAGGCGACAGCCGGCATTGCGACGGTGCGGCTGTTGAAGGATAAGGACATCTTCAAGGGAATTGTCATAATCAAGGGTCAGGTAGAAGCCCACGAAGAAGGCGAACATGCTGATGACGTCTGGCGTCGGCTGCACGACCGTGCAGCCAGGCTTAATCCTAGCTTCTTCGGCTTCGACGGCGCACGCGCCCGCTTCCTTCGTTTCTTTCCGGAGGGATTCCAATCGTCCAACTATTTCAAAGAGGAGCGCGGCTATAAGCTCGCCGCAAAGGAGCGGCTAGATAAAACGGTTCCCATCGACAAAGCGTTGAACGGTTCCGGCTACGGTGAAGCAGTGCTCTCGATCTTCAGGGAAACGAATCTTCTGTTTCCGGTCGAGAAGACGAGGCTCCAGGACGTCCTGAGGGGGCCCACGGCAGATCAATTCATTCGAGCGGCCGCGAAATTTGCCATGGGGGAAATTAAAGCCGGTATTGCGGAAATGGAGCGGGTTCTAAAGCCGCATGTCATTGCCAAGTGGACCGCCGTGACCTACTTGCCCTTCCTTTGGCGGCCGGATGCTCACATGTTCCTGAAACCGACAGTTACGACAGAATTCGCCTCTCGAGTCGGACACCGGTTCGCCAACGAGTACTCACCGATGCTTGATGCCGCCGTCTATGATAGCCTGCTGGACCTCGCATCTACAACGACGGAAGAGATCGCGGACCTTGAGCCCAGGGATAACATCGACGTCCAAAGTTTCATTTGGACCGTGGGCGAATATGTGGAATCGGATAAGTTGCCCGACTAGCTTGAGGCCGACGCAGAAAGCGCGGGCGGCGGGCGCAGCCGTGGCAGCTCGGGTCTGAAGGGCCGTGGGGGGCGGTCGGGGGAGGTATGCCGTCGGGGGAGGTATGCCGTCGGGGGAGGTATAAGGCCGCCGACGCTCATGCGGCCTTCTCCGGGCTGCGCGCCGGCACCGGTGGACGGTCACGTCGCGGTTCGCCGATCACAAGGGCAACGGCCCAGGCGGGAGGCAGCAGTAAAGCTTACTAGATAACGAGCGGCCATTTGCCCGAATGTGGCAATCTTTTTTGAATTTGACTGGCTAACGGCTTGCGTGGCCTCGGGAAGCGTGCCGATGCTTCGCGGGCGGCTGCCCCCGGCGGTGACCCCTTCGCAAACCGCTGAGGCCAAGCCATGCTAGTAATGCCGGTGGATCAAGTGCGTTGAGAAAGGATCGGATGCTCCGGCCATGCCAAATGGTGGATCAGACTGTTGCGGCACCTGCTGGTTTAACGCCAAAAACAAGGGTGAGGCTGGCTACGCTCATACGAAGGACCCCGAGCCGGCGTTTTGTACGATCCGCAAATTCGCGATTGAACAACCATTCTATACCTACTGCGGCAACCACCCGCACCGCCGACCGAAGCGAGACCCGATCCCAATCGGCCCTGTGTACATCGGTGAGTCGTCAGGCGTCCGTGAACTCTGGCGTAGCTCTCCCGATACAGAGGAGATTCGGCAACACCTCTTGACTTTGCTCGCTCGCATCCAAGCAAAGCCGGTCACGGAGTATCCGATTGGCATATACACCGATGAGATCGTGGTTTGGCAGCTCGGAGAATTTCGAGAGGCCAGGGCGATAGCGGGACTGCGGCGCATCGCATCCTTTGATCCGAGCTTTGCGGAAGCGGGGCCGGTTGGTCGAACTCGGCACGAAATGGTCAAGCTTGCACAAGAAGCGCTCGCTAAATTGCGGTCAATGCGCCCGGCTGAGCGATGGCGTTAGTCGCGTCGCGTCCATGCCGATCATGAGATTGATCAAGAGCGTGGTTGGCGCGGGCACGCACGGCAGTTCGGCTTCACCGAGAGGACAGTCCTCTCGTTCGACAAGGAGAAGAAGGATGGCTCATGATCAGACCCCGAATCGCTTTTCGGATATCGAACCCAGCGGATCACCGATGAAGCAGCCTAATGTCATCCTTCTATGTGGAGGTGAGCTTTTCTCCGCGACCCTCTCTCGGTTTCGGGAGGAGCGTGGATGGGTCTATTTCCTGATCCCCTGCTCGCGGCGGCACCGAGCATGCGATGAAATACACGATTAAAACTGCACACTGGCGTGTTCCGAGCGAGGCGCGAGCATTTGAGGGTTGGCTTGAGGGCAGCCCTACGCTCGATGAGCGCACCGCAGAACTTGCTAAGGTAGCGCGCCTCCGCGAGAACTGGACACCCAATAGTGAGGCTTGGAGTCAGCTTCGGGACTTAGAGCGCTTCATTGGTCAGCGGGTTTGCATCCAGTTTTGGGACCCGATTATGTTCCTGCTTGAGGATGAGGGACCGTACCCGGTTCTTGCCGATTGCCAAGGGATTGCCCTCCTCCGTCGCGAACGGTTCCTTCAGGCTTACCTAATTCTCGACCGCATCGAGGACCGCCCCAACGTGTCGGGTTATTCGCCTGCGAAATTCTTGGAGCGGGAAAACAAGCTTGGTTTCACGTTGGCTCCGATTGCTGAGCTGGCAGACATTGGCGCGATCCGCTGAACGCCACGAGAGACAATCTGCACCGGCAAGAAATCGTTTCACGACAGAAGACACCTGCTGGTCGATTTCTCGCGGCGTTGGGAAACCTTTCCCACCATTGATTTCAGTTGCTGGCGGCCTATTCTCGTTCTCTGCATCAAGACGAGGGCTGGCGCCTTCACCAACTGCCATTCCGGGGCAAGGTGGTCTTCACGTTAGTGGGCTGCGTCCGTCGACGGCGGCAACCAGAGCGCGGAATCTCGCCAGCCCTCCTACGAATGGAGGGTTGCTTGCCTATCCAAAATCCTTCCGGCATTAACGCGGAAATCACCCGGCGAAGATTCATCCTTGCCGCTTCCGCGTCGGTGATCTGCGCCCCGGCCATCGTTCGGGCCGCGAGCCTAATGCCCGTCCGTGCGGTTGGACCGATAGAACCGCAGTATTACGGATGGGTGGAACGAACCTTCATTCATGGCCTGACGCCGGATTTGAGCGAACTCAGCCGCGCCGGGATGTCGCCCTATGGAATCGCCGCAGAGCTGAACCGGCGCCAGGTGACGGCGATGAACGGCGTTCCATGGGAGGCGGACTCGGTCATTTCCGCCACGAGCCTCCTGAAGATCCTGCAACCGAATTGGCGAAACTGCCGGCCATTCAGGGCTTTCCTTGGCATATCGCATCATGCCCGAATCAGCGCGCTTGAGGCAGTTCC
>Ga0137372_10005650_pt1 | contig 12213 bp, 10 predicted proteins | sample SagtaG_6_FD_104911 | JGI IMG/M metagenome (GOLD analysis project Ga0137372, IMG submission 104911) | Vadose zone soil microbial communities from Sagehorn Ranch, Mendocino, California, USA - Sage1_R_60_16 metaG | ecosystem: Environmental > Terrestrial > Soil > Vadose zone | place: USA...
GCTGACCACGTTCTGCGGCCCAACATTGGATTGGAAATTGGGCTGGTTCTGGTAACTGCCATAAACGCTGGCGTAGAAGGAAAGCCGACTCGAGAAGTTATGCGTGAGGGACAAAGTGACGTTCCCGGCAGTCTCGTTCTGGCCCGACACATCGAAATACTGGCTAAAGCGTCCGACCCCCATCACAAAAAATTGTGTCCGTTCCCCAGGGCGATTGTAAGTCAGAACAACGTTTTCCCTGGTGAATATTGAGCCTTCGCCGCTCTGCTGTAGGGTAACGTTGTCGTTGTAGCCCGTATCCAGGCCGGCTGTGATTTGAATTGGAACAGCTGGCAGCCAGCCGACCCCGGCCGCTTCCGATGCTGAACCTATCGCATCTTGACTGATCGCTTCGCCGATCGGAGCTAGAAAGCAAGTGGCGAGAAGGAGCGCGAGGCGCAGCGGATCAACGCGGTTACGCTTACGGCCCCGGTGAATTCGACATGGCAAAATCATGTTTGCAAGTCGCGTCTCGCCGGCTTGCCAAATCAAAACAAGCTACGCGAGACATAGATCACATCCCCGTCCTGGACATATTCTGGGTAGAGAGGTTTGCCGCGAATACTTTGCCGAAGATTTATAGTCTCGGTGCGCTGTACTCCGTTGATTATACGAGTCAGGTGAACATTGCTCGCGCTTCCATAGTCACTCACTCCGCCCGCCTCCATAATCACCTGGTACACAGTCATCGGGCGGTCAAACGTGATTGTGCCTGGTTTATTGACAAATCCTGACACGATCACGTCCCCTGCGGCATGTTCCAACGTGACCAGCACATCGGGGTTATCAAGCTGATCTTCATAGCGGCGGACAAGCTCTCTTTGGAAATCAATGACCCTCTTGCCTGCAGCTGTCACTTCGCCAAGGAACGGCAGACTTATTTTGCCATCTCTGCGAATCTTTTGCACTTGGTCCAGATCGGTTTCCTCGGCAAATGAAAGTTTGAGCACATCTCCTGGAGAGAGCCTCACCGCTGTGTGGGGACCGGGCGGATTTGGCAAAGGTGGCAGCGGTGCCTGGCAGCTGCCCAACATGAGCATAGCCAAAACAACCAGAGCGAAAAGGAGAGAGGAAGAACGCACCTCGCGTCTGCGATTAGGAGTGCCTGGCAATTTTCGATTGCCCCACGGGTGTATGCTAGTCTGCGCCATGGAACGTGGTTTACTCCATAACATTGCTGAAGCGCAAGACAAATACGCCAAAGCAGTGAGAGCAAATGGTCCCTAACCGGAAAGGACGCTCAAAGCGTCAGGAGCAGGACGTTCGGCCATGCGACTGTCCGAGTTTTCTCTGGCCCTTCTTTCTTTTTTGCGGGAATGCGAGTCACCACTGAATCGCCCATGTTGCCGTGCGGTGGACTTTAGACGCACTGTTGGAGTTGGTCTTGGAGCCGGCGTATCCGTCGGTTTAAGCGAGGGTTTTGCCGATGGCGTTGCTGTAACCGTTGCTGTCGGCGTTGGAGTCGGTCTAGACGCTGCTGTAATAGGGAACACCGTGTAGTGCTCGGTGCCGGAGTCGGTGGCGGAGTCGGTGGCGGAGTCGGTGGCTGCGCTGTAACCAAGGGGTGCGGATAAGCGTACTTCGTGTATCCCGGCATCGCCATGTTGTTAAAGTAATTGACGCCCTGCTTAATGTTCGATGTCTCAGCAGAGAAAGTGTTAAACGGCTGTCCGTCACTCGTGTTGTTCCAGATGTAGCAAGGCTCAACCACCTGATTCCAGTTCGGCGGCGGCGTGGGGCTGTCGCCACTAAGCAGCGTGCTTTGTCCAACGCCCGGTTGGTCGATTGATTGATCTACCTTGTTGATTTTGAACGTGTCTCCTGCCGTGAATGACAGATTGCTATTGAATCCGGGCCCAAAGTTGATGGTGTTCGCCGTATTGCTGTCGATGTAGGCGAATCCGCCAGAGCCAGAAGTTTTCTGAATCGTGTAGCCGGCCCATTGATTAACCGCCCACGGACTACCGGAAGCGGTAACAGTGAGGTTGCCTGCGCTTGCCGCTGTGCCTGAATAGAACGGATTACTGAGATTGTTCTTGTCCCATCCATTCGTTCCGTCCGCGCCGCCCCACTGGAAAAACGGCGCTATCATTCTGAACGCGCTAAGTGTTGCTAATGTGCTCGCACCACCACAGTTCGTGATGGTGTTGTCGTGGAACAACTCGCCGCCGCCCCTGTCGCCGGACACAAAGCGATTAACGTGATGACAGTCGATCTGATTGTTGTAAATCTCCATCGCGCGGCTGCTGCGCCCGCGCCCCGGCGACTCAGTGCCGTGATTCCCGATTACGAAGTTGTTGATGTTGTTGTGCCGAACAACGAATCGTGCGCCGTTGAAACCGTCTGTGAGTGTTCCCTGAATTGTCGTTCGAGTGCAAGTGAACGTGTTGTCCTCGATAAACAAGAACTGTGATGACCCGTAGTTGGCTGGCGCGGCCCAACTGCCATCCCCGTACGCTGCCCCGTTCCACGCGCTTCCGTATGGATACATCCATTCGAGAACATGATTCCCAACCGTAACGATGTTGTGATCTACGACGCCGATGACTGTATTCGGCACGAAGAAGCCGTTTAGATCAGTCCATTTGCAGTGGTCGAATCTAAACTGGCTCCCGTTCGTGTTGCTCCCGTCAATATAAATGATGCCGCCCGGTGCCGCGGCGGTTGGCGTCCTGCCGCCGTCTCGGAACTCTATCCCTGTGATTCTGGTCAGTCGCGAGGCGACAAGCGAGCAAGCGATCAGCTTAACGTTGTGGGCATTGTCCCTAATGATGGTCGCGCCTATTCCTGCGCCTTGCAGCGTGATCGCTTTGTTGATTGTCAAGGTCGTTGACCAGGTGAACGTGCCAGCCGGTAGCGTAATCGTGTCGCCGTTTAGCACTGCGTTCTGCAGACCTTGCACACTGGCCACCGAACCGTCTGACTGGTACGTCGTGGCCCCGCAGCGTAGAGCAGGAAAGCCACTCCAAATAAGGATAAATAGAAGGATTTTCCCCGACACGTTCATGACTGCGGCTTACCGTTCCTTGCGGTACGCCGCGGTCACTGGTATCAAGATCAATTCTCATGGCAAGCAAAATTTCTCAAAATTGGGCAATTTATTTTGGGGCCTGCCGAACGATCGCCGAAATTCGCCGTTTTTTTCTATGCTTTCCAAACTTTTCCTGTCGCAAGCGCTACACCAGCCATCGCATTCCGGGTATCAACTACGCATCGCGCCCAGGCGCCGAGCTCGCGGTAGTTCACTGATGAATGGTTTGTCGCGATAAGCACCACATCGAAGTTTTCTATCGTGGAGCGGTTCCAGTCGATTGATTTTCTTCCGGCAAATTGCGGGTGCTCACGGGTTGGTTTGATCACTGGCACATAGGGATCGTAGTACGCCACTTCTGCGCCTCGTTCCGCTAATAATTCCATCAGTACGTAACTGGGCGACTCGCGCTCATCATCTACATTAGGCTTATACGCTAGGCCTAGAACCAAGATGTTAGATCCCTTGATGGCCTTGCTTTGGGAGTTGAGCGCATCTGCGACCCGGTGCACAACGTGCTCTGGCATCCGCGTATTGATCTCGCCGGCCAGCTCAATGAAACGCGTATGTTGACCGTATTCGCGAGCCTTCCATGTGAGATAAAATGGATCGATCGGGATACAGTGCCCGCCGAGCCCAGGTCCCGGATAAAACGGCATAAAACCAAACGGCTTCGTCTTGGCGGCTTCAATAACTTCCCAGATGTCAATTCCCATGGCGCCGTAGACGATTTTGAGCTCGTTGACCAGCGCGATATTTACGCTGCGGAAAATGTTCTCCAGAAGTTTGGTCGCTTCAGCGACGCGACACGAAGAGACAGGCACAACTTTGTCGATCGTTTTACTATAAAGCGTCACCGCCCGATCAAGGCACGCAGGAGTATAGCCGCCTACCACTTTCGGAATTAGTTTCACCTTACTTTGTTCGTTGGCCGGATCCTCTCGTTCCGGCGAAAAAGCCAGGTGAAAATCTACGCCGGCCTTCATACGGGAGCCTTCCTCCAGGACAGCCCGTAAATCCTCATCTGTCGTGCCCGGATAGGTTGTTGATTCGAGCACTATCAACGTTCCCTTTGAGAGATGCGGCGCTATCGTTCGGCCTGTATCGAGAATAAATGAAAGATCCGGCTCCCGATTTCTACTTAAAGGGGTCGGCACGCAAATAATTACCGCTTCAACTTCCCTTACCCGGTTGAAATCGGTGGATGCGCAAAGCCTGTCTCGCTTCACGACTTCCTTGATGGCCTCTGACGAAATGTGCTTGATATAACTGCGCGCCTGATTGATCGAATCCACCTTCGCGGCATCAATGTCGAGCCCTAGAACCGTCACATCCGCACGCGCAAATTGGATTGCCAGCGGCAGTCCAACATAACCGAGACCGACTACAGCTATTTTCATTTTGAATAGTTAAAGACCGTCTTTAAAACAGCAAGCGACGCCGGGCGATCGATTTGCCATGCCTGAAACTGAGAAGCTCACCTCCGAGCCAGCGTGACGTTCGGAAGTTGATTCGCAATGAAGCGCCCGATTTCAAGTGACGCCGTCGCCGCCGGCGAGGGGGCGTTGCAGACGTGAATAGAATTTTTTTCCTTCACAATCAGGAAATCGTCCACCAATTTTCCATCGGGCATCAACGCTTGCGCACGGACTCCGGAACGCGTTGGGACCAAGTCATCTTTTGTTACTTCAGGGATGAGTTGTTGAAGGCTCTTGACGAACGCACGTTTGCTCACAGAACGCAACATCTCCATGATCCCATCTCGGTAATACTTCCGCGCCAGTTTCCAGAAACCCTGGAACGCTAGGGTCTCAAACAAATCCGCACAGTTGATGTCCATTCTGCGATAGCCCTCCCGTTTCAAGGCGAGCACGGCGTTGGGCCCGGCGTGCACGGAGTCATCAATCATGCGCGTAAAATGAACACCTAGAAACGGAAAGTCGGGATTGGGCACTGGGTAAATTAAACTCTTTACGAGATGCCGCCTTTCAGGGACCAATTCGTAGTACTCGCCCCGGAACGGGACAATTTTCGCGGCCGGATCGAGGCCACTATAGCGAGCCACGCGATCGCTAAACAGACCTGCGCAGTTAATGATGAATCCGGCCTCAAAGTCTCCGTGAGGCGTTTCGATGACTTGAGTCCCATTCAGCTTGCGCAAGCGGTCAACCCGGATGCCGGTTCGCACAGTTCCGCCGTTTGATTTAACCAGTTCAACATATTTCGCAGAAACCTCGCGGTAGTTGACGATTCCCGTAGAGCGAACGTTGATGCCGGCCAGGCAGCGCACATGCGGCTCAGTTTCCTGGACTTGTTCAGGCGAGAGCCGCGCAACAGCAAGCTGGTGATCGAGGCCGCGTTGAAACAAGCTGTCCAGGAGCGGAAGTTCCGACGGTTTGGTGGCAACGATCACTTTTCCGCAGACTGCATGTTTGATCCCGTGCTCGCTGCAAAATTCAACCATTGAGCGGTTGCCTTCCCGCGCGAACCTGGCTTTCAGACTTCCTGGCTTGTAATAGATACCTGAATGGATGACACCGCTGTTTCGGCCAGTCTGGTGTTGCGCAACATCCTGCTCCTTTTCCAAAACGAGAATCCTCGCCTTGGGATACTTTTTGCCCACCGCCACAGCCGTCGCCAATCCGACGATTCCCCCTCCAATGATTACATACTCATGCATGGGTAGAATTCGGAGCGGCGAATTTACCGAGGCCCGGCACGCGGCTTAATTCACCGTTCCGAGCAGCATTTTCCGGCAGCAAAAAGCCTCCGCGTAACGGGCGGGCGAGGCGACCTCAGTGGCCCGCAGCCGCATCAAACCGTAAAACAATTCTTCAGAGAACCACTGCTTATTCTGTTGCGTGTTAAAGTACCGAATCAGGCTCTTCACCTTTTTGCGCGCTTGGGTCTCGCTCAGCGGCACGAAAAAATTAGGTGAGCGCAGATCAGCGTCGTATTTCGGGATCTCGTATTCGAGGATGACGTGATCGCGAAAGGTGTTCCACGTTAACTCGCACACCAGACGGTGGTCCTGGTGAAGATCGTGCCGGCAATGCGTGAAGATTACATCGGGTGTGAAGACTTTCTTAAGTTGCTCGAAGCATTCTTTGACCGGGGGGCCGACGTAGGGAAGAAATCCATCTCGAAAGGATTTCACAACAACCGTTTTGTCCCGTGCGCCGCTCAGGAAGGCATTCGCGCTGCGCTTGGCTTCTTTGGCTCGCGTCGGATTGGAACACAGCACGAGCCAGTAAAATTCGATCCTCTCCGACTGCTCAATCATCCGCAGCAGTGTGCCACCGCAGCCGATCTCGATATCGTCGCTGTGCGCCCCCAGGCACAGCACGCGCTTCACACCATTCAGATTGCACGAAATCATTTGTTGATTTCGTGCTGATGATTCCACACTGCCCAAGGAGCACTGCCTCGGCCGAAGAGGTCTTCAAGGTCCTGCTTTTCTTTGAAAGTATCCATGCACGCCCAATAGCCGTCATGTGGATAGACCATCAGCCGGCCAGCGTCGATGAGCCGCCGGAACGGTTCCTCTACGAGTTCCTCCCCGTCGTTCATGTAACTGAAGATTTCCTGCCGCAACACCATGAATCCCCCGTTCATCCGCGCCCCGGATTTCGCGATGTGCTCGATGCTGGTGACGACGCCACCGCACTCCATAGTGATGAGATGGAAGCTGGCCCGCGGTTTCACACCCACAAAGCAGGCGATGTTCTCGCTATCCTTGAAAGATTCAATGACGGCAGGGAGCGGTACGTCCGAAAGGCCATCGGTATAGTTAGCAAGGAACATCTCTTCTCCGTCAAGCTGCCTTTGCACAGCTTTCAGGCGCTGACCAACGTTCGAGGTAAGCCCTGTGTCGACAAATGTGATGTTCCAGTCATCGATGTCGCTACTCAGTAACTCAACGTTCTTACCTCCGCGGGAGAGGACGAAGTCGTTTGACACACACTCGTCGTATTCGAGGAAGTACTTTTTGATAATGTTAGCCTTGTAACCTAAACATAAAATAAAGTCTTTGTGTCCATAGTGGGCGTAATACTTCATTACATGCCAAAGGATGGGCCGATATCCAATCGGCACCATCGGCTTAGGCAAAGCTTCGGAATATTCGCGCATGCGCATGCCGAAACCACCGCAAAACAAAACCACTTTCATAATCTGTTCTCCTGAATCATGTCTAGGTCTTTTAGTTCTCGCTGCGATTAGTACGACTTCATGCAGGGCCGCATACTGACTTCTGTCACTTCAGCAGTTCGAGGCAGCGTTAGGGCATTAATGACAACCGCTGCTACATCCTCCGGCTGCATTAGTAATTCCGGGCTATATTTCCTGTGCTCCATTTGATGGACGCTGGCCTGCATTGGGCTGGCGGTCCGCCCCAAGAACAGACTCATTACGCGAATGCCGGCTGAGTTTACTTCTTCGCGCAAGCTATCCGCTACCGCCTTCAAGGCATGTTTGCTTGACGCATACTGGCTGGCATTTGCGCCGGCGCGAAGGCCAGCGGTTGAGTTCACGAACACGATCTGACCTTGTCGTGCTTTGATCATCGGCAGCAAACCCTGAGTCAGGAGATATGGCGCGCGCAAATTCACTTTGTAGTGCCAATCCAGTTCGTCCGGACTGGAGGATTCAAAGGAAGACAACCGAATGACTCCGGCGCTGTGAACCAAGGTATCGATGGCCTTAAGGTCCTGCTTGAGGTTTGCGATCAGCTCTGTGATATCCGAATCAAGCCCGAGATCCGCCTGATAGCACGCGGAACCATTCGAGGCTTGCTGAGCGACTAGCTGCAACGCCTCCATTCTCCGGCCGACAAGGCAAACTGTCGCGCCTTGCGCAGCCAAGGCCAAAGTGATCGCCTTCCCGATTCCACTATTTGCGCCAGTAACCACGGCTACTTGATTAGCCAGATGCGTCATAAGCCGGAATCAGATCGCGCCGGAACTTCTTTCAATAGGCCATGGTGCAGCAGCACGCCGGCCGCCTCATGAACTGTTTCAAAAGCTAACCCGGATCGTTCAGTAATATCCAACAGATTATGCAGTCCATCGGACAGGTTCAGCACCCATAATATCGCGGTTTCTTGGAGCTTTGTGTCGCGATATCCGCCCATTTCGCGATATAGCCCATGGCGACCTAGCTGCGGCTCGCATTTTGGGTTCTGATTGCAATATGATCGATTGTTTTCCAAAACGTAAAAGACCGACAAGCACGTCGTCAGCGAATGCGCAAGACTGGCCGGATCGATTAACTCCAGATCGTCGGCAGAGCTGTGATATTCCGGAAATCTTCCATGCGGTGTGCGCATAAAGCATCCAACAGGCAGGTTAAATCCCGGCGAGCAATACTGGCGCTCGTCATAGCCATACGGCGAAAAATTTTCAATGTCGTACCTGCGACCTGAATTTTTGAGCACGTACGCCATAGCGCGATCGATCTCCGCATCTCCTCGGCGGCTCTTCTTATAAGTGATATGTCCTCGGTCTCCGACGCACGTCAGGACCAAGCCATGTTGTACAGCGTTTACGTGGTCTTCATTCTGGCTCAACCATGTAATTGCCCCGATCGTCCCAGGTATGAATAGAAAGCGGTACGAGTAGCGCAGCTCGACTTGGCCCAGATACTTCGCAAGGAAAGTCGAGATCGCAACACTTGAGAGGTTGTCATTGCAAAGCGAAGGATGACAGGCATGGCACGAGATCAGAACCTCCGCCGAGCTCTCGCCGGGAAGGTAGCACTCGCCGTACGTCAAGGATCCACTTTCAAGTGTGGTATCGATGCACACTTCGTACTCATCTTCACGCAGCGTTTGCAATTGGTTATGAGATAAACAGAATCCCCAGCTCTCTTTGTAGTAGGACGTGCGGTAAGGAATCCAGTCCGGCTGGTCAGCCAATGTATGAAGATGCGCACGCAATTCGGCCAGTGACATTTTTCGACGTACGGGAACGCTGTAGTTGACTACGTGCAGATTGTGCCTTTTGAAGTCGATGATCCGTTCCCCGCGGCTGTTCTTCACGTAGGCGTCGCGGATATTCCACTCCTTTGGCACGGTCCAATCAAATACTTGGGTTCCACTGGGAACTTCATGCACCTCCAGAGGGATTTCTTTCCGTACGCGACCAAGCGTCTGGCGGAATCCTTCACCTGTAATACTGCGGCAGATGGGATATAGCTCACGGATCAGGGAATAGACCTCGTCGCCGAGCGAAGAGTTCTGAAGCATAGAGCGAAGGCTGGAGAGGTCCGTGGTTCGGGTGAGCATTATTCCTCCCTGAAGTCCTCGTAGTTGCTGTCGCGATCAGAAATCACAGTCGCCCTAATCGGCCAATTGATTTTGAATGCGGGATCGTTGTAACGTATGCCGCGCTGATGCTCGGGCGAATAAAACGCCGACATTTGATAGAACACTTCGCAGTTGTCTTCGAGTGTCTGAAAACCGTGCGCAAATCCTTCCGGAATGAACAGCGCCTTGTAATTGTTGCTGCTTAGCACTTCCGAGACATGCTGCTTATAGGTTACCGATTCACGGCGGAGGTCGATGATCACGTCGCAAATTGCCCCTCGTGTGCAGCGCACAAGCTTTGCTTCGGCGCAGGGAGCAACCTGGTAATGCATGCCACGAAGCGTGCCCTTCAGCTTGTTGAACGATATGTTGCACTGCACGGTTCGCGGATTCAGGCCACGCGCTTCGAATTCCGCTTGGCACCATGAGCGCCCAAAGAAGCCTCGTTCATCTTCGTACTTTTGCAGCTCGATGACAAAAGCTCCCGGTAACTCTGTTTCCCGAAAGAGCACTAATAGATCTCCACCTCCGGGATCGGCACCACCAGCTTGCCGCCCCACTCGCGAACATAAGACAACTGCTCGCTGATTTCCTTTTTCAAATTCCAAGGCAGGATCAGCACGTAATCGGGCTTGGTTTTACGAATCCTGCCGGTGTCGAATACCGGAATGTGTGTTCCGGCCAGGAATTTTCCATGCTTGTAAGGGTTTCGGTCGACCGTGTAATCGAGAAAGTCGCTGCGAATACCGCAGTAATTGAGAAGCGTGTTCCCTTTGCCGGGCGCACCATAACCAACGACCGATTTCTCTTCCCGTTTTACCCGAATCAGAAAATCCAAAATTTTGCGCTTGGTTTCTTTTACCTTTTCTGCAAATGAAAAGTACGTTTCCAGCCGCGTAAAACCGGCTTTCTCTTCTCGTTCTGCCAGTTCCTGGGCGCGCACGGTCACCGGGCGAGAATAGTCCTGCTCATGCCGCGCATAAATTCGCAGTGAGCCGCCATGGGTTGGCAGTTCTTCCACGTCGAAGACAGTCAAGCCGAATTCCGCAAGAATCCTCTGCACAGTCAGGAAGGAAAAATAGGAGAAATGTTCGTGATAAATGGTGTCGAACTGATTCTCCTCAATTAACCGCATCAGATGGGGGAACTCGAGCGTGATTATTCCATTTGGCTTCAACAGGATCTTCATGCCCTTTACGAAACCGCGAAGATTAGGCACCTGGGCCAGCACATTGTTGCCGATCAACAGATCAGCCTGGGTGCCGTCGCCCACCAGTTCCTCAGCCAGTTCAGCGCTGAAAAATTTCATCAGCGTCGGAACGCCTTTCTTAGTTGCAACTTTGGCAACATTTTTGGCTGGCTCAATCCCTAAGACTGGAATACCAGCCTCTACGAAATACTGAAGCAGATAACCGTCATTGCTGGCCAGTTCCACGATTTGGCTTTGGCCGTTCAGCTTGAAACGCTCAATCATCAGCTTTGTATAGGCCTTCGCGTGCGCCAACCAGCTGTCCGAGTAGGAGGAGAAGTATGCGTACTCCGTGAATATGTTTTCGGGCGCCACGTATTCCTGTAGCTGCACCAGGAAGCATTGATCACAGACAAACACGTGCAGCGGATAGAAGGCTTCCATCTCGTTCAGTTGTGCGCGCTCGAGAATGGTCTCGCTAGGTGGAGACATCCCAAGGTCCACAAACGTATGCAGCAGACTGGCGCCGCAGAAACGGCAAGTTGCGGAGTTCGTTGAAGTGTTTGGTTGCATTTTGACCTGCTCGGTCATGCTTACCACAGTATTCCTTCTTAGCGCGCCGGACTGGCCAAGTGGATCATCTTAGTCGTTACCGTGAGGATCGATTGTTGGTGATCCTGTTGTCACACTCGCCACTTCCGAATACTCCTTAAGCTTGCCAGTCACATCCCTAACTAGTACGCGATAGCTGTAGCTGCTCCCCGCTGATAATCCGGTGTCGTTATAGCTCGTCTCTGTGGTCGTACCCACATGCACAAACCGCGTGCTCCCGGGCTCCTTCCGCTCCACCTCATACTTTGCCGCACCGGCGTTGCCCGTTGACGGTGCCCAAGTCAGCTTGACCTGATTCATACCTAATGCCGTGGCTACGAGATTTCCCGACATACTTGGCGTCTGCGGCGTCTCAGTCATCGCAGGCCCCAGCGGGCCCAAGTTCCCACCCTGCCAGTTGTCGATCGCGAGATGAGCTCCTGTCGGCGAGTAGATCCCGATGCCGGGGCTGCCTCCAGCGAGGTTCTCTGTCGCATCCGTGTAGCTCAAGACCGTATTGCCGTTCCGAAGCAGTGTCAGTTGCACCGGGTTCAACCCTGCCGCCTCCAAACGGATGATGTCGCCAGCGACCCATGTTTCCGTACTACCCGTGCTCAAGGAATAATAAAGCCCGTCCTTTCGCAGATAGAGGCGGTAGTCATTGGGCCCAAATACAAAGGCCATGTAGAATCGATCAATCATCGGCTGCGCCCGCGCAATCACGCCGTTCCACGGGCCTACGTTGCTGATGCGCACCTGGGAGTACTCATTTTGATTGAACGTGTTCGCCGACCAATACGCATAACAGTGCGTGTTGTCCGTGTCGGGCGTCACCTGGTTGTTGACAATGACCAACGTCTGTTCCGACGCGGGTAGCGGCTTGGTCCAATTCAAGCCGAGCCCTCCATCCGTCCGGTTAAAATCATCACTTGCCGCAACGAGCGGCGTATTCATGTCGCTCTGGATCTCAGCGGCGCTCAGCGCTCGGTTATACACGCTGACTTCGTCGATCCGCCCCACAAAATACTGGCCGTAAATGCTATCTCCACCGATCTGTAA
>Ga0137372_10005653_pt1 | contig 12209 bp, 13 predicted proteins | sample SagtaG_6_FD_104911 | JGI IMG/M metagenome (GOLD analysis project Ga0137372, IMG submission 104911) | Vadose zone soil microbial communities from Sagehorn Ranch, Mendocino, California, USA - Sage1_R_60_16 metaG | ecosystem: Environmental > Terrestrial > Soil > Vadose zone | place: USA...
GTCGAATTACTCCAACCGCATGTCCTGGTAGGGTACTGGGAGCAGCATCCCAGGTGAGATCTTGTTTTGTTCAACCCTCACAGCTCGTCATACAACTTCGTGTCGCACTCCCTCATCCAAACCAGTACGGGTACTGGGAATAGACGATTGGTCGTACAAACGGGGGCAAACTTTTGGCACCATTCTCGTCGATTTAGAGCGTCATCAGGTCATTGACCTGTTTGCTGTTAAGAGGGATTAAATTCCATTAATTTAATCCCTCTTAACAGACTATTATGAGCGGTTTTCCGCTCGATTCCTTTGCCATTTTCAAGAATTACGAGCGGAAATCCCTCATAATGCCAGATCGTCGATCGGAAACGGTCCAAGCATGGCTCGAAAAGCATCCAGAGGTGGAAATTGTGAGCCGAGATCGAGCCAGTGGGTATGCAAAAGTGCGGATTGTAGATAAGATTCGCCGTTTCAGAAGATCGGTTTCGCCGCAGCTTACGCTCAACAAGAAAGCTGTATCTCCCTGATTCAGAAGATAAGTTTCGCTGCACTGTTGAAACCGGAAGGAAAGTTCTGCCGTCATTGCTCCCACATCGCGAAAAGCTTGCCCTCATCACTCGTGTTACTCTACGAGACAACTTCTTGTAACAAGGAGCAGCACGTGACGAGACCATTAGATGGCGTTGCGCTTTCCGCCTACTTCCGTCGCCTGGGTCTTCAATCTGAAGCGCAGGAGTTACCAGCACATATTCGTTCCTCTCCGCCTTCTCGCACGCCAGGAAGTCGTGCGGGCACCATGCCGGTCTGGTATCCGAGTACCAAGATGCAGTGCATCATCAAAGCGGAGAGCGCGAAAATCGAATTCGCCTTCTTGCTTGAGGCAGAGCATTCGGATGAGGTCCTCGAGTTTTTTGACCAGCCTCCTCCCATACCACTGGAGTACCGTGACCGGCGCAATCATCTGCAACGACCGATGCACACGGCTGACTACTTTGTGTTTCGTTACCACGAGGCCGGGTACGAGGAATGTAAACCCGTCGAGAAGCTGATTGAGCTTGCTCAAACCCAGCCGAAGCGGTATGTGCTCGATGAAGGCGGGAAGTTTCGCTGTCCGCCGGGCGAAGCATTCGCGGCAAAGTATGGTCTGACCTAGCGGGTACGTTCATCTGATCAAATCAACTGGGCGGCTCAGGACAACTGGTTGTACCTCGAAGACTACTACCATGAGCTGGACACATTAGTCGTACCGGAAGCAGAACTGGAAAGGCTTTACCAGATCATTGACGAGCATCCTGGCATCACGCTGGCTGATCTTCGTGCAGCGGCCTCTCCCATCCGTTCTGATCAGATCAACATTGCCATTGCCAGGCATGCACTCTACGTAGATCTCGCTGCTCATCGACTCACGGAACCTGGGCGTACTCCCATTTTTTGCAACCACGAGACCGCGAGGGCTTACCGCCATCGTGGCGACCATGCCGACGATGTGGGAAGCGATGCCCATCCGGTAGAAATCGTGCAGGGCAGTACCATCCTCTGGGATGGAAGATCGTGGCGTTTGCATCTTGGGCAGAAGGAAATCACGCTCGTCCATGAAGAAAGCGCTCCTTTCTCCCTCCCCCGTTCAGCCTTTGAGATCCTGGTCAGGGAAGGCAAAATTGTTGGGGTCCAAACAGAGACCCGAATCTGTATCACGCCTGAAGGCGTAGCCCTGCTCGAAAGTGCTCGCTCAACAGACCTGGCTACCGCACAGTTTCGCAATCGGATCATCAACCCCGATCAATAGCATGATGACGAACAGGAGAGGATCGCCACGCGCGCAGAGACCATTCCTGCTCGAACCAGGCGAGATTGGAAGCGCTGGTACCGAGACGCAGAAATCGCCTACGGGAGTGGGTTGATCGGCCTGTTGCCAGGCTTTGCCATGTGTGGAGGGAAAAGGAAAGTTGATGCTTCGGTCATTGAACTCATGGATGCAGTCCTCTTGACTCACTACGACACAGTAACCCGCAAACCCAAACGAGGAGCCTACGGCGAGTATCTGAAACAGTCCAAGGAAAAGGGCCTTCCAACTGTCTCCCAACGGACATTTTACGCGCAAGCGCAACGCCACAAAACGAGGTATGAGCAAGTCCTCATGCGCGAAGGCTCTCGTGCGGCCTACCCATTCAAAGAGTATCACCACCCCAACGAAAGAACCATCAGCCATCACGGGACGTATGCGTGGGCCATGGCTCACCTTGATCATCTGGAAGTTGATCTCCAGCTTTGCGACTCGAAGACGGATCAACGGGTAGGCAAGTGCTGGCTGACGCTGCTGATTCTTGCCCATCCTCGACGGATTGCGGCATACTACTTGACCTTTGACCCTCCTTCCTACCGTTCTTGTATGATGGCGATGCGGCTGTGCGTCAAGCGTTACGGTCGGTTACCCACGGCCATTACGGTCGATGGCGGTCCTGAGTTCAGGAGTGTCTACTTTGAACAACTGCTCGCCCTGTACAAGGTACGCAAGCACCAGCGCCCAGCCTCTGAACCGCGATTCGGTTCCCCTTTGGAGCGGTTGTTTGGCTCAATGCAGACGGAGTTCCTCTATCATTTGCTGGGCAACACCCAGGCAGCTCGCTTCCCCCGAAGGATGACTAAAGCGACTGATCCTCGCAACCATGCAGTTTGGACCTTGCCTGCCCTGACTGAGCGGGTTCAACAGTGGGCTGACGAGGAGTATGACACCATGCCACATCCGGCACTCTTAATCTCGCCCCGTGATGCCTACGAGCAGAGCTTCCAGCGGGATGGGATGCGAGATCACAAGCGCATTCCTTACGACGAGATCTTCATACGCTCTACCTTTCCTACGACAACACGAGGACGAGCGCTGGTACAACCGGGGAAGGGTGTTCGCATGAACTACCTGGATTACTGGTGTGATGAGATGCGCGACAAAGAGGTTGAACGCACCATTGGACCGGTCCGCTACAATCCCTTTGATGTCACTGTTGGCTACGCCAGGATTGGCGGACGCTGGCGCAAATGTGTCTGTGCCGTGGACGAGCTCGCAGGCTGCTCGGAGCGAGAACTCCAGGTCATTACGGAAGAACTGCGCAAGCGCAATCGACTCCTGTATGGCAGAGAGCAAGTGGAAATTACCCAGAAGCAGCTCGCCGACTTCCGGCGCGAGAATGCAGCGAAGGAGGTGCGGCTGCGTCAACAACGCCATGATCGCGAAACGAGAGCGGCGCTTCAGGTGCTAGAAGGCGGACGTGGGGTACAGAGCCCGGCGGTTCTTTCCTCCTCGCTCACTCCCCTCGCCACTGTTCCAAGCGAACGGCCCCAGGACAACCAGCGTGAGCCATCGCCAGGGCCAGATCTGCATTCCACAGGAGATGGTGACACGCTGCGGGTATTGAGGCGGCTCCGCTGATGGATGAGGGCACACAGTCAGATCGTCCAGACCAGGCTTGCCAGAAGGGACCAGAACGATTTGATCCTGCGCTGCTGAGACAACCGGCAGCCGCACGAGTAGCCTGGTTTGAAAAGGAATGTACCATTGAACATGCTTTCTTGCTGCAAGCACGTGATGCCGTGCTCACGACGATCTGCTCCCCAGGGGCGGGGCCGAGCCTGAACCGATGAGGGACCATGGTGCTTGTCATCGGGCCGATGAGGGCCGGTAAAACCACCCTCATCAGACTCCTCGAACAAGAGCTGCTTCTGCGGGCGAGCGAACGGATGCAAAGTGACCCTTTGTGAGTGTGAGCGCCACCGGTCCAGGATCAGGTCGCTTTGATTGGGTCGATTACTACACTGCCATCCTTCGACAGGTCAACACCCCCTTTTTAGATCGCAGGCCCTCGGCTATCCGCATACGCGATCTGAGGGAGGCGGGGGATGTTTATCATCACGGAGCAACCTTCGCAAGGAACATCCCCACAGGATTTCACCGCCAAACGCTGTCAGGATCTGCTCCAGAAGGCGATGGGGAAACCAGATATGGCCATCAAGATCGTGGAGATCGCCCACTGGCAGCCCGCCCAGCGCGTGGCTGAGCGGTTCCAGCAAGGGCGGGTGTTGCTGGTCGGCGATGCCGCGCATACGATGCCGCCCAACCAGGGGCTGGGCGTCAATACGGCGATTCAGAGCGCGCAGAACCTGGGCTGGAAGCTGGCGGCGGTGCTCACGGGACACGCGGCTCCATCGTTACTCTCGACCTACACGACCGAACGCCATCCTGTCGCGACCTTTGCGGCGGAGCAATCGCTCACGGGACCGGCGGCTGCGTTGCTTGAGCAGCGACCAGGGCATGCGTCGCTTCCCTCGGACCAACAGGTCTCACTCTTTGCTCCCGCTGTGGGCTACCGCTATCGTTCCCAGGCGATCGTCCCAGAAGACACCGCCCCATCATCGCAGGAGGGGATCGAACTGTTGGAGCGCCCGCTTCTCTCCGGGCTGCCCGGCACGCGCGTGCCGCATCTGTGGCTTGAGCGACAGGGGCAGCGTATCTCTACCCTGGACCTGCTCGACGGCCGCTTCGTTTTGCTCGCAGGCTCCGATGGAGCTTCCTGGTGCGAGGCAGCACCTGCTGTCGCAGCTTCCTTGGGAATCCGGCTTGCGGCCTACCGCATCGGGCCAGATGCCGACCTGCTTGATCTGGAGCATAGTTGGCAAGCCAGGATCGGTGTGTCGTCAGATGGAGCCGTGCTGCTCCGACCGGATGGCTTTGTAGCCTGGCGCAGCAGGACCTCGACGACCACTCCTGGGCCGAAGCAGGTGCTTGAACAGGTGCTGGCCCCTGTTCTGGGCCGCTCTAGCGCTGCTTCCACTTAACAGGCAGCAGAGCATGTTTTGAGTGGCGTGGGAACCGGTCGGTTCTTACCCCATCGATCCAGTCTACGGATGGGTTCACCTCCTGTGTTGAGAAGAGCATGGATGGTGTTTCCGCCAAGAACAATGAGTGAAGAAAGAAATTGTATCATGAAGACACCTCTGGGTGCAGTACTGGTGACGGGTACCTCCTCTGGCATGGGGAAAGCCTGCGCCTTGCGATTGGTTCGGGCAGGGTATGTTGTCTTTGCTGGCGTTCGCCAGGAACGTGATGCGCAAACGCTCAAGCAAGCAGGATCATCCCGGCTGATCCCAGTGATCCTTGATGTGACGGATGAGCACACCATTGCCGCCGCTGTTTCGCTGATTCGCGAAACCGTTGGGGATGCCGGACTCGTCGGCCTGGTGAACAATGCGGGCGTGGCAGTCACGGCTCCGATGGAAGTGGTCCCGTTGGAAGAACTCCGCCGTCGATTTGACATTAATGTGTTCGGGCAAGTGGCAGTGATCCAGGCCTTTCTCCCGCTGATTCGCCAGGCTCGCGGACGCATTCTCAACGTCAGTTCGGTCGGAGGGAAAGTCACGATCCCCTTCAATGGCGCATTCTGCTCATCGAAGTACGCCCTTGAGTCGATCAGTGACGCGCTGCGCATGGAGCTTCTGCCCTGGGGCATCCATGTGATCGTCATTGAGCCGGGTAGTATTCGCACAGCAGCCGGGGACAAGTTGGACGCTGATAGCGAAGCAATGCTCAAGCGGTTTTCGGCTTCGGGAACGAAGCTGTATGCGCAAGCGTATCGTGCATTTGTGCAGTCATTGTTGAAGATAGAAGAGGAGGGTGTGGGTCCAGAAGTGATGGCAGAAATTGCATTGCGGGCACTCACAGCTCGCACGCCCAGGAAACGCTATCCCGTTGGACCCAAGTCGAGACTGTTGCCACTCCTGGCGACCTTCCTCCCCACGAATGCACTGGATGCCTTTCGCACGCGTCTCTTTGGAGTTCCTCACCAATTTGGATCAGCTCCCCGCTTCTCGCACCGCGTAGACCTTGAAAGGAAGGGGCAATGACGGCACACTGTCCCAAATCGGATAGTTCAACCTTCTTTCTTTGTGCTGATCACAGGTGGTGGTCATTCCGCTTCTGGGCATCATGCATCGCGGCCCTGCGCAGATGCCAGCCCACGCTTGGAGAGGAGGCCTTCGCCCTGTTGCACGCGCGAGAGGCTCCCCCGCTCTCGACCATCCTGCTCGCCATACTCAACGAGGTCGTACTCCTTGACCAAGAAGTCATCCTCATCCTGGATACCGTCCCGCAGCGTGGGTTCTCTCTCATCATGGCACTGCTGCGAGGAGCCAGGGAGCAACAGATTATCGCTAACGTTGACTTCGAGGCGGTATCGCACGCGCTGCTTGGTGGACTGTTGACCTATGCCATCACGAGCTTGATGTCAGCAGGAGAGCAGGCGCGGCCTCCTGCCCTTGAGCGTGTCGATGCGCTTGTCGAGGTCATGATGCGCGCATTAACTAACGCCACAGGAACTGTTTTTGGCTTTTATCAAGGAGGATGTGATGTCCCTCAACCGAATACGGACCTTTAATAAGCACTTCACCAATCGGATAACGCGGAGGTTTGCGAGCTTTTCGCATGGCCCGTTTGCGGTCATCCGTCACGTCGGTCGTCGAAGCGGAAAGCCCTATGAGACGCCTATCATGGTAGAGCCGACAGCAGAGGGTTTTGTGATCGCGTTAACCTATGGAGAGTCAGTGGATTGGTATCGCAATGTGCTGGCTGCTGGACACAGTACCCTGCTCTGGCATGGCAGAGAATATGCTCTGGGCAAACCAGAACCAATTGATGTAAAAACGGCTTTGCCACTCTTTTCTCCCTTCCAAAGGCTGATCTTACGGATGCGTGACACACAGCATTTTGTGCTCATGAAGTATGAGGGGAGTATTAGCACCTCAGTGAGAGCTTAGGCCTGAGAGACCCCGAGCTCTTGATCTGTAATCTCATGACAGAGGAGGCAGTGTATGGTTGCTCTGAAACCACTCATTTTCACGATCCTGGCTCCAGAGACATCAATTCGGGTGAAGATCAGTTTGGCAGACATGTGTTGGTATGGGCCTGATGGGTGCAAACCCTTGAAAAAGTGAAGAGCCCATCATCTGGAAAAAGTGCCTCTTGTTTTCCACGGGTTGAGTACGAGAAAGGAAACAACAGAGCCATGAGAACGGCAGCTCAAGCTTTCTATGGAATATCTACATTGCACGACGGTATCCGCGAGGATGTACTCGCCGGTCGGGTAATCAAACTGAATCCCGCTCTAGTCACGCTGACAGATGGGCTCATCGATCAGATGAACCCACAGGTCCTGCAGCAACAGATCTGGGAACAGGTGGTCGATTTACTCACCTACAAGATCCGCACCTTCCATGTGGATCTCAACTTCGACGACTACCGCGGTTTTGGAGATGAGCGGCCTCAACGCAATCTCTCTGTGTTTACGCCTGCCTACCTGGAACGTTTGAATGATCGTATTCGGTCCTCTGGAGGGTTCCTCAATCTTCATCTGCTGACCTCTGATCCACAGCGGCATCTTACTCAATTGGCCCACCTCGCGCCGGGTGCGATTTGCTTTCAGTTGGAGGTGGTCGATGACAACAGACAATTAGCCCAACTCGTCAGCCAGATTATTGATGGAGGGGCCTGCGCCAGTCCCGTGATTGAGACGGTTGGCAGTACACACCTGCACCCATTGCCAAAAGAACGGGTGCGAGAACTCCTCAAGCCTGTTCTACCTGCTATCGGGATGCTGACCTTCCAGGCGGCAGGAACCGCTTCGCGCTCAAACCGACCGACAGGGAATTTTGCTCGGGATGCTCTTGCCTCCTTCCTGACATTCCTCCGAGAGTCCTTCACAGGAACGCTGCAAATTCAGGGAGGGATTACCACCCAGACGATCGGGCAAGCTGTCCAAATGGGAGCAGAATTTCTGGTCTGTGGAACACAACTCTTCCGCAATCGCGGGCAAGGATCCCCAAGAGCAGTCATTGACGCCTTGCTCGCGGAAGCTGCCAACGCCCTGGAAGGGAGAGGAGCCACATGATTTTGCAGGTCTGATGGGAAGCTCTAGGAACTGGCCTACGACCTGAACACAGCTAGCTCCCGCTGAGCTACCCGCCACTGCGCGGTCAGAAGATGATATTTCCATGAAAAAGTGGGAAGAGCGTAGAAGAAGTTGAAAGAGGAGGCGGGGGTGAGAAAGGAGACCATGTGGATGCAATTTCGCCGCCGTCTCGACCGGCTGCACCCCTTCTGTCGCATTGCAGGCCACACGAGCGAGGAAGTGCGAGAGATCCTGGCAGCCCTGGAAACCGTGTACCGTAAGTCCTTTCCGCAGCTCAACTTACGCCAGTGGTCGGGAGCCATTTACACCTGGCTGACCCGTCCCTTACTTGATCTAACCAGCAGTGGACGGGTGGTCATGGATTATGTGATGAAGCTCGTCGCCACCACCTTGGAATGGAGCTATGCGACAGGGGAAGCCGATGTCAGGGCAGAGACGTTAGAGGCAGCAGCCGAAGTGCTCACGCTGCGCCGTGATGCCATTCGAGTGATCGATGGAGCAGGGGAAGTCCCCGAAGTGCGTCCACCAGAGCAGGAACAGGAGAGCGTGAAAGGGTCAGAAGTAGGAGTGGAACCTACACTTGGTCCGCCCAAAGATCGGAGGAAGAAGGCTGAGGCGCAAGGTGTGGAGGATAGCAAGGCGCGCGCCAAGGCGGAGTCTCCAGAAGAGAATGAGACGTCTTCAGCCCTGGGTGCTATTCCATCACCCACAAAGCCGAAACGTACAAGACGTGCTGGGGTACGTCGTGCTGTTGGGGAACCAGGGGTAGCACAGATCAAAGACGAGGAAAAGAAGGTTTAACGTTTGGTGTGAAATAGAAAGGACTTGAAAGAAGGGTATCCTGTCTCCTACAGTGAGCTTGTCTAACCAATTCACAAGGAAAAGGAGCTCGCTGATCATGGACCAAGATACCTTTCTGACTACACTGTACGTGATGATCGATGACTTTTGCCAGTCCGAAGGCTTGCATAAGAAGCATCGTCCTGGGCCGCCCGCTTCGCTGACGTGCAGTGAGGTGGTGACGCTGGCAGTGTTTGGCCAATGGGCGCAGTTCCCCAGTGAACGCGCCTTTTATCGCTACGCGCTGTGCCACTTGCGACCAGCGTTTCCGACCTTGCCAGATCGCGAGCAATTCAATCGCTTGCAGCGGCAGTATCGTGACGCCATCGTGGCCTTCAGTCTGTGCCTGGTGCAGCAGATGCAAGCACAATGCTGCCTGTATGAAGCCCTGGACAGTTCGGGCATTCCCACGCGCGATGCCAAGCGACGTGGCACGGGCTGGCTGGCCGGGCAAGCCGACATCGGCTGGAGCAACCGCATTGGCTGGTATGAGGGCTTGCATCTGCTCACCTCCATTACCCCAACTGGCGTGATTACCGGCTTTGGCTTTGCGGCGGCCAGTTGCAATGACCATCCGCTGGCCGAAACTTTTTTCGCCACACGAGCACATCCCTCGCCACGCCTGAGCAGTGTCGGCGCTCCGGCGCAAGGCGTCTATATTGCCGACAAAGGCTTTGCTGGCGATCAGTTGCATCACCACTGGCAAGCTACTTACAGTGCGCAGGTGGTCAGCCCGCCACATCAACGCAGCAAAGTGCGCTGGTCGTCCAAAGACTGGCGACGCTGGCTGGCTGGGCTGCGTCAGATCATTGAAACCATCTATGACAAGGTGCTCAATACCTTCCGACTGGCTCGGGAGCGCCCTCATACCTTGGACGGCTTTCAAGCCCGGTTGGCAGCCAAAGTGGCCTTGCATAACTTTTGTATCTGGCTCAACTTGCTGCTTGGCCGCGATCCTTTGGCCTTTGCTGAGTTGCTCGAGTGGTAAGTTCGTCATCTCAATTCACACCAAACGTTTTAGCATTGGCAAGAGAATCAATCAGTGGTCCGGCGGCGCATGACCCCGAGGTCCTCTACGAAAATTGGAAGGTGCATCCCGACCGGGTGCGCCAGCAGAGTAGGGGCAAGGCGTTCATTATCAGTGGTGGTCGGGCGCTGCAGCTTTGTTGTGCGCCGCTTGCCGCGCTAGCAGATGCCAGGAGGCTTCCTCTTCATCCGAAATCAACCTGCGTTCGTGTATTCTATTGAGGTGGGTTTGCATTGAGGGCACACTTTGAGTGCAGAATCGGTTGAGCGAATACGCCAGGAGAGGTCACTATGGATGAATCGAGGCTGTTTCAAGACCAATTGCTCACGACCAAATTCTTCGTCCCTGAGTCCTCTCAGGCGGTGATTTCTCGTGCTCGCCTCTTTGCGTTGCTGGACGAGGGGCTTTCACGTCCTCTCACCCTCGTCTCTGCCCCTGCCGGCTTTGGCAAGTCGACGCTGGTCTCCACCTGGGTGCAGTCTAAACCGACGGAGAGTTCCCTGGTGGCCTGGGTCACCCTCGATGAAGGGGACAATGACCCGCTGCGCTTCTGGAGCTATGTGCTCGCCGCATGCGAGCGATGCCGACCCGGAGTCTTTCGTCCATTTCTGACGGTGCTCCGCAAGCAACAATTCTCTCCACACTCCTTACTCACAGCGCTGCTGAACACATTGGCGGACCACAGTGAGCCGCTGCTTCTCGTCTTGGACGACTTTCAAGCGATCAGCGAGGCCACGATCCATGCCTCCCTCTCCTCCTTCATCGAGCGTCTGCCACCTCAGACCCACATGGTGCTCATCACCCGCGTCGATCCTCCCTTGAAGTTGTCCCGGCTGCGTGGCCACGGTCAGGTGTTCGAGATACGGACCGACAGTTTGTGCTGTACCCCTGAGGAGACACACACCTTTCTGCGCGAGGTGATGGGCATCTCGTTGGAACCTGACGAGGTGGAGCAGGTGACGGAACGCACCGAGGGATGGCTGATGGGGCTGCAGTTAGTGGGTCTCTCCCTGCGCGGGCATGGCACGCCGCACGCCTTGCTCGCCCAGTTGAGCGGCACGCAGCGCTATATCCTGGATTACTTGACTGAGGAAGTGCTCCAGCAGCAACCCGCGGAGATCCAAACGTTTCTCCTCCAGACCTCGATTCTCGCACAGCTCACCTCCTCCTTGTGCGACACGGTCCTGGGACGGGCCGGCGGCCAGCAGGTTCTGGAGACGTTGGAGCGAGCGAATATCTTTCTGGTCCCGCTGGATGGAGAGCGGCGCTGGTATCGCTACCATGCGCTCTTTGCGGAGGCCCTGCGTGCTCGACTGGCACAGGGAGAAGAGCGACACGCGCTCCATGAGCTGCATCGGCGAGCCTGCGACTGGTATGCCGACCACAGCTATGTGAGCGAGGCGCTCGAGCACGCCTTACAGGCGCAGGACTGGCCGAGTGCGGCGGACTTGATAGAGCTGGCTACCCAGACGCTTTCATTGGGCACAAGAGGATCGCCCTCGGTGCTCCCCTGGCTGCGCCGGCTTCCGGTAGCCGTGGTGGGCCAACGTCCTCGTCTCTGCTTGTACTATGCGCGCTCCCTGTTTCTGTCCGCCCAATTCCAAGAGGCGCTCGCCTGGCTCGATACCGCTGAGGGTGCATTGACCGATGCGGGAACAGCGCATTTCACCCGGCAGGACGGGATCACGGAAACCACAAGCGGCTCTGGCCTGTCAGAACACCAGCGGAAGGCCTTCCTGGGGAGACTGCTCTCGTATCGAGCCGTGATTGCAGGCCATTATGGGGAAAGCCGGACAGCACGTTCCTTGTGCCAGCAAGCCCTTTCCTCTCTCACTGACCGGGACGTCTATGAACGAGCCAGTCTCGCCAGCGCCTGGGCACTGGCCACCCAGGCGGAAGGAGAAGCCAGCACGGCTGTCCACCATGCCTTAGAAATGAGTACGCTGATGCAGGCGGTAGACAACGTGGGAGCCGCCGTCAGCTTTCTGTGCATCGCGGCCTCCCTCTTGCACCTGCAAGGGCAGTTACAGGCGGCATGGCAGACCTACCAGGACGCGATTGCCCTGGGGACGGGGCCAGAGAACGTCCCATTTGTGGCTGTGGGGCTGGCGTATGCCTACCAGGCGGACCTCTTACGCGAGTGGAATCGCCTTGACGAGGCGCTCGAGTTCGCCCTGCGCGGACTGCACCTGGCGGAACAGGGAGGCTACAATCTCGTCTATCTCGGCAGAAGCTATCAGGCGCTGGTGCGCATCTACCTGTCCCAGGGTGAACTCGAAGCGGCCCAGGCAACGCTCGAGGAGATGCGCCAACTCCCCTTGCTCGTGCAGAATCCCTACCAGCAGGCCGTCCTTACCTCTGTCGAACAGGTACGACTTTGGATCGCAGGTGGGCAGGGA
>Ga0137372_10005654_pt1 | contig 12209 bp, 15 predicted proteins | sample SagtaG_6_FD_104911 | JGI IMG/M metagenome (GOLD analysis project Ga0137372, IMG submission 104911) | Vadose zone soil microbial communities from Sagehorn Ranch, Mendocino, California, USA - Sage1_R_60_16 metaG | ecosystem: Environmental > Terrestrial > Soil > Vadose zone | place: USA...
CACGCACTGCGCCTCGGCGCGGTTGATGAAGCCGCGAATCTGCTGGATGTCGGCGCCCAGCTGGCGCGGCGGCACCGCGCTGATGTCCTGCTCCGAAAGCAGCGCCAGACCCCGCGCGAAGTGCTCCATCGCGGCCTCAAACATTTGTTCGATTCTAATCCAGAATCGAGCTCAAGGGGAACGCTCCTAACAGCCCGGATTCAATGGCGTTTAGGGGTCTCTAAACGACCAGACGCCCCGGCCGTAGCCAAGCGCAAACCGAGTGGCACCGCCGCTACTGCCTAGAAAGACCTCCAGGTGTCGCGTCTACTCGGGGACAGGACACCCTAGTTGAGATTCCCGTATAGATATGGCACAGGGGCTCTAGGTTGCTGGCGTGCCAGAACCTTACGAGACGACCGCGTCCGACCCGCGCCGATGGGTTCGGCGGCACCGCTACCAAGAAGGTCCAGGATGCCTCTTCCTGGCCACTCAAAACGGCCGGCCGGTCACTCACCGGCCAACTGGGCTTGGCCTCGACGGCTGTTGACCTCCCCTTCAAGCGCGAAGGGAGGCCGCCGCGGCGCGGCGACCTCCTGACCGGATGCCTTGGACCGGATGCTTGCCTATTTCTTCGCCGAGCTAGCAGCCGTGGCCGGCTGCTGCTGCTCGCTGCCGGAGAGGCGGCCCTGCTGGCCGTTCTGGCGGCGCGATCGCCGCTCCGACCTCTTGACCTCCACTCTCACCGGCTGCCGGCGCCGGGCCCGGGGTATCTCGATCGTGAGCACGCCGTTTTCGAAGTCGGCCTGCACGTCCTCGCCCTTGACGTCGCCAGGCAGGGCGATCTGGCGCATGTAGTTCCCGAAAGCCACCTCCCGGCGGATGAAGCGCCCCTCCTTGTCCTCGCGCTCCTCCTTGTGGGTGGCCAGGATGCCCAGCACACCGTCGGCGACGGTGATGTCAACCTCGTCGGGCTCGAAGCCCGGGACCGGGGCCATGATCACGTACCGGTCCTCGGTCTCGGTGATGTCCACGGGCAGGCGATAGCTCGGCGTCTGCGTGCGCTGATGCCCAGCCATCCCGTCCTCCATCAACTCCCCGAATAGCCGGTCCATGGTCGTGCGCAGGCTCGACAGCTCATTGGTCGGATTCCACCTCGCGATTGCCATGAGTTGACCTCCTTGTCAACCACCCTAGGCCGGTTCTCCGTAAATACACAGTAGAAATTCGTCCCTACGATGGGTGAAAAAGTCACACCGATAGGCGTATGAATGTGACCGGCGAGCGGGTGGACATGACGGCCGACAAGGGTGCTCGCGCGGGGCTTCGCTACCGAGCCCTGCTGATCGAGGCTGATGAGCCCTATCGGGTGGTGATCGCCGCTCTCCTGCGGTTGGCCGGCTGCCAGGTCGAGCTCGTCCGCGACACCGCAGCCGCCCTGCCCGCGCTCGAAGGCCACCAGTTCGACCTCGTGGTCTGGGGTGCGCCCAGCCCCGACCCCGACCTGACGCTACGCGACAGCCGCATCTCCGAGCTGCGGCTGCGGACGCCGGCGCCCCTGATCCTGCTGGCGGCCGGGTTCGAGGGCGCCCAGCAGGACCTCGAGGCGGGCGCCGACCAGTGGCTGCCCAAGCCCTTCGTCCCCGGTGCGCTGGTGGGCGCGCTCCGGGCGGCGCTGCGCTCGGCGGCGGCGGCGCCGGCCCCGGTGGCCGCCCGGCTGGTGGTCCGCGGCCTGGTGCTCGACGGGGACAGCCGTACCGCCACCTTTCGGGGCGTCTCCGCCGACTTCACCCACCAGGAGTGGGACCTGCTCTCGATCCTGGTCAACCACCCCAACCGCTACCTGACCACGCATGAGATCGTGCGCCTGGGGTGGCGGGCCGGGGAGTACGGTCCGGAACAGGTGCGCACCTACGTGAGCCGCCTCCGCCGCAAGCTCCGCCCCCTGCATCCGCCCTGCGACCTGCTCAGCCGCCATGGCCACGGCTACTGCCTCATGTTCGCGTGAGCGTGGCTCCCTGAGGGTGGCGGCGACCCGCCCCCGCGACAACTACCTTCGTTGATCTCCTTGAACTTCCGGGTCGCCTCAGGGTCGCTGCCGGTGACGTCCGGGTGGTACTGGCGGGCCAGCTTGCGAAACGCGGACTTGATCTCCTTCTGAGTCGCCGTCCGGGGGACGCCCAGCACCTCGTCCACCCAGCTCCTGAGCTGCCCATAGGGGAGGGGCCCGGTCACCCGGTCGTTGTCCTTCCCCGCCTCGACCAGAACCAGGGTCGGGATGCCGCGGATCCCGAAGCGCCGCTCAGCGAGCGGCGCGTCCGGCGACTTTCCGGAGGCGGCCGACGGGGGGCAGGCTGACCAGCAGGAGGAGGCCGCTCAGGTAGCGGCAGCGGCTGCAGCGCGCGGGGTCGAGCTCGCCGGCGACGGTGCGCACGTCGACCTGGTCGGGCATCGAGTAGCGGCAGTCGGACGCGTGCGCCGTGCCGAGCGTCTGAGGAGACAGCTCCTCGTTGGCCAGTGCCATTCCCTTCGATCAACGGACGCGCCCGGCCAGCCTTGCGGGCAGCGTTTGCCTGGACACCCTCTAACCGGCGCGAGCCTGGGCCACGATGAAGAGGCGCCGGAAGGGGAACAACGTGCGCCCGTCTGCCCGACGCGGATAGGCCTCCCCGAGCAGGTCCGCGTAGCGGGCCTCGAAAGGGTCGCGCTGTGCCTCGGGCAGCGCCTCCAGCAAAGGCACCAGGGCGCTGCCCTTGGTCCACTCCTTGACCGGCGACTCGCCCTCCAGCACGTGCAGGTACTCGGTCTCCCAGATGTCCAGCGCCGCCGCGTGCGGAGCCAGCAGGTCGAAGTACCAGCCGGGCTCGAGCACCGGCGCCGGGCGCAAGAGCGGCTCCAGGACCTTCCGCCAGGGGCCGCCCCGCACCGCTTCCGCGATCAGGGCGTGCGAGGGCGCGCCGAAGTTGCGCGGCATCTGGACTGCCAGCACGCCGCCCGGCGCAACCATCCCGAGGAGCGCCGGAAACACCCGGTCATGTCCCGCCAGCCAGTGCAGCGCGGCGTTGGAGTAGATGACGTCGGCCGGGCCCGGCGCCCGCCAGGTGGCCAGATCCGCCTCCTGCCATTCGATCTCGGGGTGCGCGGCGCGAGCTTGGGCCAGTATGGCCGGCGAGCTCTCGACACCGGTCAGCTCGCCGGCCGGCCAGCGTTGCCTGAGGAGCGCCGTCACGTTGCCGGTCCCGGCGCCGAGGTCGTAGACCCGGCGCGGTGACTCCAGGTCGACCCGCGCCAGCAGCTCCACGGCGGGCCGCAGGCGTTGGTCGCCGAACCTCAGGTATTGCGCTGGATCCCACGGCACGGCTGTATCCTGACGCAGACACGTAGAGGGGAGTAGCCACCCCCACCCACCCCGTCAAGACGGCCGCGTGGCCCGGGGAGGTGGCGGCCCGCCGGCCGCGGCAAGACCTCTACTCGATCTTGATTCGAGTAGGAGGTCCCATGCTCAGGTCCGTTCTCACCGCCATCGTCTTGATCGCGTTCACCGACGTCGCGCTCCAGCTCGACAACGCGATCGCCATCTCCTCGGTGGCCTCGACCGTGCCCGCCTCGCAGCGGCTGCCGGTGCTGGCCGGCGGCGTGCTGCTGGCGGCGCTCTGCCTGCTCAGCTTCACGCTGATCGGCTCCACCCTGGTCGATCGCTTCCACTGGCTGAAGCCGGTCGCCGGCGGCGTGCTGGTCCTGATCGGCATCAAGCTGGGATACGACTTCTTCCGGCCCTGAGTGGCCGCACCCGCACCAGGACCGTGGAGGCGACGATGGTGAGCACGACGGTGGCCAGCAGCGCCGTGTAGAGCTCGGGCGGGATCAGTGCCCGGCCGACCACGATGGTGGCCAGCACGAAGCTGAACTCCCCCACCTGGCCGAGGCCGATGGCGAGCTGGCCCGGGCGCACGTCGGGCAGCCGCGCCAGGCGGCCCAGCATGTAGACCGGCAGCGCCTTGGCGACCACCACGGCGGCCACCAGAAAGACAATCCAGGGCAGGGCCCCGGGCACGGCGGCGGGGTCGATCAGACTGCCCAAAGAGACGAAGAAGAGCACCGCGAAGAGGTCCCGGAAGGGCAGGATGCGGCGGCGCGCCTCGGCGGCGGCGGGACTCTCGCCCACCGACAGCCCGGCCACGAAGGCGGCCAGCGCCAGCGGCACGCCAAAGAACTGGGCGCCCAGCCCGGCGAGGGCCAGGCCACTGCCCACCGAGAGCAGGAGGAAGAGGTCATGCTCCGCCTGCACATGCGCGAGCGCCCGGGGCAGGGCCCAGGCGGCAGCCGACGCCAGCACCACGAAGCCGGCGATCAGCGCGGCCGCCAGCAGCGGCGGCCGCGCGGTGAGGCGGAAGGCGGCCAGCACCAGCAGTGCCACCGCCACCCCGGTCATGTCCTGCAGCACACTCCAGCTGAGGAGCGCCTCCTCGGTGGGTCCATTGGTCGTGCGCCGCCGGCTGCGCGTGATGTTGATCACCACCACGCTCGACGACATGGCCACCGAGAGGCCGATCAGCGCGGCGCCGGCGATCCCGATCCCCGCCATCAACGCAAGGCTGCCGGCGAGGATGGTGGTCAGGAAGACCTGGGCGGGCGCCGCCCAGAGCACGCCCCCCGGTCACGGGCCAGCCGCAGCGGATTGATCTCGATGCCGACCTCGAAGAGAAGCAGCACCACCCCGACGTCGGCCAGCAGATGGAGCTGCTGGCGGTCGGCGACGTAGCCGGGGGTGAAGGGCGAGACGGCCAGCCCCACCGCCAGGTAGCCGAGCACCGCCGGGAGCCGGGCCCGGCGCGCCAGCCAGCCGGCGGCCACGGCCGCCAGCAGGAGCATCCCGATCTCGAGGACGGCCGGCGTGCTCTCCAGTTAGGGACCTTCGTGCACGACCACCGGGCCCTCGCGCATGCCCAGGAACTCGACGTCGAGGTCGATCAGCAGGCGCTGGCCCACCCACTCCGCGCTGGCCTCGGCGCCGCGCTTGGCCGCCGCCTCATCGAGGAAGGCCGCGATCGCGACCAGGCGGTCCCCTTCGGGGCGGACGACGTGGTAGCTGAGGAAGCCCTTGACCTTGCGCAGCTCCTCGACCCAGTTGGTATCGACGCGCCGGATCACCTCGTCGACCTGCTGCTCGGAAACCCGGTACTCGCGAATCGTCATGTACATGAGGCAAGTCTGCGCCGTCGAGGGACCGGCATCTGGGAAGATCGGCAGGTGACACCTGGCGGGATGCCCAAGCCCAGCGACCGGGCCAAGGCCGACTTCACGTCGCTGCTGCCCGACGACCCCAGCGTGGCCGCGCGGCCCATGTTCGGGAACCTCGCGGCCTTCGTGAGCGGGAACATGTTCAGCGGCCTTTTCGGCGACGACCTCTTCGTGCGCATCTCGGTCGCGGACCGGGAAGCTCTTCTCCAGGAGGGGGGCGCCGACTTCGCGCCCATGGCCGGGCGGCCGATGAAGGGCTACGTGACGCTGCCGCCGGGGTGGTCCGACCGCCCCGCCGCGACCCGGCAGTGGATCGATCGCGCGCTTGAGATGACGCGGGCCCTACCGGCCAAGGTCGCCAAGCCCAAGGAGGCGGCCAAGAAGGCGGCCAGGAAGGCGAAACGCTAGGCGCCCGCTCAGAGCTTGATTCCGAAGTGGTGGGCCGAGATCCGCATCCCTTGGTTGAGGTAGAGCCGGTGGGCGTCGGTCCGGTCGGCGCCGACTCCGGAGTCGAGGTGCAGCTCGTCGCAGCCCAGGCGGCGGGCTTCTGCGAGCAGCCAGTCCATGAGCGCGCCGGCGTGGCCCTGGCGCCGAAACTCAGCCCGGCAGGAGAGGTCGTCGACGTAGACGATGTGGCCCCAGGCCAGGAAGTGGCCGCTCCGGAAGCCGGCCGCCGCCGCCGCTTCCGGCACCGCCTCGGCGAAGCTCGCCGCCAGCCGGTATCCCTCGACCCGCTGGAGCTCGTTGACCCGGCGCACGAAGTCGGCCTCGGAGCCGATTTCAGGCCGCAGCTCGAGCATCGCCCGATAGGCGAGCCGCGTCTCGTGCCGGCCGAGCTCGCGGATCATCGTTCGATTCTCGCCTCCCAGCTCCGGCAGTCGAGGGTCACCACCGTGCGCTCGCCCCGCCGGTAGCGCCAGGTGCCGGGCGGCGAGTCGAGCGGTCGGTACGACCCGGCGCTCAGGTCGTGATTCGTGCGCCGCTGCGCGATCAGGTCGCGGGTGAAGTTGAGGAAGGATCCCGGATCCGCCCGCTGCGCCTCCACCGAGCACCAGTCGGAGCCGATCGGCAGCCAGGGCTCGACGCCGGGAGCGGTGAAACCGGCACCCCGCGCGTCGCTCCACGGCATCGGCGTCCGCTCCGGGTCGCGGCCCCGGCCCTGGCCGGGGAGGCGGCGGTCGAGCGGGTCCTGCAGGCGATCGGGCGGGACCGGCTGGTCGGCCAGCGCGAGCTCGTCGCCCTGGTAGAGGAAGGGAGTGCCCCGCAGCGTCAGCAGCATCGTCATGGCCACCCGCGCCTTGCGCTCGTCGCCGCCACACCAGCGCGTCATGAAGCGCGAGACGTCGTGGTTGCTGAGCGCCCAGCAAGGTTGGGCGGACCTGGGCAGGGCCGTCTCGCTCGACTCCACCACGGCGCGCAATACGTCGAGGTCGAAGTCCGAGTGGGTGAGCAGGAAGTTGAAGTTCAGCTGCATCTGGTCGTCCTGGCCGTAGTACGCGGCCAGCCGGTCGACGTCGAAGAACCAGGTCTCGCCGACCAGCACCCGCTCCGGCGAGTACTCCCGGCAGAGCCGGCGCCAGCTCCGGTAGATCTCGTGCACCTCGGGCCGGTCGGTCGTGTACAGGGGCTTCTGGCCCAAGCGCTGGGCGGCCGGGTGCATGTCGGGCGTGACCGGCGGGTTGTCGCGCAGCTCGCGATCCTTGACCACCCGGTTGGCGCAGTCGACGCGGAACCCGGCCACGCCGCGGTCGAACCAGAAGCGGAGGATGTCCTCGAACTCGGCCCGGACCTTGGGGTTCCACCAATTGAGGTCGGGCTGCGAGGGGAGGTACTGGTGCAGGTAGTAGCGGCCCCGGCTCGGGTCGAACTCCCATGCCGAGCCCCCGAAAACGCTCAACCAATTGTTCGGACTGTCTGACCAAACAAACCAGTCCTCGTGCGCCGGGTCCGTGAACCAGGGGTGGCGGTCGGAGGTGTGGTTGGGCACCAGGTCGAAGAGGACCCGGATCCCGCGCGTGCCGGCGTCGGCGACCAGGCGGTCGGCGTCGGCCAGGGTGCCCAGCTCGGGGTGCACGTCGCGGAAATCGGAGACGTCGTAGCCGCAGTCGTCGTCGGGCGACTTCGTGATCGGCGTCAGCCAGATCGCGTCGATCCCCAGCCACTGCAGGTCGTCGAGGCGCCGGCGCACCCCCTCCAGGTCGCCGATGCCGTCGCCGTTGGTGTCCTGGAAGGAGCGCGGGTAGACCTGGTAGAAGACCGCGCGCTCCCACCAACGGTCACTCACGGGCGGCCATCACCCGGCGCGCGATCACGATCCCGACCACCAGGGCGAGCAGGGCGCCACCGATCCAATAGAGCTCCGAGTGGCCTCTCAGGTACCTCTCCACGCGCTCGCCGTAGAGCGCGCCGATCCCCACCCAGAACCCGGCCCAGATCGCGGTCGAGATTGCCACCGAGCCGGCGAAGATCGGGTAAGAGACCTTGGTCACGCCGCAGGCGACGGTGATCGGAACCCGCAGGCCGGGCACGTGGCGGCCGAAGATGATGGCCGCCCACCCGTAGCGCTGGAACCAGGCCTCGGCCCTCTCCATCCGCTCGGGAGTCAGGTGGATGTAGCCGGCGACGCGGCTGTGCACGAAGCTGCGACCGAGACGGCGAGAGATCAGGTAGAGGTTGGTGGCCCCGGCCACCACCACCAGGACGAATCCCAGCCACGCCGCCGTCAGGGCGAGCGCGTTGTGGGGGGCGTGGGCGCCCACGTAGAGCATGAAGACGTCCCCCGGCGCCAGCAGGGGCACCCCCGACTCCTCGATGTAGAGGAGGGGGTAGGCGCTCAGGTAGCCGTGGCCCGCGAGCTGGGCGCGCGCCCACTGGGCGCCGACGTCGACGGCGTCGGGGAGGTCGCCCCAGACCACCGCCAGCACGATCACGGCGATCGCGACCAGCAGCGCCAGCCCGGCCAGAGCCGCGGTCGGGGTCGACAGCCACCGGCGCCGGCGCCGCCCCTCGCGGCGGCGTTGGCTGGTCAGCACCCTTCAATGGTGACGAGGGCGTTGTAGTCGGGGATGCCCGCCCGCGGCGAGCGCACGCCGCTCGCCACCAGGACGTTGCCCTCCGGCCAGTGGACCTGCACGTTGCCCGGCTTGACGGGGGCCAGCCGGAGGCGGCCGCGGAGCTCGCCGGTTGGGCTGCGGACGATCACGGCGTCGCCTTCGCCAAGCCCCAGCCGGCGGGCATCCGCGGGACTGACCAGGACCTCGTCGCGGGCGGCGCCCGTGAGGCTGTCGCGATCGGCCTGGACCATGCTGTTGAACTGCTTGCCGCGCCGGGTGGAGAGCCGCAAGCCGGGGCTTCCGCCGGCCGGCGCAGCGATCGGCACCGAAGCGAATCCGGCGCGGCCGTCGGGCGTCGGGCAGACCCCGTCCGGGCAGAGATGGGGGCCGCCGTACTGGAAGGAGTCGCCTTCCCGGGCCAGGCGCTGGATGCCATCGTAGGCGGGGACCACCCGGGCCACCTCCTCCCGGATGGCGGCGCTGCTCGCGAACCGGACGACGCCCGCCAGCTCCGGCCGGACCCGGGCCGCGAGCTCGCCCAGCACCTGGAACTCGGGCTTGGCGGCGACCACCCGGGGACCGCGCGCTCCCTGTGAGATCGGCGGCGAGAAGATCACTCGCCGCTCGGTGGTGGTCTCGGTAACACCGCCCGCGATCTCGTAGCGCGTGGCCGCCGGCAGGAGCAGGACCTCCTCGCCGGGAACCAGCATCTGGCTGCTGGGGACGAGGTCCATGTGGACGCGCAGCGGCACCCGGGCCAGTGCCGCGCGCACGGCGCCGGGGTCGGGCATCACCTCCAGGAAGTTGCCGCCGGCAGAGAAGAGCACGTCCAGCCGGCCGGCGGCGGCCGCGTCGATCATCTCGGGCGCGGTCAGGCCGGGTTCGGCCGGCACCTCGAAGCCCCACAGCTCGGCGAATCGGGCGCGCTGGCCGGCGTCAATCGGCACCCCGCCCGGGAGCGCCGTCGAGTAGGCGCCCATCTCGGCGCCGCCCTGCACCCCGGAGTGGCCGCGGATCGGCATCAGGCCGCAGCCTTCGCGGCCCAGGAAGCCGCGTGCCAGGGCGAGGTTGACGATCGCCCGCACGGTGTCCTCGCCGCACTCGTGCTGGGTGACGCCCATGCTCCAGACCAGCACCCCGCGCCGGGCCTCCCCGAGCATGGCGGCCAGCGCCTCCATCTCCGCCCGCGTCGATCCGCTGGCCCGCTCCAGGTCCCCCCACTCGCCCAGCGCCAGCTCACCGAAGCCGGTGGTGTGCCTCTCCACGAAATCGCGGTCGACGGCGCCGGCCGCGATCACGGCCTTGAGGACGCCGCTCAGGAAGGCGGCGTCACCGCCGGTGTCGACCAGGAAGAAGCGGTCGGCGAGGCGGGTGCCGAAGAGCGCGCTCTCGGCCACGCTGGGCACCCAGTAGCGCTCCAGGCCCGGCTCGCGGTAGGTGTTGACCACCGCCACCTGGGTGCCCGCCTTCCTGGCGTAGTGCAGGTACTTGGTCGCCACCGGCTGGTTGTTGGCGACGTTGGCGCCGATCAAGACGATCAGGTCGGTGCCGATCCAGTCGCGGTAGGAGCAGGTGGTGGCGGAGACGCCCAGCGCCTGCTTGAGGGCGCTGGTGCTGGGCGAGTGGCAGACCCGGGCGGCGTTGTCGATCGAGTTGGTGCCCAGCGCGCGCACCGCCTTCTGGGCCACGTAGTAGGACTCGTTGGGCATCCCCCGGCTGGTCAGGTAGAACGCCAGCCGGTCGGGCGTGGTGGCGGCGATGCGCCGGGCCATCAGGTCGTAGGCCGTCTCCCAGCTGACGGGCGTGAAGCCGGGGTCGCCCGTCCGGCGGAGCAGCGGCGCCGGCAGGCGACCCAGAGCGCGCAGGTCGCGGGACGAGCGTCCCGCCAGCGCCGAGGCGTCGGCCAGAACCGCCGGGTCGAGCGCGGGCTGGGTGTTGAGTCGGAGTAGACGAAGTCGGACGTTGCAGAGGTGCACGCCGTCGAGGGTCCAGTCGCGCAGGCCCCGGGTGCCGAGCGCGCAGCCGTCGCAGACGCCGTGCCTGAGGATCCGCCAGGCGTAGCCGAGGCGGCCCCGGTTCTCCCAGGCCGCGCGCACGATCTCCAGGTAGTTGTTGGGGCGCTGCTCGCCGATGCCGAACGGCTTCCAGCTCGCCCACAGCCGCGGCGTCAGCCGCTTGCCGGGTTTGCGCAGCGAGGTCACCGGCCCCATTCTGGCGGGGCCGGGGCTCAGGTCATCGCGGGCACCCGGGGCAGCTCTTCGATCGCGGCGTCGATCCGGGACTGCGAGAGCTCGATATCCTCCAGCTTGCCGGCGAAGTAGGCGTCGTAGGCCGACATGTCGAAGTGGCCGTGTCCGGACAGCCCGAAGAGGATGGTCCGTGGCTCGCCCGCCTCCCGCGCGGCGGCTGCCTCCTCGGCCACCGCCCGCAGCGCGTGGGCCGACTCCGGAGCCGGTAGGAAGCCCTCGGTCCGCGCGAAACGGACCGCCTCCGCGAAGCACTCCTTCTGCTTGTAGGCACGTGCCTCGACCACGCCCCTGTCGACCAGCATGCAGAGCGACGGCGCATCGCCGTGGTAGCGCAGGCCGCCGGAGTGGATACGGTCGGGGATGAAGCTGTGGCCGAGGGTGAACATCTTGACCACCGGCCCCATGCCCACAGCATCGCCGAAGTCGTAGGCGTAGACGCCCCGCGTCAGGGTCGGGCAGGCCGCTGGCTCGGCCGCGATGAAGCGCGTGCGCGGCTGCACGCCCTTCAACTTGTCGCCGATGAAGGGGTAGGTCAGGCCGGCAAAGTTGGACCCGCCCCCGACGCAGGCGATCACCACATCGGGATAGTCGCCGGCCATCTCCATCTGCTTCTTGGCCTCGAGGCCGATCACCGTCTGGTGCAGGAGCACGTGGTTGACGACCGAGCCCAGCGAGTACTTGGAGTCGTCGTGGGTGGCCGCGTCCTCGACCGCCTCCGAGATCGCGATCCCGAGGCTGCCGGGTGAGTCGGGGTCGTCGGCCAGGATCCCGCGGCCGGCGTTCGTGAGGTTGGTGGGGGAGGCATGGACGGTGGCGCCCCAGGTCTCCATCATCGCCCGCCGGTATGGCTTCTGCTCGTAGGAGACCTTGACCATGTACACGGTCACCTCGAGGCTGAAGAGAGCCCCGGCGAAGGCCAGGGCGGAGCCCCACTGGCCGGCCCCGGTCTCGGTGGTGAGCCGCTTCACGCCCTCGCGTGCGTTGTAATAGGCCTGGGGCACGGCGGTGTTCGGCTTGTGGGACCCGGCCGGTGAGACGCCCTCGTACTTGAAGTAGATCCGGGCCGGGGTGTCGAGCGCCTTTTCCAGGCGCTCGGCGCGGTAGACCGGGCTTGGGCGCCAGATCTTGTACACGTCGCGAACTTCTTCGGGGATCTCGATCCAGGGTTCGGCCGAGACCTCCTGGGCGATGATCGCCTGCGGGAAGATCGGCTCCAGGTCGGCGGGGCCCATCGGCTGCAGGGTCGCCGGGTGCAGGTAGGGCGCGGGCGGGCCCGGGAGGTCGGGCAGGATGTTGTACCAGCGCTCGGGGATGTCGCTCTCGTTGAGCAGGATCTTCTTGGCCACGGCTCCAGCCTCCTCATCAACCGGCTTTGTCGCTCGGCGCGCTTGGGCAAGGGTAGTCGTTCTTCCGCTAGGGTCCAGCTTCCATGAGCCGGCGGGCTTGGGTGGCCTTCGCGACGGTGGCGATCCTCTGGGGCGTGCCCTATATCTTCATCAAGGTGGCCGTGGGCGTACTCACGCCACGAACACCGGCGACACCTCGCACCGGGAAACGACGTTCGGTGCCGCTCGACGGTGAGGACCTCAGCACGTCCCACTGGGAAGACACCCGGCACTGGCTCAGCATCTACGACGACCTCCTCAGGTTCAAGCGTGGCTTGCTGGCCCGGGTCGAGCGCGACCTG
>Ga0137372_10005660_pt1 | contig 12205 bp, 12 predicted proteins | sample SagtaG_6_FD_104911 | JGI IMG/M metagenome (GOLD analysis project Ga0137372, IMG submission 104911) | Vadose zone soil microbial communities from Sagehorn Ranch, Mendocino, California, USA - Sage1_R_60_16 metaG | ecosystem: Environmental > Terrestrial > Soil > Vadose zone | place: USA...
AGCTGCGATCGCGTTCCCGTCGGGATCGCGATGCGAGCCCTCACGCTTGCACCCAGGGCGTGGTGCGCGAGAATCGGCTGCGTGGCAGCGACGATCCGGTATGCGAGGAGCGGCGACGTCAACATCGCCTACCAGGTCACCGGCGAGGGGGCATTCGACCTCGTGCTCGTTTCCGGATTCGTGTCGCATCTCGACAACGATTGGCAGCACCCGGCCTCGGTGCGGCTGCTCGAGCGACTCGGGTCCTTCGCGCGGCTGATCCGGTTCGACAAGCGTGGGACCGGCCTCTCCGATCGCGCCGTCGGGCTGCCTGACTTCGAGACGAGGATCGACGACGTGCGTGCCGTGATGGACGCCGCCGACAGCGACCGCGCGGCTCTGTTCGGCTATTCCGAGGGTGGGCCGCTCTCGGTCCTGTTCGCCGCGACGTACCCACAGCGCGTGCGGGCCCTCGCGCTGTACGGAACCTACGCGAAGCGGACGGGGCCCGATAGCGACTACCCGTGGTGCGAGACGGCGGAGCAACGGGCCGACTACGCGGCCGCGATCGAACGTGAGTGGGGGGTCGAGGCAGACCTCACCCGTATGGCGCCGAGTGCCGACGAGTCGTTCGCGAGGTGGTGGATGGCGCGTGCGCGTGCGGCTGCGAGCCCCGGCTCGGCGCGTGACCTCGTGGTGATGAACTCGCAGGCCGACGTCCGCGACGTCTTGCCTGCGGTGCAGGCGCCGACGCTGGTCATCCATCGGGTCGGCGACCGCGACGCGCGTGTCGAGGAGGGCCGCTACATCGCCGCGCACGTCCCCCGCGCGCGGTTCGTCGAGCTGCCCGGCGACACGCACGTGCCCTTCTGGGAGCCCGACGACGTCGTCGACGAGGTCGAGGAGTTTCTCACGGGCGTGCGTCCCACGCGCGTCGGCGACCGTGTGCTCGCGACGATCCTTTTCACCGATCTCGTCGGCTCGACCGAGCGTCTCGGCACGCTCGGCGATCGTGCATGGGCGGAGCTGCTCGGGCGCCACCATCAGCTGGTGCGACGCGAGCTCGAGCGGTTCGGCGGCGAAGAGATCGATACCGCCGGCGACGGCTTTCTCGTCCTGTTCGATGGACCAGCTCGAGCAATTCGTTGCGCGCTCGCGATCCGCGACGGTCTCGCCGAGCTCGGCCTCGACGTGCGCGCGGGCGTTCACACCGGAGAGGTGGAGCGGCCGCGTGGCGGTGAGCCGCGCGGGATCTCGGTGCACATCGGTGCAAGGGTCGCGGCGGCAGGATCCGCCGGCGACGTCCTGGTGTCGGCGACCACGCGCGACCTCGTCGCTGGGTCAGGCCTCGCGTTTGCGGACCGGGGAGAAGTCGAGCTGAAGGGCATCGGCGCACGCCGGCTCTATGCGGCAACGGCCTGACTCGCTGCTCAGCGGCTCAGCGGCTGCCCGAACGCGATGTCGTGGCCGTCCGGATAGATACCCGTCAACGTCGCCACGCCGCGATCCTACGACGAGGGTGTCCGTGAGAGCGCGATAAGGTGCCGCCGTGCCGACGCTCGCGGACACGACGATTCGCCTGCTCGGACAGGAGCCGCTCGCGGGACGGGTGCCGACGGCGGAGCAGCTGCGGCTCGCCGAGATCCTCGACCGCGCCGGGTTCGCGTATCTCGAGGTCTCCGGCGGCGGCTGCTTCGACGCCGCCGTCAAGCGCGGGATCGAGAGCCCCTGGGAGCGGATCCGCGCGCTGAAGGCGCGCGTCAAGACGCCGCTCGGGCTCGCGCTGCGCGGCCGGTTCCTCGTCGGCTCGCGCCCCGTCGACGCCGACTTCGCACGCCGCTTCGTCGCGTCCGCGGCGGAGAACGGGATCGACGTCTTCCGGCTGCACGATCCGCTGAACGACGTCTCGAACCTGCGCGAGGCGGCAGAGGCCGTAGTCGCCGCGGAGCGGGACTTCGAGGCGGGCCTCGTCTACAGCCCGGGTCGCACGGGCGAGATCGACACGCTGATCGAGCGGGCGCGGATGCTGCCCGAGCTCGGCGCCGTGCGGGTGCTGCTCCACGACCCGACGGGGTCCCTGCAGCCGCACCGCGCCGAGCAGCTCGTGCGCGGGCTCGCCGAGGCGAGCGGCCTGCCCGTCGGCATCTACATGCAGGGCGCGGGCGGCAGCGCTCTTGCGTCGACGCTCGCCGCGGCGCAGGCCGGCGCGCAGCTGATCGCGTGCGCGATCTACCCGCTCGCGCTCTCGCTGCACCGCGTCTCGGGCGAGGCCCTGGCGGAGGCGCTCGCCGGCCTCGGCCTCGACTCCGGCGTCGACGTCGCGACCCTTTGGGAGGCTTGTGACCTCGTGGACGACCACATCGGCGACGAGCCGGTGGCGCCGCTTGCGCCGCGGATCGCGGTGCGGGCCGCCCAGCACGACGTTCCTGCCGGGCTCGTCGCGGGCCTCGACTCGACGCTGCGTGCGCAGGGGGCGGGCGACCGGCTCGAGGAGGTGCTCGAGGAGATCGGCCGCATCCGCGGCGAGGTCGGCTGGCCGCCGCTCGCGCCGCCGATCGGCCAGGTGCTCGGCTCCCAGGCCATGCTCAACGTCCTGTCGGCGAGCCGCTACCTGACGATCGTCGACGAGCTGCGCGCGCTCGTCTCGGGCCGCTTCGGGACGCCGCCGGGGCCGATCGACCCGGCCGTGCAGCGCGTCGTCGAGCTGACCGCCGACCCCGAGTCGGAGGAGAGCGCCGCGCCGCCGCTCAACGAGGTGCGCGAGCAGGCTCAAGGGATGGCGGCGAGCGAGGAGGAGCTGCTCCTGCTCGGCCTCTTCGGCGCCGATGCGGAACGCCTGCTGCAGGGGATCCGCGGCCGCGCACGCCACGACGAGGACGAGCTCTCCTCGGTCGACAAGGCACGCGCCGAGCGGATCCGCGAAGTCGTCCGGATCGTGCAGGACACCGGGATCGGCGAGGTGACGATCGAGGAGGCCGGGATGCGAGTCTCCGTGCGCTCGTCGGCCGAGCCGGCGACGGACACCCTCTCCGAGGCTCCGCTCGCGATCCCGGAGCCGGCGCCTACTCCGCTCCTCCGTCCCACGAACGGGGTCGTTCGCGTCGAGTCGCCGATGGTCGGCACCTTCTACCGCGCGGCGGAGCCGGGCTCGCCGCCGTTCGTCGAGGAGGGCGACGTCGTCGCGGCGGGGCAGACCCTGTGCATCCTCGAGGCGATGAAGCTGATGAACGAGGTGAAGGCCGAGCTCGAGGCGATCGTGCGGAAGATCCACGTCGAGAACGCGCAGCCGGTCGAGTTCGGGCAGGTGCTGTTCGAGCTCGAGCCGCTCACTGGACGCCCGCTCGACGCCGTGTGAGCTCGCTCACGTCTCCGGGGCGGCGCTGGCGTCGCGATCTATCGTCCGGCGGCCCGTGGACAGTACTTTTGCGTACGGACTCGGGCCGCCGGACCTCGGAGCGTGGCGCCAGCGTCGTCAGCCTTGCGCGGAGCCCGGCTTGCCCGGGCGAGAGCGCAAGGCGGCCGGTGGCGTGAGCTGGCACCGTTTCGAGGCCGAGGCGCCGGAGCTTGCGGGCATCGCCCGCGAGCGCCTCGAGGGAGCCGGCGTCGCGCTGCTCGGCACCGTCCGCCGAGACGGCTCGCCGCGGATCAGCCCGATCGGGCCGTTCTTCGTCGAGCACGAGCTCGTGCTAGGCGTCATGTCGCGGTCGGGAAAGGCCCGCGACCTCCGCCGCGACCCGCGCTGCGTCCTCCACAGCACGCTCTCCGGGCCGGACGCCGGCGAGCCCGACGTGAAGCTCTACGGGCGCGTCGAGCCGTCCGGCGCGGGCGGCGGGTGGTGGGAGGGACGGGCGCCCGACGCCGCCGACGTCTACCGCCTGCTCGTCGACGAGGCCGTGGTCGTCGAATGGGACGTCGCCGCGGAGCGGATGCGGCTCCGGCGCTGGACGGCGTCGGGCGGCGAGGGGGCCGGCGGCGAGGGGGTCGCCGAGCGGGCCTATCCGTAGACTCCCCGCGTGTTCAACCGCGTCCTCGTGGCCAATCGCGGCGAGATCGCCGTCCGGGTGATCCGCGCTCTCCACGAGCTCGGGATCGAGGCGGTCGCCGTCTACTCGACCGCCGACGAGGGCGCCCTGCACGTGCGGCTCGCCGACCACGCGGTGCGGATCGGGCCGCCGCCCGCGGCAGAGAGCTACCTCAGCATCCCAGCGATCGTCACCGCCGCGACCGCGAGCGGCTGCGAGGCCGTCCACCCCGGCTACGGCTTCCTCGCCGAGAACGACGAGCTCGTGCGCGCCTGCGAGGACAACGGGCTCGTATTCGTGGGCCCGCCCGCCGAGGTGATGGCGCGGATGGGCGACAAGGTGCATGCGAAGACGGAGATGCGCGACGCGGGCGTGCCGGTCCTGCCGGGGACGGACGGCACGGCGACGCTCGCCGAGGCGCGCGAGGCGGCCGACGAGCTCGGCTACCCGGTGCTGATGAAGGCGGCCGCCGGCGGCGGCGGGCGCGGCATGCGGCTCGTCTCCTCGCCCGAGGATCTCGAAGCCGCCTACTCCCGCGCCTCGGCGGAGGCGGAGGCGGCCTTCTCCGACGGCACGCTCTACGTCGAGAAGCTGATCTCGCCGGCGCGGCACGTCGAGGTCCAGGTGCTCTGCGACACGCACGGGGCCGTGCTCACGTGCGGAGAGCGCGAATGCTCCATCCAGCGGCGGCACCAGAAGCTGATCGAGGAGTCGCCGTCCCCCGCGCTCGATCCCTCACAGCGGGAGGCGATGGAGGCGGCGGCAGAGCGTGCCTGCCGGCACCTCGGCTACCGCAACGCGGGCACCTTCGAGTTCCTTGTCGCACCCGACGGCTCGTTCGCCTTCATCGAGCTGAATGCGCGCCTGCAGGTCGAGCATCCGGTGACCGAACTGGTCACGTCCCTCGACCTGGTCCGGGAACAGGTCCGGATCGCAGCGGGCGAGGCGCTGCCGCTGACCGGGCGCGCGCCGCGCGCGGGTCACGCGATCGAGATCCGGATCAACGCCGAGGACCCGGCGCGCGGCTTTGCGCCGTCGCCCGGCCGGATCGACCTGTTCCGGCCTCCGCTCGGGCCGGGCGTCCGCGTCGACACGTTCGTCGAGGACGGCACGATCATCCCTCCGTACTACGACTCGCTGATCGCGAAGGTGATCGTCCGCGACGACACGCGCGACGCCGCGATCACCCGGGCGCGGCGCGCGCTGCTCGAGCTCGACGTGCGCGGCGTGCCGACGACGCGCGACGCGGGGCTCGACATCCTCGCCAGCGAGGAGTTCCGCAGCGGTGAGTACTACACCTCGTTCCTCGCGGAGGCGGGGGCGCGGCTGCCCGCGCTGGCCGGAGCATGACGTACGTCGTGCGCGAGGACGCCGGGGCGATCACGGTTGCCGACGCTGCGCTGACCCAGATCGTCGTCCAGGCCGCCGAAACGGTCGAGGGCGCGCGGGTGCGACGCCGGCGGAAGCTCGGGCTGGAGATCGAAGGCGACGGCGCCCGCGTCGAGCTCGAGCTCGCGGTCGCCTACGGGCTGGTGCTGCCCGGTGTCGCGCGTGACGTGCAGCAGCGGGTCGCGGACGCGCTGCAGCGCATGTGCGGGCTCGAGGTGAGCGCGGTCGACGTGTCGGTCGAGGAGCTCGACCGCTGATGGAGGCGGGCCAGGTCAGCCGCCGCGAGGCACGCCGCGCGGCGGTGTTCGTCCTCTACCAGTGGGACGTCACGGCCGCGCCGCTCGGCTCGCTCTACGAGGGCGACGTCGACGAGTACACGCGCCGGATCGTCGAGGCGGTCGCCGGGCGCGCACCGGAGCTCGACGCCCGCATCACGGCCGCCTCGGACGAGTGGACGGCCGACCGGCTGGGCGCCGTCGAGCGGAACGTCCTACGCGTCGCGCTCGAGGAGCTCGACGAGGCCGACGTGCCGCGCGAGGTGGTGCTCGACGAGGCGGTCACGCTCGCGAAGCGCTACGCGTCCGACGACGCTGGGAGACTCGTGAACGGCATCCTTGGCAGGATCGTGCGGGAGGAGGCGGCATAGCGGTGGCCACGGAGGATTCGCTGAGCAGGGCGGAGGAGCTGCTGGCGCGGCTGGAGACGGCGCGGGCCGAGCTCGACCGGATCGCCGAGGGGGAGGGGGGCTCGACCGATCGTGCGCTCGAGATCCTGGGCGAGCTCTCGGAGCTGGCCAAGGCCGTCGAGGAGGAGCTGGCGCGCGCGAAGCGGGCGGCGGAGGCCGATGCCGCAGGCGCCTGACGACCTGCGCACGCTCGTCGAGGACTACCTCGAGGGGCTGGAGCTGTGGCCGCAGCTGCACGGGCAGGCCGAATCGGTGCGCTACTCGCTCACCGTCGGCGGCAAGCGCGTCCGGCCGGTGATCTGCCTCGCGACCGCGGAGGCCGCCGGCGCAGAGCCCGAAGCGGCGCTGCCGGCGGGCTGCGCGCTCGAGCTCGTGCACACGTTCTCGCTCGTCCACGACGACCTGCCGGCGCTCGACGACGACGAGGAGCGGCGTGGGCAGCCGTCGACCTGGAAGCGCTACGGCGAGGCCGTCGGCATCCTCGCCGGCGACGCCCTGCTGGCCGAGGCGCTCCGGCTGGCGACGTCGTACGAGACGCCGGAAGTCGCGCGCGAGCTCGCGGAGGCAACGCTCGGCATGATCGGCGGCCAGTACCTGGACATCACGGGGACGGCTCCCGACGAGGCGACCCTGCACCGGTTGAAGACGGGCTGCCTCTTCGCAGCCGCGGTCGGCCTCGCACTCTGGGCCGCCCGTGTGCCGCCGGCCGAGCAGCGGCCGTGGCGCGCCTTCGGCGACGAGCTCGGGCTGCTCTTCCAGATCGTCGACGACATCCTCGACTCCGACGGCTACGTCGTCACGCACGGCACGGACGGCGCCCGCCGGCTCGCGGACGAGGCGGCGGAACGCGCACGAGCCCGCCTCGACGAGGTCGACGCCGACACGAGCGTGCTGCGCGACATCGTCGACGGGCTCGCCGTCCGCACGGCGTAGTCACGCATGAAGATCGTCGCGGTCGCGAGCGGCAAGGGCGGCGTCGGCAAGTCGACGGTCAGCCTGAACCTCGCGCGAGCGCTCGCAGAGGGAGGCGCGGCGGTGGGCCTGCTCGACGCGGACGTGTACGGCCCGGACATCCCCGTGATGCTCGGGCTCAAGCAGACCCGCGAGCTGCGCTCCTGGGAGCTGGGCCGAAATCCCCGCTTCGGTCGCGTCGAGCTCGAGCCGGTCGAGGTGCTGGGACTCAAGGTCATGTCGGTCGGCTTCCTCGTCGCCGAGGCCCAGGCGATGACGATGCCCGGGATGCTGGTCGAGCTCGTCGGCCGCCAGCTGATTCGCGACGTGCGCTGGGGGAGCCTCGACTACCTGATCGTCGACCTGCCGCCGGGAACGGCCGACCTGCAGCAGCGGCTCTTCTCGACCGTCGACCTCGCAGGCGCGATCGTCGTGGTCGGGCCGCAGGACGCAGCGCACCTCGACGCGCGGAAGCTGCTCACGATGCTCCGCGACGCCGGCGTGCCGGTGCTGGGCGCCGTCGAGAACATGCGCGGCCTCCGCTGCCCGCGCTGCGGGGAGCTGATCGAGGTCTTCCCGCCCGTCGCCGAGGAGCGGTCGATCCTCCGCGAGCTGCCCCTGCTCGGCTCGGTGCCGCTCGATCCTGCGTTCGCGCGCCTGAACGGCGTGCCGGCCCCGTTCGTCGCGATCGCCGGGCGTGTCGTGGAGGCGCTGGCGTGAGCGCGGAGATTCCGGCCGACTGGTTCGACGGGTTCTTCGAGGGCGACTGGCTGGACCACCTCGCGCTCGGCTCCTCGCCCGAGTGGACGGAGCGGCAGGTCGACTTCCTCGTCGAGCAGCTCGACCTGCGGGAGGGGACGCGCGTGCTCGACCTCGCCTGCGGGCGCGGCCGCATAGCGCTGCCCCTTGCGCAGCGCGGCTGCCGGGTCACCGGCCTCGACCTGAGCCCGCGCTCGCTCGAGCTCGCACGCCGCGGGGCCGAGGCGGCCGGGGTCGAGCTGGAGCTGCTGCACCGCGACATGCGCGAGCTCGACGCGGTCGAGGCATTCGACGTCGTCCTGAACGTCTTCTCCTCCTTCGGCTACTTCGCGGAGCAGCCCGACGACGAGCGAGTGGTGCGGGCGGTCGCGCGCGCCCTCGTACCGGGCGGCGCGTTCTTCATCGACACGGTCAACGCGATCACGCTCGCGCCGCGCTTCAGAGAGAGGGAGTGGAGCGAGCTGGAGGGGGGCGTCACGTTGCTCGAGCGGCGCTCGTGGGATCAGCTGCGCGGCCGGATGGAGACGACGTGGACGTTCGTCCGGCCGGACGGGTCGCGGACGGAGGCGGCCTTCTCGCTGCGGATGTACACAGCGGCGGAGCTCGTGGCGATGCTCGGCGCCGCCGGGCTGGAGGTCGACGGGGCCTGGGGAGGATGGGACGGGGCTGACCTGGCCGACGGGCACCGGATCCTGCTGCGCGCCCGCAGGCCGGCATGATGCGGTCGGCCGAGCACCCGGGCTGGCTGCTCGACGAGGTCGCCCACGCGGGCGGCGAGCACTTCGATGCGGCCTACGCGGCCGCCTACGACGCGAAGGCCGGCGCCGAGCCGGCGGCAGAGCTCGAGCTGTTGCGCGAGCACGGGCTCGACTCCGGGACGACGCTCGTCGACCTCGGCGCCGGCACCGGGCTCGTCGCGCTCGCGGCCGCGCCGCATTGCCGCCGGGTCGTGGCGGTCGATCCCTCCCCGGCGATGGTCGCTCTCGTGCGGGAGCGGGTCGCCGCGGCGGGGCTCGCGAACGTCGACTGCGTCGAGGCCGGCTTCCTGACGTACGAGCACTCGGGCGCGCGGCCGCAGCTCGTCCACTCGCGCAACGCGCTGCATCACCTGCCCGACTTCTGGAAGGGGCTCGCTCTCGCACGGGTCGCCGCGCTCCTCGCGCCGGGCGGCACCTTCCTGCTCCGCGATCTCGTCTTCTCGTTCGAGCCGCACGAGGCGGACGAGCGGATCGAGGCCTGGCTCGCCGGCGCGGCACCCTCCGAGGAGCGAGGCTGGACGCGCGCCGAGCTCGAGCTCCACCTGCGCACCGAGCACAGCACCTTCAGCTGGGTGCTCGAGCCGCTGCTGGAGCACGCCGGCTTCGAGATCCGCGAGACGTTCCACCGGCAGCACGCCTACTCGACCTACGTGTGCGCCAAGCGGCCGTGAAGAAGCGGCTTGACGTCCTGCTCGTCGAGCGCGGGCTGGCGGAGTCGCGGGCGCAGGCCCAGGCGCTCGTGATGGCCGGCCTGGTGCACGGCTACGACAAGCCCGGCCAGCAGGTCGACGAGACGGCCGAGCTGACGGTCGAGCGTCGCCCGGCCTACGTCTCGCGCGGCGGCGAGAAGCTCGCGCACGCCCTCGACCTGCTCGGGGTCGACCCGGCGGGGCAGGACTGCCTCGACGTCGGCGCGTCGACCGGCGGCTTCACGGACGTGCTCCTTCGGCGAGGCGCCGCCCGGGTGATCGCGCTCGACGTCGGCTACGGGCAGCTGCATCCGCGCCTGCGGGACGACCCGCGCGTGCTCGTGCTCGAGCGGACGAACGTTCGCACGCTCACGGAGCTGCCGTTCCCGCCGCGGCTCGTCGTCTGCGACGTGTCGTTCATCTCCGTCCGGCTGGCGCTGCCGCCGGCGCTCCGACTCGCCGCGCCCCGCTGGCAGGCGGTCGTGCTCGTGAAGCCGCAGTTCGAGGCCGGCCGCGCCGACGTGGGCAAGGGAGGCGTCGTGCGCGACCTCGCCGTGCGCGCCCGCGTCGTGCGCGAGGTCGCCGAGGCGGCCCTCGGCTGGGGAGCCCGCGTCGCCGGCGTCGTAGACTCCGGGCTCCCCGGGCCGAAGGGCAACCGGGAGCTCTTCCTCCACCTCGTGCAGGCCGACCATCCGACGCTTCCCGATGACCTCGACGAGCGAATCGACGCAGCCGTCACGGCGGGTTAGCACCGCCGCCGTCGTCACGCACGGCCGGCTGGACGTCGACGCCGCCGCCGGGCGCGTCAGGACGGTGGCGGAGCGGGCCGGCGTGACGCTGCTCGACGAGGACGCCGACCCCCGCGACGCCGACATCGTCGTCGCGCTCGGCGGCGACGGGACGATGCTGCGCACGCTCACCCGGCTGCTCGGGAGCGGAGTGCCGGCGATCGGCGTCAACTTCGGCCGCGTCGGCTTCCTCGCGTCGATCAGGCCCGACGAGCTCGAGCCCCAGCTCGCCCGCGTCTTCGCGGGCGACTACCGGATCGTCGAGCTGCCGACGATCGAGGTGCAACTCGACGGCGAGTGTCACGTCGCGGTGAACGACGTGGTCGCCACGAGCTCCACGCTCGGCCGGATGGTCGAGCTGGCGTGGGCGGTGGCGGGCGAGGACCTCGGCATCGTCCCGTGCGACGGGATGATCTGCTCGACGCCGGCCGGGTCGACCGCGTACAACCTCTCGAACGGCGGCCCCGTGCTCGTCCGCGGGCTCGACGCGATGGCGATCACCTTCATCGCACCGCACTCGCTGCACGCGCGTCCGCTCGTCGTGCCGCGCGGCGCGGCCGTGACCGTCCGCAACGTGACGCCCGACGTGCCTGTGGCCGTGCTCGTCGACGGCCACCGGGTCGCAGCCGTGCGGTCCGGGGGCGAGGTCTCGATCTACCTGTGCGACCAGCACAGCCTGCTCGCGACGCTCCCGGAGACGACCTTCTTCGGCCGCTATCGCGAGACGTTCGCGTCCTGAGTGGTTGTCCCGAGCGGCCAATGGTCGCAGTCCTGCGCCGCCTCTACACTCGGCGCCATGCTGCGACGGCTCCGCCTCGAGAACCTCGTGCTGATCCGCGAGGCCGACCTGGAGCTCGCGCCCGGGCTGAACGCGATCACGGGCGAGACCGGCGCCGGCAAGACGATCCTCGCCCAGGCGGTCGGCCTGCTGCTCGGGACGAAGGGCGAGGCGTCGTTCGTCGGGCCTGCCGGCGAGGAGGCGTACGTGGAGGCCGAGCTCGACCTGCCCGACGAGCTCGAGGAGCTGGCGGAGCTGCGCCCCGAGGACGAGGACGCGCTGGTCGTCGCGCGCCGCGTCTTCGCCGACGGCCGCACCCGCGCGTATGCGTGGGGCCGCGGGGCCGCCCGCGAGGACGTGGCCGCCGCGGTGGAGCGGGTCGTTGCGATGTCCGGGCAGTTCGAGCAGCGGCGTCTCGCCCGCCCGTCGTATCAGCTCGAGGTGCTCGACCGCTTCTGCGGCGACGAGCAGCTCGCCCGGCGCGCCGAGCTCCGGGCTTGGTGGCGCGAGCTGCTGGCGGCGCGCCGGCGGCAGGACGAGCTGGCGGCCGATGCGGCGCTCGCCGAGGCGCGGCTCGCGGAGCTGCACGCGCTCGTCGAGCACGCCGAGGGGATGGAGCCCGACGACGAGGAACGCCTGCGGGCTGAACGAGAGCGACTGCGACACGTCAGCGAGCTGGCGGAGGCGGCGGCCGCGGCCGCGCACGCGCTGGCACCGGACGACGGCGAGGGCGCCGCGGGTCTCGTCGCGCTCGCCGAGCGCGCCGTCGCGCCGCTCGAGCGGCTCGCGCCCGAGCTGCAGCGCACGGGCGACGAGCTGCGCGACGTCGAGTTGCGGCTGCGTGAGTCGGTTTCCGACCTGCACTCCTTCCTCGCCTCGCTCGAGGCCGAGCCCGGGCGGCTCGAGCAGGTCGAGGCCGGCCTCGACCGGATCGCCGGGGCCAAGCGGCGCTTCGGCTGCGCGAGCTACGACGACCTGCTCGTCCGCGCGGCCGAGGCGCGGGCCGAGCTCGCCGCGCTCGAGGACGGCCTCGACCCGGCGGCCGTCGCGGCCCAGGCCGTCGCCGCCGCCGAGGCACGGGTGGCTGCCCTCGTGACGGAGCTGCGGGCCGAGCGAGGGGCCGCGGCCCCCGCGTTCGCCGACGCGGTGGCCGCTGAGCTTCACGACGTCGGCATGGGCGAGGGCGAGTTCGTCTGCGAGCTGCGGGAGCGCGACCGGGGCGCGACGGGCGCCGACGAGGCCGTCTTCCTCGTCCGCCCGAATGCCGGGCTCCCGTTCGCGCCGGTCGCCGAGACGGCTTCGGGCGGGGAGCTGTCACGAATCGCGCTCGCGATCGCGGCCGTTAGTGCTGCTGGAGAGGGGGGCGGCGAGACGCTCGTGTTCGACGAGATCGACGCGGGCGTGGGC
>Ga0137372_10005663_pt1 | contig 12202 bp, 10 predicted proteins | sample SagtaG_6_FD_104911 | JGI IMG/M metagenome (GOLD analysis project Ga0137372, IMG submission 104911) | Vadose zone soil microbial communities from Sagehorn Ranch, Mendocino, California, USA - Sage1_R_60_16 metaG | ecosystem: Environmental > Terrestrial > Soil > Vadose zone | place: USA...
CCCGGGCATCGAGTTCGCTCACATCGGCGGGCGAGACGTCGAGGATCCGGACCCTGTTTGCCACGGCCGGATCATCGCATGGCCGTCACTAAGAGTCAAGGAACTTCAGTAACGGGACACTAGTTGCCGAAGTTGTAGTCCATGAACCCGATCGTCGCCCCCGGGATGGTGTCGCCGGTCTGGGGGGTGAGCGGGCTCGCCGGACCGCCGGCGACCTGGTCGTTGAGGATGACCCGCTCGGGGTTGAAGTCGTTCGCCTGACCACGATGGCTCCCAGCGGACTGAGCACGCCGGCGTTCGCCCCGCCGTCGCCGACCACGGTGAGCTCGCGGTTCGTTCCGAAGTCGCGGGTGGGCGCGACGATCAGCGCGTCGTTCACCTGGACCCGCATGTCCTCGACGCTCTCGTAGAAGTCGATCCCGTCGGTCGCCGGGTCGAACACGTCGCTCGTCTCGACGTCGCCCGTGGCGTCGTCCTCGATGACCGTGTCCGGCGGGATGCGGCCACCGGTGCCGATCACCACTGGCGCCGGGAGCGGGTTCCCGGAGGAGTTCACGACCACGACCCGCCCCGGCGACGCGAGCTGGGTTGTGGTCAGGTTGGTGCTCGCGGCGCCGCCCGCCCGGACTCGGTCGGCGTTCCGCTGACGCTGACGCCGTCGCCCACCCCTACCGTCGGCGGGGAGGACGTGAACACGAAGATCGCCTCCGAGGTCGCGTCGTCGGCGTCGTGGTTGAGCGAGGTGTCCTGCAGGTAGAACCCGTTCGACCGGAGCCCGGTCACGACGCCGGGCACGGCCGTCAGCAGCCGCCCGGTGAGGGGCGATAGGTGCGCCGCCCCCTGGACGTCGTGGATCCGGGTGGGGGTTCCGAACGCGAAGACGTGATTCGCCGCCATGGTGTCGGGGGGGTCGCTGGAGTCCTGGTCGGTGACCTGCCCCGCCAGGATCGTGACGGACACGGTCTCGTCGTTGGAGAAGTCCGTGTCCGGGTCGAGCGTGAAGGTCGTGGGACCGCCGGTGACGGTGGCAGTGTGCGAGCCGCTGGCGTTCCCGGAGATGGTGAACCACGTGCCGTGCACGTCCACCGGCTCGGAGAACGTGACGTCGATGTCGGTTCCGACCGGGTTCTGGCCCGACCCGCCGGCGGGCGCGGTGCTCGACACCGACGGCGCGGCGTCGCTGGCCGTCGTGGTGAAGCCGAACGGGTAGTCGGCCGACATGGTGTCCGGCGGGTCCGTCGTGTCCTGGTCGGTGACGAGGGTGTGATCGATCGTCACGCTCACGGTCTCCGAGTTCGCGAAGTCCGAGTCGGGGTCGAGCGTGAACGTCGTGGGACCGCCCGCGACCGTGGCCGTGTGCGGCCCGCTCGAGCCACCCGAGATCGAGAACCACGAGCCCGTCACGTCCACCGGCTCGGAGAACGTGATCGAGACGTTGGAGCCGACGGCCACGTTCGTCGCGCCGTTGGCCGGCACGGTGGAGCTCACCTGCGGCGCGGAATCCCCGCCGCAGGGCACCGGCGTGGTCGCGGTGTTCAGCGGGTTCACGGACCCGGCGGCGAAGTCGGCGTTGTTGGCGTCCGTCGGCGAGGTCGCGATGGCTGCCGGCGTCGGCATCGCGACGAGCGCGGCGGATACGGACAGGAGCGCGGCGACGACGAGGCGCAGCGCAACGCGGACGGGTGACCGAGTCATGCAATCCCTCCCCTGGGTCGGGCCTCCGCCGCCCCCAACGGGGGAATCCCGAGCCCCGGGAGGGGGGATGAACCGGGCGATTCTTCCAGCAACGACCGATTCGGTGCAGTCCCGAATTCGGCCGTCCCTCTACTCCTCCATCACCACGCGGACGTCGCCCTCCCGCTGCAGGAGCGAGAAGCCGGTGATGTCGCCGTCACGGCGGAACAGCAGCGTGATCCGGCTGTCGCCGACCCGGAGGTTCTGCAGCTCCACGGCGTTCAGCCACACCGGGAGCTGGGGCTTGTTCACCGTCACGAGGTTCTCGTGGGCCCGGGCGGAGATGCCGAGCATGCCCTGCAGGATCAGGAACGGCGACCCCGCGGCCCACGCCTGGGGCGAGCACGCCACGGGATAGGCCACCGGCCGGTTGGGCGAGCGGCGGGTGAACCCGCAGAACAGCTCGGGGAGGCGGAGGTGCTCGGCGTGAATGGCGGCGTCGAACAGCCCCGTGGCCACCCGGTTCGTGGCCCGGGGGTAGCCGTACCGCTTGAGCCCCGCCGCGATGATGGCGTTGTCGTGCGGCCACACCGAGCCGTTGTGGTAGCTCATCGGGTTGTATGCGGCCGCCGACTTGCTCATGGTGCGGATGCCCCACCCGCTGAACATGTCGGGGGCGAGCAGCCGCCGGGCCAGGTCGTGGGCGTGCTCGGGGTCGACGATGTCGCAGTACAGCGCGTGCCCTGGGTTCGAAGTGACCGTTCGCACCTGGCGCTTGGCCCCGTCGAGGGCCATCGCGTAGAACCGCTCGTCCTCCATCCAGAAGGCCCGGTGGAACCGGACCCGGAGCTCCGCGGCCTCCATGCGGAGCCGGTCGGCCCGCTCGGGCTGACCCAGGGCCTCGTAGACGTCGGCGACCCGGAGCTTGGCCAGGTACACGTAGGCCTGGGCCTCGACCAGCGCGATCGGGGGCTCGGCCAGCGAGCCGTCGGCGTGCACGACCGAGTCGACCGAGTCCTTCCACCCCTGGTTCCGGATCCCGCCCGGCGAGCGGCTGATGTACTCGATCAGGCCGTCGCCGTCGGCGTCGCCGTACTCGTCGATCCAGATCAGGGCGGCGTCCATCGCCGGCTCGAGCTCCTTGGCCAGGTCCAGGTCCCCGGTCCACCGGAAGTGCTGAGCCGCGAGGATCAGGAACCACGGTGTGGAGTCCACCGAGCCGTAGTACGGCGTGTGCGGGATCAGCCCGGCGGCCGCCAGCTCGCCCTGGCGGGCCTCGTGCAGGATCTTCCCGGGCTCCTCGTCCCGCCAGTCGTCCCGTTCCCATCCCTGCTGCGCGGCCATCACCCGGAGGCACTCCCGGGCCAGCCTGGGGTTGATCATCAGCAGCTGATGCGCGGCGATCATCGCGTCGCGGCCGAACGTCGTGACGTACCACGGGATGCCGGCGGCCAGCACCCCGCCACCGTCGAGCGGCGTGTACAGCGCGCGGAGGTCGCGGAGCCCCTGCTCGAGCAGCTGGTTGAACAGCTCGTTATCGGTGAGGACCCGTGTGCACTCGCGCTCCCATTCCTCGTAGGAACGGCGCAGGTCGTGCAGGGCGGCGTCGAACTCGATGAGCGGCGGACGGCTGCCGTCGATCACCGGTTCCACGGTCATGGACAGCAGCCTGGTCTGGTACGGCCCGAGGCTCAGGCGGAAGGCGACCCGCACCAGGTCGCCGACGACCTCGCACCGGTCCGGTTCGGCGCCGAACTCGATCCGCGTCTCGCGGCTGCGGCCGTCCCTGCCCTGGTAGGCGAACGCGACGCCGCGCCCGTCGGCGCGCGGGGGGTGATGGGTGCCGGTCGACGCCCGGACCAGGCCCCGGACCTCGAACACGTCGGCGAAGTCGGCCCCCAGGGACAGCTCCACCTCGATCTCGACCGTGCCGGGGTTGTAGTTCTTCACACGGATCCGTTCGAACAGGCGGCCGTTGATGGTCCGGATGCGCCGGATGTTCAGCGTCTGCTGCGGCGCGAGGAGCTCGCCCTCGTCGTCGAACAGGTCGGGGTTCGTGAGGTCCACGTGCGCCAGGTACGCGCGGTCGGAGCCGCTCGACAGCAGCACCGGCTCACGCCCGGAGACCTTCAGCAGGAAGTGCGACAGGAACCTGGTGTCGCGGTGGTACAGCCCCAGCCCGTAGTCCTTGCGGTCGTCGAGGTTCCCCTCGTGGTCGCTGTACAGGAAGGTCTCGCCTTCCTTGATGGCCAGGGTCCGGTTGGCGAGGTCGGTGACGAGAACGGGGACGCCTGGAAGGGCGGAGGGCGCCCCGTGGTCGGTGTCGTGCTCGGTTGCTCCGTCCACGTCATCACCGATTGGCGGCCGGGCGAGTGTATGCGGACGGCCGGGTGGACTCAATCACGCTGCTGGTATCGGTCGATCGGCCGCCAGGCTTGTGCCCCTATCGAGCGGCAGCACCACGGTGCCGTACGGGTGGTCGATCCGGACCGGGATCGGGCTGAGCGGAGTGGGCGCCGCGAGCCCGCAGTGAGTCCCATGAGAAATCCCAGCGATGCGACGATGGTCGCCGTGGACGTCGACGCGGAGTCGCTGGCCGGGCAGCTGCGGGTCCAGGCCTGGTACTGCCGGTCGCTGGGGTCGCCGCTGTACGAGCACCTCCTGCTCCGGGCGGCCGACGACGCCGCCGCGGGCGGGCCCGTATGGCGGCTGTTCGAGGGGAGGGCGGAGGCGCCGGCCGACTCCGCCCCGCTCGCGCTGGCCGGTGGGGTGCACCGCCTCGTGCTGTCCGGGCGGGCTCCCGGGCTGGCCCCGTGGTTCCCGTCGGCGGCGGTGGCCGCCGGTGAGGAGCCCGGTCCGGTGGACGGTGACGCGGCGTGGCGCGAGTTCCTGCGCGTCGTGGAGGAGCGGCGGGACGAGGTGGTCGCACTGCTCGACCACCCGATCCAGACCAACGAGGTGGGCCGGTCGGCGGCGCTCCTCGGCGGGTTCCTGGAGGTGGCGCGGGCCCACCCGGGGCTCCCCCTCCGGCTCGCGGAGATCGGCGCGAGCGCCGGGCTGAACCTCCGCTGGGACCGGTACCGCTACGAGGACGCTCGATGGGCGTGGGGCGAGCCGGGCTCGCCGGTCGCGTTCCCGTCGGTCTTCGCCGGGGACGCCGCGCCGTCGCTCGAGGCCCCGGTGACCGTCGCCGAGCGCTCCGGCTGCGACCGGGCACCGGTGGACGCCACGACCGAGGACGGCCGGCTGACGCTGATGTCCTACGTGTGGGCCGACCAGGTGGAGCGGTTCGCCCGGTTGCGCGGCGCTGGAGGTGGCCCGGCGGGTGCCCGCCTCGGTCGAACGGGCCGACGCGTTCGACTGGCTGGAGCGGCGCCTCCCCCGGCGGAGGTCCGGCACGGCGACCGTGGTGTTCCATTCGGTGGTGACGCTGTACTTCTCGCCCGACCAGCGTGAGCGACTGGCCGGGATGCTGGCAGACGCCGGGGCATCCGCGACGGAGGACGAGCCCCTGGCCTGGCTCCGCTTCGAGCACCCCGACACCGGCGACTCGACCGCCCGCGGCTGGGGGCGCCTGGGCAAGCCCGAGGTCCGCCTGACGATGTGGCCCGGCCGCGAAGAACGCCTGCTGGCCGTGTCCTCGGCCCACGGCCCCCCGGTGAGGTGGCTGGGTGGATGACCCGGGCTCAGGATTCGCCGGCGGCTGGGCTGGTCGCCGGTTCGGGGCCGGCCGTGGCGGGGTCCGTGACCTCCGCGCCGCGCGGGCGGACCCTCGTCCGGATCACCCGCCAGGACGGGCCGAGCTCCGGCATCTCGACCCCCTCGCGTTCGAAGGCCAGCAGGGTGGGGCCGGACCCCGCGACGCAGACGGGGGCGCCGGCAGCCTTGAGGTCCTGGAACACGCGCTGGGCCCCGGGGGCCAGGCGGAGGCGGGCATCCTGGTGCAGCCGGTCGTCGAGCGCCTCGGCGAGCAGGTCCGCGCGGCCGCCGAGCGCCAGGACCAGCAGCGCGGTCCGGGCCGAGTTGGACGTGGCGGCCGTGCGGGGGACCTCCCGGGGGAGCACGCGCCGGGCGTCGTCCGTCGAGATGCGCTCGTGCTCCGGGATCAGCAGGACCGGGCGCAGCGAGTCGTCGACGGCGAGGCGTTCGGCCCTCCACCCGCCGGCGCCGAGGTAGGCGAGCGTCGCGCCGCCCAGCAGCGCCGCGGCCACGTTGTCGGCGTGGCCCTCGGCGTCGGCCCCGAGCGTCAGCAGCCGCTCCAACGCCAGGTTCGTCTCGAGCAACCGGTCGGCCAGGATCAGGCCGGCGACGATCGCGCCGGCGGAGGAACCGAGGCCCCGAGCCAGCGGGATGCGGTTCTCGCTGCGCATCTCGAAGGGCGGCAGCTTCCGGCCGGCCTCGACCGCCAGCATGGCCATCGAGCGCACGACCAGGTTGGACCCGTCCTGGGGAAGCTCGCCGAGCCCCTCCCCCGTCACGTGCATCCGGGGCGGAGCCTCGGTGTCGATCGTCGCGACGTTCACCAGGTCGACGGCGAGCCCGAAGCAGTCGAACCCGGGCCCGAGGTTCGCCACGGTCGCCGGCACCTCGACGCGCAAGCGCACTACAGGCCCAGCTCCGCCGCCACCGCGTCGGGGTCGGCGGGAATCGTCGGAGGCTTCGCGGCGAACTGCATGGCCCACTCGGGGTCCTTCAGGCCGTGGCCGGTGAGGATGCACACGACGGTGCCGCCGGGGGGCAGCACGCGGTCGGCGGCCAGCCGGAGGAACCCGGCAACCGACGCCGCGGAGGCCATCTCGCAGAATACGCCCTCCCGGGCCAGCCGGCGGTACGCCGAGAGGATCTCGCGGTCGCTGACCGACCGGATCTCGCCCCCGGAGTCCGACGCCGCGGCGACGGCCTTGTCCCAGGACGCCGGGTTGCCGATGCGGATGGCGGTGGCGATCGTCTGGGGCTCGGCGACCGGATGCCCCAGGACGATCGGCGCCGCCCCGTGGGCCTGGAACCCGAACATCCGCGGCGCCCGTTCGATCACCCCGTCCGCGGCGTACTCGCGGTACCCCAGCCAGTAGGCCGAGATGTTCCCCGCGTTGCCGACCGGGATGCAGTGGACGTCCGGCGCCCGTCCCAGCGCGTCGCACACCTCGAACGCGCCGGTCTTCTGGCCCTGCAGGCGGAACGGGTTGACGGAGTTGACCAGCGTGACCGGGTACTTCTCGGCGAGGCCGCGGGTCAGGGTCAGCGCGGCGTCGAAGTTCCCCTCGACCTCCAGCACCCGCGCGCCGTGGATGAGCGTCTGCGCCAGCTTCCCCACCGCGACCTTCCCCCGGGGCACCAGCACCGCGCACGTCAGGCCGGCCTTCCCGGCATACGCCGCGGCCGACGCGCTGGTGTTCCCCGTCGAGGCGCACACGACCGCCTTCGATCCCTCCTCCACCGCCTTCGAGATGGCGAGCGTCATGCCCCGGTCCTTGAACGAACCGGTCGGATTGGCGCCCTCGAACTTCAGGTACACGTCGCACCCGGTCTCGTCGGAGAGCGAACCGGACCGGATGAGCGGGGTCCCGCCCTCCTGCAGCGTGACGACCGGCGTCGCGTCGGTGACGGGCAGCCGGTCGCGGTACTCCTCGATGACCCCCCGCCACGGCCGGGCGGTCATTCGATCTGCTCCACTCGCAGCACGCTGCGGACGGCGTGCACGGGTTCCAGCGCATCGAGGTCCTTGACGGTCGCCTGGAGGTCGCCCTCCCGGGCCCGGTGGGTGATCATCACGAGCTGCGCTCCGTCGCCTGTGTCCTCCTGCAGCACGCTCTTGATGGACACGGCGTGCGCGCCGAACGTCCCGGCCACCTGGGCCAGCACGCCGGGCCGGTCCACGACGTCGAGCAGCAGGTAGTACGCGGCCTCCATGTCGTCCATGGGCCGGATGCGCCGCTCCAGGTAGCACGTGCAGCCGATCGAGCGGCCGCCCAGCACGAGGTTCCGGCCCACGCGGACCAGGTCCCCGGCCACGGCCGTCGCGGTGGGCTCGCCGCCGGCGCCGCGACCGTACAGCATGAGCTGCCCCGCGCGGTCGCCCTCGACGAACACCGCGTTGAACGCGTCGCGCACGGCCGCCAGGGGGTGCTCGGCGGGGAGCATGGCCGGATGGACCCGCACCGCGACGTCCTCGTCCTCCAGCTCGGCGATGGCCACTGGCTTGATAACGAACCCCAGCTCGGCCGCCGTCCGGAAGTCGACCGGCGTGAGCCCTCCGATGCCCTCCCGGAACACGTCCCTCGCAACGACCCGCGAGTTGAACGCGATCGACGCGAGGATCGCGCACTTCGCGGCGGCGTCGTGGCCGTCGACGTCGGCCGAGGGGTCCGCCTCCGCGTACCCCAGCCGCTGGGCCTCGGCCAGCGCCTCCTCGAACGAGACGCCGTCCTCCGCCATCCGGGTGAGGATCAGGTTCGTCGTCCCGTTGACGATGCCGACGACTCGTTTGACCCGTTCGGCCGCCAGGGACTCCTTCAGGGCCCGGACCAGCGGGATACCGCCGCCCACCGCGCCCTCGAACGCGAGGTCCACCCCGCGCCGCTCGGCCACGTCGAACAGGTCCCGCCCCATCGTGGCCAGCAGCTCCTTGTTGGCCGTGACGACCGGCTTCCCCCGGTCGAGCGCGTCGAGGACGATCGACCTCGCGGGCTCCAGGCCCCCGATCAGCTCGCAGACGACGTCGACGCCGGGGTCGGCCACGACCTCCATGGGGTCGCCGGTGATGCGGCCGGATTCGAGCGGCAGCCCACGGTCGCGCGAGAGGTCGCGGGTGGCCGCGCGGGTCACCTCCAGCCGGAACCCGGCCCGCTCGGCGATGTCGCCGCCGCGGTCGTCGAGCAGCCGCACCAGCGCCGCGCCGACGGTCCCCAGGCCGATCAGGCCCACCCGGACCGTGCGGACGCCCGCGCTCGCCGGCCCGGCCGGGGCCTTGTCACGAACCGCCTCGCTCACGCCAGCCACTGGGACATGATGACCTCGTCCTCGTAGCCGTAGGACTTCTTCGACTGCTTCGCCAGGCGACCCTCCTCCACGAAACCGAACTTCCGATACAGCGCGATGGCCGCCTCGTTCGTCGGATAGACCTCGAGCGTGACCTTCTCCACGCCGGCGGAGCGGGCCCAGCGCAACGCGGCGGCGAGGAGCGCGGATCCGATCCCCATCCTCCGCCGCGCCGACTCCACCGACATGCCGAGGGTCGCCACGTGGCGGTTCACCGGGTGCGACATCCGCTCGATGCCGACCATCCCGATGACTCGGCCGGACTCGAGCGCGACGAGCTTGGCCTGGTCGTCGGTCCAGGACTTCTGGAAGGACCTCCGGAACGCTCGCGCGGACCGCGGCGCCGACTCGGTGCGGACGTATCGCCGCTCGGCCACGACGGCTCGCCACAGGTCGAAGTAGGACTCGGCGTCCGAGGGCCGAGCCGGACGGATCTCGACACCCGGCGGCGGCGGCGACTCGGCCTCAGCGGGGACGGTGCCGGCGTCACGGCGGTCGTCCTCAGCCATCGCGGTGCTCCGCTCGTTCCATCGACTCGGGCGCCGAGACCCCGAGCAGCCCGAGCACGTTCGCCAGCGCCTGTTTCGCCACCCGGCACAGCCACAGGCGCGCCTGGGTCAGCGCGGCGTCCTCGCCGACCACCTTGCACTCGCCGTAGAAGCGATGGAACAGGGCGGCGAGCTCCTCGGCGTACCGCGTCAGCCGGTGCGGCCCCCGGAAGTCGGTGGCGGTCTGCACCTCGGAGGGAAGCTCGGCGATCTTCCGCATGAGCTCGGTCTCGGTGTCGTGGGTGAGGAGGTCCAGGCTGGCGTAATGGACCGGCTTCAGCCCGACGCCCTGCGCCTCGGCGTGCCGGAGGATGCTCGCGATCCGGGCGTGCGCGTACTGCACGTAGTAGACCGGGTTGTCCATGGTCTGCCGGGCGACCTCCTCGATGTCGAAGTTCATCGCGGAGTCCGGCCCGAACATCAGCAGGTGGTATCGGGCGGCGTCGGTGCCGACGGTGTCGATCAGCTCGTCGAGCGAGACGAACGCGCCGGCCCGTTTCGACATCTTCACCGGCCGGCCGCCCCGGAGGAACGAGACGAACTGGTAGATGAGGATCTCGACCGCGCCAGGGTCGTACCCCATTGCCCGCGCCGCGCCCTTCACCCGCCCGACGTCGCCGTGGTGGTCGGCCCCCCACACGTACAGCAGGTGGTGGAAGCCGCGCCCGAACTTGTCGACGAGGTACGCGCAGTCCGCCGCGAAGTACGTGTGGTTCCCGTTCGACCGGATCAGCACGCGGTCCTTGTCGTCGCCGAACTCGGTCGAGCGGAACCACACGGCGCCATCGGCTTCGAACGCGTATCCGGTCTCCCGGAGTCGGTCGACCGCGGCCTCGATCTCGCCGCGCTCGGCCAGGGTGGCCTCCATCATGTAGGAGTCGATCTCCACGCCGAACCGCGCGAGCGTGGCCCGGATGGACTCCATGGCCACGTGCGCTCCCTCCGACCGCATGAACACGAACCGCTCGTCCGGGGGGAGGTCGCCGGGGCCGTCGCCGTGCTCGTCGCGGATCCGCCGGGCGATGTCCACGACGTAGTCGCCGTGGTAGCCGTCCTCAGGAACCTCCGCGTCGCGGCCGATCAGCTCGAGGAACCGCGCCTCGACCGACGCGCCGAAGCGGTCCATCTGCCCCCCGGCGTCGTTGAAGTAGTACTCGCGCTCCACCGACCACCCGGTGAATCCGAGCATCCGGGCCAGCGTGTCGCCGATGGCCGCGTTCCGCGCGTGCCCGATGGTGAGCGGCCCGGTCGGGTTCGCCGAGACGAACTCGACCTGGACGCGCCTGTCCATCGGCTCGGCCCGGCCGTAGTCCGCGCCGAGCTCCGCGGCCTCCCGGATCGCGTCGTGGAGCCACGCCGGCCGCACGAACAGGTTGACGAACCCGGGCCCGGCCACCTCGGCGCGCTCGACCAGCGGGTCGTCCGGGAGGTTGTCGACGATCGCCTGGGCGACCTCCTTGGGCCTGGCCCCCAGCTGCGACGCCCACACCAGCGCGAGGTTCGTGGAGAAGTCCCCGAACTCCCTGTTCGGGGGCCTGGTCAGCTCGATCGTCTCGGGCGGGGGCGCGTCGCCCAGCGCCGGCGAGGCGGCCGCGGCCGCCTCCCGCAGCAGCGAGACCAGGCGCTCCTCGATCATGAGAGGTCAAGGGTAGCGGCCCGGGCGCCTCCGCTCGCCGGATTCGGCCCGGGCGACGCAAACCCCGTTGCTAAACTCGCCGGAGACGCCCTCGTAGCTCAGGGGATAGAGCACGCGCCTCCGGAGCGCGGTGCGCAGGTTCGAATCCTGCCGGGGGCACGGACCAGACCTGCGCAATTTTCCCGTCGCGGTCTGGCGTTCGTCGGCGATGAGCGTCAGCTCATCGTCGACCGCTTGCGTCGCGGCCTGGAACGCCAGTTGAAGATGGAGGCAGTCGAATACTGCCCAGCCGGCGGCCGCTGCGAATCCGGCTGCGGCAGCCACGGCGTGGTCGGTTGGTCAGCGCCCGGATCTACGTCAACGGCCGGAGGGTGCGTACGGTGCGAGGCCGCCGGCTGCGCGCGCCAATCCAGCCCGTCCGCCTTCCACGCGACCGGGTCCGGGTCATGATCGTGGCCCGGACGAGCACCGGGCGGACGGTGGTGCACACGCGCCGCTATCGGACGAGCGCGCGCTGAGCACCGAGCGCTGGGCACTGTCACAGGCGGCGCCTCTATCTCGTCTCACAAGGGCAAATGAGACGAGAGGAGCAGTCATGAAGGTATTCGTAGCCGGCGCCACAGGCGTTCTCGGCAGAGAGCTCGTCCCGCAGCTCGTGGCGCGAGGCTACGAGGTGGTCGGGATGACCAGGACCGCATCGAAGCAGGACCTGGTGCGCAGCCTGGGAGCGCGCCCGGTCCTGGCCGACGCTCTCGACCCCGACGCGGTTGCCCAGGCGGTGGCGTCCGCCGAGCCGGAGGTGATCGTGCATCAGCTCACGGCGTTGTCCGGGCCGATGTCCATGAGGGACGCGCGGCAGCCCGACCGCTCCTCCATGGCGAAGATGACCAACCGGCTGCGTACCGAGGCGACGGACCATCTCTTGGCGGCGGGCCGCGCCGTGGGGGCACGGCGCTTCGTGGCGCAGAGCTTTGGGGCTTTTCGATTCGCCCGCACGGGCGGGCCGGTGCAGACCGAGGCCGATCCCCTCGATCCCGACCCGCCGGGGCCGCTGCGGCCGTTGGTGGAGGGGCTCCTCTATCTGGAGGAGGCGGTGACGACGATCGAGTGGGGCGAGGGTCTCGCGTTGCGCTATGGCGGTTTCTACGGTCCGGGGACCGCGATCAGCCTGGCTCCGGATGCGGTGGTGGCGGCACCGATCCGCAAGCGTCGGTTCCCAATCGTCGGGGACGGTGGTGGCGTCTGGTCGCACGTCCACATCGAAGACGCCGCGGCGGCGACCGCCGTCGCGGTCGAACAGGGCCCG
>Ga0137372_10005664_pt1 | contig 12199 bp, 14 predicted proteins | sample SagtaG_6_FD_104911 | JGI IMG/M metagenome (GOLD analysis project Ga0137372, IMG submission 104911) | Vadose zone soil microbial communities from Sagehorn Ranch, Mendocino, California, USA - Sage1_R_60_16 metaG | ecosystem: Environmental > Terrestrial > Soil > Vadose zone | place: USA...
CAGAAAAGCCTTGGTCGCTCCATAGGTCGCCAGCCCCGGCAGCGGCTGGAATGAGGCGGCCGAGCTCGTCACCAGCATGCGGCCGTGACCGCGCCGGCTCATCATCGCGGCGGCGGCGTGGCAGAGCCGCAAAGTGCTCAGGACGTTTAGCTCGACCTCGGCCACCTCGGTTTCGAGGGGGAGGAGCGAAAAGGCCCCCCGGGTGCTGAAGCCGGCGTTGGCGACCAGGATGTCCAGACCCGCCGCGATCACGACCTCGACCTGCTCGCAACCCTTTCGAGTGCCGAGATCGGCGGGGACGACTTCGACCCGGCGCTTGAACCGCGACCGCACCTCCACCGCGAGAGCCTCTAGCAAGTCCTTGCGCCGCGCCGTGACCACAAGGTCGTACCCCCGCTCTGCCAGTTCCAGCGCGATCGCCCGGCCGATCCCGGAGGAGGCTCCGGTGACCAGGGCGATCGGGATTGTCGGCTCCGTCATCGTGTCGTCCGGACGAGGACGAAATAGGAGTCGAGCGGGGTGCCGTCGCGGAATGCCGCGCCGACGAGGACGTGGGGCGAGATCCAGACCACCTTGTCCAGCAGGTTTCCGTACACGGTCCGGGCCAGCCCAGCCGTGTTCGTTTTGATCGCGGGCCAGCCGGGCGGGGCCTTGGCGGGCACCCTGCCGTAGTCGAACTCAAGCCGCTGGGAGCCGTCGTCGCGAACGCTGAAGTATCCCGGACCGATCAACGGACCGAGGGCGTGGCGGTTGCATCCAATGAGCAGTCCGTCTTGGCGGGCGAACCATTTCTCGAACCGCGAAAAGAGCCGAAGCGAGTTCCGCCCGGCGAACGTCGCCGTGGTGTCCGCCAGCAGCTCGCCCGCGGGCGCCGCAGCAGCGGAGGAGGCCAGCTGCCACAACCGCCTCTGCTGAGCGGCCGACAGCGCCAGGCACTCGCCCAAGCACTCTGCCAGGGATTGGCCGGCCAGGTGGCTCGCCACCTCGCCGGCGGTGGTGCCTGTGGCGTCGAGCAGCGACCCGAGCTTCACCCGATGATCCTCCCGGCGGCGATCCGCGCCAGCGCCATGATGGCGAGCTGCGGGTTGACCCCGAGGTTGGTCGGGAACACCGACGAGTCGACCACGTAGAGGTTCTCCGTGCCGTGGACTCGGAAGTCGGGCCCCACCACGCCAGCATCCGGCCGTGGGCTCATCCGCGTCGTTCCGAAGAGGTGCGAGATTGCCAGCGGAAAGGCGGCTGCGTCGCTGCCGACCTCGTCAATGAGGGAGGATTGGCCGGGCCCCAGGCGACGCGGCCAGCCGTGGACCGCGCACACGACCTCGCGGGCGCCGGCCGCGAACATGAGATCGGCGGCTCGGCGCAGGCCGCGTCGCAGATTGGGGAGGTCACGGGGGTCGAGGCTGAACCGGATCGAGCGCTCCCGACGACCGATTCCGACCACGCCCTCGGCAAAGGAGCGTAGGGGCAGGACCCAGACCGCTGCGTGCGCGAACTCGGACATCAGGCGCAGCCACTCGCGTCCGACACCGGGAAGCACGCCGAAGAATGTCTCCGGCGGCATCGCCAGCGTCTCGATCTTGACGCGGCCCTCCGAGCGCAGTCCGTCGAGCTCGTACCCCTGGGTGGCTCCCTGTCCCAGCCGGACCTCCGCGTCAAAGAAGCCGACGATGGGCATCCCCGGATGGCCCTGGAAGTGACGGCCGAGATGGCGCGAGCGGACACCGCTCCGCCGAAGCAGGCGCGGCGTCTCCACCGCCGAGGCGGCGACCAGCACCCCCCGGCGCGCGACCAGGGCACGGCGTCGCGTCTCGACACCTGTCGCCCGACCGCCTCGCAGCAGCACCCGCACCACCCGTTCGTTCGTGAAGACCTGGGCGCCGCGAGCGGTCGCGTAGGGGAGATAACTCAGCTGCATGCTCTGCTTCGCCGCGTGAGGGCAGCCAAGGTTGCAGCGCGCGCTGCCGCGACAGCCGGGCGCGTTGCGCCGGGTGGGCGAGCCCGCGATGCCGGCCAGGGCGGCGGCGCGGCTCAGTATGCGGTTGTTGCCGCCCCAGATCGCCTTGGGAGTCGGAACCGCGTGCAACTCGTCCTCGATCGCGGCCGACGCGTCCTCCACCTCCGAGAAGGGGAGTGCGTCTCCCAGCCGATGGACATCGCGCCACTCGTTCCAGACCTCCTCGGGCAGCCGGCGCATGATCGCGGAGTTGACGACGGTGCTGCCACCCAGGCAGCGGCCCTGGATCACCAGCATCGGCGCCCGTCCGCTGGTGATCTGGGCCCCCATGTCGCGATAGAGCCGCGCCAGGGCGGGAAAGGCTTGGTCGGAGAACTCCTCCGTGGATACGGCCGGGCCTTCTTCGACGACCGCGACGCTGCCGGTGGCGTCGGCCAGGACGCGGGCGGCGCTCGCACCGCCGGCGCCGGAGCCGATGACGATGTAGTCGAAGGCCTCCTCGCTCACGGGTAGCCGATCGCCTGCCGGACCGCCGGCAGCGAGCCGTAGTGGAGGCTGACCACGGTCTTCAGGACCGCTATCAGCTGCCGCAGCTCGGGCACGCTCGACGCCGCCATCGCCGCCAGCGCGGCCTCCCGGTCGGCCCGGTCGAGGCGGGTGAGCGGAGGCGGCCGGCGCACCAGCAGCGGGGCGATCCAACCCCCTGCGAAGAGGCCGATCCGGAAAGCGCGCCGGAGATGGGGAGGTGCGGCCCTGTTGAAGTTCTCGAGGAAGAGCTCGAAACCGCTGTCCGAGATTCCGAGCGCGAGCACTGGATGCGACCCCGGCGGCAGAAGCGCGTCGAGTACGCACCGATCGACCCGACCCAGATCCATCGGCGGGATCTTAGTCACTACCCTGTCGGCTCGATGCGCTGCCTGCGGATCGTCACGCTGAACTGCCTCTACCTGAGTCGGCCGCGGGCGCGGCTGCGGGTGATCGGCAGGCTCCTGAAGGAGATGGCGCCTGACGTCACCTGCCTCCAGGAGGTCTTCTTCCGGCGCAACGTCTCCCTGCTCGATGATGACCGCGCGGTCTTCCGGCCCGGGGGCTTGGGCGTCGCCGGCGGCCTGGTCACCCTGGCTGACGGCCCGGTCGACAGCTGGCGGTTCGAGCCATTCCGGACCACGGTCTGGTTCGAGCTGCTGGCGAGAAAGGGGTTCCTGATGACCAGGCTGCGGCTGGGCGGGGAGGCGGTCACCGTCGTCAACACCCACCTCCTCGCGAACTACAGCGAGAACTGGGACCTCGACAACTACTATGCCCGCCGCCAGCTGGACGAGTTGGGCCAGCTGGCCACGGCTATCCGCCAGCTGCCCGGAGAGGAGCTCGCAATCGTTGCCGGCCACTTCAACGTCCCCGCCAACAGTCCGCAGTTCATGGACTTCATGTCGGATTGCGGACTCTTCAGCGCTGTGGATTGGAGCGTTTTCCCAGTGGGCGGCCACGGCATCAGAGAGATCGACAACGTCCTCTGCCGACCCCCGCTCGGCCGCCGGATGTCAGGCAGTGCCAGGCTCTGTTTCGACGGGCAGATCGAGCTCGCCGGCGGCCGCAAGGTGTTCCCCTCCGACCATGTCGGGGTGGAGGCCGTGCTGGAGTGGTGATCGGCCGCCTGGTCGGCATGGCAACGCAGGGCGAAAGGGCGAAGCGCTAGGGAGCGGCGCCCACCTGGTGGACCCAGGGCTCGACACCGGCCGGCAGCTGGTCGAGCAGGTCGTAGCGGATCCGCGCCTCGTCCTTGGTGAAATGCGGGAGTACCCCCGGACCGAAGTGCCCGCGGTCGGGCAGGGAGTACCCCTCCAGCTCCCCGGTCCCCTTGCCGAGCACCTCGCCCCCGCGCGGTTTTATATTGGTTGGGGACTATTTATGCAAAAGGGTAACCCGGGGGTCGACCTGGCGCCGGACTCTCCCCACGTCCGGGTGCTGACCGCACTGAAGTCGGGTCCCGCGGATCTGGATCAGGTCTCAGCCAGCGTCGATCTGCACCGGACCGTGGTTCATGCGCATCTGCGCCGTCTCCTCGAGGCCGGCTTGGTCCAGATGGACCGCAAGGCGAGCTCAGGGCCGGGTCGGCCAGGCCACCTCTACAGGCTGTCCGCGAAGGCGGTCGAATCATCCTGGCCGGCAAGGCAGCATCGCCTACTGGCCTCGGTGTTGGGCCGAGCATTAGGAGCCAGCGTTTCGGATCCTCAGGGGGCGGCGAGGGAGGCCGGGGTGCAGTGCGGGCATGAGCTCCAGCTCACCGAGCTCGCCGGTCTGGAAGACCTGGGTTGGGAATACCGGGTCGTCGGCGACCAGCTGGCGACGGCGAATTGCGCCTTCCGAGAGGCGTGCGTGGAATCGGATGGCATTGCCTGCCAGGTCCACGCTGGGATGCTCGAGGTCGCTTTGGGCCGCCAGATCGGAATCGTCGGTCGCTCCGAATCTGGTTGTCGTTTCCGCCTCGGGGACCACGCCGCTCCGTCGACATAATGGGAGGCGCAACCTGATGGCCATCGAGCAGTCAGCGCCTGTCGAGTACCACCTGGGGGCGATCACGGACTTCGCGGAACGGGGCGGGATCCTGGTCAGGGCCGGCGCTCTCGAGGTCGGCGTGTTCATGGTCAGGGGCCGCCTTCACGCCTACGAGAACCGCTGTCGCCACCAGGGCGGCCCGGTCTGCACAGGCGAGGTCATCGGCCGCTACGAGCAGGTGGTGCTTCCCGACGGCACCGTGGCCGGCGAGCGTTTCGCCGACGACGAGGTGCGCATCGCGTGCCCCTGGCACGGCTGGGAGTACGACCTGGAGACGGGCCAGTGCACGGCCGACCGCCGCTTCCGGCTGCGCCGGATCGAGGTCCGGCAGCGTGATGGCGAGGCGTATGTCGTCATTTGACGTCGAGACGATGTCGGAGGCAGCGCGGCGGCAGCTGTTCACGGCGCTGGTTCGCGTCTACGTACAGCGCGGGTCGGCCGCTCCCCCGATCGAGGAAGGCGCGCTCACCGTGGACGAGGTCGCCACCACGGTCGCCGCGATGATGCGATCTGCAGACGTGACCAGCTTCGAGCTGGCGGCGCTGTTCGATGTCTGACCTGCGCGAGACGGCGCGGGCCGAGCTCATACCCGACCGCCAGTTCTCGTTCCTTGGCAACGCTCGCAAAGAAGCTGAGGCACGCGGTCTCTTCGACATACCGGTGGTCGACTGCGACTGCCACGTCTACGAGACGACAGCCATCCAGGAGATCGCGGCCTACGTCCAGAACCCGGCCGTGCGCCGGCCATTCGAGCGCTACTCGCAGTTCATGCTCGCGCACGCCTTCCTGCCCGGCAACCTGGGCGACCGCATGGTCGCCGGCCGCATCAAGACCGACCTCGACCAGGTCCTGCCCCAGGGCGAGTTCGATGGCATACACCCGATCGCGGCCGGCCTGCTCAATTCCATGAACCAGATGGCAATCGACTACTCGATCCTCTTCCCAACGCCGATGCTGACGCTCGGCACCCATCCCCAGCTGGAGGTCGAGGTCGAACTGGCCCGGGCCTTCAATCGCTGGCTGGTCGATCGCGTGCTGCCCGCCAGCCCGCGTATCAAGACCATGGCCTACCTCCCGCTCAGCGACCCGGACGCCAGCGTCGAGTTCATCGAGGAGTTCGCCGGTAAGCCGGGTGTCGTCGGCTTCATGGTCACCGCCGTGCGCTATCAGCCGATCCATCAGAACCGCTTCGTCAAGGTGTTCGCCGCGCTCGACGAGCGCTCGCTGCCGGTGGCCTTTCACTCCGGTCCCAACTGGAGCGACCGTCCTTTCGAGCAGCTGAACCGTTTCCTCGGGGTGCACGCGCTGGGCTTCCCGTTCTACGCGATGATCCAGCTCACCAACCTGGTTCTCAACGGCATCCCCGAGCGCTTCCCGAATCTGAAGCTGATATTCATGGAGGCCGGCCAGGCGTGGGTCCAGCTGCTCATCGCGCGCCTCGACAACGAGTACCGTCAGCGCTCGTCGGAGGCGCCACTCCTCAAGCGCCTGCCCAGCGAATACATCCGCGAGATGTACTTCACGACCCAGCCGCTGGAGCAGTTCGACGACGTGGAGCACACGCGCGCCTTGTTCGAAGAGATACGCGGCGCAACGCAGCTGCTGTATTCATCTGACTACCCGCACCAGGACTTCGACCTGCCCACGCAGGTTTATGACCTGCCTTTCCTGTCCGACCAGGCCCGTCGTGCGATCCTCGGCGGCAACGCCCTCCAGCTTTTCGGGCTGCCGGCCCCCGTCAGAGGCTGATCGGCACCGCCAGGTTGTCGTAAGCGCGCTCGCGCATGTGCCCGTCGAGGCCCCAGCGGCGAGCGAACTCGACACTCTGCGCATACGTCTCGTCCGGGTAGCGCTCGAAGACCAGCAGCTCGCCCAGGCCAAAGCGCGACCAGTCGTACTCCCCGCGCAGCTCGGAGGGCAGGTTGCGCGACCAGAGGTGCAGGTAGCGCTCGGGCGTAGCGCGGAGGGCGGCGTCCGCCCGGCCCAGCGCGCGGAAGTAGGCGCCCAGCACAGCCGGGGGGATGGCCGGCGATACCCAGAACAGGGTCCTGAACTCGCCTTGCGCGATCCGCTCCAACCCCCTGGCCTCGGCGATCGCGATCTCAGGGTCGAGCAGATTGGCGACCTCGACCTCACCAGCGAGCAGCGCCAGCAGCCGCTTGCCCGGGCCGCCTACGTTCTGGACCTTGATCTCCTCCTTGGGCAGCACCGCTTCCAACGTTCGCAGCGCGGTGAAATGGCTTCCTGCCATCAGTCCGACGCCGACCGGCACCCCGCGCATGTCAGCCAGACGGCGGATCTGGGAGCCGGGCTTGACGAAGAGGGCATGGCGTGCGATCCCGTACAGGTCAGGCACGAATTTGCCCATCCCTGCGCCTGCGTTGCAGATGGATCCCCACTCGCAGGCCGAATTGGCAACCTCTTCCGTCTTCAGAAAAGGGGCGTCCTGGGGGCGCTCGAAGTACGCGTCGGAGCCATGGCTTGAGACCTGGTGCATGACCTCATCGAGGATCCTCGGCTGCAGCCCCTCGTTCTCGAAGTGGCCCTCTTCGAGCGCAATCCACTCGTGCAGGCGCATGAAGTGCGGGACGACGTTGATCGGGCTCAACTCGGTCATTGCTTGCTCTCCTGGTCTGCCGCGGGGCTCGGCGATGCGTATCACGGTAGCGCCTCTCGCCGCCACCGCTCTGACGCGGCTCCGACCGTGACCTTCTGACTAACCCTTGGCGAAGGGAGGCGGTCCGAGGATCTCGAGCCCGCCGTTTTGCACCGCCGACGCGCGGACGCGGGCGAAGTCGACCGGCGCGGAGGCCTCCAGATCGCTCGTGGCCGGCTCGCTGGCGCCCCGGTAGAAGGCCTCGCTGCTGCCTGGGGTTTCCAGGAAGAGGATGCGGGCCGTTTCCGACGTGACCAGGAAGGCGTGGGGCACGCCCCGCGGAGCCATGGCCATGCCACCCGGGCCGACCCTTCGCTCGGCGCCGTCGATGTGGAGGAGGATCTCACCCTCCAGCATGTAGAGGGTCTCGTCCACCTGGGGATGGATGTGCAGGGGCGTGGTCTTGCCTTTGGACATGACGTCCTCGAACAGCAGGAAGGCGCCGCCTGTCTCTGCAGCTGTCGCCTTCCACGTGTGCACCCCGCCGCCATAGAACCACAGGCGCTCGCCCTCACCGGCAGCGCGGACGACGGGGACTGTCTTGCTAGTTGTCATTAACACTCCTTGACGATTCATGGGACTCTAGTACCATGATGAGACTACAGTACTATGTTGAATGTGTCAACGCCGTATGAGATGGGCGGGCGAATCCATCAGAAGCAGCGCACCCGCCACGCGCTGCTGGCAGCGGCTCGCGAGTTGATGACTGGCGGCGCGACCCCGACCGTCGACGCTGCGGCAGCCAGGGCTTCCGTCTCGCGAACGACCGCCTATCGCTACTTTCCCAACCAGCGAACCCTGTTTTTGGCGGTTTATCCAGAAATCGGGGAGCGGTCCCTGCTTCCCGACCCACCTCCCGAGGACCCAGAAGCCCGTCTCGACCTGGTCATTGAGAGCTTCCTGCGCCTGATCGTTGACACCGAGCCGCAGCAGCGGACGATGTTGCGCCTCTCGCTCGAGCCTGACCCCAGCCGGCGCGGCGATCTGCCGCTGCGGCAGGGGCGCGCGATCGGGTGGATCGCGGAAGCGCTTGCCCCCCTCCGGGCCCGCATGCCGGAGATCCGGCTGCGGCGGCTTGTGCTGGGGATCAGGAGCGCCACCGGCATCGAAGCCCTGGTCTGGCTGACGGACATTGCCGGGCTCTCGCGTGAGGAGGCGATAGAAGTGATGCGCGAGTCGGCGCGAGCGCTCTTGCGATCGGCCCTGGCCGACCTGGACGTCGGCGGTCGCCGGCCGGCCATCTAAAGGCGGCTTCCTAACCCTAACCCTCCCCAGCGAGCGAGCACGGGGACGGCTGTAGCCAGAGCACCTGGTAGGGGGCCAGCACCAGCCTGGAGCCGGCGTCGAAACGTTCGCCGCTGAACACATCCTCCCACTCCGCGGTTCCGGTGGCCGGCCAGTCGCCGGCGGCCTCCCGCGGCGAGTCGGTGACGTTGTGCAGGGTCACCAGGGCCTGGCCCTCCCGGGGTCCCCGGGCGAGGGCGAAGATGCCGGGGCCGGCCTCCAGGACCCGCTGGCCGGAGCGGGGATGAAAGGCCGGCTGCCGCCTCCGGACCTCGAGCAGCAGGGCGTAGCGCGCGAAGACCTGGGCCGCCTCGGTGGCGACGTCGGCCAGCCAGGACTCCACCTCGTTCAGCTTCAGGCGCTGATGGTTGAGATCCCGCTTCCAGCCTGACCGCGCGAAGCCCGCGTGGTCGTTGTGGGAGCCGAAGAGGCTGTGGATGTAGATGCCGGGGACGCCCGCCAGGGCCAGCATGATGGCCTGCGAGCAGATGAAGCGATCGAGCTTGGTCGCCCAGGCTTCGCCCCCGTCGAAGGGATCCGAAAGGGCGTCGAAGATGGTCGTGTTGAGCTCGTACGGGCTACCGCTGCCGTCGGGGTTCGCCTTGTCCGATACCTGCCCGCCGTGGGCCAGCACGCGGCGGGCGAGGCCGTCGATCTCCGCCTCGGAGAGGAGGCCGCGCGCGGGAACCACGCCGATCCCGTCATGGGAGGCCAGGAAGTTGAAGAAGGCGGTCCGCTCGGAGGGTGTGTCGAGGCTGCCCGCCCAGGCCGTCAACCGGGTGGCGTCGCCGCGGGCGAAGGCGTCCAGGAGGAGCGGCGCCAGCGGGAACTGGTAGACCATCTGCGCCTCGTCGCGCCCGTCGCCGAAGTAGCTGACGTTGTCGCGGTGCGGCACGTTGGTCTCCGACACGATCCCGACCTGCGGCGCCACTTCGTCGAGCACGTCGCGGAAGAGCTTGACCAGCTGATGGGTCTGGGGCAGGTGGACGCAGGAGGTGCCGGCCTGCTTCCAGAGATACGCCACGGCGTCCATCCGCAGCCAGCCGGCGCCGCGCTCGACGTAGGTCAGCATGACTTCCAGCATCCGCAGCAGGACCTCCGGGTTGCGGTAGTCGAGGTCCACCTGGTCGGGGCCGAACGTGGTCCAGACCCAGCGCGGCCCGAGCGTGGTCTCGAAGCGGGTCAGCAGCGGGGTCGTGCGGGGACGGGTCACCATCGACAGGTCGGTCGCCGGATCGACCGTGATGAAGAAATCGCGGAAGGGCGCCTCTCCCCGGAGGAAGCCCTGGAACCAGGCGCTCGCCGCGGACACGTGGTTGAGCACGAAGTCGAACATGAGCTGGAAGTCCGCGTGCAGTGCTTCGACGTCGCCCCAAGTGCCGAGGTCGGTGCGGACCGCCAGGTAATCGGTCACGGAGAACCCGTAGTCGCTCGAGTAGGGGAAGAAGGGCAGCAGGTGGATACCGGTCACGCAACCCTCGAGGTGACGCACCGCGAACTCTCGGAGCGCGGCCAGCGGGGGTCCGTCCGCGAGCAGGGTGTCGCCGTAGGTGATCAGCAGTGCATCGTTGCCGGCCCGATCGCGGCCTGCACCACCGCGCCCCGCGAGCCTCGATCGGAACCGGTCTAGGAGTCGGTCGAGCTCAGCCGCCGCCCGCTCGCCGCGGCGAGGCCCGTAGAGGTCCAGCAGACGGTCGCGGCGCATCGACCGAGTATGTCCGCGTAGACAAAGTTTCGCCCCGTGGGGCAGACTGGATTCCGGGAACAGAGATTTTCCAGCGTCCGTCGCAGGCGACGGTGAGGAGGACTGGGATGAGGCGGCGCGAGATCTTGATCGGCGCGACTGTCATGTTGCTGGTGGCGTGCGGCGGCACCCCGGCCCCTCCGGCCTCGACTCAAAGCGAGACCAAGAACGTGGGCCGCGTCGTCTTCCAGTCGTCACAGGGTCAGCCGGTGAACGAGGCCGAGGGGATGCGCACCCAGGTCCTCCAGGGGTTCAACGGGACCGCCGACTTCAGCAGCAATCTGACCGATTCCGAGATCACGTCCAAGGTCCTCGCCGAGAAGCAGACGGGCAAATCCTCGTTCGATGTGATCGCCATGACCGCCGGGACCTTCCCCACCCTGCAGGCGGCCGACGCCCTCGAGGACCTCACACCGCTGGTCCAGAAGCTGGAGAAGGACCGCAAGTTCAACGCCAAGCTCCTGGAGTACGGGAAGCTGGGCACCCAGAAGCAGTCCTACATTCCCTGGATCCAGGCCACCTATGTCCTGGTCGCCAACAAGAAGGCGATGCAGTACCTGCCCAAGGGGGCAGACGCCAACAACCTGACCTATGACCAGCTCGTCACCTGGGGCGAGAACATGCAGAAGGCGACCGGGGAGAAGAAGGTGGGCCTGCCGGCGGCCCCCGGTTCCCGCGGCGGGCTCTACCACCGGTTCCTCCAGGGCTACGCCTATCCCTCCTACACCGGCACCGAGGTCACCGGCTTCAAGGGCCCCGACGCCGTCCAGATGTGGCAGATGATGAAGCGCCTCTGGGCGGTCACCAACGCGCAGTCGACCAACTACGCGAGCATGCAGGACCCACTCCAGAACGGTGAGGTCTGGGTGGCATGGGACCACCAGGCGCGGGTCAAGGACGCGCTCAACAACATGGGCGACCAGTTCCAGGTCTTTCCGGCGCCGTCGGGGCCGAAGGGCCTGGGCTGGATGTCGGCCGTGGTCGGGCTCGGGATCCCCAAGAACGCGCCCAACCGCGCCGGAGCCGAGGCGCTCATCGATTACCTGACCAGGAGCCAGAACCAGGTCAAGACCGGCGCCGTGCTCAGCTTCTTCCCTGTCCTCGAGGGCGTGAAGCTGAGCGGCTCGGGCGTTCCGGCCTACCTGGCGGCGGAGTCGGTCGCGGCCGAGAAGTACAACACCAACAAGAAGGCCGTCACCGCCCTGCTGCCGGTCGGCCTCGGCGCCAAGAGCGACGAGTTCAACAAGGCCTACCAGGACAGCTTCGCCCGCATCCTGCTTCGCAACGAGGACATCCCGACCGTGCTGAGCGACCAGGCCGCTCAGCTTCAGAAGCTGCTCAACGACCAGAAGGCTCCCTGTTGGCCGCCGGACCCGGCGAGCAGCGGGCCGTGCCAGATCAAGTAGCCGCAGCCGCCGCGGCGGGCCAACACCGGGCTCCCGGCCGGCGACGGGTTGAGCTGCGCGGCCTCCAGCCTTACCTGCTGATGGCGCCGGCGGCCATTTTCCTGGCCCTGTTCCTGGTCTGGCCCGCGGTGCGCGCCCTGTTCATCGCGTTCCAGTCCGCGGCCGGCGATTTCAGCACCGAGAACTTCGCCGCCGTGTTCCGGGAGGCCGACTTCCGGCTGGCGCTGCGCAACACGCTCGTCGTGCTGGTGATCGTGATTCCGCTCGAGATCACGATTGCGCTGCTGATGGCCACGCTGGCACAGCAGCGGCTGCGCGGAACCAATTTCTTTCTCTACTTCTGGACGCTCCCGCTCGCGGTCTCCGACCTGGCGGCGGGCCTGGTCTGGCTCTCCGTCTTCACCGGGCACGGGTACCTGAACTCGGTGCTCCAGGACCTGCACCTGATCCAGCATCCGATTGGATTTCTCAACTACGACAACCTGACCGGGTTGGTCGTGACGGTGGTGGTCGCGGAAACCTGGCGCTCGATCTCGCTGGTGATGGTGATCGTGATGTCGGGCGTGCAGGCGATACCGGCCGAGCTGGGCGAGGCG
>Ga0137372_10005666_pt1 | contig 12194 bp, 10 predicted proteins | sample SagtaG_6_FD_104911 | JGI IMG/M metagenome (GOLD analysis project Ga0137372, IMG submission 104911) | Vadose zone soil microbial communities from Sagehorn Ranch, Mendocino, California, USA - Sage1_R_60_16 metaG | ecosystem: Environmental > Terrestrial > Soil > Vadose zone | place: USA...
ATCATCCCAAATGCTCCGGCCATTCCGCAGCATCCGGTCTCGAGAACCTTCGCCTTACGTCCGGGAAGTTTCTCGACCAACCGGGCCATGAATGCCGAATCCAAAATTGATTTCGCGTGACAGTGCGCGTGGATGGCAACCGACTCGTCACGCTTCTGAAATCGCGCCCTTTCCGGTTCGCGTTCCAGAATGTCGTTCACAAATTTTTCGAAAAGAAAACTGCGTTGGGCGATTGATTCCGCGCCTGGGATTTTCAGTTCGCGATAATCCTCCGCGAACATCGAGTAACATGATGGCTCGAGGAAGAGGATTGGAGTGTTGGAGGACGGACTGGCATTTTGGAGTGATGAGAGAAGGTTGATGTTGTACTCGCCCAGCTTCGCGGCGAGGTCGAGGTTCCCCTGACTGAATGCCGGGCGGCCGCAACATTTGCGTCCGTGAGCTAACAAGACGTGGACACCAAGTGCTTCGAGAACCTTTACCGCCGCGATCCCGATGTGCGGCTCGTTGTAGCGCACAAAAGTATCGTCCCAGAGAATGATCTCTTTGTCGCCACGGTCGTTGGCCGCGGTTTTGTTGTAGCCGCGATCGATGATCGCGGCGCCGGGGTCACCGACCCCGGCTACAGCGCGCCTCGCGAACCACCGATCAAATCTCTCTCTCGCGTATTTCGGCAACGACCGTTTGGCCGAGAGGCCGATCGTTTTTTCCATCAAGCCACGCAATGGCTTGAATCTGAGCGCCGCGTTTGCCATTCGCGGAAATGCACAACCGATTTCGCCTAACAGATCGGGCCGGCTCAGAATTCGTTCGCGCAAACCAAGTCCATGTTTTCGAATCGTGGCGTAAAGCAATTCCGCCTTTAGTAACGCCAGATTCACGTTCGACGGGCACTCCGGCGTGCAGCCTTTGCATGAAAGGCAATTGCTCAGCGCCGCATCCAATTCTTCCGATTCCAGCGGATCGTTGCCATTCTCGCGCCACTGCAAAATTTTCCGTATCACGTTGGCCCGACCGCGGGTGGACATGACTTCTTCGCCGGTCGCGAGGAAAGTGGGACACATCGTGGGCGCGTCCTTGCGACAACCGCCGCAGCCATTGCACTGCTCCAGATTGCCGATGAACGACCGATCTTTGAATGCGAAAGCGAGCCGCGGTGTGAATTGCAATTCGATCGGTCGCGTAAAATTTTCACGCAAACTCGAGTCGATCTGAAACTTGCCAGTGCCGAAAATTTTTCCCGGATTCATCCGGCCGTGCGGATCGAAAATGCGTTTGATTTCGCGCATTGCTCCGAGCAACTCGTCGCCCAATTGTTCGCGCATGTATTCGGTGCGGGCGATGCCGACACCATGCTCGGCCGAGAGCGAACCTTTGAACTGCTTCACTAGCGCCGAGGTTTGATCCGCGACCTGGCGAAATTTTTTCAAATCTTTCTCGCTATGAAGATCGAGCACCGGTCGAACATGCAGAAGCCCGCTGGCGGCATGACCATAATAGGAAGCTTCAAGCCCGAGAGGCTGCATGATCCCTTCCAACCCGCGCACGTATTCGGGTAATTGCGCCGGCCGTACCGCCGCGTCTTCGATGAACGCGACCGGTTTTCTCGCGCCGACGCATCCGGTCAGCAACGACAGGCCAGCTTTGCGAACCGACCAAACCAAATCCATTTCTCGCGCGTTCGTTAAAATCTTCGAACGCAACCCGAGCCGGCGGGCCTGCAAAATCGCCAGACGCTCCGCCACGTTCGCGTCATAAAATTCAACGATTAGAACCGCGGCACATGGGTTCGCATCCAGCTCCATCAAATCCCGTGCCGCTTGAAAATGAAGTTGGCCCCTTGTCTGATCGAGCAATGGCCGATCAATATGCTCGATGGCGGCCGGTTTCAGATCGAGCAGCGCAACCGTTGCCTGCATCGCCTCATCGACGCTCGCGAAAAAAATCAGGCCCAGGCCTTTCTCGCGCGGCAGCGGCGAAATTTTAAGCTCAGCCGAAAAAATCGACGCCAACGTCCCCTCGCTACCGGCGAGAATTTCATTCAAATTTTTTGGCGCGCGCAGGAAACGTTCGAGCCCATATCCTGGCCAGCGCTTGATCATTCCCGGCGGGCAGCGCTCCGCCATTTCCGAGGTTTGTCGGCGGAGCAGTTGTTCAATTTGTTCGCGTTCGGCTTCGAGGGCACCGTGCTGCACGCCGATTTTTTCGATTCGTCCATCCGCCAGGACAATCTCGGTTGCCAGCACATGGTCGGCAGTTGTTCCGTAAAATGGTGCGCGTGCGCCGGAGGAATTATTCGCGATCATTCCGCCGATGGTTGCGCGCGAACTCGTCGCCACATCCGGCCCAAAACAGAAGCCGTGCGGTTTGAGAAAAGCGTTTAATTGATCCAGCACCGCTCCGGCACCCACGCGCACACTGCGTTTTTCCAGTTCGAGTTCAGAAATTGCGCGATTATGGCGCGAGAAATCGACGATCAACCCATCGCCGATTGCGTTGCCAACCAGGCTCGTGCCGGCGCCACGCGGCGTAATGGAAAGTCCGGCATCTATTCCCGCGCAAATGATAGCGCTCGCTTCCTTTGCCGAACGCGGAAAAGCGGCCGCCTGTGGCTCAATCTGATAAATGGACGCGTCAGTCGCGAATAGAATGCGGGTCAAGCGATCCGCGCGCACGTCGCAACCGGTTCGTTGCAATTTGTGCAGAGCCGCATCTGTCACGTTGCAATATCGCGCGTTCGATTGCCCCCGTCATCCCGAGTCCGGCAGCTGCCGGATCGAGGGATCCCGCCGCGTAACCCTGAAGATTACGGATCGGGTAACGGAGGGACATGCTTCTGCATGTCCCTGACGTGCGGAAGCGCGTCCCTCCGCAGCCACTTCGCCCGGGATGACGAGCAATTTCGGACTTTGCAAAATCGTTCTCCTTCTCGATATTTGAGCGGACATTTTTCTTCGCATGGACGCCACTACCCATTCGCACGCAACGCCCGAAACCCATCACGACGAACACGGCCACGAACACCACGAATTGGGATTCTGGCGGAAGTACGTTTTCTCCACCGATCATAAAGTCATCGGTATTCAGTACGGCATTAGCGGTCTGCTCTTTTTGTTCTTTGGCTTTTGTCTGATGATGTTGATGCGCTGGCAACTGGCCTATCCGGGGCAGGCCTTACCGTTGATCGGAAATGCCCTTGGCCATTTCTTTGGCCCGGGCTCAATGCCGGATGGCAAAATGACCCCGGAGTTTTATAACTCACTTGGCGCCATGCACGGCACGATCATGATCTTTGCCGGCGTCGTTCCGATCGCCTTCGCCGCCTTCGGAAATTTTGTCGTCCCGCTGCAAATCGGCGCGCCCGACATGACGTTCCCGAAAGTGAACGCCGCCAGTTATTGGGCGTTTGTCGTCGGCGCCATCATCATGCTGGTGAGTTTTTTTGTTCCCGGCGGTGCCGCCAAAGGTGGTTGGACTTCCTATACGCCGCTCGGAGTCATCGCCGACACCGGGCCGAATTTTCATCCCTTTTTTAATGGGCAAACGCTCTGGCTGCTCGGCTTTATTTTTCTGATTACATCATCACTGCTGGGCGCAATCAACTTCATCACCACCATCATCCAGTTGCGCGCGCCCGGGCTGACTTGGATGCGTCTGCCATTTTTTGTCTGGGCCCAATTTGTTACTGCCTTCCTGTTATTGCTCGCGTTCCCGCCCTTGGAAGCGGCCGTCATAATGCAATTTATGGATCGCGTTGCTTCTACCAGCTTCTTCATGCCGACCGGGCTGGTAGTGAATGGCGCACCGTTGTACATCAGCGGCGGTGGCAGTCCGCTGTTGTGGCAACATTTATTTTGGTTCCTCGGTCACCCCGAAGTTTATGTCCTGATTTTGCCTGGCATGGGCATCGTGGCCGAAATCATCGCCAACAATTCGCGCAAACCACTCTGGGGTTACAAATCGCTCGTCTTCGCCGCGCTCGTGCTCGGTTTTCTTTCCTTCATCGTCTGGGCTCATCACATGTGGCTCACCGGCATGGGGTCGGCGGTGAGCGCATTTTTCCAAACCACCACCCTGATCATTTCGATTCCTTCTGTCATCATCCTGAGCGCATTTTTCATCTCGCTCTGGGGCGGCTCGATTCGATTTACCGTACCGATGCTTTTCGCCACCGCCTTCCTCCCGATGTTCGGCATCGGTGGACTGACCGGGATTCCACTGGCATTTAATTCAGCCGATCTCTATCTGCACGATACTTACTACGTCATCGCGCATTTCCACTACATCGTGGCACCGGGCACTATTTTCGCCCTTTTTGCCGGCATCTATTATTGGTTCCCGAAAGCGACTGGCCGAATGATGAACGATTTCTGGGGCAAGGTGCATTTCTGGCCGTCGTTTGTTTGCATGAATGTGATTTTCCTGCCGATGTTCTTACAGGGAATGCTTGGGATGCATCGGCGTTGGTACGATGGCGGGCAGGGCTGGAACGTTTCCGGCGAGCACATTTGGGGATTAACCGGGTTCCAATGGAACACGCCGATCTCGATTGCGGCCTGGGTTATGGGCCTGGCGCAAATCCCGTTCATCATTAATTTTTTCCACAGCATCTGGAAAGGGCGGAAGGTCGAGAACGATAATCCCTGGGATGCGACCACCCTGGAATGGACGGCACCGTCACCACCGGGGCATGGCAATTTCATTAAGGCGCCAGTGGCTTATCGCGGCCCTTACGAATACAGCCTGCCGCGCCGCGGAAAAGATTACACCATGCAAAACGAGCCGATCGAAGCGAGCGAAATGACCGTAGCGCATCCCGCGCGCGAACCGGTTCTGCGCGCATAAAGAGATGGAAATTCCCTACACCGTCAGCGCGCGCCGCGACACCGGCCTCTGGAACGCCAAGGTTGGGATTTGGTTGTTTCTCGCATCGGAAGTCATGCTCTTCGGCGGCTTGTTTTCCGCCTACATTTTTTTGCGACTTGATGCCGCGCCGGGCGATTGGCCACACGGTTTGCTGAACGTCCCGGTCGGCACCATGAACACCGCGATCCTGATCGCGTCGTCGGTCACAGTCGTGCTGGCCTGGGCGGCGCTGAAGATGCGTGACTTGACCAAGTACCGAATCTACATGGCGATCACCATTCTTTGCGGAGTGATCTTTCTCGTGGTCAAGCTGGCTTACGAGTGGCCGCAAAAATTCGATCACTTCGGCGCCTTTATTAAAGAAGATGCGCTGGAAAAATATGAACCCTATCTCGGGAACAAACATCTGCTCGAAAAAGACCTGCCCCCGCGCAAAGAAATCACCGGTCACCTTCACAATAAAGAAGCTTTAAAAGATCCGAACATTAAAGAGTACGAGATGGCCCTCGATCCGGTCTACGCCGATCCTACCAATTCCAAGATGGATCGGCCGCATTTTTGGCCGATGCCAGCCACCGACAAAATCGCCACCATTGAAAAAAGCGATGTGAAATACGCCACCATGTTTTTGCCGAAGCACAGCGCATATTTCGCGAGTTATTTTACCATCACCGGTTTGCACGGCGCGCACGTCCTCGGCGGCGTGCTCGTTTTTTGTTATATGATGCTGCCGGCCAGCACGCGCATCTATCGTCACAACCCGGAACATCTGGCCAATCGTGTGGAAGTGGCCGGCCTTTTCTGGCACTTCGTTGATCTGGTTTGGATTTTCGTGTTTCCGCTTTTCTATCTTCTCTAACGATGAATAACCCGCCCGATATTTCACCAGTCGAACACGAGACCGAGGAATACGCGCACGAAGTGCGCCGGCACGTTCGCGGATATTTAATGGTGGGCGCAACGCTGCTCGCCTTCACCGCCGTTACGGTCGCTCTCTCCTACGTGAATTTCGGCACGCAAAAAGCAAACGTGGCCGTCGCCCTCCTCGTCGCCACCTTCAAAGCCGGGCTTGTTGCTGCCATTTTCATGCATTTGTCGGCGGAAAAGCGCCTGATTTATCGCGTTCTCATTTTCACCGGTTTTTTCGTCTTTGGACTTTTCTGGCTCACCTACCTCGCTTGGTACGACCCCGTTCACCGCTAATGTCTATCAAAGGTTTTCATATTGTTTTTATCGTCTTCTCGACCCTGCTCGCGCTGGGAATCGGCTGCTATTGCGTTTGGGTCGATTTGACCGTGGGTGAGCCGGTTTATCGGACCGGGGCCATCGCGTCGTTTGTCTCAGCGGTGGTGCTGATCGTTTATGGCGTATTGTTCTATCGGAAAATGAAACGACTGCGTTTGATCACATGAAAGCGATTTTGGTTTCTGCCGTTTTATTTTGCGCGTCGTTGACGCAAAGTTTCGCCTGCTCGACCTGCTTCGGAAATTATCGCGACATCGGTGGCGCGCCGCCGCCCAACGTCCAGCATCTCGCCATCGCGATCTGGGCCTTGATGTTCATTGTCATGTCCGTCCTCGGCGGAATCGGAGCCTTCAGCTTTCATCTCTGGCGTTGCGCTCGCCATCCGCTGGAACCGTACGAGCAATTGATCGAGGAAGATCTGTCGCAATATGAATAGGCTTGCCCTGATCAACGAATTCTTCGGTATACCGCCGAACGCCTCTGAACACGGCTATCAGATCGATCATATCATCGAGTTTTGCCATTGGTTCATGGGCGCGCTCTTCGTCGGTTGGTTGGCCTTTTTTCTGTATTGCCTCGTTCGTTATCATCGCCGCCGGCATCCGGTGGCCGATCATGAAGGCGTCACCAGCGGCATTTCCACTCACTTGGAATTCGCCGTGGTCTTGATTGAAGCCGTCTTGCTCGTTGGCTTTGCTGTGCCGCTATGGGCCAAGCGCGTCAATCAATTTCCCGAGACCCGGGATGCCATCCTTGTCCACGCGGTCGGGCAACAATTTAATTGGACGTTCCACCTTCCCGGGCCTGACGGCACCTTTGGCCGGCGCGATGTCGACCTGGTGAGCAATTCAAATCCCCTCGGTCTCGACAACAACGATCCCGCCGCCAAGGATGACATCATTGTTCCGGGCGAATTACACGTTCCGCTTAACCGCTCCGTTATTATTGAATTGTCCTCCAAGGATGTGATCCACAATTTCTGTCTGCCGCACATGCGCATCGCCCAGGATGCGATTCCCGGTTCGATCATTCCGATGTGGTTCAAACCGATTAAGGCCGGCACATACGAAGTGATCTGCGGGCAACTTTGTGGTCTCGGGCACTATAGTATGAAGGGCAGTGTCGTCGTCGATACGCCGGAGGATTATCAAGCGTGGTTGAAAGAGCGCGCCGAGATGGCCGCCCAATCGCAGGCTCCCCCGCCACCGGGACCATCACCTGGAACTGCGCCACCGCCTGGCGCACCCAATCCAGTGAATGAGACGGCACCGCCGACTGGCAATCAGCCGTCGCCGTCAGCGAGCCCGAGCGGCGAATCGCAGTAGCTCGCGCGTCGCGCAATCAGATTCTGGGGAGCGCAGGCTGCCGGCAACTGCGGGCTAGCAGCCCGCGCTCCCCGAAGCGGAAGGAGAGCGACCCGGAATTTTGTGCGCGCCGCATCTACGATTAATCTTTACCCGTTTCAATGAACGTCAGATCTGAGCCAAAATCGATGTCATGGCTGAATCGCTTCGCCTGGTTCACCGCCTTCGCCACGCTGCTCCTGATTTGCAGCGGCGGCATGGTCACGAGCAAAGGCGTCGGTCTCGCGGTGCCGGATTGGCCGACCACTTTCGGGTACAACATGTTTCTCTTTCCCGCCTCGAAATGGATCGGCGGGATTTTCTTTGAGCACACTCATCGTTTGATCGCTTCCACCGTCGGATTTCTTACAATTATCCTGGCAGCGTGGCTTTGGTTCGCAGATCCGCGCCGTTGGGTTCGTATGCTCGGGATTGCCGCGGTTGCTGGCGTCATCTTGCAAGGTGTTCTCGGTGGTTTGCGCGTGACGATGCTGAAAGATGAAATCGGAATCTTTCATGCCTGCCTGGCACAGGCCTTCTTCGGTTTGATTGTCATCATCGCGTTGGTGACTTCGCGATCCTGGCGCGCTGTAGCCGCGGTCGCTGACCGCGGCAAATCATTGCGCGTCATCGCGCTGGTAACGACCGTGTTGATTTATCTTCAACTCGCGCTCGGCGCGACGATGCGGCATCAGCATCGCGATCTTGCCATCACCGATTTCCCGACCGCCTATGGTCAATGGATTCCCGATACCAGCGCACCCGCAATCGCCAAGATTAACGCCGCGCGCGACACCATTGGGATGTCGGACGTCTCCGCCGCGCAAATCTGGTTGCAAATGGCGCACCGTTTCGGCGCTGTTCTCGTCGCCATTGGAGTGATCTGGTTTTTCGTTTCAGCGCATCGCGAGAAAATTTCTCCGTTGCGCGGGCTTTCCACCGCCTGGCTCATCGGTGTTCTGGTACAACTTACCCTCGGTGCCTGGACGATCTGGAGCAACAAAGCGGCTGATGTTGCGACCACGCATGTGGCCGTAGGCGCAACCATGCTGGGTCTCGGCGCGGTCATTTGCGCATTTTGCTTTCGTCAAAGCGAAACGCCCTCCGCGTTTTCTTTGTCGCGCCAGGGAAAATCTGATCCGGTCATTGCATGAAAAGCGCGAATTACCAGCAGCCCGCTGTTGAAGCGTCAACGGCGCAAATCCCGGAGCACGGAAGATTGTCCGATTTCTCGCAGTTGATCAAAACGCGGCTGACATTTTTGGTGCTGGTTACTACTGGGGTTGGTTTTTACGTCGGGGCGCGTGGTCCGGTCGATCTTGTTCGTTTATTTAACGTCCTGGTGGGCGCGGCCCTGGCCGCTGCCGGCGCGTCCGCGCTAAATCAGTGGTGGGAGCGCGATCTCGATGCCTTAATGTGGCGGACGCGGATGCGGCCGGTGCCGGCCGGCAGAATGCGAGCGGGTAGCGCTTTGATCTTGGGGTGTTTTATGGCGCTTATCGGGATTGTCTATCTCGCTCTAACCACAAATTTTCTCGCGACCATTCTCACTGCTCTCACCGTTGTCATTTACATTTTTGCCTACACTCCGCTGAAACGCGTTACCAACACCAACACTTTGGTCGGCGCGATTCCAGGCGCGCTTCCGCCTTTGATCGGGTGGGCGGCAGCTCGCGACTCGCTCAATTTCGGGGCCTGGACTTTGTTCGCGATCGTTTTCGTGTGGCAAATCCCGCACTTCTTCGCCATCGCCTGGCTTTGTCGTCGCGATTACGAGCGGGCCGGATTTCGCATGCTTTCGAGCGACGATGAAACGGGGGTTCGCAGCGCCAGTCAGGCCGTCCTTTTTTGCATGCTCCTTTTGTTGATCGCGGGAGCCCCGGCGTTTATCGGTATGACAAATTCGATTTATCTGTTGGCCGAAATAATTCTGGGCGGCCTTTTCACCGCGGTAGCGATGCGTTTTCATCGCGCGGGCAACCCCGGCAACGCGCGACTCCTCTTTTTCTCGTCGATAATTTATCTGCCGCTTTTGTTTGCCGTATTAATGTTAACTAAATTGTGACAGCCACGGTTGTTTCATCGAATGCCTCGAGGCCGCGCAAATCGCGGGCAGCGACGCTGGCTCTCATTCTTTTCCCGCTCGTGATCGGCGCCTCGATGCTGTGGTTGCGTCACGTTGAAGTGCAACGTTTGGCAAGTCGCCAAATCCAGGCCTACGGCGCGGTTCCGCCATTTCAGTTAGTCAATCAGGATGGGCAACCCTTCGGCAGTTCCAATCTCGCCGGCAAAATCTGGATCGCGGATTTCATATACTCCACCTGCCCCGGTCCGTGCCCGATGATCAGCAGTCGAATGAGTGAGATGCAAAAACCGCTCGAGAAAACCGATGTGCATTTCATTTCCTTCACGGTGGATCCTGATAAAGACACTCCCGCGCAGTTGCGTGAGTACGCCAACCGTTTGCAGGCTCAGCCCGGCCGTTGGGATTTTCTCACCGGACCAAAATCAGAAATTTACAATTTGTCGCAGCATGGATTCAAACTCGCGGCGGCTGATCGCAGCAGTAGCAACACCGAGCCGCTGCACAGCACGCGCATGATTTTGGTCGATCGGCGCGGGCAGATTCGTGGCTACTATGACGCAACCACCGCCGATGCGATTACCAAGTTATTAGCCGATGCAAATCATCTGCTAAAAGAACAACCGCGGTGACCGTTTCATACGGGTAAAAAGCTGGACAAATGTGCCGGCTTCTCAGGCCACTCTGGTGCTGATGGATCGCCTCCGGTAAATCCCAATTCCCAAAACCCAAGTTCCAAACAAATCCCAAGCCCCAATAACCAAACTTAGGCACCACTGGACCTCGATTACCAAGAAATGCGACTGAGCCGGGGCTGTTCTTTTTGAGTTTTGGAGTTTGATGTTTCCTTGGGATTTGGATCTTGGAGTTTGGGATTTCGAGAGTTCCACACACGGACGCCAATTACGATCGCGATCCGCTCGCCGGTTTGAGGTCGAAGATTTCGCTAGCCCCGCATCGGTCCTTCATCTGCAACCCGCTGCAAATACTCGCGATACTCGCCCTTGGGTAATCGATCGATCAATGAGGTCAGCTTCCGGGCGTCGATGAATCCCATCCGCAGCGCAATTTCTTCGAGACACGCGATCTTCATTCCCTGACGATGCTCGATCGTCGCAATGTAATTGCTCGCTTCCAGCAGGCTCGTCGGTGTCCCGGTATCGAGCCAGGCGATGCCACGCCCGAGTTGTTTCACGCGCAGTTCGCCCCGCTTGAGGTATTGCAAATTCAAATCCGTGATTTCGATCTCACCGCGCCCTGAAGGTTTTAGCTCCCGACAAAATTCCACCACTCGATCGTCGAAAATGTAAAGTCCCGGCACAGCGAACTGGCTCCGCGGATGCTTCGGTTTTTCTTCGAGGCTGATCGCCTTGCCGGCGTTGTCGAATTCAACGACACCGTAACGCTGTGGATCGTGAACTTGATAACCGAAAATGCAGGCGCCGCGCTCGAGCGCCAGCGCCTCACGGTAAAAATCAAGTTTCCCGTAAAAGATGTTGTCGCCCAAAATCAGCGATGCCCCGGCGTCCCCCACAAATTTTGCGCCAATCAAAAACGCTTGCGCGATTCCTTCCGGTTTCGGTTGTTCGGCGTATTCCAGTTCAATTCCAAAGCGCGAGCCGTCACCCAAAAATTCGCGCAGCATCGGCAGATCTTTTGGCGTGGAAATGATCAAGATTTCCCGCAAGCCGCCGAGCATGAGCGTCGCGAGCGGATAACAAATCATCGGTTTGTCGTAAACCGGGAGGAGTTGTTTGCAGACAATGGTGGTCAGCGGAAACAAGCGGGTCCCGGTCCCGCCGGCGAGCAAGATCGCTTTTTTTGTCATCGGCTCATTCCTGACAGAATTCAGCGCGCGGTCAAACCGAAGACGTGACTAGTTCGAAACGCTCAAGCAACGGCTCGATTGTTTTCTCGATTGTAAATTTTTGCTCGATCCGCAGACGGCCGGCGCGGCCGAAATCGGCGCGCAAATTTTCATCACGCGCCAACTGCTCCATCGCATTGGCTAATGCCCGCGCGTCGCGCGGCGGAGCGAGCAGACCGGTTTCCCGATTCGCAACCAACTCTGGAATTCCAGCGACGGTGGTGGAGACGACTGGTTTTCCAGCCGCCATCGCTTCCGCGATGACTGTCGGAAAAATGTCGCTCGCGCCGCGTTCGTCTGGCGCGGAAGCGAGGATAAAAATGTCGCAACGCTGCAACGCGGCCAGGACGTAATTTTGCGATTGCTCCCCGGCAAAATGAATTCGTTCACGCAAATTCTGCCGGATGACGCGTTGCTCCAGTTCCTCGCCCAAAGCACCCTCGCCGATTATTTCACAATCGAAGTTTAATTGGCGTTTTTGCAGTTCCGCGCAGGCATCGATCAGGAAGTCGAAGCCTTTGAAGGCGACCAGACGTCCAACGCTAAGGAATCGAATTTCGGAGGGACGTGCTTCTGCACGTCCCGGGACGGGCAGAAGCACGTCCCTCCGCGGAAAGCGGATGAGATCGATCCCGTTGTAAACGCGGAAAATCTTTTCGCGTGATTCCGGGCAACGCGCCGCCAGTAGGTCCCGGCTGTAATCGGTTTCAGCACCGACAAACTCCGCGCTGGCGCAAAGTTCGCGCAATAATTCGTCATTGCCGAGATCGCTCATAAAATCCTGACCATG
>Ga0137372_10005668_pt1 | contig 12194 bp, 10 predicted proteins | sample SagtaG_6_FD_104911 | JGI IMG/M metagenome (GOLD analysis project Ga0137372, IMG submission 104911) | Vadose zone soil microbial communities from Sagehorn Ranch, Mendocino, California, USA - Sage1_R_60_16 metaG | ecosystem: Environmental > Terrestrial > Soil > Vadose zone | place: USA...
CAATATAGATGACCTGCGCATGCTCTTCGTATGGCGTCAGGTCAATCACCAGGTGCATCGGCTTTCCCTGAAAAAAAGCCATCACCACCTTTAAAAGGTCATCCCATGTCTTTTCTGTCTCTATCTTCGTATTGCTCAGAAAACGCTCTAAACGCCGCTCAATACTGGGCGCTTTTGCTTCACTTTCTGCCAGTAACGCTTCTGCCACTCGTGAGATCACGATGCTTTCCGCCTTGATTGCTCCGAACACAAACATCGCCAAGGTTTTGCTTTGATGTCCATGAAGTCCGTGAAAAAATTCCTTGACTTGCTTTTGCCAGACTGTACATAATGGACTGAATGCATTCATTGAGATTGTCCTCCTCAAGCTTGGTTTTTGATTCTGCTTGGTAGGACGATCTCTTTCTTCTTCTGTCTCTTTTCTTCCCCAAATGGATGTCTGAAACGGCCATTTGATGCTCGAAATTACACCTCTTGTTCTCTTCGTATTCTATTTTACCCTTCTTGTATCCTGGAAAAAGTGTCAGGGAGAGAGATCTGAGATCGGCTGCCATGAGGATGGCCCCGCTGAGGTCGGTCGCGCTGAGGTCGGTCGCGCTGAGGTCGGCCCCCCTGAGGTCAGCCCCGCTGAGGTTGGCCTCACTGAGGTTGGCCCCAAAGAGGGTGGCCCCAAAGAGGGTGACCTCGCTGAGGTTGGCCTCGCTGAGGTTGGCCCTTCGCAAAGATGCTTGTGGCCCCCACATCTGTTTCAGATCAGCCTTCACCAAGTAGGCATGATCGAGCTGAACACCTGTTGCATCGAGAGACGCTGGCTCTCTCTTCTCCTGATCGCGAGCCAGTGGAAAAGCCTCTTTGAACACCACAATTAATGCCTGATCCAGTGTGGTCAACGGGAGTGCTAGTGCTGTATGTGAGTTCGACCCTGCTGGCGAAAGGGATTCGCGACAAAAAAGAAAGAGGGCTACAATAGGAGAGAAGAGAGAGAAAGAGAACATGTGAGCAAAAAAGGAGTCCAAAGATGTCAATGCAACCTGAATCCATAGCAGCCGTCCCAGAAGAAACAGCTCGTGTAGCTCGTGCAATTGTACCAAAGGGGAACCGGTATCTGCTCTTGCGAGATGAGTTGGGAACAATCTACACCGATGAAGTGTTTCTCAAGCTCTACCCATCCAGAGGTTCCTATGCAGAAGCTCCTTGGCGTTTAGCACTGGTCTGCATCATGCAATATATGGAAAACTATACAGATCGACAAGCAGCAGAAGCCGTGCAGATGCGAATTGACTGGAAATATGCATTGAGTCTTGAATTGACTGATCAAGGATTTGATGCTACTGTGCTCTCAGAATTTCGGAGTCGGTTGGTAGAGCATAAGCAGGAGGCGGTGTTGCTCGATGAGCTTCTCAAGTTGTGCCGAGAACGTGGGTGGCTCAAAGAGCGAGGCAAGCAGCGAACCGACTCGACGCATGTGCTGGCTGCCATTCGCACACTCAATCGTCTGGAATGTGTGGGAGAAACCCTACGAGCCGCTCTTAACAGTCTGGCAGTTGTGGTTCCCGGTTGGGTGCGAAGCGGGGTTCCCCAAGAGTGGTATGAACGCTATGGCAGTCGGGTGGAGGACTATCACTTTCCTAAAGAGAAAACGAAGCGGCAAGCCATAGCCGAACAGATGGGGGCAGATGGGTGGTATCTGCTCTCGCTGCTGCAAGGTCCCGATGCTGCGGCGTGGCTGCGAGAAGTGCCCGCTGTCGAGGTGTTGCGGCGGGTGTGGGTGCAACAATACGGCAGTCATGAGGGGACACCGTATTGGCGTTCAGATGAGGATATTCCTCCTGCTGCTCTTTACATTTCCTCTCCCTATGACCCCGATGCTCACATGAGCATCAAACGCAGTACGGTCTGGACAGGATACAAAGTGCATCTCACCGAAACCTGCGACGAGGAGACCCCACATTTGCTGATCAATGTGGAGACCACCGCCGCCACGACCCAAGATATTGAGGAAACGGAGCCGATCCATCAAGCTCTGGCAGAGAAGCACCTGCTGCCCTCGGAGCACATACTTGATACTGGGTATGTGGATGGTCCTCATCTCGTGAGGAGTTCAAGCCGGTACGGGATCGAGCTCCTGGGTCCTGTCATTGTTGATCCTTCCTGGCAAGGGCGAGCGGGACAAGGGTTTAGCGTGAGCGACTTTGCGATTGATTGGGAAGCTCATCGTGTGATCTGCCCTCAAGGCAAAACCAGCCGGAAATGGAAGTGGGCGTACAATGCACATGGGGGGGATCGCATCCATGTCGAGTTTGGGAAGAAGGATTGTCTGGCATGCCCATGCCGGGCGCAGTGTACGACAGCCCAGAGCAACCCTCGTCAAATCTCCTTTCACCCACAAGCTCAGCATGAAGCGATTCAGTCGGCGAGGAAACGACAGACGACCCAGGAATTTAAAGACCGTTATGCCATTCGTGCAGGAGTTGAGGGAACCATCTCTCAAGGTGTGCGCGCCTTCGATTTGCGACGAAGCCGCTATCTTGGACAGGTGAAGACACACTTACAGCATATCATCATTGCTACTGCTCTCGATGTGACACGTTTGCTTGCATTCCTCATGGGGATTTCACGAGATGCTACTCGTGTCTCTCGCTTTGCAGCCCTTGCTTCCTAAGCTTTTCGCCAGCAGGGTCAATTTTTGCGGTGAGGGTAGCGCGAGAGGCCAGGGCGACCCTCGCGGTTGCCCCGGTACTCGCCATCCCTACTGCAAAAAATTGCCCCGCGCTCGCTCAAGGCTTTCCAGCGGCCTGGTGAACAAGATCCCAGAATTCCTGGTCGCCTTGATAAGGCTGGCCGGTCGAGCTGTTCTCGACGAGCTTGCAACTTCCTTCATAGGCGCTGACCTGGAGAACAGGCAGGCTCCACTGTGTGAAGCGAATGTCGTACCACGTCGCTTTCCCGGCCACCTTATCCGCTTCTGAAGGACAGCCTTGCTGCGGCTGTACGGGTTGAAGCGCCAGGATTTTCGCGTACAACTTTTCTATGAAGACCTTATCGTCAATCCCGACCGGCTGGCTATATACATATTCTTTCTCGACGAGAAACGAGAGCGCGTCGGGGCGTGTCGGGGCGAAGGTAGCAGCGGCCAGGGTTTCTTCGAGGAAACGCTTGAACTGGTCGTTCATCGTGTACAACCCGGTGCGCGATTGAAGATTCCCATTCAGTGATACAAGGTTGTGCTGCATGTCGATGGGGGAAGGAATATCCTGGTCCGCGGCGTGAAAGACGAGTTGGTAGGTAGCTGGGCCATTCAGGTATCCGTTGTTTGGGGTAGCAAGTGGGAGCGCCAGGATCGCATCGTACAGGTGCTGAGCAGTGGCGGCAGAGAGAATGCGCGCGGTTTGAGACGATTGGCCCGCTTGAGGCACGCGCATGATAGCAAGCCATTGCACGCTGGCGGGCGGCGAAGCGTGGTAGATGGCCTGGTCGAGCTGCGCCCAGAATTCCTGCGTGGCCTGCCGGTCATGCGTCTCTCCCGCGATAGCGACCGGGCGGCACCCGTCGCGCATGGCAATCACCTTCACCAGCGTTTTGTCGCCCTGGCGGAACGTCAGCGTGTAGTGCGGCCCGCGCTCGCTCGTACAAGCCTGGTTGTCGGGCATCTGCGGCAGCGCGTAAATCGTGGCAGAGAGCTGCTGCACCATGCTCGCTATCTTAAGGGTCACGGCCGGCTCGCCCGGCGGCAGATCAACCTGGATACTCACGCTGTCCGGCTTGTTAGCCGGCTTGCTGGCTGGCACACTCCCTGTGCCTACATTCGTGCCGCACCCACTCAGCCAGGCCAGCAGTCCCACCAGCAGCAAACCAGGTAGAAAAGACAGGCTTTTTTTCATCGACATAGTTGCCTCCCGCGTGTATCACATACCAGGGCTTAGTCAAAGTTCAATTGAGCAGGAGCCGCACGCCCGCAAGGGGCGTCCCTACATGTCGGCGATCCCCACCCCCGTTCAAATGAAGCTCGACAGACCACCAGGGAAAGCGGTACGCTCTCACAGTAGAGACGTACAGGAGGTGAGGCTAGTTCCCGTGGCCCTCTGGCGAGAGGTCATGAGACCTGCTGGTGTCGCTCACGATGCGCGCGTTGCCGGCAGCGATCCGAACAGTACTCTCGGGGCCGGTGTCCTCTCTGTCGCACCAGAGGCCTTCCACATGGGCAGGTCTGTGGATCCTTCTTCGCGAAGGGGTGACGGGAACGCTGAACACGCAAGGGTGTCTGCTTCCGATGAGGAGACCAAGGAGAAGAGATGGTGGCTCGTCGCTTGCGATGGGCTCGTTGGCGACATCGGTCCGAACAATACTGTTTGGGCCGATGGCCCTTGAAACGCACCAGTGGCGTTCCGCACAGGCAGACGTCTGCGTTCACGTTAGATGAGCTGTGCTGAGAACAGTTCCCCCGCTGCCGTGCAGTCTGCCGTGTGCGCCGACGAGAAAGACGACGGAAACTGGGCGGCGAGGCTTCTGGCACAGGAGACGGAGGAGAAACAGGAGGGGCCTCTGCCTCCGAGACAAATTGGGAAGGAGCCGGAGGCGAGAGGCGCTCAGACACCGCAGCAGATGGAGAAGCAGGGGACTCTTGAGAGGAGGCATCACCACCAGCAAGGCAAGCCTGTGCCCGCGGCTTCGCCCGCGCGGCCCTTTGGAGCGCTTGAAGCTTTCGATGGTGTGTGAGCGCCGTTTTCCACATCTCTCGCCAACGATCATTGCAGATGGCATTGCGTAATGCCAGCATGGGATTGACATGTTTGCGCTCGAAATCGCATCCCCGTTCCCGCTGCCAGCGAGCTTCGACGACGTTTTTGTTGGCGCTCTCCACCATGCCAGAACCAATCGGCCAGTCTGAGTTCTGGAACTGAGGGTACCGCATCAACGTCTCTCGTTTGCGCAAGTACTCCAGATGCTCTTGAACCCCTTTGTGTTGAGCAAGATTCCTTTCGAGACGATCAGCCATGCGCAACAGGAAACGGGGACCTCGATGTTTGAGGAGATGCAAACACCGATCAAGCATGTGAGGGGGAAAATGCATCCCTGTCTTCTCCAGGGCTTCCAGCAGTTGGGTGAGATGTTCTGCCGCATGGGGAAAATCCAGGATACGCACCGCATCAGGCCGATGCGTGTCAGTAAAGAATTGCAGCCAGTCGGCTGTGTTGCAAAAAGAAAGCTGATCTGGTAAAGTTGGTGAAAAAGGCAAAAGAGGACTCGTTTCATGAGTACCCAGAGTCAGAATCCCTTCAAATGGCGCCACTTCCAGTCCGATAGCATTCTCCTGTGTCTGCGGTGGTATTTGCGCTATTCACTCAGTTATCGAGACCTCGAAGAGATCATGCTGGAGCGTGGATTGCACGTGGATCACACCACGATTTACCGCTGGGTTCAGCAGTATGCCCCAGAGCTTGATCGACGTTGCCGTCCCCATTTGAAAGCGACAACGGATTCGTGGCGGGTCGATGAAACCTACATCAAGATCAAAAAACAGTGGATGTACCTTTATCGGGCGGTCGACTCGCACGGCAACACGCTCGAATTTCTCTTGAGTCCGACGCGGGATGCTGAGGCAGCCAAACGCTTCTTTCTCAAAACGCTGCACTCCTCTGCCTGTTCATCTACTCAAGCGCGTCCGGTCCAGGAGCAGGTGGCCCAGCCGCCTGTGTCGGCAGACCTCAAAGCCAGCAGATCGACTCCCCGCGTCATCAATGTCGATAAGAATGCGGCCTATCCCAAAGCCATTGCAGACCTCAAAGCCAGCGGAACGCTTCCCGAAGCGGTCGAACTGAGGCAGGTCAAATACTTGAATAACCTGATCGAGCAAGACCCCCGTTTTATCAAGCGACTGACCAAGCCTGGGATGGGCTTCTTTTCCTTGCAGACGGCCTGGCGAACTCTGCAAGGGTATGAGGTGATGAACATGGTGAGGAAAGGGCAGATGCACGGTGTGGAAAAAGGAGACATTCTGGGGCAAGTCGCGTATGTCGCTCGCCTGTTTGGAGCGACGGCCTAAGCTGAGCAAGAAAGGAGCCATCACGCCCATCACCACCTTCCCAGAGTTTTTGCAACACAGCCACCACCGATACCCTGCTGGCTGCCATTCGCCAGGCGGCTGGACAGGCAGGAAAAAGTCTCGCGTAAATCGTAGCAACCTGATGAGAACCTCATCTCACAAGAAAGGAAACCTCTCATGACGACCATTGCAACGACGTCGCAACCTGCGACCTCCTCATCGCTCAAGCGTCTTATCAGTAGGCATCCCCTGATAGCCTACTTTGTCATCGCATTCGCAGGAACCTGGGTGCCCTTGCTGCCCTTCGCGCTTTCCAGGGGGGTGAATGGGCTTGGCCTCCTTCCCTACAGGCTCCCAGATATCGCGTTTTATATCGCGTTTGTCCTCGGAGCTTTTGCCGGGCCGGCTCTGGCATCCCTCACCGTGACCGCTATCATCACGGGCCGTGCGGGTGTGGGACAGTTGCTCCGTCGGTGTGTGCAGTGGCGGGTGGGCATCGGGTGGTACCTGATCGCCATCTTCGGCTTTCTCCTGGTCTCCCTGCTGGGTTACAGCATCTTTCTTGGGGTGAACTTGCCCCTTGCGCTCCTGGCGCAGTCGCCACTCCTGTTGACTGTGTTCTTGCCACAAGCCGTGCTTATCATTCTGACGGCGTCGTTCGCGGAAGAACTGGGCTGGCGCGGCTTTGCGCTACCGAGGTTGCAACAACACTACGGCCCCGTCCTGGGGACCGTCATCCTCGGCTCGCTGCATGGCCTGTGGCATTTGCCAGTGTTCTTTACGCAGGTACTCGGACCGTTCAGCCTCCCCAACTACGCGGGTTTTTTCGTCGTCGCCATTGCCGTAACGTTTTTCTACACCTGGATCTTCAATCACACACAGGGAAGTGTGCTGCTCGCGACGCTCACCCATGGGTTTAGCGATGCCGCCACTGGTCTGGTTGGCCTGCTCATTCCCGCGCAACTGGTCGTCAGCGGGTGGGCACGCCCCTTTGTCTACGGGAGCTGGCAGGGGATGAATGTCGTGATATTCGGCGTCTGTGCGCTGCTTCTCATCGTCTTCACCAGGGGTCGCCTTGGCTACCAACCGGAGCGGAACGCGCAACTGGTCGAGGTGCCTCGACCAGCAGAGACGCCTGCGACCGGTGCAGGTGAGCAGACTGGACGTTCGTGAAAGGCAGAGACGCCGCTGACTCACGTGTGAACAGGAGCCATGGTGTCAGGAAGGGAAGGGAGAATTGTGTGAGCGCGGTGAAACAGTCGTATCCTGCCAGCAGATGGCAGAGAAGAAGGAAGCACATATGAAAACGTCTCTCTCCCGAATCGTTGTCAGAGGTGTCCTGGCCTGTTTGCTCGCCCTGATGGGACTGTCGTTCACGACACTGCCCGGAGCGGCAGCATCACAAGCTGGCGCTCCCGATATCGCCAGCATCGATACGTATATCCGTGCACAGATGCAGGCCGATCACATTCCCGGCGTGGCCCTGGGCCTGGTCCATAACGACCAAATCATGCACGTGCAGGGATTCGGCACTGCCGACCAGAGCGGGCGAGTGGTCACCCCACAAACACCGTTCATTCTCGCCTCGGTGAGCAAATCCTTCACGGCACTGGCGACCATGCAACTGGTTGAGGCAGGCAAGGTGGAGCTGGATGCGCCGGTGCAGCGCTACCTGCCCTGGTTCCGCGTCACCGATCCGGTCGCCTCGGCTCGCATCAGCGTGCGCCACCTCCTCTACCATACGAGCGGGCTGCCCGACTCCGCCTGTAGCACGGACCAGTTCACGATGACCTTAGAGCAGTTTGTGCGCAGCCTGGGGACCGTCGTCCTGGACCGACCGGTTGGCAGTCGTTACAAGTATTGCAGCGCGAACTACGATGTGCTTGGACTCATCGTGCAAACGGTCTCGGGACAGTCCTATGCCACCTACGTGCAGCAGCACATCTTTGCTCCGCTCCAGATGCACGACAGTTTCGCCTCTGAGCAAGAGGCCAGGCAGGATGGGCTGGCACAGGGCTACCGGTGGCTCTTCGGGGTGCCCGTGCCGTTTGATCACTACGAAGCGTTTGCCGTGCCTGCGGGCTTCCTGGTCTCCAGCGCCCAGGATATGACCCACTACCTCGTCGCGCAGATGAATGGAGGGCGCTTTGGGTCCGCGACCGTCCTCTCGCCGGCCGGGATTGCGACCATGCATGCGCCTGGGGTTGCTCTCACAGGGGGAGTGGAAACCGGCTCGTATGGCATGGGCTGGAACAATGGAACACTCGCGGGTATCCCAGCCATCTGGCATGATGGAGCCGAGCCCAATGTCTCTACGCGCCTGCTCATCGAGCCGCAGACCCGCTGGGGCGCGGTCCTGCTGGTGAACGCCAACAACTTGATTCCTCTAGACGGTGCAACGAACACGGCACTCACGTCTCTGGAGGCCGGAGTCACACGCCTGCTGGCGGGACAGGCTCCCCAGGCTTCCCTGAGCCTGACCACGCTCTACCTCATCATCGATGGGATCCTCGTCGTGCTCTCGGCCCTGGCCATCTTCCCGTTGCTGCGACTGCGACGGTGGTCCAGGAGGTTCGAGCAACGAAAGCCCCGGCGGCCCCAGTTCATCCGTCTTGGTCTCCGACTCACCTGGGACGTCGCCTTGCCGGTGGCCCTCTTGCTCTTGCTGCTGTTCTTCGTCAACAACTTTAATGGCGCAACGTTTTATGACGTCTGGCTCACGTATCCTGATCTGGACTCGTGGCTCCTGGTGATCTCTGCGCTCTTGCTGCTCACTGCCGTCAGCAGAGCCGTGCTGGCGATCCGCGTGCTCCGACGCACAGCCGCGCAGACGTCTGCGGTGACCCCGTCCCCAAACCCCACGTAAAACGTCTCACGTGTGGCAGGAGTGCCGTGCCGACCGCCCTTCGGCATCTCCTGCTGCCGCCGGAGGAACCAGGGAAGACATGTTCAAGCACCTGGAGGATACCATGAAATTGCAACCTCTCCCTGCCTCCATGCCAATCCACCCGCCACCTCAGTCAAGGCGAAGTGCGGAGGCTTGTCCCCACCGCACCACCAAACGTTCTCGCCGTTTCACTACCGCGAACGTTTGGTGCCAACACTGCTCCTTTCTGATCGGCACTTTTCATCGGCGGTGCGGGCTGGTTTACGTATCGTTTATCAAGCTGTGGATCGCATCCCACATCGAGCAAAGACGCAGCGAAGAAACAAATGAAAAGCAGCCATTTTAATTGGTTCTACCGGCAGTTCTATTATGCGCTTAACAGGCGGGAATGGCTATCTCGCCCCAGTCTGGACCAATGTTCTTGAAGACTCCTGCTGCGGCTTTGCACAGAGATCCGTTCGGCACTTCGTCGTATGAGTATTCACGTATCTGGGCTGGTCTCGTGGCGGAAAAAGCATGGTTCCCGAAAGAGAGGGACAGCATGTAGAGCCATGCGAACTGAAGCGATTCTCTCATCTTTCCGTCATTCACCCTATCCATTAATGTAACGCTCACGCGACGAAGTGTCATCTATTTTAACCCAATTTGCCTTTATCTGCTTGTTTGTGCCTGAACATCACCGAAGGCATAGGGCCAGGTTCCATCCGCCTGGCGGATCGTGTGCCACACGCCATTGTTCTGATCGATAGCCCATTTTATTCTGACATTTACAATAAGTAGTACAATATTGCGTGAAAAGCATCTGGTTAAACGATGTGAACGCATCCGCAGGGTTTTAGCCATTTCAAAGGAGGACACAGGAAGAATGAGAGACTCCTTTTGAGAGATGCTTGTTACGAATACCCACTTTCCCTTTTGATGCGTCTTCTTTCAAAATGGCTGAAACCCTGATCGGGAGGTTAAAGAATGAATTCTCCGATGATATGTATAGTGACTATTCACGGCGTTGGCTTCGAACAACCGCCTCAGGGAGATCTTCCCGGCTACGCAGACGACCTGCATGAACATTTACACAAACCTCTCGGCAGGCTGCTGAGTGACGATCCAGACCGCGACCATGACCACCGACCCCCTAAGAGTCGTCTCAAAGAGAGCTTGCCAATTTATGTACAAAGCTCCTATCCACTTGATGGAAAGTCCGGCCAGCGCTCCAGAGAAGAGGGAATGAAACGCCTGGGCCAGTGGAGCGACGATGGAAAAACGATGAACACAAACGGCGCATTTCTCACCCGCGATAGCGCTTCTATCGCGCATGTAGCGCTGGTGTACTCCGATCTGGAGGGGAAAGACGCTCAGTTCCTTCCTTCCGCAGTTACCGTCTGGATGGCCCTCTCTTCGCTGCTCCATGATCGCTACGATTCCATTTTTGGCTTGGTGCGCAGACTTTGGGCCGATCTGTTTCCTTCGAAGAGGCCCCTTGGAACCACCAGAGCATATAAAAAAGCTGCGTCAAAAAGTAGCGCTTACAAAGAAAATAGCTCTGGATACGTGCCCAGTCTGAGTGTTCGGCAAGAGATGATGGAGCGCAAGAGGATGCATAAAGGGCGGCCGCCCGAGTCTGCAAATTCCCTCCAGGCGGTTTTCACGCAATTGCAAAATGACGTTGCCGCATACATTTGCTATAACGAGATGCGCGAGCAGATCCGTGGTTTCGTCCTGGACGCTTTTTTGAGGCTTGCCGCACGCGACGATGTCACCGCTATTGTGATTAATTCGCACAGTCATGGCACGGTGATTGCCCTTGATGTGTTGCGCGCTCTTCCCCCTGTTGCTGCCGGCAAGGTCAAAGCCTTAATTACCGCCGGCAGTCCACTGCGCAAATACGCGACCTTATTCACCTGGGGCCAGCATATGGATACCCTGCCCCCGATTCCACAATGGATAAACTTCTGGGACGAGCATGACCCGGTCGCAGACCGCCTGCAGCCCTGCTTCGATTGGCACCCGAGCAAGGAGCCGACACCAGACCAGTTAACCGGTCTCTTTCAGGCGCGTGATCCTAAGACTGGCGACAAAAAGCAACTGCCTATCAAAGATATCATCCCCGCTATCAATAACTGGGAAAACAGCAGAGATGGGGGGCTGAAGGCTCACAACTACTGGGACAACGAAAAAGAGTTTATCCGCCCGCTTGCTGACTGCTTAAAAAATGTGCTGGAAGAGGCGAAGAAGGAACAAAGAAAGCGCGAGGAGTAGGAAGAGAAAAAGGGGCGTGCTTCTCCGGTCTAAAGAACCCGTGGTGTTTTAGAAAAAAAGCCCAAAACTACCGACAGGCTAGGAGCGGGGTCGAGTAGTAATGGATACTGTTGCTACATTCGCTGTCTCGGCTCAACAGGAAGTGCATCCCTTCTCAAATTGAGCTTGAACAGTTAGCTAAAATGGAAGGCAAATGAATTAAGGAGACCATTCCAAAACGGGGGTTGATCTTCACCTATCGACAACCTCATCCAGTTCGGAGCAGAGTGCGGTCAATCCGCCAGCCCCCGTTTTGGAATGGTCTCCAATTGAAGTCTATCTATCCCGACTCATCTACGGAATGCGTGAACGGGCTCGGTAGTCAGACATTCGACGAATACAGCAAAAGGCCGCTTCTACGAGGTTTGGGGAGCGGCTTTTTGTCGCCGGCGGCCTCGGGTAGAAAAACTATTTCTCTGCAATCCATCACGAGAGTAATCTCATCAAGAGCAGTCCACTCGCGCCGCTCCTGATGCGGGATGACCATGCCACGCGCACATCACAAGAGCTACGAAGCATGTTTCGTAGCTCTTGTGATTGTTTCCGTATCGCCCCGCCTTCTTCCCGTCGGGAGCTTGCAGCGTCAACTGACGCTGCAACTGACGTGGCAGTGAACGAGGCTGCCATCGTGCTTCATTGCCGACTAAGGCTCGAAGATGCGCAAGATCATGCTTGCCCAATTTGTCGGTCTGGCGATCTGATAGACCAGCCAGGGGCGCGCGGCTCTGTCACATCACAAAAGAGGTCACGCACCCATTTGAGGGTGCATGAGGGACATCACGGAAATTAGAGCCGTAGTCAGAAAGATGGAGTCTGGAGAGTAGTGGAGTGAACCCATTTTACCGAACACCTGAGGAGGTGATTTCTTATGTGGGTAGTTTTGAGGAAAAATCCTTTTTATATAACTAATGACAGTATACCATAGAAATTACAGTATGTCAAGTGACATGTGCTCTGTTCTCACAAAAA
>Ga0137372_10005669_pt1 | contig 12193 bp, 13 predicted proteins | sample SagtaG_6_FD_104911 | JGI IMG/M metagenome (GOLD analysis project Ga0137372, IMG submission 104911) | Vadose zone soil microbial communities from Sagehorn Ranch, Mendocino, California, USA - Sage1_R_60_16 metaG | ecosystem: Environmental > Terrestrial > Soil > Vadose zone | place: USA...
ATGCGCGGAACGCCGTCAGGAGGTCTTCGCGCACCGCGACGGGGAGGTCGCGCTCGGCAAGGCGACCCGCCGCGCGCACGAGCGCCCTCATCTGCGCGAGGTAGACGCGGCACCCCGTGCAGCTGCAGACGTGGAGCTCGAACCGCCGGTTCTCGTCGCCAGACAGCCGATCGTCGAAGTAATCGCTGACGAGCTCGACGAGCTCCTTGCAGGTGAGCTCGCTCGCGATGGCCGCGCTCATGGTGACACCTCGCCCTCGTGCATGTAGCTCTCCAGGGCCTTGCGCACCTTCGAGCGAGCGCGGTGCAACAGCACGCGCTGGTTGGCTTCCGAGATGCCCAGGACCTGACACGCCTCGTCGGATCCGAGGCCCTCCACGTCCCTCATCGTCATGACGGCCCGCTGCATCGGCGGCAGCTTCTCCATCGCCGAGCCGATGGCGTCCAGCGTCTCGCGCGAGACGAGCTCGTCCTGGTCCCACGCCTCGGGCGGCTGCGACCAGTGCCCCGGCCAGCGCGGATGGCCGTCGTCCAGGAAGCGGTCGGGCTCGACCGAGGCGCCGCCGTTGTCTTCCTGAGCGAGCGACGACAGCGGGATGGTGCGCTTGTCACGCGCGCCGCGGCTCTTCGCGCAGTTCGCGACGATGGAGAAGATCCAGGCCTTGAGCGTGCAGCGTCCCTCGAAACGAGCGAGGCCCTGGAGGACGCCGAGCCATGCTTCCTGCGCGACCTCCTCCGCCGCGGCGAGGGTGCCGACGTACAACCGGGCGACGCGGATCATCGAGGCGTGATGAAGCTCGACCAGCCGCGAGAAGGCCGACTCGTCCCCGTGTCGCAGCGCGTCGAGCAGCGGCGCTTCCTCGCTGTCGCCGGGCCGTTCGCGCAACCACGCCGAACCGCTGTGGGTGGACCCGCTCTCCAGCTCGGGGCTCAGCAGAGGTTCGGAGTGGCCCACCATACGCTCGAGTCCTTCCTTCGCACGCGGCGTTACGCGTCCACCTCGGGGTCAGAGTCCGAGGCGCCCTGCCAGCAAGGAGGACTGCTCCTCGCGCTCGGCCCCAAAAGCGCTCTCCTGACCTCCCTCGGCGACCACGGCGCTCCGCGCCGAGATGTACGCGGAGCAAGCCGAATCCCCGGCCAGGAGGAAGTCGATCGTCTCGGCCAGGTAGCCCGCGAGCGCAGCAGGGAGGCCCCCGTGCGCGGCGAGCGCGTGCGAGACGGATCGCAGCCGGGAAATCCCGGAGGTTCCAGCGAGCAGGTCGGCCTCGGCGTCGAGTGCCGACCCCCGCAGCGCCGCGACCGCTCGGTCGCGAGCGCGCCAGGCGCAGGCCTCGGCGAAGGTGCGCGCCATCCCCTCGTCCCATCCCGAGATGCGCTCCAGGAGCCGTCCGCGCGAGCCCACGATCTGCCGCTGGGCATCGACGACCGGGTCAGCCAGCTCCGTGCGCCAGAGTTCCGTGTCGAGCCAGAAGGCGAGATCGGCCACACGGCAGGCGTGGATACCGTGGAGCGGGAGCTCGTCGGGCGCCTCGACCCACGCCCCCGCACCGGACGGTCCAGGGACCGGCCAGTGGAAGCCCGTGAATGGAGCCACCGCTCCCGGCGACAGGAACTTGTACGCGATCACCCGGCGTCTCCCTGCCCGCGTTTCCAACCGCGGAACGCCCTCAGGAGCTGCTCCTTCGACCCAGGAGGAAGGGTTTCCTCCGAGAGGCGGCCGGCGAGCCTCACCGTCTCGCGCATCTGCGCGAGGTAGACGCGACACGGTGCGCAATAGCTGAGGTGCATCTCGAGCCGCGTTCGCACGGACGGCGGGAGCCTGTCCTCGGCGTAGTCCGTGACGAGCTCGACGAGTTCCTTGCAGCTCAGGTCGTCGGGGTTGACGATCACGCTCATGCTCCCTGCGGTTCCAGCGGCGCTCCGTGCGGGGTAAGCGTCACGTGCCGGCGCGTCCGTGCTCATTCGGGGCTCGGGCCCGGCGCTAGGCCGACCTCCGAGCGAGCGACATCGCCGCTTCTTCGCGGAAGGCGGCGAGTCGCTCGTCGGTTCTCTCGATCCCCTAGCGAGACGTGCTCGCCAGCGGCGGACGGATCCCCTCGTGTGCCAGGCGCATCCGGTAGATGCCCGTGCGCGCGGTCATGTAGAGCGTCCGACCGTCGTCATCGCCGAAGGCCAGGTTGGCGGGAAGCTCGGGCGCCTGGATCGTGCCGAGGTGCTTTCCCTCGGACGAGATGACCCACACGCCACCGGGACCGGAGACGAAGAGGTGTCCTTCCCGGTCGACCTTCATGCCGTCGAGGGCCTCTTCGCCGGGAGCCTTCGTCATGTCGAAGAACACGCGGCCCTTCGTGAGCTCGCAGCGCTTGGAGCGAACCTCGTAGCGCATCACGACCTTGCGCTTGACGTCCCAGTTCGTGACGTAGAGAAAGCGTTCATCGGGGGAGAAAGCGATCCCGTTCGGCCCGGTGAGATCTGTCGAGACGAGTTCCAGCTTCCCGTCCTTCAGGCAGAACACGCCGCTCTCAGGGAGTTCCTTGCGCGGATCGTCGAAGGCCTTCGGGAGCCCGAACGGCGGGTCGGTGAAGTAGAGGGCACCGTCCGAACGATAGACGAGGTCGTTGGGGCTGTTGAGGCGCTTGCCCTCGTACCGATCGGCGAGGACTGTCAGCGAGCCGTTCTTCTCGAGGCGCGTCACGCGCCGGTTGCCATGCTCGTTGATGGTGAGGCGGCCCTCGCCGTCGAGCGTGAGGCCATTCGAGCCGGGCTGCCCGTACTCGCCCACGTCGACGCCCTTGTAGCCGCTCTTCGCGCGGTAAACCGACACCTGTCCCTCCGGCGACCAGCGGTAGATGGTGTTCGCGTTGGGGTCGCTGAACAGGAGGTAGCCGTCGGGGTGCCACACTGGACCTTCGGTGAAGAGGAAGCCGTCGGCGACCTTCTCGATGCGCGCGCCGGGCGGGACCACCGAGTCGAGGGCCGGATCGACACGCAGGACGCGGGCCATCTCGCCGCGCGGCTCGGTCCGCGCCCGTTGGAGCTCGAGTGTCGCCGAGCGGACCCAGATGAAGTTGTTCGGGCTGGCAGAGATCGGCCCGTTGATGCCGAAGACGGCGAGGCGGATGCTCTGCCCGGGCCGGGCGTCGCGCGTCACGACGACGCGATTGGGAGCGTTGAAGCCCTTCACGACCGGCCCGCCCGTCTGACCGAGCACGAGCGGCATCTTCCCACCGACCCAAACCTCGGCATAGTCGTCGACGACGATCTCGAAGGCGACGGTCGAGCCCGCCACCGGCACGTTGCCGATGCGCTCGGGCAAGGTGAGGTCGACGCGGTACCAGCCGAAGGACACCTTGCCATTGCCGCGCCTCTGCTCGAGGGCCGCGGGCGCGATCCGCTCGAATCCGTCGGTGCTCGCGAACACCTCGCTCGCCTGCGGTGAGATGTCGAGGGCGCGGATGGGCGCGCCGGAAGGCTTGAGGTCAGAACCTGGTGCGCGCGCCGCGACCTCGAGGAGCTTCGCATCTCGGTAGCTCCAGGTCGCGCCGACGAGCGCCGCGCCTTCCCGGGAAGCGAGGTCGACGACGGCGTCGGGCCGTCCTGCCGGCGGGTCTGCCGGAGCGCGCGCCGCAGCGAGCGCGGGCGCTGCGTGGAGCAGGGAGATGATGGCGAACAGGCGCAGAGGATGGATGGGCACGGTCATGGGCGCGCTCCTCACCGGATCTTGACGACGTAGTAGTCGAGGGGGCCCGGCACCTCGCGGAACCAGTGCGGCACGCCGCTCGGGACCACGATGACGTCGCCCTCGCCGATGTGGCGCGTCTCTCCGCCGTCGACGGACGCGCCGCGGATCTCGTCGGGCGCGATGTTCTGCCCGCCGACCATGGTACCGCCCGTCACGAACGTCGCGCGGCCCTTGAGCACGTGGATGATGTCCGTCTCGCGGGTGTGGACCTCGACCTTGCCGGCCTCCGTCCGGTGGCTGGCGTGGACCTTGTAGCCCTCGACCTCGAGCAGCGGCGCGCCCTTTACGAAGGCCGCGGCGACCTTCTCGTGGGGGATGAAGGACACCCCGGCCTCGGCGCGAGGGGCGGTGAGGGCACTGAGGGCGGCTGCCGCTGCCACCGCCAGGTCCTCGTCCTGCTGCGCGCTCGCGGCGCCGCTCACGCCGACGGCGCCGACGATCTGCCCTTCCACCGTGAGCGGGATCCCGCCCTGGAGCGGCGTGAAGTCGTCGAGGGCCACCATCGCGGTGCGTCCCTTGCCGATGATCTCCTCGAAAGCGCGGGTGGGCTTCTTGAAGAGCGCCGCGGTCCGGGCCTTCCCAGTGCTGATGCGAGCGCCGGCGGCGAACGTGCCGTCGATCCGGTCGAGCGCGAGGAGGTTCCCGCCGTCGTCGACCACTGCGACCACGCCGGTGGTGTTCAGGCGATGTGCCTCGGCGAGCGCCGCGGCGATCACCTTCTGTGCTCCGGCCAGGGTGAGGGTCTTCTTGTCCGCGGTCTGTGCGTGAGCCTGGGTCGACAGCATCACGACTGCCAGCGCGACGATTCTTCGAGACAGCTGGATCATGGAGTCCTCGGGAGATGGCCCGCGGTGCGGGGCGTTCGTGCAGCTGTCCGCTGACCCGGCTCGACGTTACGCCGAGCCGTGCTCGCGGCGGCGTAACGGATCCACGCGCCGCGCGACTCACCGGAAGACGCCACGTGCACATGCCGTGCTCCGGAGTGCGTTACGAGGTGATCGCCATGTGGAAGAAGTCTCGAGTCATGTTCCTCGCGGCCGCGCTCTCCAGCGGCAGCGCGCTCGCGGCGGATGCGGGTTCGCTGGCGCAGCGGCGCCAGCAGGAAGCGTCTGGTCAAGAAGCGTCTGGTTATGACGAGTCCAGGATGCGTCCGCGCGATACGGCGGCGCAGGCGAGGAGCAGCGGGCGGAGCGTGCAGTACGATGACAGCAAGATGGAGCCGGGCGAGGTCACCGGTGCCAAGCAGGATGCGGCCCGTGAGCAGCGCGAGTCCGTCGATTACGACGACAGCCGCATGAAGCCGTCGGAGAAGTAGAGCAGCAGCCCGGAAACCCAGCGCCGTCTTCGGCCCTTCCCCGCGCTCGCGGGGGAGGGCCGTTTCGCCATGGGTGGCGCCTGAACCAAGACCAAACCCTCCCCCCGCGATCGCGAGGGGAGGGGAGAGGGGCGCCGCTTCCTCAGGTCATCCGCGCGAGCAGGTGGTCGCCGACGCGCAGCGCGTTGGCCATGATAGTGAGACCAGGGTTCACCGCGCCCGACGAGGGGAAGAAGCTCGCGTCGACGACATAGAGATTATCCACGTCGTGAGCCTTGCAGCTCACGTCGAGCGCCGAGGTCTTCGGATCCCGCCCGAAGCGAATGGTGCCGTTCTGGTGGGCGACGCCCGCGAGCGGGATGCGCTGGCCGACGTACAGGCTGCGCGCGAAGAGGCCCTGGTGGCACTCCTTCCCGTGGATGGGGCACGCCCGCTGCCGCTTCATGAGCTGCTGGAGCTTCGCGACGAGGCGCTTGTGGCCCTCCTCGTTGTTCGGCTTGTAGGCGAGGACGATGTTGCCGTCGCGGTCGAGCGTGACCCGGTTCTCCGGGTCGGGCAGGTCCTCGGAGGTGAGCCAGAAGTCGAGCGAGTGGCGCGCCATGAGATCGAGCGTGAAGCCGGGGACCAGCGGGGGGGCGCCGCCCTTCAAGGCTTCTCCGTCGAGCTTGCCGACGAAGGAGATGTGGCCCATCGGGTAGGGGAAGTCCTCGGATCCGAAGTAGAAGTCGTTCACCGAGAGCGACTTCTGGAAGACGGTCGGGTTTGGGCAAAGCGAGATGGCCATCAGCACCGAGTTGACGTGCCCCATGTAATGGCGGCCCACCACGCCTGAGCGGTTCGCGAGCCCCTGAGGGTGAGCGTCGTTTGCGGACCGCAGCAGCAGCGCGGCGGAGTTGATGGCGCCGCACGACACGACGACGATGGCGGCGGAGAGCTCCAGCCGCTCGCCACCGTGCTTCACGATGACCTTGGTCACCTCGCGACCCGACGGGCTCGTCTCGAGCCGCTCCACGTAAGCGTTCGTGAGCAGCGTCACGTTCTCGTGCTGCAGCGCGGGATCGACTCCGAGTACCTGGGCGTCGGACTTGGCCTGCACGAGGCACGGGAAGCCGTCGCACGTGTTGCACCGGATGCAGCGACTCGCGTGCGGCCGCTTCTCGTCGAGCATGATCCCGAGCGGCGTGTGGAACGGCTTGAGGCCGAGTCCGGCGAAGTCCTCGCTCAGCTGCTGGAGGCGCGGCTCGTGGCTCACGGCCGGATGCGGGAACGGCGCGCTCGCGGGCGGGTCGGTGGGATCCTCTCCCCGCTCGCCGTGCACGTGATACAGCCGCTCCGCCCTCGTGTAGTACGGCTCGAGCTCCTCGTAGGTGATGGGCCAGGCGGGAGAGACGCCGCCGTGGTGCCGGAGCTCGCCGAAGTCCTCCTTCCGCAGCCTGAAGAGCGCCGCGCCGTAGAACTTGGTGTTGCCGCCCACCCAGTAGTTCGTGTGCGGGTGGAGGTCCTTGCCTTGGGAGTCCTTCCAGACCTCCTTCGTCTGATACTTGCCCTCAAGATTGACGGACCGCGAATCCCAGTTGTCCTTCTCGCGAGGCACGTAGTCACCGCGCTCGACGAGGAGGATGCGCTTGCCGGAGGGCGCCAGGTGCTGCGCCAGGGTGCCGCCGCCAGCGCCGGTGCCGATGATGATGACGTCGAACGACTGCGGATGGGACATGACAGGACCTCGGGGAACGCGGGGACGAAGGACGACGCCCTTCGCATCACAGGTCGTTCGAGGCCAGCCGCCGTTACAGGTCCCGGCCGTCGCCGCGCGGCAAAAGGAACGGGGTCCCCGGGTGCTCCCAGGGACCCCTTGCCTGCGGACGAGTCGAGCCGAGCGGGGCTACGCTGCGCCGCGCGACTCGGACTCCTCCGCCGTAGCGCGGAGCGCCTCCGTGCCGATGGCGATCGCGGCTCCGAGGAGGACGATGTCCTTGAGGAGGAAGCCGTGCGCGGGGTGGGTGGCGCCGAGGGCACCCGGCGTGGTGAAGAGGAACGACAACGTGGTGAGGAACGTGCCGACCGCGAGGGTGCTGCCGATGGCGGAGATGCGCGCCGACGCGGGCCGGGCGGCGATGAGGGCGGCCGTCAGGAGCTCGATCGAGCCTATCAGGCGCGAGACGCCCTGATCGGTCAGGACCCCGTACAGCCACCCCATGAACGGGCTGTTCGAGACGAGCGGCTTGATGGCCTCGGCCTCGGCGGCGGTGAACTTGGCCGTCCCGAACAGGACCAGCACCAGGACGACTCCGTAGCGGAGCGCCTGCGTGCCGATCACCTCCAGGGCGCGCGCCCTCGTGTAGCCGAAGATGTGGCTGACCGGAAACTGGGTGGGTGCTTCGACTCGGGTATTCATGGAATCTCCTTGCATTGTGGGAAGCGTTCGAGCGGCGATTCGCCCCTTGAGTACGCGCCGGGGCGCGCCCGTTACAGGCCACCCTCGCGAGCCCCCGAAAGCGGCGCTGTAACGCCCCGCGTCCCGGGACCGCAGTTCACGCACACGTCGTGGGACGACCATCGCATCCTCCTCGACGTCCTCGAGGGCCGGGCCGTCCGCGGGCGCTCCGGACGCGTCGTCCCCTACGGTGTCTTTACTGATCCGCAGGTGGCCGGCGTGGGGCTCAACGAGCGCGAGGCGCGTGCGCGCGGCGTCCGGCACGAGGTGGCGAAGCTGCCCTTCGGCCAGGTCGCGCGCGCCATCGAGCTCGACGAGACGGCCGGCACCATGAAGGTGCTGATCGATCCGGAGACCGAGCGCATCCTCGGAGCGTCGTGCGCCCCTCGTTCTCGCCGCGCGTCACCCTGGTCGTCGCGTGGTCCTCGACGGTGGCCACGACCTCCTCCGCTTCCTCGCCCGCGCTCCAGGCGGCCCGAACCAGGGACGAGGGGCGCCATGTGTTCAGAGTCTCCGTATGCCCGCTGGCGTTACATGCCGGGAGGCACGAAGAGCGTCGAGGGCTCCAGGGTGGAACCTGAAGCCCTCGAACTCGTCGCAGAATTGGGCTCTCGTAGCTTCTTCAGTTCGCCGTCACCGCGCTCGAGCGAGGCGTGATCGTCACGCGGATCACCTGCTCGACCCGCGGGTAGGCGAAGCCGTCGTGCACGTCCTGGATGCGCCGCACCGGGCTGCGCTCCGAGGGTCCGGTGTTCGGCGCAGCCTGGCGCGGTGCCTGGTTCGGGCCGAAGCCCGGCTCCTCGTTCACCTCGGTCCCGGCGTCCCACAGCTGGAAACGACCGGTGAGGTCGCCGCGAATCGGCTCGCCGCTCTCAAACAGGGCGATGCCGTCGTCTCCCGGCGCGAAGAACAGGTCGTTCGACTGCCCGAACATGGTGGTGACGGTGAGCCGGTGTCCGGGGCTCGCGGCGAAGCTGAACTCGTACGCCTTGCCTGGCAGCGCCGGGCCTGGCTTGTCGTCGCCCACGGGCGTGTTGAACACGCCGCTTGCCAGGGCGCCCTTAATCTTCTCGATCGAGGCGGCGAGGCGCGACGGGTCGCCGTCCTCGGCCTGGGCCTCGAGGCCGACGCCGCGGTCGAGCTTGCCTTCCGCGAACACGACGCGCTTGCGGGTGTGAACGACCCACAGGCCGGGGGAGTGCGGCGCGGGTGCCGTGGCTCCCGTCGCCGAGCGGAGAGTGTCGGTGGTCGAGACGTTCTCGATCCGGACGGTGAAAATGGTCTTCGCGGACTTGTTGGCGCTCATCTCGTCGGCACTCGCCGAGGTGACGGCAAGGCCGGCCATCAAGAACAGGAATGAGAAGCGGGGCATCGGGATCCTCTTTCGCGTGGTGATCGTGGACAGGCTAGTGAGCGAGAGCGCCCGCCTGGTCGCATCGAGCGACACCCTTCAGTCGTCCGCGCCCATCGCGCGTTACAGCGCCAGGAGCGCCCATGCCGCTGGCTCAAAGGGTCGCGGCGATCACCGGGACAGGAACGCGGCCAGGAGCCCGACGTGGACGCGAAGCGAGCGCCCGCCGCGGGCGATGAGCGCGTACACGGTCGCACGGCTCACCTGGCGCTTCGAGGCGACCTCGGCGGGCGTGAGCCACTCGCGCTCGGCTTGCAGTGGTCGCCGCCCGCTCCGTGGAGGCGGGCGTGGCTCGCGACCCTCCGGCCGTCCTGCGCATCGATGCGCCCGCGTTCGACCTCGAGGTCATGGTCGCCCGGTTTGACCGGCTCTGGCGCCGCAATCAGGAGACGCCGCTGGCGAAACTGTCCTCCCGAAGGGCCACGGTCGCAGAAGACCGTCGCGCCTGAGCGGCACTGAGCCGCACACAGGGGATGTGCTTTTCCCGAAGGCGCCGAACGCCGGGTACGCCTCCACGCCGCCTCCACGGAATCAGGCGACGGGCGCGGACGGCTGCGGACAGGTGCGGAGAAGGAGGGGCGCTGAAACCACTGTGGCTCAGGGCTGTTGTGGGGAGTCGCGTGTCCCGCGCCCTGTTAGCAGTTAGCATGAGCCGCCTCAGCAGGTTCAAATCCCTTGTCCCGCTCCACCTAACCCACGGTTCCAACCCGGTCTTTCTGAACCTCATTCCGTGGCCAAGATGCGGCCAAACCTGGCGGGCTCCGCCGGTGCGAGCCCCCGCGGGGAGGGGCGCGTTCGCCAGGGCGATCGCCGCCCTCCTTCGCGCCCTTCACGGCATGTACCGCATGGTCGTCGAGAGGTGCGCGAGCCCCCGCAGCACCTGGACGGTCGTCGGCGGAGGGCCTGCGGCGGCGCTCTCGACCTCATCTTGGACGCAACACGCGCCGCCAGTAGTGGAGGTGGTTCGAGGGCGGAGACCGAACCGATCGCGCAGCCGCGGTCGGCAGGCGCTCGAGAACGTCCTCGCCACGCAAAAGCGCACTCGGGTCGTCACGGCGATCGGGCTCGGCGGCTGCTCCTACACCGCCACCGCGTGCGGCACCTCGGCCAGCGGGACCTCCGCCTGCATGCTCTAAGGTGCTCCGCGTCGGGAGCGCGGGTCCTGACGCGCTCCCGAGCCAGCTCACGCCTCACCTAACGGTTCGTGCAGGCGTTGGGGCTTGGTTCACTATCTGAGCGTCCCGTGTGGACGCCGTGTGGACGAACTCCTAAAACCTCAATGACATCAAGTGGAGGCGCCGGGAATCGAATCGCGCAGACACTGTCCGTCAAACGACCGAGAGCGACCGCGAAGAGCCGCTAACGCCTGGAAACGGCAGCGAACCGGGTGCCGTCGCGGGGGTGGGTCTGCCTCCGAATCCGAGCAGGGCGGGATGGGCTGCACCAAATGCACCACGGAGCAGCCTGGGACGATGGCCGGTGAACTGCAGGCGGGCCAGATCTCAGAAGCCGACCTCCTGTGTGCAGCGCTCACCGAGCTCGCCAGGGGCGAAGGCGAGGTCGCCCGGGCCTTGCTCTGCAGGGCACTCGCTGCGGTCGACGAGTCCGAGGCGGGCGGATGACTTGGAGCACGGGTGCGTGCCATGCGGTTGGGACTGCCCCGGCGAGTACCGAGCAGGGCGAAGCGCACGCTGGTAAGATCCGCTGATGGCACGCGACGCTAGAGATCTCCGCCGCCTCGCCGAGGAGCTGGCTGCCTTGACGCCGGAGGAGCGCGAGAAGGTCATCGTTGACGCGACGCGCGGTGGTGCGCCGTTTCCTCCTCCTCCGATCGACTTCAAGCCTCCCTTGATCAAGGGCGGCACCTGGGTGGGCGGCGATCTCCGGCGCGAGAGCCTCTACGGCGACGATGGCCGCTGATTCGGTCTTCCTCGACACGAACGTACTGGTCGCGGCTTCGGCCGAGGCGCATCCCAGTCATGCGATGGCGGCGGGGCTCGTCGCCCGGCTGGTGTCCGACCGGGTGCCACTGGTGATCAGTGTCCAGGTGTGCCGCGAGTTCCTGAGCGTCATGACGCGCCAGCCGCTCGGCGCGGCGCGTGCCCTGACCGTGGCCGAGACGCTCGCGACCCTCGAGGGGTGGCGCCAGCCCTGTGCCGTGCTGAAGGAGGATGACGCCGTCCTCGCCGAGCTCCTCGAGCTCGTCCGGAAGCACGACGTCAAGGGGAAGCAGGTGCACGATGCGAACATCGTCGCCACGATGCGCGCGAACGGGATCGACCGGCTCGCGACCTTGAACGCTGCCGACTTCAAGCGCTTCGAGGATGAGATCGCGCTCGAGCCGCTCGTGTCGTAGACCGCGGTGTAATCCAGGCCTCCAGGCTTCGGGTGGGCGTGCACCGTTGTGCGTGAGCGCGGCGGATCCGTCGAAATCCGCTGACGGGTCTGTGGCCGGCTGCCTCACGAGGTTGGCTTACAACAACAACGGGAACCGCATCCGAGCTTACGTATCGAGTTCCGGCAACAACTCCATCTGTCGCCGAAGCACTCGATACATGAGCTCGAGTGCGGACCTGCGGCTTGATGCCGTCTCAGCGACCATGCCGGTATGAACGAACTTGGAGCGAACGTCGTATAGTTTCTTGACGCGCGCGCGCAGCTCATTCTTCTCCTCTACGGTTTCACCAAGGGAATGGGCGATAGCCTCCGAAAGGCGTGCGGTCACGTCGCTCTTGTCCTTAGGGTTCAGCAGAAGACCCTCTAGGCAACTGAACGCGACGGAGACGAGAACGCCAAAGTCCAAGCAGTGTTCAGCGTTAATTGCGACGCCACAGGCGTTTCGAACTTCTTGAGCGCGCTCACTGACGCCGGCCAGGGTCTTCACGACCGTGCGGAGGTGACGCCCCAAGGCGCGGGGCTGGTCTCCGTCGCTAAGCACTCGGCGTTCTAGGTCGTTCAGGTCCGCCGGTACCTCGAAATAGAGACTTGCCAGGCGGTCTGCATAGATGGACGCCATCGGAGCTGGGAAGTCGTCCTCGGGGCGGCGCGGTGCAACCGACAACAGATTCATCATGGGGCGCTTAGCATGCGGGTTTCGGCTCTCAAGAAAGCGGCACACCCCGACCGCCCTCATCGCGCCTATCACGGTATCGAGAAGGCGCTCGGCAGTGAGCACCGCGCCTTCGCGCGTGGCGGCTGCAACTGCAGCAGTGAGCTTCAGTTGCGCCGGCTTGTCCTCGCGAAGTGTAACCGAAAACTCTACTAGTGGATGTTGGGGTACACGACAGTCCAA
>Ga0137372_10005672_pt1 | contig 12192 bp, 9 predicted proteins | sample SagtaG_6_FD_104911 | JGI IMG/M metagenome (GOLD analysis project Ga0137372, IMG submission 104911) | Vadose zone soil microbial communities from Sagehorn Ranch, Mendocino, California, USA - Sage1_R_60_16 metaG | ecosystem: Environmental > Terrestrial > Soil > Vadose zone | place: USA: California...
GAGAGATTTTATCGACCCACCGTGGTCGTCGGATTTGACTCCGGACAGGGGAAAGGCTCGGCCCGTAGTATCCGCGGTTTCCATATGGTCGAGGGATTTCGTCGTTGCGCGGACCATTTGGAAAAGTTTGGCGGGCACGAGCACGCCGGCGGGTTATCGATTAAAGAAACAAACTTCGGGCCCTTTGCCGAAGCCTTCGAAAGTGTCGCCCGCGAATTCTTACAGTCGAGGGATCTGTTACCGTTGCTTGAAGTCGATGCACTTCTCAACTTTTCCGAAATCGGATTTCCATTGTTACGCGAGCTGGAATCTCTGAAGCCCTTCGGAGTCGGCAATCCCGAGCCTTTATTCATGACGGAGCGGGTCGAGGTTTGCGACCGCAAACCATTCTCCGCGGGCGTACGGTTCCGTTTTCGCCATGGCGGGCGCGTGATCGGAGGAGTGGCGTTCGGAGCCGGCGACGATTTTCTCGCGGCACCGGGGGTGACGGTGGATCTGGCTTACCGACTGAGCGAGAACGAATGGAACGGCACGACCGCCGTCGATCTCAAGATCGTCGATGCGCGACCCGCAGCCGCTAGCTAACGAGTTTGCTTCGACCACGACACTGCATATACGGGAGAGAAAAAACGTAATGGAGCGAAGGATGATGAAAACCGGAAAATGGTTGGTTTGGATCGCCGGCGTGATGGTTTTGATAGCGACCGCTGCATTGGCAGCGGAAGTCGGCGGCAAGCCGGAGAAACCTGATGTGATCGTGACCTATGCGCAGGCCAGCGGCGCTTTCACGCCGATTTGGGTCGCTAGTGACACGGGCCTGTTTAAAAAATATGGGCTTAACGCCAAGCTCCAACTGCTCAATCCTCAGGTTTCCGCTCAAGCGGTGATCTCCGAAGAAGCGGATTTCTACACGGACGGACCGGATCTCATTAATGCGCGTCTGCATGGTGGGCAGGTCAAATATTTTGGCGGCACCATGCAGCAGCTCGTGTTTCAAATGTGGAGCGCCAAGGAAATCCCGACGGTACAAGATCTTAAGGGCAAGGCGGTGGCGGCGAGCACACCGCGAGCTGCCCTCGACACCGCTACGCGCGAGGCTTTGAAGAGAAGCGGCCTAGTCCCGGATAAGGATGTGCAGATACTCTACGTGCAAACAGTGCCGGCGATTCTGAGTTCTATTCTCGGCGGCAAAACCGCAGCAGGCACACTTTCGGCTCCGAACACTCTCAAGGCAAAAGAAGCGGGTTTGAATCTGTTAATTGATGTCGGCAAGCTCAACATTTCGGGGCTTCAGGTTGCCTACGGCACAACGGAGAAGTATCTGAAAAATAATCCCAATACCGTATATGCCTTTTTGAAGGCTATGGCGGAGGGAGTGGTATTATCGCGAAAGGATCCGGCGGTGGCAAAAAAAGCTATCAGCAAGTATATCAAGATCGAAGATGCTTCGACGGTGGATGGAACGTACGATGCGTTTGCACCTTACTGGGCTATGAGTCTCGCGGTCCGACCGGAGGCCATTCGGGCCCAGTTTGACTATCTCGACGAGAAGGAATTTCCTAATGCCAAGAATGCCGACCCTAGGGAGTTTTTCGACAATTCCTTTGTCAGCGCTTTGGAAAAATCAGGCTTCTTCCAGAAAATCGGCATGAAATAACGCTATAGCCGCATATTTCAAAGGTCTAATTACAGATCATCAGGTGGCAGTCACGCGGTAGCCGTTTCGTGAGCCCCTTCACCACGTGGCCCCGGAGCATGTGGTAAAACGCCGAACGGCGGGTGGCGCCGATAATTACGGCATCGACGTCGAGTTCTTTCGCCGCGTGGGCGATGGCTTCTGCTGCGTTGTGCGATACCGTCCAGATCGGGATTATCTCGATCTGTTTTTCCCGCACGGCTTGCAGCACCGCTTTTAGCGTCTCGACTCCTTCTTCGTTTGGTGCGTGGGGCGTCGTTCCGGCGAACAGTCCGGGCCACTCCTCGACGTATATACAATACAGCGCGGACTCGCCCTTGCCTTTCGCCCGGATAATCCCTTCCTGAATCAGCCGCGGACTCTCATCGCGTAGTGCTAACAGCGTCGAAGATGAATAAAGGGGTTTAACTTCGACGGCTTCGGCGAGGGTCATGAGTCCCTTGAGTTCATCTTCCACCAGATTTTCGGACGCGCGATAGGCCCGGGCCTGAAGCCGTTGGATAAACGGAATCTGGACGAGCATATCGACGAACCAGGCCCGTCGCACTCCAATAGCCGTGAGCATGCCGATGAGCGTGACCGCGCCACCGAAATAGGTTGCGAGTTGTTTCTCGATGAGATTAATGCCCCACGCGACCATGACCATCAGCGTCGTCAGCACTCCTACCCAAAAGCCCAAATCTCGGCGCCCCAATCTCCAGCGAATCGCATCCAAACTGAGCGACGAGAAGAAAAACGCGCCCAGCAGACCGAAAGCATACATGTCGCCGAGAATAAGCAGTTGCCCCCGCGTCAGTAGAATGAGCAGCGCCGGGACGGATGTGGCAATTAAAACTGCAATGTGGGGAGTATTGAACGCGCGATTGCGCAGCTCCAGGATCTTCGGCAGAAAACCTTGCCGGGCGAGAGCGAGAAAAACGTGATACGAACCGATGATTGCCGTGTTCGATGCGAACAAGAGCAGGCTTGACGCCGTCAGAACCACAGCCACTTTTAGGCCAAAGCCGCCGATGATCCATCCTAGCTCTGAGATGAAGCGCTCGCTTTGGGTTGCCTTGATCTGTTCCGGCAATAGTCCCACGGACAACGCGGTGAGGACCGGCGAGGTGATGATAATCGTGATGATGACCGCGGTCATGGCGAAGCGCGTCGTACGACGCAGCGGGAAACGCATGGCCGGACTCAATTGGCTGATACTTTCGAGCCCTGAGAAGGCCAGCCAAGCGGCACCGAAGCCGACGACAAGTTCGTAGGAAGAAACTTCTTTTCCCATGCTGAGGTGGTTCAGGACGGTCTGCCATTGTTCGGCGTTCATGGTGAAGAAGGCGGCGCCGATGACTACGAGATCGATCACAAACGCCGCCGACGCCATAATCAGAGCAACGGTGGCGCTTTCCCGTATGCCAATGATGTTCAGCGCGGCTAAAATACCGACGCCTATACAGGAAAGGATGACGATGTAGTTGTCGAGACTGGGAAAGGCGCTGCCAATATATTGAAGACCTGAAACTGCGGAGATCGCCGTGGTAAGAAAATAATCCACCGTAATGAGCATCCCGCCCAAGCAGCCCCACATCGGGCCGAACGCTTTGGTGGTGATGGTCACCACCCCGCCGCCTTCGGGATTGCGCCATGAGATTTCGATGTATTTGAGGGCGAGAAGAATGAACCCGCCGGTGGTCAGCAGGACAAAAAACGGAGTTGCGTTTTTGACGTGGCCGTAGAGGATGCCGGGAACGTAATAGACTGAAGTCCCGATGTCACAGAAAACAACGGCCCATGCCAGGAACCAAGTAAGCTGGCGCGTGTCTCTCGTTGGGCGCATCTAGTTGCGGCTTTTTGGTCTGACGCTACGGCTTAAGGCACCTTAACACGATGTCTGCTCAGACTCTTGCATTCAGCTTAAGGTTCGACTTATCATGTTAGAACGCTTCAAGTCTAATATGTCGCTCCCCCCACAATACTTTCAGAAGCTTGTCGAGAGTTGTCCGGACATTATCATTGCGGTTGATCGGCAGGGAATCATTACCTTCTACAACGACGGCGCCAGACAGAACCTGGGTTTTTCACCGGAGGAGGTTTTGGGAAAGAACGTCCTCGAGGTTTATCCTGATATTGACGAAGCGCGCAGGGTGATGAGGGAGATGCGGGCCGATCGAGGCGAGGGCAAAGGACGGGTCAGAAATTTTGAAACTATTTTCAAAACCAAAAAAGGGGAGAAAATTCCCGTTGCGATCTCCGCATCCATTATTTACGACGATGATGGAAAAGAGTCGGGTTCCATCGGCTTTGCGAAAGACATACGCGAGCTCAGGCGGCGAGACCAGCTGGCGACGCTCTGCGAGTTCGCCATTGGGTTGTCCCACGAGATCAACAATTCGCTGGAGGTCCTGGTTAACCAGTTGGAGATGCTCCAGAAATATGTTGGACGGGTCGCCACCGACGAAGACTATGTCGTCGAAGCAGAGCGCCTTGAGTGCGTTGGGTCTCAGATAAAGAAGATCCAGGACATCACGGGCCGAATCGGGCAGATGGCTGAGGAGGGAGAGTACGACACCAAGGAATACCTCAACGGCAAAATGATGACTGATCTTCATGTGGATGGCGCAAAGAAATGCTTGGAGCGTTCGAAGCCGGATAGCCGCTACCCGTTGAGCGGGCTAAGAATTTTGGTGGTCGATGACGATGCCGGAATCTGTCAGTCCCTCAAACATCTTTTGGAAGAGGAACGATGCAACATTGAGACTGCTGCATCCGGGGTTGTCGCCATGGAACGGCTAAACCGGCAGGAATTCGATGTTGTGCTGAGCGACGTGGTGATGCCGGACATGGACGGCTACGAACTATATCAAGCGTCAAAAAAGAAGATGCCCGATCTTCCGGTGGTCCTGATGACCGCGTTCAATTACGACAGAGACCATATTATCAAGAGAAGCTGTTTGGCGGGACTGCAGGGCGTGATCTTCAAAAAGCCGGTCAATCCCGTGATGCTGAAAAAACTTCTGCTCCAACAGTGTCGGCCGGAGCAAGCCGATCCGCAGCCTTCCATCGCCCCCCCAACCGCCATCGCCCCCACGGAAAATCCGAAACCCAGTTAGCAAAAGCTATGAGCAAGGAAGATCACTACAACGAAGGGATGGAGCTTTTTACCCAGGATCGGCTCGACGAGGCGATCGCAGCCTATCAGCGGGCGCTCCAGGAAGAGCCCAACTACGTGGATGCCCTCCATGCTTTGGCGATGACCTACGCGCATCAAGAAAAACTGGACGAGGCGATTCAAGTGGCAAAGAAACTCATTGAGACCGCTCCAGACGATGAGTTGGCCTATACCAGCTTGTCGATTTTTTACCAACAAAAGGGAATGATTGCCGAGGCCGAACAGATCGGCGCTCAGGCCAGAACGCTAGGCTGGAAGCGCCAACTGAACGAGAAGAAGGGTTCTGGCAACGACTAAGTCCCGGCTCTGTTCCTGCCTGATCGGATTATCGCGGTAACGTGATTATTAGCAAGAACAACCCGATAATCAGGAAGGAATAATAATCCGCTGTCCAACATAGATGTAGTCCGGATTTTTCATGGTTTCCTTATTAGCCTCGTAGATCTTTTGCCACTTAAACGGATCTCCATAGTGTCGAAGCGCCAGGTAGCTTAGCGTATCGCCTCTTTCTACGGTGTATGGGCGCGATCCATCTGTGGCAGTAGATGTCCCGACTGATGCTGCCGCTCCCACACCGGGTCGCGCTTTTTCGTTGGCCGGCGCAGATTTTTCTTTAACTGTAATAAGAGTTGGCGTGGAACGTGGCTTTTCGCCGCTCGCTACGACCGGTTGGGTTTTGTACAGACGGTCAATAAACCCAGAGCTATCTAACTCTTTGATAAAGGTTAGGTCGACAAACTCCTCGGGCCGGGCGACCTTGATCTTGGGATCTTTCGTAGCCAACTCCCGAAGCATAACGGCAATTCCCCGCAGCGTGGGGTATGGCTTTTGGGGAATGAGGGCTATTCCAATATCCTCGTAAACTTCGGTCAGAACGTCGGTGTCGGCAGCCTTTAGATATTTTGCGAGAATGGCTAAAGATTCCGCACGATGGGTCTTATAGTAATGAATTCCTTCGACATAGGCTTTCATGATGTTACGAACAAGATCCGGCCGTGATTTGATCAACGCCTGGGTTGTCGCCAGACCCGTGTGTTGATATTCGAGTCCGAGCATTTGAAGATCGGCCAGGGACTGAAAGCCAAGGGCCTTCGCCTTAAGCGTCAAAGGTACCGCGACCATCGCCGCTTGGATTCTTCCTGCCTCAAGGGCGGCAAACCGCGCCGGTTGGCTGCCAATCTCTAGAATCGTTACATCCTTTTCAGGTACGAGCCCGTATTTTTCCAAAGCATAGCGGGTAGCGAAATCCGACGAAGAACCAAACCGGCTAACGGCCATTATCTTCCCCTTGAGCTGATCGGGCCGAGTGATGCTCTTATCGACCATGAGCTGATAGTCCAGCGTGTTGAGAAATCCCGCGATCATCACGACGTCCGACCCCCGGAGACGACTTTGGATAGCGCCCGCGCCTGCCATCTGCGCGAAGGCAACTTCTTTCGAGATCAAGTTTTGTACCGTTGTACTGCCGCTTTCTATAAAAACGATCTGCACATCCAATCCATATTTACGGAAGAATCCGCGCTCGTAAGTTACCCACAAAGGAGCCATGTTGCCTGAGATAGAGCTGTAGGCAATAGTGACCTTCTCCGGCGGCTGCTCGAGCGATCTTTCTGCGGTGCCGGCTTTGCCATAGGAGAATACCGTAAGCATAGAAAGCAGGATCGATAATCCAATGCGCTGCTGTTTTAGTTGAGTGGGCATTTTTGCTCCTTCGAATCCCGCAAGAGCCGGCAACTCACGCGGTTTCCCGACCCAGGCGCAACATGGCCGCTTTCAGGCTCGAGCGCATACGCTCCAGAGAACGAGCCAGGTCGCCAATCTCGTCGCGCGATCTTACACATTTTCCACTGACTGACGTTTCAAGGTCACCCATGGTGACCTTGTCCGCGATTTCTGTTAAGCCGACGATGGGGCGAACGATCCAATGCGCGAGAAGAAAGAAAACCAGCGCGCCGATCAAGGGCACGATGGCCATTATTCCCACAAGCGGCAGCAGGGTGCGTTGGATCTCTTTTTCTACGGTATCGACCCAGAATCCCACATGCACAGTTCCTAACTGTCCCTCAAGAATGGGGACGCCGGTTGCGTACACGGCTTTTCCTGACAATGATAATTCTCGGCGGTAGGTCTGCCGTTGCGCCGTGATCGGAAGTCCTTGCTGGAGTTCCGGAGGGAAGTCTCCCAAGGTATGGACAATGACCTCTCCGTTACTGTTTTCGATAAAAGCGAATGCCACGCCGTCGAGAAGCGTATATTTTCTTGCGAGAGCATGAAGCGCCAAAAGATTTCCGCCCACGATGTATCCTGCGGCGGCATCGCTTAAAGTGTTGGCTAAGAGCAGAACTCGCTGATCGAGTTGATCGCGCAGGGCATTTTTGGTGAGCTGATACACCGCGACAGTCACAAAAAGCCCCAAGAGTAATATCACGCCCGCAAAGGTGCCACCGATCTTCCACTTAAGGCTGACCCGTCGTGATTCTTGATCCATTGTTTCTCCTTGTCAGACGCGCAGCGGTTGGAGGGCATCCATCTCTTGGAACATCATGTTCTGAAAACGGTCCCTCATCGTCTCATTCAAAATCTCCCGGCTAACCAAGTCGACGAGTTGTCTGAGCTTGATTCGCGGAAAGGCGTCCCGCGATTCGCCCAGCGCGGCAATTTGATCACGCAAAACTAGATGGGCCATCGGTCCCATAGCTGCGGTAGCGATGCGCGTCATGTAATCGAAAAATTGCGCGCAGACTACAATGGCATTAACCTCCATCTCGGATATCGGTAGCTGGTCGCTGGCCTGAAGTTGGACGACGGTACTTTGAAATGGATCCCCCGTGTTGACTTCGGTTCCGTTTCCTTCGGTCCTCTTTTGATGGATCCTGGTCGGAGTCTTTACCCTGGGCGCTCCCACTTCCGGCACGCCGAGCTTGGGGGCTTCATATCCCCGCTCCAAAAGGAGCGCGCTCGCCGCTTTCATGACCGTATAGGCAGAGACCTTCTTTTTGAAAGCCTGGCAGGTCATCGCCAGTGCACTGTCGCAGACGATATTGATGAGACGCGGCGTTCCCGCCGAATAGTACCAAACGGCTTCGATGGCTTCTCTATTAAAAATCTCCGGGCCGTCATAGCCCACGACCCGGAGACGGTGACGAACATAATCCTCGACCTCTCCTATCGTCTGCAGCGAGTGGAGCCGGTGGTGAATAGCAATCCTTTGCTTGATTCGCCGAAAGGAGGATTTAGTCAATCGAGTCGCTAGTTCCGGTTGTCCTACCAGAACGATCTGGAGCAGCTTTTCCTCTTCGGTCTCTAAATTGGAGAGACTGCACAGGCCTTCGAGCGCATCATCGCTTAGATTTTGGCCTTCGTCGATCAGCAGCGCCACGGTGTGACCCCTTTTGAGCTGCTGCAGCAGATGCTCATTGAGCTCGTGGATCATTTCTAATCTGTTTTTTTCCTTGTTCGCCAGACCGAGGTCTTGGATCATAAGTTCCACTAGCCCGTAAGAAGTAATATGACTGCTGGAGATGAAGACAAATTGGACGGTCGTCTCAAGCTGACGCATGAGTTTACGCAGGAGGATCGTCTTGCCGGTTCCTACTTCCCCCGTGAGCAGCATCAACCCTTTCTTGGTTTTGATTCCGTAAACCAGGGCCGCCAATCCTTCCAGATAGAGCGGGTGGCTATAGAAGAAGCGAGGGTCCGGCGTCACACCGAAGGGCGTTTCCCGAAACCCAAAATAGCTTTCAAAGGTGCCTTCATCTCCTTGCGAGCTAAGAAGTTCGATCATTTTTTTGTCCTCCCTTTAGACCGTTAGCCGTGAGCTCTTTGTGAACTCCTCTCCGAACTCCGAGACAGCGATAAATTTTCTTGTCGTCCTACGAGCAAACATTTTTTTTCTGCAAGTGCCGCGAGGAGCATTTCATAGTCACGACCTCTCAAATTGTCAAGAAAAAAATCGTGCTGCTGAAGAAAAATTTTACTTTCGAAACTGCGCATCTGTTTATAAGTCTGTGGAGCCTTTCCGGTAAGAACTTGTTGTTTCGTACTAAACTGGACTTATGCACAGCTGTGGATAATTTTCCTGTCATCGCGCCCCTGCCGAACCGAGAAATTCGATTGTTCTGCCGTTCTTTCGAAACGATTATGAAAATCGCGTCGGGAATGCTTTCTCGCAACCGCACAGTAATTGTCTGGTGGCGCTGCAGCGAAAATGGCTGGCGCTTTTGAGTCGTTTGAGTTATGTGAGAATCTTAGAAACGCCTGCCGTGCTGCTTACGCCTTTGGCGTTGTCAATCGAGTCCGCCGTGGCGTTTCTCCTGGGAAGAGAAGATTTAATGATGCCGGTTGGCTTGAACCGTTTTGCGTGCTAAAAGCAACTTCGCAATGCGCGCTTGCAGTTTAGATTTGGACTCGGTAGAAACAAGGCTTGTCTGTGTACACGAATCGCAACCCAATGGAGCCGAGTGATTTTCGGGAGGATAGAATGGTGCCCGCATCCACGGCGGTCGAAAGGCTGGCAAAATTGCTGGCAGATGAAACAAGACTTGAGGAAAAAATCCGCGATACCAAGGCGGCTTTGTCGATCGTCCAAAAAAGAGTGTCAGAGTCACTCGCTAAGCACTATATCGCGATGAAAGAGCCAAGAATACAAATGCCGGAGGATCTCATGAGAGAGGAAGAATCATTCGAACGACTGTTGCAAGCACTGCAGGACATGAAGAGCGAAATTGCCAAGCAAATACGGCCTGTGGAAGAACAGATCATACAGGCGAATGTCGATTATCTGCGCCAGACCTTCACTCAAGAAAGCCGGAGATTGTGCAAATGTCTGGAGGAGATCGACGATAATATTTTGGCGTGTCGGCAATACCTCGAAGACTACGAGCGTATCCGCTCTAATCTTCATAACCTCAACGAGAAGATTTCCCAGCTCGGCGCGGAGTCGCTCGTGCTCCCTGATGGTTTACCCACCCTGGACTTGGGAGAAATTGTTAGAGAGCGAATCGAGTATCTGAGGTCGCAGGGAAAAATCTAGGGCCTGCGTTCAAAGCCGCGCTCAATAACCGCTCTCAGAGCGATCAGCGCAAGAGAAAAAAAACTTCCGCACACTATCTTCCTCACAAGCTTCGCGGCGCAACAGCTTGCGCTAGCATTGACCTTCCGGATCGTAATCGAAGGTGAATAAGTCTTGGGATCGTCCGACCCCGCGTAAAGCGTAGCGCCCGACCGAGATCAGGCGGCTTTTTGGCTCGCCGATGGCCGACGCGAAGGTGGAAGAGACGAGCACCGGCTGATCGAGCTTCTCCGGTCTTCCGGCGGAAAGATCGCCTCGTTGTTATGAATTACTCGTATCAAACGGTATATTTCGGATCAATCGATCGAGCACTTATTGGCTCGACCTGCTGAACCGCAAATCTCGCATGGAAAATTTTTTTGCTACCTGTCCCCGCGGCCTGGAGCCAGTTTTGGCTGAGGAACTCCGGCAACTCAAGGCAGAAAAAATTCATGCCGTCGGCGGCGGCGTCGGGTTCGGCGGTGATTTCCTCGTTTGCTACCGAGCCAATCTCGAAAGCCGCATCGGCAGCCGCGTTCTTTGGCAGGTGGCAACCGGCGGTTATAGCAGCGAAGACGATATTTACCGCGCCGCTTACGCACTGCCATGGACCGATTGGTTTGATCCGGGTCGAAGGATCCGGGTCGATGTCTCCGCGACGAAGAGTCCGCTTACCAGCCTCAATTTCGTCACGCTTAAAATTAAAGACGCGGTGTGCGACAAAATCCGCCGGCTCTCGGGCCGCCGCCCCGATGTGGATACCCGCCAGCCCGATATTCCGATCCAGGGCCATCTGACGGATCGCGATTTTACGCTTTATCTAGACACCACGGGAGAGCCGCTGTTCAAGCGTGGCCAGCGCATGTCAACGGGAGAAGCGCCGCTTCGGGAAAATCTCGCCGCCGGAATTCTGCGCCTGGCCGGTTGGGTCCCCGGCACGCCGCTGCTCGATCCCATGTGCGGCAGCGGCACGATCCTGCTGGAAGCGGCGCACATGGCCCTCGATGTCACGCCCGGTCTGGGGCGCCATTTCACTTTCGAGAAATTCAAAAATTTCGATGCGCACCGTTGGCGGGAGCTCTGGCAACGAAGCGCTGCCCGGCAAAAACCCAGGGTGCCGCTGGCGATTTACGGCAGCGATTCCTCCGGCGACGTGCTGAAAGCGGCCCGCGCTAATCTCATGGCGGCCGGATTGGAGAAAGTCGTGAGTCTTAAGCGGGCCAACGTCTTGGACATCGCCGCCCCGGCAAAGGAGGGTATCATCGTCACCAACCCGCCTTACGGTGTTCGTCTTGGCGAGCAGCAAGCGCTGGCGGAGTTTTACCCAAAGCTCGGCGACGTATTGAAGAAGCAATTCAGCGGCTGGCGTGCCTACCTGCTCAGCGGCGACATGCGACTGCCCAAGCTCATCCGCCTCGCCGCGTCCAAGCGCACCCCGCTCTACAACGGCGCCCTCGAATGCCGTCTGTTCGAATACAAGATGGTGGAAGGAGGAATGAGAAAGAAAAAAATTGACTCCTGATCTGTTGTCACACCAACTGGAAATCTCCGCGGCCGACAGTGAGTTAGGCGATTTAGCCAAGTCAGAGCGTAAAATCTTTCGATCTATCTAGAACTCGCCCCATATTGACAAGACCACGCCGTTTGATAATTTGCGCTCAAGCCAGCAATTCGAGTCAACCCATACCGTCCGCGAGCCCTTCTGCTGTCCCGATGGGGCTGGCGGGTGGTAACAGGTAACGTCTGAGTTCTCAATGATCTGATCCTAAAAGGGAGTGTCTAGCACTTTCAAAGGAGGCGACCATGTCACGAATTCTTCGCGTCATCCTATGGGGAGCACTGGCCGTAACGATTCTGGGCGGGCCAGCCCAGGCGCAGCAACCACAGGAGCAAGCAAAGCCGCAGCCGTTTGCGACCATCACGGTGGAAGGAACCGATAACGTCTACATTTTCCGCTACGGGAACCATCAGGCGATGTTCGTTGTCACCAGAGACGGCGTCATCGCCACCGATCCCATCGGTTACGGACGCCCGCAAGCGGTGACAACCTATGTTGACGAGATTAAAAAGGTGACCGACAAGCCGATCAGGTACCTAATCTATAGCCACCATCACTACGACCACATCGCTGGCGGCAAGCCGTTTAAGGATGCCGGCGCTAAGATCATCGCCCACAAAAGGGCGAAAGAACGCCTCGCCGTCCTAAAGGATCCGGCGACGCCGTTGCCCGATGAAACCATGGACAAGAAGCGAACGCTCAACCTCGGTGGCACGACCCTTGAACTCGCC
>Ga0137372_10005685_pt1 | contig 12178 bp, 12 predicted proteins | sample SagtaG_6_FD_104911 | JGI IMG/M metagenome (GOLD analysis project Ga0137372, IMG submission 104911) | Vadose zone soil microbial communities from Sagehorn Ranch, Mendocino, California, USA - Sage1_R_60_16 metaG | ecosystem: Environmental > Terrestrial > Soil > Vadose zone | place: USA...
AGCCGCCTTCGGGTACCAGCATCGAGACCTCCGGCAGATCGCGCCGCAGCGCCGCCACCATGTGGTCGCGATGAAGCCGGTAGGTACGCTGGACGTTCGCGGTGTGAGCGGCGAGATTTCCCGCCTTGCACCACTCGACGATGATCCGCTGGGCGAGCGGCGAGCTGCCGCCGTCCGCTTTGAGCTGGATCATGCGGGCGAGAAGATCCGGCGATCCGGCGACCCAACCGATCCTGATACCGGGCGCCAGCAGCTTCGAAAACGTGCCGAGGTGCAGCACATTCTTGTCGCGGTCGAGGGCCTTCAGGCTCGGCTCGGATGTGCCCTCGAAGCGCACTCTCCGATAAGGACTGTCCTCGACGACATACATGCCGTGTCGCGACGCAAGCTCGAGCAAGGCTTCGCGCCGGCGGCGCGACATGGTGACGCCCGTCGGATTGTGGAAATCCGGAATGTTATAGACGAATTTCGGCGTCTTCCGCCCGTCCTGTTTCAACTTGTCGAGGGTTTCCGCGAGCTCGTCGGTGTTGAGTCCTTCGTCATCCTGTCCGATCTCGATGAAGTCGGCGTCGAAGCTCCGAAAGATCGGAATCGAAGTGAAGTAAGTAGGCGCGGTGACGACGATCGAATCGCCCTCGTCGAGCAACAAGCGGCAGACGAGCTCAATGCCTTGTTTCGCTCCGTTGGTGACGAAGATCTCGTCGGGCGTCACGCTGGCACCGTCACCGTTCATCGTCCCGGCAATCCACTCCCGAAGGTCGGGGAGACCGGGCCGGACTCCGTATTGCAGCGTCTCGTGACGATACGTCGTGAGCGCCTGTTCTGCCGCTGCGGTGAGATCGGGAAAAACGGCCGGGAAGCCGTGACCGGAGTCGAACGGAATGGCGTGATCATGACTCGACGCCGGCATCGTCGGCGACAGACGCGCGGCGCGACGCGCCAGGGAAACCTGCTTCATCTCGACCCTCCTCGGGCATTAGGTCCGTACATATTAGGCGTCGCGCCGCCCGGCGTCAATTCTTGCGCCTCGATGTATGTGAAAATAATAGCGGCCGCGCGATGTCGGCTTACCGGCTTGACCGTTGCTTCCGGATTGACATACCAATGGGCGCACGCGCGTTGCGAAAAGTGTCGGCAATGAAGACAAACAGTCTCGCAAACTCGAGCGGCGAAGCTGCGCCGGGATTGCCGCGATACGCCCAGGTCGCGAACGATCTCATGGAGCGAATCGCCTCGGGCGAGTACCCGATCGGCTCGCTTCTGCCCAAGGAGGTGGACCTTTCGGCCGAATACCGGATCAGCCGTCACACGATGCGCGAGGCATTGCGCCGGCTCGACGAAGCAGGGCTCGTCTCGCGCCGGCGTCGCGCCGGAACCGAGGTTCTCGCCGCGGTGCCGGCGGCGAGTTATCGGCAACCGATCAATTCGATCGACGATCTTCTGCAATACGGCGAGGCAACGGAGGTCAGGGTGCGCCGCAAGGCGCGCGTCAAGTGCAACGCCGCGCTCGCCAAGTTGCTTGGATGCCAGAAAGGCCGCGAATGGCTGCGCGTCGAAACCATCCGTACGCGACCTGGCGACCGGCGCCCGATCTGCCACACGACGATATATCTCAATGCCGAGCTCGAAAACATCGACGCTCATGTCGAAGCGCTCACCGGTCCCGTCTCCGCCATGATCGAAACTATTTACGGGCTGCGGATCACGGAGATCGAGCAGAGCATGCAGGCGGTTTCGCTCGACGCGGCCGGCGCCAAGCGGTTGCGCGTCGACACGGGCTCACCAGCACTGCAGGCTATCCGCCGCTACTACGACGCAACCAACCGACTCGTCGAGCTCGCCATTGCCGTCCATCCCGGCGAGCGTTTCGTTTATGTCACGCGGCTCCGACGTCAATAGTTTCGGAAGCGATTTTCTTCTCAGTCTCGGGTGGTGTTCATCGCTCCGCCGAATTCGGCCTCACGGACAGGTGACATCGAATTACTGAGCGGCAACGACCATGATCTCGACGAGTGTATCTGCGGTGCCGAGCCTCGCCTCGACACAAGCGCGCACCGGCGTATTACTCGAATCGATCCACGCAATCCAAGCCTCATCCATCTGGGGCTTCAGACGCATATCGGAGACATAAATCATCGCCGACAACAGACGCGATTTGTCGGTGCCGGCGAGCTTCAGCAATTCGTCGATCTTCTTCAATACTTCCGCAGTTTGCGCCTTCATGCTTGCGCTGCGGTCATCCGCCGTCAAGCCTACGAGATAGACGATGCCGCTATGAATGACGATGCGAGACAGCCGTGAATCGGATTGATGACGAACGATGTTGCTCGACATTTTCTCTCCTCGTGTCCAAAGTGTTGCGGCAGTCCGTCGAGGCGCCACCTAACGCATCGGCACGGGCTGCATGATCGTAGTGGTTGAATTCCATACGCACTTGGCAGTGGTCGAAATCGCTGCTGTGGCAACGATCCCGCTCAAGGCTCGAGCAGGCGACGCGCAAGGAGTGCCTGCATGTCTCGCCGGCCATCGATGATGAGATAGCGCAACGTGCCTTGCAGCAGTGTTACAAGATGGATGAGCGGCTTCGATTCGTAGCGCGATTGCTGGAAGGCGAGAAGAGCCGCAGCTGATATGTTTCGCCTTCGTTTCTCAGCCGCCGAAGATAGGTTGCGACGGGTCGTCGCTGCGCTTGGCTATTTGGAACTCACCAGCACGGCTTTCGCTGGATCGACGGTCGCATCCCCCTCCATCACGGCGATGCTCGAAGGTGAGACAGTCTTCGCGGACAACGTCGAAACCACCTCACGCAGTGGCCCGATCACGGTGCCGTTCGCCATGCCCATTACGTTGGTCCTGAAGGTCGCGACGGGCGTACGCTGGTCGCCCACGTAAATGTTGTACACGGTTTCAGGCTTGAGCTTGTAGAGAAACACTTCCAGCGCATCGACGAGCCCCAGGTTGCGTGCGACCACGAAGCCCTTGGCATCGCAACCGTTGGCCTTGAGCGCAACGTTGATAGGCTCGCTGTTGGCTCGTGGCATCAGGTTCGCTATCCCGGCACCGGCCGGCACAGCATTCGAAACGTAGACCAGCGCCTGCGGCGCCTGCCCCGCGGGAACCCGGGCGACGACCTTGTCAGTGGTGGTGTCGATCACGTCCACACTGTCGCCGTTCTCTAGTCCGACATACATCCTCGATCCGTCATCGGAGGGCCAGATGCCGTGCGGCAATGCGCCCACCGGGATCGTCGCGACGAGCTTCGGATCGGCATCGAGAGTATAGACCTTGACCACGTTTTCGCCGCCGACGGTCACATAGCCCAGCGTGCCGCGGGAGGTCCTGGCAAAGCCCAGATGATTGGTGATGAAGCCAGTGTCGATCACACCGATCACCTCGAGCTTGGCGGTGTCGATGCGGGTGATCTTGCCCACGTCCTTGTGCGTCATCCACACCTCCTTGAAATCGGGCGTGAACTGAAGGAATGGCGAAAACGGACTCGTTACCGCGATCCGCTTGACTACCTCGTGACGGGCCACATCGATGACATCAACTTCGGGCGTAAAGCTCGATACCACAAATGCCGTCTTCCCATTCTGCTGAAACAGCACCATGCCGGGACCCGGTGCGGTCTCGATGCGGCGTACCTCTTTGAAAGTGTCCGGGTCGATCACCGAAACGTAGTTTTGGCCTCGCACAACGACCCACACTTCCTTGCCGTCGACGGTGAAAAAGCCCTCGTGCGGCGACCGCCCGATGTAAGCGATGCCCTTGACCTTGTTGGTCGCGGTATCGATGAACGCGACCGAGTTGGAGCCATTGGAAATGGCGATCAGCGTCTTGTGATCGGGAGAGAAGCCGAGGCCGTGAACGTTGACCTCGCCTTTGTACAGCGGCGACAGAATATCCGGACGGACGTTGCCGAGCCGTATTTGACCGAGAAGCTTGTTGGTCGCCGGGTTGATAACCGACACTGTGTTGGTATTCTGATCGGCTGTGTAGACGCGGTCCTGCGGTTTGGGGTCTGCGAACGCGAGATTGGCGACGAGCGCGAGCGCGAAACCAGCCGTTAGCGTATTCATGATGCACACTCCGGTGAGAGCGTGACGGTCTTTGTTGCGAATCGGATAGCGAGTCATTGCTTGCGGTCGGCATGACGTATCAACCATCCCTGCATCAGGAGGATCTCGTTTTGCTGCTCGGTAATGATCCCCTGCGCCAGGTTGCGCAGTTCAGGATCTTTCGTGGTTAACAGCAATGCCCGGGCCATGTCGATTGCGCCCCGATGGTGCGGGATCATCATGGTCACAAAATCGTGTTCGGGCAGACCGTTCATGGGAGCGGTACGCATACCGTGGTCCATCACCACCATCGCATCGTGCATGAGTTGGCCAAAGGGCTTTGCCGTACTGGGAATGAATGGCGCCGGGGCGGGCCCACGCGGAGCCATCTGTCGCTGATGACTCTCTTGTGCGTGAGCCGGAAGACTGCCGGATATGATCAGCACCGCCAGCAAACCGCCAACGAGTGATGGAAGGTAGCCGCAAATCGTCGATTTGCACATGCTATTTTTTACTCACTCTGTGGAATTGGTTTCGATCCGACTGGGTCGCAGACGACACACGCTGTGGCGTGATTCCGCACAAACATCCTCGCCCCTGCACAGTCTGAACTACTTCTTCGGGTTGTCCTTCATCGCACCGTCCTTCATCATGCCTTCGTGCATCATTTCCATATCCTTCATGTCGACCATGCCCGACTTATTTTTCTTCATCTTGGCCCACATGTCTTCGTGATACTTCATGAACTCTTTTTTCGAGATCATGCCGTCATGGTTCGTATCCATCGCTTTCATGTCCATCATCATGCCTTGCGGCTTCATATCGTCCATGGCGACAGCCAAGCTACTGGTGCTGGCCAAGCCGGTCGCCAAAAGTACATAAAATAGTCTGTGCATAGTCAGTTCCTCGTTGTTTGGTTGCATTCAATCCAAAGCAAAATAAGCTTTGGAAGGGGCGGCGCTCGCATCGGGAATGACCATTGGGACGGTGCCCATCACGGTGAGTGGCCCCAAAAGTTGATGGGTGCTCTCGATGCAGCCCGATTGTCCTTCCTGGGAGAAGGGTAACACTTTATTCCGGCCCCCCGTGTCAGGATGGTTCGCTTCGTCGACTGGTACAACAATCAGCATCGGCACAGCGCCATCCGCTACGTGACGCCCAACGAGCGACACAGCGGCCGCGAGGGAGAGATCCTGGCTCGGCGCCACCAGCTTCGTTCTGCGAACAGGCGATACGCCGGTGCAAGGGTTGAAGAGCGGCGGATTAACGAAGGCCCGGCGGTCATCCGACACTCTCGCTCAATTCCCGCACGACCCCAGGATCCAGATGAACGCCAAGACCCGTGCCGCGCGGCACTTCGCATTCCCCCCGTCGTGCGGGCGCGAGTGCATTGCCCACGAGCCTGCCGAACAACGGCGTCTCTGCGTATTGCAACTCGAGACGATCGAAGCTGGAGACGATCGCGCAAATGTGCAGACTGGCCGCGTGGCAAACAGGTCCGCTCGGGTTGTGAGGAGAAAACGCCACTCCAGCTCGCTCCATCGCTTTGGCGACACGAAGCATCTCGCGCATGCTGCCGACGTATTTCACGTCGGGCATCAGGACATCGTAAGCGCTCGCCGCCAGGAACGGCATGAACCCTTCAAGCAATGACATCTCCTCGCATCCCGCGAGTCGGACCCCGCGCTGGTTCGCGAACGTTCGCAACGCCCGAATCGTATCGACCATGTCCGATGTTTCAGGCACCGGGCACTCGAGCCAATACAGATTCAGTGCATCGGCAGCATGCAGCACTGCTTCCGCAGCGGCACGGTTCAGGCGCCAATGGCAATCGACCATCAGGTCGACATTCGGACCTACGGCATCGCGCACGGCGGCGATGCGAGCCATTCCCGCATCGAGAAGGCGCGCGTCGACCGGTCGGCTCGCGTCGCCGTAGAGCTGCACTTCGTCGAAAGGCGCGATCTTTACTGCGCCAAACCCATCTGCGACCGCGTCACGCGCACGCGCCGCAAAGCCTTCCGGCGTTCGGCGTTCGATTCCGCGGTTGATGTTTGCGTACGCGCGCACCTTGTCGCGACGCGCGGCTCCGAGCGACTCACCCACGCTGATGCCGCGTTGTTGTGCGGCAAGGTCGCAGGCGGCCTGGTCGAGGGCGGAGATGACCGCGAATTCGGGAAGCGAACGCGCGTTGCTGCGGGCCTGCACGAAATCGACAGCCGATGGAGCATGCCCGATGACGGCGGACAGACACGTTTCGAGGGCGTGTCTCATCTGAGCCTCTCTCCCGCCCAATGTTGCTTCGCCGACACCCACTCGGCCTTCGCTGTCGACGAGCTCGACGAAGCTCCACACGGTTTTCGGTGACACACGCAGCGTGTGCCAGCGACAAGCATCGATGGACGTTGGTTTCATGAATGCAGCCGGTCTGCTACAGCGCGCACTCCGGCTCCGGCAGACCGCCGACATCGAGGCGCACAGCGAACAGCGCGCCTGCGTCGGGCTCGGCGCGAAGCTGCTCGTCAGTGAGCCGCTGGCGAGCGGTCGTGATGTAGAGCGTGCGCAGATTCGCGTCGCCGAATGCGCACGATGTCGGTTGCGACACCGGCAGCTCGATCAACCGGTCGATCGCGCCTTGCGGCGTGATACGCGCCACGCATCCTCCGCTGTAGCGCGCGCTCCAAATGCAACCTTCAGCGTCCACGGTGGCGCCGTCCGGCCTGCCGGGCAGCACGCCGGCATCGACTAATACGCGCATACGGCCCAATCCGCCGGCATCGCGATCGAAATCGTACGCGCGCAATCGTCCGTCGCTCGTGTCGGCGAAATACATCGTGCGATCATCGGGACTCCAGGCCAACGCGTTGGGCACGCGAATCGCGCTCAGCATCCGTGCGACGCTCAGCGCGGAGTCGATGCGATAGAGCGAGCTGGTGACTGCGGCGCCGTAATCGCGCATCGTCGTTGTCCACAAACGGCCGCAGCGATCCGCCTTGGTCTCATTCAACCGGTTGTCGAGCGCTGGCGTTTCCGGTGCGACCAGCGGCTCGCTCGTTCCGGTGTCGGGATTGAAGCGAGCGATGCCGGACTTCTTCGCGAGCAGCATGCCGGTCGCCGACGATACGACGATGGCACCGACCAGCTCGTCGACCGCCCACTGCTGCGAACGGCCGGTCGCGGGATCGAACCGATGCACCGCCGGCGCGCGGACATCCACCCAGTACAGCGCTTGCTCCCGCGCACACCACACCGGCGATTCGCCGAGCGTCTGGACGATGTCAAGCACGCGCTCGACGCGCGAAGGACGGTGCGTCGGCGCAGGCACCATTGGATGGGCGTCACGCGACCCGCTTTAATCGCCGTCCGGGACGGGAGCATCGACGGCGATCAAGCCCTCGTGCTTGAGCTCTTGCCAGAACGCCCGTGGAATAACCGCCCGGCAATGCGCGAGGTTCGCTTCGGCTTCCGCCGCGCTGCGCATGCCGGTCACGACGCTCGCTACCGCTGGGTGCGCCAGCGGAAACTGCAGCGCCGCGGCGGCAAGCGCGACCCCATGGCGAGCGCAAACCGCCTCGATGCGGCGCGTGCGCGCCATGATCTCCGGCTCGGCTTCGACGTAGAAGAACGTCGCCCTCGGCTGAGCGCCGATGGCCAGGATGCCGGAATTGAACGGCGCCGCCATCAGCACCGAGATGCCACGGCGTTCGCAGTCCGGCAAGAACGTTCCCAGCGCCGTGTGATCGAGCAGTGTGTAGCGTCCAGCCAGCATGAAGCAGTCGAAGTCACCATCGGCAGCAAAGCGCAGCAGGATGCTCCAATCGTTGACGCCAACGCCGAAAGCCTTGATGGTCCCCGCCGAACGTAGCTCGAGCAGCGCCCGGTGCGCACCCGTCATTGCCTCGCGATACCGCTGCTCGACGAGGTCACCTTGCCAGCGCCGGTTCACGTCGTGGATCAGTACGATGTCGACTGCGTTTGTTCCGAGGCGCTGCAGGCTATGCTCAAGCGAGCGCATCGTGCCGTCGTAACTGTAGTCGAACGCGACTTCGAACGGCGCCGCACCGCTGCTCACGCCGGGCGCGACGCCACCCTCGACCGGCTTCATCAGGCGTCCGACCTTGGTCGAGATCGCGAGCGACCGGCGGTCGACGGTGCGCAGGCATGCGCCGAGGCGATGCTCGGCGAGCCCGAGGCCGTAGAACGGCGCCGTGTCGAAATAGCGCTGGCCGCCGCCATACAGACGCGCGAACGCGCCTGCGACCGACGCATCCGTATCCTCGCGCGCCATGCTGCCGAACGGCGCCGTGCCGACACCGAGCAGCGAGACCGCGGCGTCGCGCCGACCGATCCGCCGTGTGGCCGCGGGATCGAAGCTCACGATGGCCCGCGCGCGCGGCGGCTCGCCAGGTTGTGAACGTGAACGTGCGCACCAGCAGCAATATCGGCGGTCGCCACACCGATCGATTCGCCGTATTTGCGGATCGCGGTGCCCGCCGGCATTGCGTGCAGCGCGAGCTTGTGGCCCAGCGGGATCGCTTCGCGCAGAGCGATGCGAAGGATCGCTCCACCCTGTCGCACGTCGACCGTCTCGCCGGCGGTGAGGTCGTGCAGCGCCACCGCGACGTCATCGTCGGGATGGATGGCGAGGGCATCCCAGCGCGTTCCGGCCTTCGCTGCTTCGGCGGACACGGCCGTCATGCTTTCGGGAGGCGGACTTCGACGCCAGCCGCCTCCTCGCGCAGCTTCAAGAGCGCACCCACATCGTGGTCCTGCAGCCCGCGCTCGAGACCCTCCTTCAGGCTCGCCAGAGCCGCGCGCCCGACGGGCGCCGAGACTCCGAGTGCCGCGACCATCTCCAATGCCAGCCGACAATCCTTGTGCGCGAGCTTCATCATGAAGCCCGGATGAAAATCGCCGGCGAGCGGCCGCTTCGGCAGTGCGATCGCCAGCGCGTTGTTCCAGGCCATCGTCGTGCGCAGCACGCTCATCATCGTCTCCAGCGTCAATCCTGATTTGACGCCGGTTACCAGGGCCTCGATCGACGCTTCCGACACCGCGGTCGCGAGCAGATTGTTGACGAGCTTCATCGTCTCGCCCGCGCCTAGCTCGCCGCAATAGAAGAAGTCGGTTCCCATGCAATCGAGCACCGGCCGGCAGCGCGCGACAACCTCGGGCGGTCCACCGACCATCAGCGTCAGCGTGCCTGCTACGGCGGCGTCGGCGGTCTTGCCTACCGGGCTATCGATCATCGTGGCGCCCCTGGAAGCGATCGCTGCTCCGACCTTGCGGGTCGTGCCCGGATCGATGGTGCTCATGTCGATGTAGACCGCCCCGGGCTTGATGCCTGCAACGATGCCGTCGGGCCCGAGCGCCACCTTCTCCACGTCGGGGGCGTCGGGAAGCATGGTGATGACGATCTCGCTGCCCGCTGCAACCTCTCTCGGCGTGGCCGCCGCGGTCGCGCCGGCTGCGGTCAGGGCGGCGACGGCAGCCGGTTGCACGTCGGCCACGATCAAGCCATGGCCCTTGCCGAGGATGTTGCGCGCCATGGGTGCGCCCATGGTGCCGAGCCCGATGAAGCCTATGATCATGATGCCTCTCGCTTATAGGACGCAGTCAGGCGTCATGAATGCTCGCGCCAGCGCTGCATTTCCCACACCGGCGCGCCGCGCAAGTCCTTCGCCTCGCCTGCCTCGAACTGCGCAGCGTCCGGCTTGCGGCCGCTCTTGTCGTACGCCGCGCGCACCGAAGGCGCTGCGAGGGCAAAACTGTCACGCACTTGCGCCCAAGCGAGTGGCTTCGGAATCATGCGGCCTTCGACCATGAACTTCGATGTTTCGAGCAACGCCTGCGCATCGCCTTCGGTGGGCCAGCACCAGCCGCGCTGAAACAGCACCTCGTCCCCGACGACCTTGGCTCCGAGCTTGGGGTCGAGCTCCCAATACTTCTGGGCGAGCTGCGATACCTGTCCGGGGTCCATCGTCGAGAGCTTCGCGATCGCATCCTGCTGCGCCAGCACGAATGCAGTCGCCAGTGCCGGGTCGTTCTTGATGACGTTGGCGCTGCCGATCCAGAACGACCGGTGCAAGTAATAGCCGTCGGGATAGAACGGCGATTTCTTGACCGAAGGCAGCAGGATGCCCGCGCCATCGCCGGCGGGCCCTTTGTAGTGGCTTTCGGTGTAACCGAACGAGTTCATTATGCCGACGGTGCCGAGCTCGGCGTTCGCCTTGAGGAAGGCAGGGTAGATCAGCACGGCGGCGTCCATCCCCGTCGGGATCGTTGCCGCCTGGGCCTGCGTCGGCGTGTTCACGATGTTGATGTTGAAGGCGCGCGGATCGGGATTCCCCAGTTCGAAGCGCAGCCATTGCGACAGCACGTTGTAGGGATCGCCGCCGAGCAGCGCGCCGACCGTCTTGCCTTTGAGATCGACCATGTTGCGAATGGGCGAGTCCTTGCGGGTCGCGAGCACGAAGCGGAAATGGCCTTCGCCGACGGTGATGAGCTGGATTGGCTGGCTCTGCGCGATCAGGCGCACGATCGGGGTGTTGCCCCACATGCCAAAGTCGAGATTTCCGGAAACAAACGCCTCGACCATCGGCAGTGCCGACGGATAGTCGCGATAATCGACCGTGAGGTCGTAGCCGGCCTCCGCCGCGAAGCGCTCGAAGGTCTTGTTGGTGATCATGTACTGCGTCACGGGCGAGTTGCCCGCGGCCCAGGGCTGGCGGCCGACGGACACTTTGATCGGCTTCTTGCCCTGAGCGCGCACGATCGCCGGCGCGGCCAGGGTCAACGACGCGGCACCGGCCGCGGCCATGAAGCGGCGTCGCGATGCGCGCTTCGAATCGTTCTCGATGGTCATCTCTTTCTCCTCGGTGTGGACTTCAAGTGACAGTCGCGCGGTACGCTTCGTCACGAATCAGGCTCCAGATGTGCTGGTTCAGTGCCTGGAATTCCGATTGCGCGCGGGTCGCATCGTCGCGGGGACGCGGCAACGGTACGTCGATGATGGCCTTGAGACGACCGGGGTTCGTCGTCATTACTGCGACCCGGTCGGCGAGAAATACCGCTTCGTCGATTGCGTGCGTGATGAACACGACCGTGCGGCGCTGGGCGGCGGGACGATCCTGCCCCCAGATACGGAGCAGCTCCTCCTGCAGGATGATCCGCGTCTGCGCGTCGAGCGCCGCCAGCGGCTCGTCCATCAGCAACACATCCGGCTCGTTCGCGATGAGACGCGCTAGCGCCACACGCTGTCGCATACCACCCGAGAGCTGGTGCGGATACTTGCGCTCGGCGCCCGTCAGGCCGACGAGCTCGATGGTGCTGCGCACGCGCTCTTCGCGTGCCGCGGCATCGAGCCCCTGTCCCGCCGGTCCGTGACGCAGCCCGAACTCGACGTTGCCCCGAACCGTGTGCCAGGGAAACAGCGCGTAATCCTGAAACATGACGCCGCGTTCCGGGCCAGGCCCCACGATCCGGCTCCCATTGAGGGACACCGTGCCACTCGTCGGCAGCTCCAGGCCGGCAAGCAGATTGAGCACCGTCGTCTTGCCGCAACCCGACGGGCCGACGATCACCAGGAACTCGCCCTGCACGACGTCGAGCGTGAAGTCCTGCACTGCGACCGTCTGCGCAACGCCGGCGACGTCGAAGCGTTTGCCGACGTTTTCGAGCTTGAGCTTGACGGGACCGCTCACCGTGCCGTCCATGGCATGGAGAAACGCAACCCCGCGCGCAATAGTCGGTCGAGCACGAGCGCGACGATGCCCACCGCAATCATGCACACCACGATGCGGTTGAGCTCGATGCTGTACGCGTAGAACACGAACATCATCTGCCCGATGCCGCCCGACCCTCCGCCGCCCGCCTTTGCGCCGACCGCCAGCTCGGCGGCGACGATGGCGGTCCAATACACCGCCGGCGTCGCCGCGGTCAGGGCGAGGAGGGTGAGGGGCGCGGCGGCGAGCGTGGCCAGCCCCGACAGCCAGAGGTATGCCTGCCGCGAGCGGGACAGCAGCCGGTCGCCGAGCCAGCCGCCCCCGTACGTGCCGAGGAACCCGGTCGCGACGACGATGGCGCCGAACTGCACGGTCGCGACGGTGCGCGGCACGCCG
>Ga0137372_10005687_pt1 | contig 12177 bp, 7 predicted proteins | sample SagtaG_6_FD_104911 | JGI IMG/M metagenome (GOLD analysis project Ga0137372, IMG submission 104911) | Vadose zone soil microbial communities from Sagehorn Ranch, Mendocino, California, USA - Sage1_R_60_16 metaG | ecosystem: Environmental > Terrestrial > Soil > Vadose zone | place: USA: California...
CAGGCGCCCTTCCTTGTAGGCTGCGTCGGCCGCGTGTTGCGAGCGTAGCGCCAACTCATCCTGAGCCTGTCGAGTGATTCCCTGCTGCTCTCCGTAGAGTTCCGCGGTGTTCGCCATGTAGAGGCCGCAATAAGTATCGAGCAACGCCACCATGAGCGAGTCTTCCAGCTTGCCGCCCGGAGCCAGCGTAAACCCATCGCGCCCGCGGATCACAAAGGGCGCCTGCGACATCGACTCCATGCCGCCGGCAAGCACGACCTTCGCCTCTTCGGTCTGGATCATCTGCGCGGCGCTGACAATCGCCTGCATCCCTGAGCCGCAAAGCCGGTTCACCGTCATCGCCGGAGTTTCGATCGGAATTCCGGCGCGCAAGCCGACGTGCCGCGCCCCGTACAGCGCGTCGCCGGTAGTCTGCTGCGCGTTGCCGAACACAACGTGGTCGAAATCTTTGGGATCGAGTCCCGCGCGTTCGATCGCCCCCTTCGCAGCCACCGCACCCAGTTCCTGCGCCGAGTAGTCTTTGATTTTTCCGCAATAGCGGCCAAAAGGCGTGCGCGCCCCGCTCACAATTGCAATGTCACCTGGTTTCAACATGAGTCCTGCTAGACAGAAGAGATGGCTGGCTAGAAGCCAACTGGTGAGTTTAACAGTCGCGAGGAAACATCACCAATGACAGATCTGTGATTGGTAATTTGTAATTTGTAATTGGAATCTTGCCGTCGTGCATTTTCCGGCTCGGGTGTCATGTGCCAAAAGGCAGGCCAGATGCCGCGACAGGAATTACAAATTGCCAATTAACAATTACAAATTCCTCCCGGTCTCGGCGAGGAAAGGCTCTTACGCCACCGCAGCGGCGGTCGCGAACTGCGGCGCCAGGCTCACGACTCCCGCGGGGCCTTGCGCCACCGCCTGCTCCATGGCCTCATCGGCGCGGTTCGCGACTTCGGTGACAATGTCGGCCGGATCGTAGTGTTGCCGCATGACCGCCTGCGCCAGGCCAGCGCTGAATTCGACCCCTTGGGTCTCGCCCGGGAAGCGGACTTCGGCCAGCAGGCGCCGGAGTTTCTCCACCGCCGAAAACGCCTCTTTTTCGCCGGTGTCTCCCAGCACCAATGCGACGGTGGCCGCTTCATAGCGGAAGGCCAAATCGTTGGTGCGAATGTTGGCCGAGAACAGCTGCCCGATCTGTTCCATGACAGCTTCCACCGCCGCTTCGCCATACTCCTTGACCAAAGCGCTGCGCCTTCCGAAGTGCAGCAGCAGGATGGTCACCGCCGTTCCCTGCTGCAACCCGCGGCGAGTTTCAGCCTGCAGCAAATCGAGATACGAAGCGCGCTTGAGCAGCCCGGATTTTTCGTCGGTCACGGAGAGATTTTTGACCAAGCGCCGCAAGCCGGCGTTGTTGAGCGCGATCACCACCTGTTCGCTCAACGCCCGGATTACGACTACTTCGGCAGGCTGCCAGGTGCGGGTGGAATTCTGGGTCAGGATCAGTACCCCGATCTGGTCGTTGCCTTCGGCGAGCGGCAACGCCAGGAACGATTCGATCTGCAGTTCCTCGACCGCGCCGCGCACGCTCAGCAACTCGGGAGCGTTGCCAGCGTCGTCGATCATGACCACGCCCCGCGCCACCGCCAGATCCTGCAGAGCTTCGACCACACTGACCAGGGCTATGGAGCTTACCGGCAGCAGCCCTTCCCTGTGATATTCCTGCACGCACGAGGGAGGCAGGCCCGGCTTGCGCAGCGATGCGATGCAGCGCGCAGCGCGCCAGTGCACACCCAATTCGCTCGCCGCCGTCTTCAACACGCCTTCGGCATTGCCCTGACGGTAGAGCTTGCGCGCAATCTCGGCGACCTTCGCCAAGCTGTTGACGTCGGAGGAGTCCGGCGCCTCTGCTGGGTCTGGCTGGGAAACTGCGGGAACCGCGCGCGCAACATCGGCCGGAGCCACGGGCGGAACGGCGGCCCGAGGCGCGGGCGTCGGCAAGGGACCCGCATACTGCGGCTCGATTCCGGCCGCGATATAGAGCCGCTGCAATTCCGGGTTGCGCTCCTGTTCGTGCGGAAAAAGTTCCTGAATGCGCTGCAGACGCTCAATCGCCTTCGAACGCATCCCATACTGCACCAGGATCTCGGCCTGCAACATCAGGTCCTGCAGGGCAGCCGCTCCCAGCGTGGGCTCTTCCACCTTGGCGCTCTGTTCTGTTTTCCGGACGGGCGCGAAGCGCGACGCGATGACATTGAAACGCCGATCGTCGATCTTGCCGCGCAGGTATTCCAGGCGCTTCTGATGGCCGGGGTCGTAGGGATCGACTTCGGCGGCACGGTCCAGACACTCGCCCGCCTTCTGAAAATCGTGCTTGGTGCCGTAAAGATCGAAAAGTTTCAGCAGCGCTTGCGCGTAATCGGTCTCGCGGTTGGAAGCGTTGAATAGTTCCGCCAGGAACTCCAGCATTTCGGTGGACGGCCGGTGCGAGGCCACCAGTTCCTGCATGGTCGTGACGAAGGAGCGCCGTTCGCCACGCCGCCGCTGAAATACTTCCAGCTTCTGCGCCAACCCCGCCGCTTCCACATCCAACTCGGAATCGATCATCTTCCCGATCAGGTTCACCACCTGGTGGATGCGAGCCGGATTTTGCTCAAACATCTGCCAAATCAAGGGCTCGCAGTCCAGGCAGCGCCCGGCCACGAGCAATGCCTGTGCATACAGATCGCGCAAATCGAGCGATGCATCTCCCCCATGCACCAGGGGCTCGAAAATGAAGATGGCCGCTCCCGCCTCGCCTTGCGCCAGTAAGGTCCTGCCATAGGCGATTGCGGTCTTGGAATCGCTCGGATTCTCGGCGTAGGCCCGCTCGAACCACTGGGCGGCGTTTCCTCCGGAAGATTCCGTCAGTTCCGCCACCTGCAGGAATTCCTGGGCCGCCGTTACGTGCTCGCCCAGTTCGGCCGATAACTCGCCCGCGCGCAAGTGGTTCTGCTGCGACGGCTCCAGTTCCACGACTCTCCGGAGGACCAGCAACGCTTCCTCCTTGCGGCCCTGGCGTTGCAGATCCTCGAGCGCGTTCTCGTAGGTTCCGACCGCCAGCTTCTTGTTGGACTGTTCCAGCAGTTGACCGAATCGCACCTTCTGTTCCCAGGTGGGAGTGGCGTAGCGCGCCAGTTTCTTGTAGGTCAGGCTAGCGCGGGTTGCATCCATCACCGCCACCTGCCGCTCGAAAAGTTCGCCCAGCAGGCGCACCGCCTGAGCGCCTTTATTCAAAGAAAGGCTGAGGTCCGCAGCCATTTGCCGCACGTTGTCATTCTGCGGGTCGTCTGCCAGAATTTGCAGGTATTCGGCGAGCGCGTCCGAAGTCTTCCCCCTCTGCAGAAGTTTCTCCGCCTTCTCGACCTGGCGGGCGATCTCAACGCGATTGGGGTTTTCCGGCATGCGCGGGCGGGGACAGGGTGCCCCGCTTTGATTCTAGGTTTGGCTCCACGCACCAGCAACGCGGTAAGCGGCGGTTGCGATTACCAAGGTCACGGGTGGCTTGCTTCCCTGTCAGCTTCCGCGCAAGCCCAGCGCCGGCGTCCCGCCGGCTTGAAAGCCTCCCCTATCGACTTGTCTTCGTCTTTTTCGCGGCGCTCCCGCTCAACTTCTGCTATACGGATACGAGCCCATGTCTTCCTCTGTCCCGAATTCCGAGTCTGGACTGCGCCACCAGCTCAGCGCAGGCCAGATGACCATGGTCGCGGTGGGCGGCTCGATCGGCACCGGACTGCTGCTCGGCACGGCCGCCGCCATCGAACTCGCCGGGCCCGCCGTGATTCTCAGCTTCGCGCTCGCGGCCTTCATCAGCTGGACGGTTTCGCTCGCTCTCGGCGAACTCGCCAGCATGCATCCTGCGGCCGGCTCTTTCGGGGTCTACGGAGACCTCTACCTCAACGACTGGGCGGGATTCGTTTCACGAGCCGGGTACTGGGCGGCGATCGCGGTCTCGATCGGCGCCGAAATGGTCGCCTCCGCCACGTATATGAAGCTCTGGTTTCCCGCCGTGCCTGCGATCGAGTGGGTGGTGGTCTTCTCGATTTTCCTACTCTCCACCAACCTGCTCAACGTTCACAGCTACGGACGGTTTGAATTCTGGTTTGCGATGATCAAAGTCGCCGTCATCGCGGCGTTCGTCGTACTGGGTTCGTTGCTGCTTCTGAGCGGGCGGGCCGCAGCGCAGTACACCGCGCACGGCGGATTCTTCCCGCTCGGACCCGCCGCGCCACTGCTGGCCATCACCTTCTCTATTTACACCTTCGGCGGAGTCGAATTCGTCGCCGTCACCTCGGGCGAATCAACCTCCGCGCAAGAAGTCGCGCGCGCCACGCGCATGACATTTCTTGCCCTGACTTTTCTTTACCTGGGCGCGATTACAATTCTGGTAGGCATCATGCCGTGGAACCGCGCCGGAGTCATGGAAAGTCCCTTCGTCACCGTCTTCCGCTCGGTCAGCCTGCCGGGCGCAGCGCACATCATGAATTTCGTTGTGCTGACGGCGGCCCTGTCGGGAGCCAATGCCGCTCTCTATATTTCGTCACGCATGCTGTTTTCTCTCGGCCGCACCGGATGGGCTCCCCGTGCGTTCGGACTCCTGAGCCGGAACGGCACTCCCACCTACGCATTGCTGGTTTCTTCCTATGGCATTATCGTGGCGCTCGCGCTCGAACGCTGGGCGGCGGCAAAGGCCTTCGAATATATCCTGCGCGGCGCCTTCTTTGGCATGATGCTCTCCTGGATCGTCTCGCTGGCCGCCCACATCTCGTTCCGCCGGGGCCTCACTGCCGCTGACGGAGCCGCGCTTCCGATGCCTTCGCCGCTGGCCGGATGGGGCTCGGTAATTGGCCTCGTCTTCGTGTTAGCCGCAGTCGCCAAAACCTGGTGGGATTCCCCGGTCAACCTGATCAGCGGCGCAGCCCTGCTCGTCGGTCTGACGCTGGCCTACGCAGCCATCAAGTATTCCCGCAGTTCGTAGCGCCGGCGTCCCGCCGGCGTTCGCGAGGGCACCTCGCAGGCGCATCCTTCAAGAGTCCACGCTGTCATCCTGAGGACCTCCGCATTTGCATTCGTCATGTAGAGGCCGCAAGTAGTGACGGGGCGCGGCAACGGCGCTACGTCCTCACGCATTACAATGAATGTCATGCTTGACGACCTCCCGCGCTACCGCCCCGAGTTTCCCATCCTCGAGCGCACCAACTACATGATCTCGAATTCGCTGGGCGCCATGCCGCGCGGCGTCTATGACGCACTCAAAAGCTACGCCGACACCTGGGCCACCCGCGGCGTCCGCGCCTGGGAAGAGCGCTGGTGGATGCTCTCTGCCGAAGTCGGCAACGAACTCGGCGCCCTGATGAACGCATCCAAAGATTCGGTGTCCGTCCACCAGAACGTGACCACTTGCCAGGCGGTGGTCGCATCTTGTTTCGATTTCTCCGGCCAGCGCAACAAAGTCGTGTACAGCGACCTGAATTTTCCGTCCGTCATGTATTTTTGGGAAGCGCAACGCGCGTACGGCGCACGCGTTTACATGGTGACGACCGACGACGGCATCACCGTGCCAACCGACAGGCTCATCGACGCCATCGACGAGCACACTCTGCTCGTGCCCATTTCGCACGTCATCTTTCGCAGTGCCTACATCCAGGACGCGAAGGCCATCATCGAAAAAGCGCACCAGGCCGGCGCTCACGTCGTGCTCGACACGTTTCAATCGCTGGGGACGGTCCCCGTGGATGTGCAGGCCCTAAACGTGGACTTCGCCTGCGGCGGCGTTCTCAAGTGGCTGTGCGGAGGACCGGGCGTAGCGTACCTCTACGTGCGTCCGGATTTGGGCAGCACGCTGAAACCCAAGCTCACCGGATGGTTCGCCCACCAAGACGCCATGGCCTTCGAAACCGGCCCCATCCGCTACACCGATCCGCCGTTCCGCTTCATGAACGGCACGACACACATCCCGTCGCTCGAGGCCTGCCGCCCGGGACTGAAAATCATCAGGGAGGTGGGAGTCGAGAAGATCCGCGAGAAATCGAAACGCCAGACCGCGCGCCTGATCCAACTCGCAGACCAGCACGGGTGGCGCGTCAACTCGCCGCGCGATCCGGAAAAGCGTGGCGGCACAGTTTCCATCGACATGCCGGATTCGCGGCAAGTATCGCGCGCACTGCTCACCCGGGACGTTCTCGTAGACTGGCGTCCCAAGGCAGGCGTCCGCTTCTCGCCGCACTTCTATAACACGGACGAAGAAGTGAATGCGGCAATGGCCGCCGTAGAAGAGATTCTCAAAGAGCGCCGCGTCGCTGTCTAACGCTCAATTCGAATGCCTGGCCCGCCTGGGATCACGGCTGTGCGACGCGGCCGCCGCGTCTCCGCGGGACAAAAAAAGGGGAGAAGAGCGCGTTGTCGCTCTTCTCCGCCTGTTCAGGAGGGACCTCAATCCACTCGTTGCGTCGCCTTGGCTCGCAGATACGGAGACTTGGGTTCGTACACGCAGAACGGCTCCTCATCGAGGTAGTCGCCGGTGGCGGCAAAGGCGCGCGCGCGGCAGCCCATGCAGACATTGCGAAATTCGCAGCAGCCGCACTTGCCTTTCAGATTCCCGGTGTCGCGCAGTTCGTTGAACACGGTTGCGTTGGCCCAGATGTCGGCGAATTGCTGTTTGCGCAAGTCGCCGGCGATCACCGGCAGATAGCCGCAGGGAAAAACTTCGCCTTCATGCGAGATGAAGCAAACGCCGGTCCCGGCCAGGCAACCCTTCGTCATCGCGTTCATGTCGTTAGGATGGCCTCCAGGATGACCGGTGTGATGTCCGGGGGGAGGGCTCTGCGGCCGTAACGAAATGCCGGTGCCGCCGGGCATGAGCGTGTCGGTGGGACCGATCCCATCAGGGGGAATGGGGGAGGGTGTTGAAAAAGCTTTGGCAGCCGCCTCGGCGGCGTGGCGGTCGGCGACTCTGAGCTGCCGCACGACGCGGAAATAATGCGGAGCGCAAGTGGCTTTGAGTTCGATGCCGCCTTCCAGCGAACGATCGTAGAACCAGTGCAGCATGCGCTCGTATTCTTCCGGGGGAACCATCTGGTCGGCGGCAATGTCAACGCCGCACCCAACCGGAACCAGCAGGAACGTATGCAGAGCATCTGCCCCCACGGACTTCGCCAAATCCAGGACTCGGGGCAGCTGCTCTGCATTGTGGCGCGCAATGGTCATGTTGATCTGCACCGACATGCCGACTTCCTTCAGGTTGCGGAAGCCGTAAAGCGCGGCTTCAAATGCGCCGGGAATGCCTCGGAAGGTGTCGTGGGTCGCAGCGTCGGCTCCGTCGAGGCTGATAGATACACGCTTGATGGCCGAGTCGGCGATCATGCGCGCCACGTCCTTGGTCACGAGCGTCCCGTTGGTCGCGAGGGCCACGCGCAGCCCTTTGTCGCCGGCGTAGCGGGCCAGTTGAAAAATGTCGGAGCGATAGAGTGGCTCGCCTCCGCTGAGAACGAGAATGGGATTCGAAACCGTTACGATCTGATCGATGACGTCGAGCGCTTTCCTGGTGGGGAGATCGGTGGGAGAACTGAGTTCGGTGGCGGTGGCGCGACAGTGGATGCAACGCAGGTTGCAGCCCTTGGTGACTTCCCAGAAGATGAGCCGGGGCTTGAATTCTGCCTTCGCGGAATGCTGAGCGCTGTCCTTCGCCGGCATACTCACGGCCTCCTTGTTTTCGAAAACCGCCATGGAGACTGACCTCACCCAGAAGCCACGATAGGGGAGCGGCGAACTTGAGGCCGTGACTGCAATCACCCGGAAATGTGATGGACATCACAGGGATAAGTTGTTGCTCGGACAGGAGTTGGGCCGGCAATGGCGCCCTGGTTGGCGCCGGAACAGGCAGGGCCCCGTAAGCTGATGGCCATCAAGGCTGAAGAGGCGTGCCACGCCGTCAGGTAAGCCGCGAAGAACACATTTGGGACGCAGCCTTCCAGTCAGGGATTGCCTTGCCTGCCCTATGTCACCAGGGTTACTGCTTGACGTGGGCGGGAAGGCTTGAGAACGGAGGAGAAGTCGACCAGTCGGATTCGCTGGTGTATCTGCCCGAAGACCGTGAGGCCGGCTTTTTCTTGTTGTGTACGGGGAAACCGAGTTCGGACCTCAGAATTCGAACTCACCGGGCCAAGCAGATGCGCGAGTTTCGCAAGCAAAAGAAGCTGCTTGCCCTTTATTCCTGGAGCGTGGAGTGAGAGCCGCCTGCAATCCACGCGCTCGTGAGCAGGAGGACAAAGCGCAGAGAAATACCATTCCGGAATTTCCGCCTCTGCTAGAATCGCCCCATTATGGTTGAAGCTTTCCTCGTTCCCGAAAAGACGGTGGCTATCGCCAAAGCAGACGGCCCGGCACTCGATCTGAGCCACGGCGAAGGCCGGATTTTTTTGCTGACGCTGGGCATCACCGACGTGGTCGAGCAGGAATCGCTCGACGTCAGCGTGCAAGGTTCGGCGGACGGCACGACATGGAATCCCAAGCCCATCGTGGCGTTTCCGCAGAAGTTCTATCGCGAGGAAGTTCCCTTGCTGCTCGATCTGTCGGGCAAGCCCGAAGTAAAGTTCATCCGCGCCCATTGGGAAGTCAACCGCTGGGGTCGCGGATCGGAAACCCCGAGGTTCGAGTTCTGCGTGACTGTGCGGGAAGTGCCGCAGGAAATCCTCGCCGAAGCGGCCGGGCGCGTGCGAGTGCAGTAGTGTGTAGTGTCCGGCAGTTTTGTGGCATAAATCCAAGCTGTCATCCTGAGCGAAGCGAAGAACCTATGTACTCGACCGCGCCATGCATAGGTCTTTCGCTCCGCTTACGATGACAATCTGTACCTAGGTCGCGACTTCACGGGACACGAAACGAGGACAATCCCAGCGCTGTAGGTCGATCCGCTAGGGTCAGAAATCTCCGTTATATTTAGCGTTCATGGTTAGCGATACGACCGCGACAATTCGTCCCGCGCGCGCCGTGAATGGCGTCGTCCGCATTCCCGGAGACAAGTCCATCTCCCACCGCTACGCCATGCTGGCGGCGATTGCGGAGGGAGCGAGCCGCTTCCAGAATTTTTCCGCCGCGCGCGATTGCGAGAGCACGCTTGGCTGCGTCGGCGCCATGGGCTCCCAGTGGCACCGACTGGAAGATGGAGCCATCGAGGTGGCCGGCGTGGGCCGGCAACTGAAAGCTCCGGCGAAGGCGCTCGACTGCGGGAACTCCGGTTCGACCATGCGCATGCTGAGCGGCATTCTTGCCGGCCAGCCTTTCGCGAGCGAGTTGTTCGGCGATGAGTCTCTTTCCCGCCGGCCGATGGCGCGCGTCATGAAGCCGCTCACCGAGATGGGCGCAAAGATTTCCTCGAGCGCGGGCGGACGCCCGCCGCTCAACATCCAGGGCGGCTCGCTGCGTGCGATCCATTACAAGCCGGAAGTGGCCAGCGCGCAGGTGAAGTCCTGCGTCCTGTTTGCGGGCTTGTTCGCCGATGGCGAGACGGTGGTCGAAGAGCCCATCCGGACCCGTGATCACGGCGAAATCGCCCTGCGCGCATTTGGCGCGGAAGTTGACCGCAACGGCAATGCGGCGCGCATTCGCGGCGGACAGCGACTCCATGCCATCGAGGCTCATGTGCCCGGCGATCTTTCCAGCGCGGCCTTCTTCCTGTGTGCGGCGGCGCTGTTTCCGGGTTCTGCCGTTACGCTGCCTGGCATTCTGATGAACCCCACGCGCGCCCGCCTACTCGACATCCTGATCCGGATGGGATTGAAGATTTCGGTTGCACAGTTGGAGGAACAGCAAGGCGAGTTGGTAGGCACCATCGAAGCGCGGGGAGCAGCGTGGAAAGGTGGAACGATCTCGGGCGCCGATACGACCGCGCTGATCGACGAAATCCCCGTGCTGGCCGCGGTCGCGCCCTACTCCGAGAACGGCATCGAAGTGCGCGACGCCAAGGAGCTGCGCGTCAAAGAGTCGGACCGCATTGCCGCGGTCGCGACCAATCTGCGTGAGATGGGTGCGGACGTGGAAGAGCGGCCGGATGGCATGCGCATCCCCGGTGGCCAGCATCTGCACGGCGCAGAACTCGATTCCTTCGGCGATCACCGCATCGCGATGGCTTTCACCGTAGCCGCGCTGCGAGCCGAAGGAGAAACCACGATTCTCGGCGCAGATGCGGCGGGAGTGTCGTACCCGAAGTTCTTTGAGGATCTGCGCAGTCTTACCAGCTAGAGTAGATGCGGGTGTCCATGCCGCGCAAATTCGCGACCTAAGTACATGAGTGTCATCTGAGAAAAGCGAAGGACCTATGCATTCCGCCGCGACCAGAAAATACATAGGTCCTTCGCTTCGCTCAGGATGACAGGCGAGGATTTATGCCGGGAACTTGGTGGACACCACACTGAGAGCCAAGAGCAGAGCGTTTCTTATGCCCGACAAACCCCCGCCCCCCGACGACCGCCTCCAACAGGAATTCAACCGCTGGGCCGAGCGAGGTGAAGGCCCGAAGATGGAGAGCCATCACCTGGACATCACGGAAAAGACCTTGCGTCGGATGGATCTTCGTCCGGGCGAGCGCATTCTCGATCTGGGCTGCGGTTCGGGCTGGGCGACGCGCTTGCTGGCGCGCATGGTCGGCGAAGGGCCACAGGGATTCGGGCAGGTCGTGGGCGTCGATATTTCCGACGAGATGATCCGGCAGGCACGGGCCGCGTCCAAGGATTTCGAAAACGTGATGTTCGTCGTCGGATCGGCCGCGCAGATTCCCTGGGAGGAAAACTTTTTCGACAAGGCGCTGTCGGTCGAATCGTTCTACTACTACCCCGATCAGGACCGCGCGCTGGCCGAACTGTTTCGCGTGTTGGCGCCGCATGGGCGGTTGTTCATCCTGATCAATCTTTACAAGGATAATCCCTATTCCCTGCAGTGGGTGCCCAAGCTGAAAGTGCCCGTGCATGTGCGCTCGGCGGCGGAGTACGTCGAACTGCTGAAGGCGCACGCCTTCGAAAAAGTGGAGTACGCTCAGATTCCCGACGACACGCCCACGCTGGAAAATTATCAGACCACATCATTCCATTCGCTCGACGACCTTCGCGCGTTCAAGCGGGTCGGTGCGTTGCTGCTGATGGCGTCCAAGCCGGACGTGCGCAATCCCGCGCCGGGCTACACGATTTACTGAGGAAGGTGACAGGCTGCGCGTGGATTTTGGTTTGTCATCCGGAGCGGAGCGAAGGACCTATGCAGGGCGAATTCAAATACCCAGGTCCTTCGCTTCGCTCAGGATGACAGGGCAGATTTATGCCATGAACTCGCGGGACCGAATGCTAGATTTCGTCGTCCTCGTCATCTTTATCCTCGTCTCCGTCGTGGTTGCGATCGCTTTCGAAGTTCTTCGCCGGACTCAGCGGACGCTTGTCTCCCGCATGGCGAATCTCGATCGTCCCATTCACATTGGAGAGCCTTACCTCCGCACCGCCACCGCCCAGTTCGCCATGCAGACTCTGGCCGACAAACTGATGGCGCCTGACGGGGAGGCCGAAGTCGTCGGAAATATGGCCCGAGACGGTGCTAGCCTGGATCTCCGCCCTCGCATCCGACGGCAAGGTCACCCGCAGCGCGCCGTTGACCGAGGAGAGCTTCAGCCGCGACGAAGTCAACTGGCTCACGCTGGCGTCGAGTTCGCCATTCACGGTGTCCAACTCGGCAGGCCCTTGCAGGTTGCGCGCCTGAATCCGGCCGTTCACGCAGGAAGCCCGCACCTCACCGGCAACGTCGTGCACATCGAGCCGGCCATTGACCAGCTTGATCTCGTCGAGCCGCGCCTGCCGGGGCACGGTCAAGGTGTATTCCACGGTGGCGGGATTATGGCGGCTGTCGTGGTTGAAGGTGTGATCGTGCCCCGGGTATTCGGTGCGGATGGAAAGACTGCTCTGCTCCGAGCGAATCTCAATCCGGGCTTCGTCCAACCGGTCCTGGGTCCACGCACTCTTCACCGCATCCACTTTCACCTCATCCCGGTCCCAACCGCTGATGTGGACGGGCCCATTGAGATTCTCAAGTTCAATGCGCCCCTGGGCCGAGAGCGGGTAGACCTTGTGAAATTCCTCGGTCAGCTTTCCGCTCTGGTCCGAGCCTTGCGCGCTGGGA
>Ga0137372_10005695_pt1 | contig 12164 bp, 8 predicted proteins | sample SagtaG_6_FD_104911 | JGI IMG/M metagenome (GOLD analysis project Ga0137372, IMG submission 104911) | Vadose zone soil microbial communities from Sagehorn Ranch, Mendocino, California, USA - Sage1_R_60_16 metaG | ecosystem: Environmental > Terrestrial > Soil > Vadose zone | place: USA: California...
GCGAGCAGGCGCTCTCCGGGAGCTTCGTGGCAGCAGGTTCGGGCCGATTCGAGGCCACCAAGGTCGGCCTGGACGCCTACGCCGCGCAGCTGGCTGCGGAGGCGAGCCGGTTCACCTTGGCGAGCTCGCAGCTGCGGGCCGGGATCGACCGGTTCCTCAGGATGATCACCTGGCTGATCATCCCGGTCGCCATCTTGCTCACGATTAGTCAACTGGTCACCGCTGACGCCGACTTTGCCGACGCCGTCTCCGGCTCAGTGGCCGGGATCGTCACGATGATCCCGGAAGGACTTGTGCTGCTGACCAGCATCGCGTTCGCGGTCGGTGTCGTGCGGCTTGGCGCGAGAAACTGCCTGGTCCAGGAACTCCCCGCCATCGAGGTACTGGCGAGGGTGGATGTCTTGTGCTTGGACAAGACCGGCACACTTACCGAGGGTGGGATGCAGCTGGACGAGGTTCTAGAGCTCCGCCCGGGCCTTCACGTGCGCCGCGTGCTTGCCGAGCTGACAGCACTGGAGGACCGGCCGAACGTCACACTGAAGGCTATTGCCGATGGCCTCGCATCGCGCGACCTGCCCGGCGGGCAGAACCAACCTCGGGCGGACGGCGTGGGCGGCAGCACGACGGGCTGGCGGCCGGTGCGGGTCGTGCCGTTCTCCTCCACGCGCAAGTGGAGCGGGGCAGCCTTCGACGGTGCGGGGGCATGGGTGATGGGGGCACCCGATGTGCTGCTAGGTCCGGCCGATCCAAGCCGTGCGCAAGCCCAACAGCTCGCGGCTGACGGCTTCCGGGTGCTCGTCGCGGGGCAAGTGAATCAGGGCGCGCTGGATGACCCCGACAGTCTTCCAGCCAGCGCTTCCGTGGTTCCTGCGGCTCTGATCGTGCTCCGCCAGCGGCTCCGCACCGAGGCGCCAGACACGCTTCGTTACTTCGCTGAACAAGGTGTGGCGATCAAAGTTATCTCGGGCGACAATGCGGCGTCGGTGGGCGCGGTGGCGGCCGAGCTTGGTATCGCTGGTGCCGACCACCCGGTTGATGCTCGCACCCTGCCCAGCGGGCAGCATTCTGGTGGCTCCGGGCGACCGGGGGTTTTTGCGGCGCAATATCGGAACGCGCCCTCATCTGGTAAACTACGCCGTGTAGTTTACAATGAAGCGCCGGAAACGCTCGAGGTGGCGGCTGACCGCGCAGAAACGCCCGGGGTGGCGGGCGCCCGGCCAGAAACGCCCCAGGCGACAGCCAGCCACACGGAAACGCCCCAGGCGACAGCCAGCGACACGGAAACGGCTGGGGTTGCAGGCACCGTCAGCGAGGCGGACCTCCACGAGATGGCGCGTGTGCTGGAAGCCAATTCCGTGTTCGGCCGCGTGTCACCACAGCAGAAGCGCCTGTTCGTCGCGGCGCTGCAATCGGCCGGGCACACGGTCGCCATGACCGGTGATGGCGTCAACGATGTCTTGGCCCTCAAGGACGCCGATCTTGGTGTAGCAATGGGCTCTGGCAGCGGCGCCACGAGGGCGGTCGCAAAAGTTGTCTTGCTCGACAACAATTTTGCCTCCCTGCCCTACGTCGTCGCCGAGGGCAGACGGGTCCTCGGGAACATCGAGCGAGTGGCCGCGCTCTTCCTCACGAAAACCATGTACGCGATCATGCTCTCCGTCGCCGTGGCCGTCACCGGCCTCGCGGACCTGGCAGGCCTGCGCGGCCTGCAGTTCCCGTTTCTGCCGCGCCACCTAACGCTGATCTCCACGCTCACGATCGGGGTGCCCGCATTCGTGCTCGCGCTCGCGCCCAACATCGAGCGGGCCCGGCCCGGATTCGTGTCGCGTGTGCTCAGATTTGCCATTCCCGCCGGAATGGCATGCGCTGCCGCCACCTTCATCAGCTACGTACTCGCCCGCCTGGCGCCCTCCGCCAGCCTCGTCTCCGATCGGACAACAGCCACGATCGCGCTGTTCGCCGTCGCTGTCTGGGTGCTCGCTCTCGTCGCCCGCCCCTACACCTGGTGGCGGCTGACACTGGTCGCGGTAATGGCGGCCTGCTTCCTCGGCGTCCTGGCGATCCCCTGGACCAGGCACTTCTTCCTGCTGAACGCGGCGGGCACCGACGATGTCCTGTTCGCCCTCGCGGTGGCGGCGGTTGCCGCGACCGCGCTGACCATCAGCCAGACGGCCACCCGCCGCCTGCCCGGACAAGGCGCTCGTGGCCGATAGGGTTGGCACATGGCCGACCCAGCTGACGTGCTCGTGCAGCGGATGCGCAACGCGCTCGCAGCCGCGTTCGGCGCTGGTGAGGCCGCGACCGACCCGCTGATCCGACCATCGGCGTTCGCCGACTTCCAGGCGAACGTCGCGCTGCCGCTGGGCAAGCGGCTAGGCCGCCCGCCGCGCGACGTGGCGGCAGATCTTGCTCGCCATCTCGACGTTGCCGACATGTGCACAGACGTCGAGGTGAGCGGCCCAGGTTTCCTCAACTTCCGGCTGCGCGACAGCTGGATCACGGGAGAAGCACAGTCTCTGCTCGCCGATGGCCGGCTTGGGGTGTCGCCGACACCATCACCGCAGCGGGTGGTCGTCGACTACTCCGGGCCGAACGTTGCCAAGGAACTGCACGTCGGTCACTTGCGCGCCACCGTGGTGGGGGACGCGATCTGCCGGATCCTCGAGCACCTCGGCCACACCGTAATCCGTGAGGCTCACCTCGGAGACTGGGGCACTCCGTTCGGCATGCTCATCGAGCACATACTCGACGTCGGTGAGCGGGCCACCCACGAGCAGCTCGCGGCGGGCGAGTTCACCGCCTTCTACCAGGCAGCCAGGGCAAAGTTTGACACGGACCCGGCCTTCGCCGACCGATCCCGCCGACGGGTGGTGCGGCTTCAGGCGGGCGACGCGGAAACACTTCGCCTCTGGCAAGTGCTTGTTGACGAGTCCATGGAGTATCTCGGCGCGATCTATAGCAGGCTCGGAGTAACGCTGACCGAAGCCGATATGGCGCCGGAGAGCTTCTACAACCCGATGCTCGCCGACGTCTGCGACGAGCTTCAGGCCGCCGGAATTGCGGTCCTGAGCGATGGCGCGCTCTGTGTGTTTCCGCCCGGCTTCACGGGTCGCGACGGGCGGCGCCTGCCGCTCATACTGCGCAAGAGTGACGGCGGATACGGCTACGGCACGACTGACGTGGCTGCGATCAGGCACCGCGTCAAGGATCTGCGGGCGCGCCGGATCATCTACGTCGTCGGGTCCGAGCAGGCTCTGCACCTCCAACTGGTCTTTGCGACAGCCGAGCTGGCGGGCTGGCTGGCCGATGGGATCACTGCCGAACACGCGGTGATCGGCCTGGTGACCGACACGGACGGTAAGAGACTGCGGACACGGACCGGCGAACCGGTCAAGCTGATCACCCTTGTCGACGAGGCGGTGGAGCGAGCCGAGAAGGTTATCGCCGATCGATACGAGGACCCGCGACTGCGGCACCAGATCGCCGAGGCGGTCGGAGTCGGCGCACTGAAGTACGCCGATCTGTCGGTGGCCAGAGACTCCAGCTATGCCCTCGACTTCGACAGAATGCTCGCGCTCAACGGCAACACCGGGCCGTATCTGCAGTACGCGGTCGCGCGGATCCGGTCGATCTTCCGCAGGGCTCGGGTCGACCCTGATCAGGCGACCGGACCGATTACGTTCACCCACCCTGCCGAACGTGCGCTGAGCTTGCGGCTGCTCGGGTTCGGCACGGCCGTCCGGCAGGTTGCGGATGTCGCCGAACCGCACCGCCTGTGCGTGTATCTATTCGACTTGGCCAGCGCGTTCACCACGTTCTACGAGCAGTGCCCGGTGATTGGCGCGCCGAGCGCAGCCGTTAGGGAATCACGGCTCGCGCTTTCCATGGTCACGCTCCGGGTCCTACTGGCCGGCCTCGGCCTGCTCGGCGTGGCCGTTCCCGAGCGGATGTAGCGTGCCGTCGGCCCGCTCCGGCACCCGGGCCACGCACAATACTGTCTGCCCGAACGGCGGCCGCACGAAGCGCTCGACCAAGCGGGTGACGGGGATGACGGTGCGATCGTAGAGCCGGACGAGACGCGGGTTCGGGTAGCTGGCACCACCCCTGCGAACAGCGAGCCACCAAGCGATCCCACCGAGAAAGTTGACCGGCTTCAGCAGCTCGGTGGACAGGCCAGCCGCCGCTACCGCAGCGCCAAGGGTCTTCGGGGTGTACCTGCGGACGTGCCCTACTTTGCGGTCGAAGTCCCCGTACAGCTGCTGGTACCCGGGCACCCAAACCACGATGCGGCCGCCCGGCTTGGTGACGCGCGCCAGGCACCGCAGCGCGCCGACGTCGTCCTCGATGTGCTCGAGCACGTTCATCGCCACCACCGTGTCCACCGGCTCGGCGACAGGTACCTCCGCGGGCAGGGCAAGCTCGATAACTTGCACGCTCGGATCTTCCTGGTAGCGCTTGGCCAGCTGCTCGACGCAGTAAGGATCGTTATCGCTTACCACCAGGCGGGTCAGGTGTGGCAGGAACTGCGCCGAGAAATCCCCGAGACCGGAACCGATCTCTAGCATGGAATTTCCGACATGCGGCGCGACAAGGTCATATTCGTACCGCCGGTAGTTGCGAGCATCCTCGCCACCCAGGTGATTCTCAAGGGCGCCCGCCCCGGCCATGGGTTGAGGAACGCCGGGGCGTCCGTCCGCGTCTCGCATCCCCGTGCTCTGGATCTTGTTCTCGGCCACGAATCTCCTGTCCTGCGGTCGTTCGGTACGCTTTTCCGGCTTCGGGGAACTTGATGCGCACTCTCAGGGAGCTCCCAGGTTACGCCGCTCACTATCCCAGTTCAGGCAGGCACGCTACATCGTATGAACGAAATGAATTGGTGGAATCAGCCACAACAGGGTAGCGGCGGCACGGAAGGTCCCGGGGACGCGACACAGCCTGTCCCCGTGCCCACCGACCCGACGTGCCATCACCCTCGTGGCCGCGGAAAGGCGCTACGGTGGACCGTTGGCGTGGCAGCTGCTGTCGTGATTGCCGCCGGCGGCGCGATCGCAGGAATTGACATGACGCACAGCGGGTCGGCCCAAGGTGGCCAGGGAGCGGTACTCAGCGCCGCCCTCGACCCGACCGACGGCACGGTGAGCAGCAACGGCGCGGCCGGCCATACCGCCGCGTCCGGCCAGGCCGATGGCGTCCGGTTCAGGCACGTGGCGAGAATTCTGCGGCACCTGCGCGGCATTCACGGTGAGTTCACCGTGCGCAAGCGCGACGGCGGATTCCGCCAGATCGCATTCGAGCGCGGCGTGATCATCGCGGTCAACGATAAGAACGTAACCGTGCGTGCGGCCGACGGAACCACCTGGGTGTGGACACTTACGAGCAAGACCAGCGTCGTGAAGAACCGGGCCAAGGCAACGCCATCCACCCTCGCCACGGGCGACCGGCTGTTCGTGGGCGGACCGGAAAGCGGCAGCGTCCGCGACGCACGGCTGATCTTCGTCCCGAAGAATCAGGGCAAGGGCCAGTCCAGGCCTGGATCGGGCTCGTCGCCCCGGTCATCCTCGTCGGCGAGCTGAGGCGGGGACCACCAAGCCGAGACCAACCGCCATACGACCGATGGCCCGTTCGTGGGATCATGCTGCGCGGCCAGGCCCGCGATCTGCGTGCGCATCGGCATGAGAAATATGGTGAGGGCGGTGCCATGACGGAAGACGACCGGCTCCCGAAGGTCCTCGTCGTTGACGACGAGGCGAATATCCGCGAGCTGGTCCAGGTGGCACTCCGGTTCCATGGCTTCAGGGTCGGCACGGCCGCGACCGGCGGCGAGGCGCTGCGGCAAGCGGCGGCGCAGCGGCCTGATCTGGTCATCCTTGATGTCGTTCTGCCGGATCTGGACGGCTTTGAGGTATGCCGCAGGCTCCGCGCGCACGGCAATGAGGTCCCTGTCATCTTCCTTACCGCCAGGGACACGTCCTCGGATACTGTGACCGGCCTTGCCCTCGGTGGCGACGACTACGTCACCAAGCCGTTCTCGGTCGAAGCGTTGGTGGCGCGCGCGCGAGCGGTCCTGCGGCGGGTACGTGCCCCGTCCGGCGCACCGGGCGGGGAACGCGCCGATGACCTTGGCGCCAGTGAGGTGCTTAAGTTTGAGGATGTAGAGCTCGATGAGGCCCGGTGGACGGCGCGACGCGCAGGAACCGAGCTTGACCTCTCGCCGACCGAGTTCAGGCTCCTTAGCTTCCTGATGCGCCACCCGGGGCGCGTGCTGACCCGGGCGCAGCTGCTCGAGCATGTCTGGGGCTGGGATTACGGCGGGCAGTCGCAGATCGTGGAGACCTACATCAGCTATCTCCGCCGTAAGCTCGACCCGCTCGGCCCGCCGTTGATTCACACTCAACGCGGTGTGGGTTATGCGATGCGCGTAGCCGCCAGGACTCCGGCCGAGTCGGATCCGGCGGCGGCCAGGGACGGAGGATGAACGAAGCGGGCCATGATTACCCGCCACGCAGGCGCGGCGGCATCTCGCTGCGGGCCCGGCTGCTCATCGGGCTGATCGCCCTCACCGCCGCGTTCCTCGTGGTGATGGGCGTGGTCAGCACCGTTGTGTTGGAAAACCGCTTGAGCAGGCAATTCAGTACCCAGCTCCGGCTGCTGAGCCTGCGCACGCCGCAGCAGCTGACCAGTGCGCCCGTCAACGTCGCCGCAGTGGTGTTCAGTCCGGCCACGGGCCGGGCGGTGACGCTCAACCAGGGCCACCTGACGACTGGCCTTCAGTCCGCACTCGGCCAGATGGCCTTGATCCACTTTGCCGGACGTCGGCTGCACCAGCCATTTACCATCGCACTGCCGGATGGCACGCCGCTCCAGGCGATCATGCGTCGTATCCCAGGGAAGCAGGTGACCAGGGCGGGCGTGAACCCGCCCAGCGCTCTGCGGCTCTTCCTCGTCGTCGGGCGTCCGCTCAGCGAGGTTGACACTCCCGTGCGCATGGTGATCTTTGCTGAGCTGATTACGGGCGTGGTGCTGATCGCCCTTCTCGCAGTTGGCGGCCGCTGGCTCATCGGCCGCGGGCTGGCGCCCCTGGACCGGATGGCCACAACGGCGGACGGCATCACCTCCAGTGGCGACCTCACCGCACGGATGCCAGGCGCAGATACCACAACAGAGACAGGCAGGCTCGCGGGAGCCGTCAACACGATGCTCGACCGGATTCAGCACGCATTCGCCGCACGCTGGCATTCCGAACAGAAGGTGCGCACGTTCGCGGCAGACGCGTCACACGAGCTGCGCACTCCACTGACCACTGTCCGTGGCTACGCCGAGCTCTACCGGCAGGGTGCGCTGGGGGAGGATGAACTGCCTGACGCCATGCGCCGCATCGAGGAGGAGGCGGGCCGGATGAGCATGCTCGTGGCTGAACTGCTCGAGCTCGCGCGGCTTGACCGGACCTACTCGCTCGACCTGACGGGGTGTGACCTCGCCCTGGTGGTACGGGATGCCGCTGCGGACGCCGGCGCCGTCGAGCCCAGCAGGCCGATCAAGGTCGATGCACCGGCCCGGCTGATCGCGGTGGCGGACGAGCCGCGGATGCGGCAGGTTCTCGCGAACCTGGTTGCTAACGTCCGCGAGCACACGCCGCCCGCCACGCCCGTGGAGGTGCGGCTGGCCCGGGCAGGAAACGGCGCACTCATTGAGGTAGCCGACGCCGGACCTGGCATGTCGCCGGAGGACGCCGCCCGCGCCTTCGACCGGTTTCACCGTGGCGTGCGGGGGCGGCAGAGTGACACCCGGCCGCAAAGTGAGACTGGACCGCAGAGTGACGCCCGGCCGCATTCCGCCGGCCGGTCGGGTGGCGCAGGACTTGGGCTTTCCATCGTGCAGGCGATCGCTGCCGCCCATGGCGGCCAGGCGATGCTCGAATCGGCACCTGGCCGCGGCACGACGGTCCGGATCTGGATGCCGAATGCTCGCTGACCGCATGGTCGCTTCTGGGCGGTCCGCATCATGTCGGACAGGTTAGGTGCCTCTTGTCTACCGGCGGGTAGGACTGAGTAGTAACTTAGGACCTAGATGCCGACACCATGTAGGGGGCTGTCATGGCAACGGTCAACCCCGTTGACGAACGCCAGGCGCGCAAGGTCGCTGAGGAGGCACGCGAAACCGAGTGGGCGCGGCCCAGCTTCGGTAAGCAGCTGTTCCTCGGCGATCTCCAGCTCGGGCTCATCCACCCACATCCGCGACCTGACGACGAGGTAAGCCGTGCTGGTGATGAGTTTTGTGCCAGGCTCCTCGAGTTCTGCGAGTTGAAAGTGGATAGCGCGCAGATCGAACGCGATGCCGAGATCCCGGCTGACGTAGTGAAGGGACTGGCCGAGCTTGGCGCGTTCGGCATGAAGATCCCGCGTGAGTACGGCGGCCTTGGCCTTAGCCAGCTGTATTACATCAGGGCGCTAATGATCGCTGGTTCGGCCTCACCCGCGATCAATGCCCTGTTGTCCGCACACCAGTCGATCGGCGCGCCGCAGCCCCTCGCGCTGTTCGGCACCGAGGAGCAGAAGCAGCGGTTCCTACCAAGATGCGCCCGCGGCGAGGTCAGCGCGTTCCTCCTCACCGAGCCGGACGTCGGCTCCGACCCCGCACGCCTGGGCACAAACGCCGTCCCCACCGAGGATGGCACGGAGTACGTGATCAACGGGACGAAGCTGTGGACCACCAACGGTGTGGTGGCCGACCTGCTCGTTGTCATGGCACAGGTACCCCGCAGCGAGGGGCACCGGGGAGGGATCACCGCGTTCGTCGTGGAGGGCAAGGCGAACGGGATCACCGTGGAGAACCGGAACAGCTTTATGGGCGTGCGCGGCATTGAGAACGGCGTCACGCGATTGCATCAGGTCCGGGTGCCCGCGGCCAACCGGGTCGGCCGGGAAGGCGACGGCCTCAAGATCGCGCTGACCACACTGAACACCGGGCGGCTCTCGCTGCCCGCGAGCTGCGCGGCGGCCGGCAAGTGGGCGCTGAAGATCGCGCGGGAATGGTCCAAAGAGCGCGTCCAGTGGGGCCGACCGATCGGCAAGCACGAGGCCATTGCGAAGAAGATCTCCTTCATCGCGGCAACGACCTACGCCCTGGAGGCCGTGGTCGAACTCGCCAGCCAGCTCGCTGACGACAAGCGCAACGACATCCGCATCGAAGCCGCTCTCGCCAAGTTGTACGCCTCCGAGATGGCGTGGCTCATCGCTGACGATCTTGTTCAGATCCGTGGCGGACGCGGGTACGAGACGGCCGCATCCCTCGCCGCCCGTGGAGAGCGCGGCGTACCAGCCGAGCAAATGCTTCGTGACCTGCGGATTAACCGCATCTTCGAAGGCTCGACCGAGATCATGCACCTGTTCATCGCCCGTGAGGCCGTGGACACCCACCTGTCCAAGGCCGGTGAGCTCATCGAGCCTGGCGTGAGCCTGCGCCGCAAGGCACGGGCGGCCGGCCGGGCCGGTGGTTTCTACGCCCGCTGGCTCCCCACGCTGGTAGCTGGCGAAGGTCAACGGCCTGGCGCCTACGGGGAATTCGGGCCTCTGGCCACGCACCTGCGCTATGTCGAGCGCACGTCGCGCAAACTCGCACGCGCGACGTTCTACGGCATGTCACGCTGGCAGGGCCGACTCGAGCGCAAGCAGGGATTCCTTGGCCGGATCGTGGACATCGGGGCCGAGCTGTTCGCCATGAGCGCGGTGTGCGTGCGGGCGCAGATGGACGCCACGGCCGACGGTACCGATGACCGTGGCGGGAACTCGTACCAGCTTGCCGACGCGTTCTGCAAGCAGGCGCGCGTACGGATTAGCCAACTGTTTTCCGGCCTCTGGGACAATACGGACGCGCTTGACGTCCGTCTCGCGAAACAGGTTCTTGATGGCCGGTACACCTGGCTGGAGGAAGGAATCATCGACCCGTCCATCGAAGGTCCGTGGATCGCTTCCACTGAGTCTGGGCCATCGTCGCGGGAGAATGTGCACCGCAGCTTCACGTAGGCCCGGTCGGCTGCACCCGGCTCTTGGCGGTCGGGCCGCGGACGTACCGCCGGGCCCGCATCTGGGATGGACCGGATGTGCTCCCGGCGTCGGCTTACCTATTGGGGCGGGTGAGACGTGTGATCAGCGCGTCGCGCTCCGCGACCGCGGCGCGCAAGGCGTCACACTCGGCCTCCAAGCTGGCCAGCCGCTTCTCGAGTTCGAGTATGCGCCGGATTGCGGAAAGGGTCATGCCCGAATCGACGAGTTCCAGCACGTACTGCACCCGGGTGATCTCGACCCGCGAATAGCGACGCTGCCCGCCGGCCGATCGTGACGGCCGCACCACCCGGAATTCATCCAGCCGACGGAGGAACGCCTGCTGGATCTCGAGCATGCTGGCCACCTGGCCGACCGTGAAGAGCGGCGCAAACTCGTCATCAATGGGCAGCGAAGACATCGCACTCACCACGATATCGGGGTTCTCCGGAGCGGTCAGCGACGACCGCCGGCCACCCACGGAGGCCGGCGGCCGTCGCGCTCAGGTCACCGAAAGGCGCGTGGCAGATCCGTCAGCCTTTGAGCGCCTTCTTGTCGCCCGCGTGAACCTCTATCTTGCGCGCCTTGGCCTTCTCAAGCACCGGCAGGCGGACCACAAGCACGCCGTTCTCATACACGGCGTGGATCTTGTCGGAATCCAGCGTCTCGGAGAGGTACACACGGCGGGTAAAGGTGCCCATGAACCGCTCACGGATAAACGGGCTGTCACCTTCGCCGTACCCTTCAGACCTGCGCGCGCTGACCGTTAGCACATTGCGGTCAACCCTCACATCGATGGTGCCCGGGTCGATACCCGGCAGGTCGAAGCGCAGCACGACCTCGTCGCTGCGCCTGATCACATCCATCGGCATCACGACGTGGCCACTGCCCGCCGCCCAGCCGTCAGTGCCTCGGTTGAACACGCGCTGGGCCAGCCGGTCGAACTCCTGAACGAACGGATCGATCGACGTCAGCAGCACTGTAACGTCACCTCCCACACGAAGCCTGGACCTCACGTCCATGTTGCTTTCATTTTTCATCGTATGAAAGCTCAAAGTCAAGTTATATATTCCTTCTTCTGAAGAAGCCATCACCGGGCTGAGCGTTACCGGGCTGAGCGTTAACGCGGAGAGCAGCAGAGGAGCCGCGGGACCGGCTGAGGCGTGCGGCTGGCCACGAGCGGACTCGCCACGCGGATGATCGCAAGCCGATGGCCGTGCCGATGACCGCAAGCCGACCCAGCGCGGCGGGTACCGCACCGCCGTCGGAGCTCAGGCCCCAGTGAACCGCGGTGGCCGTTTCTCGAGGAATGCGGCGATGCCTTCCCGCGCGTCATCGGTGCCGGCCAGCACAGTCAGCTGTCTGAGGAGGTAGCTGAGCTGCTCGCGCAACGGCAGCCCCTCGGCGGCGAAATACGCCTCGCGGCCCAGGCGCAGGGCGGTTGGGCTCTTCGCGGCGATCACATTGGCGAGCTCGTCAACGCGCTGGTCCAGCTCAACGCGCGGGACCGCGTCCGTGAGGAGGCCGATCCGCACGGCCTCATGGGCGCTGATGAGCTGGCCAGTGTAGTAGAGCTTGAACGCCTGCTTCGGCCCCATACACCTGTTGAGAACGGCCATGATCATCATCGGCCACAGGCCGACATTTATCTCCGGCGTGCCCAGTTTGATGTCGTCGGCCGCAATCGCGATGTCGCACGAGGCCGCGAGGCCGAGCCCACCGCCGAGGGCGTGCCCCGCCACCCGCGCGATTATCGGCTTGCCCAGCTCACGGAACGCAGAAAAGAGGCGGAACGGCCCACTCTCTTCGGCCGCCTCCCCGCCGCGACCGGCCGCATCCCCGCCGCGGCTCGCGGCGCCCATTCGGGCCAGGTCGGCGAGATCCCCGCCGGCGCAGAAGGCCTTCTCGCCCGCCGCGGTTAGGACAACCACCTGGACCGCATCGTCGGTACTCGCGCGCTGCAGCGCAGCGAGCAATCCTTCGATGATTTCCGCGCTGAGCGCGTTACGGTGCTGTGGCCGGTTCAGCGTGACCCGGGCGATGCGGCCGGATAGGCCGGACAGCGCATAACGTACCGCTGGCCCATCGCCATCAGAAGTTCCAAATACCTCAGAAGAGTTAGAC
>Ga0137372_10005696_pt1 | contig 12162 bp, 10 predicted proteins | sample SagtaG_6_FD_104911 | JGI IMG/M metagenome (GOLD analysis project Ga0137372, IMG submission 104911) | Vadose zone soil microbial communities from Sagehorn Ranch, Mendocino, California, USA - Sage1_R_60_16 metaG | ecosystem: Environmental > Terrestrial > Soil > Vadose zone | place: USA...
TCCCGCTCTGCGAAAGATGTCTTCGATCATCAAGGCGCATTGCGGAACAATCGATGCGTGTTTGAGCAGTCCGACGTTGCCGGCCATCAATGCCGGCGCGGCAAATCGGAACACCTGCCAGAACGGAAAATTCCACGGCATCACCGCCAGAACCGGCCCCAGGGGTTGGTAACGGATGTAACTGCGATTCGCGCTCGTCTCCACCACTTCATACGCGAGAAACCGTTCCGCATTTTCCGCATAGAACTTGCACACCCACGCGCATTTTGCCGCTTCATCGACGGCGGACCTGAAGGTCTTGCCCATCTCCGTTGTCATGATCCGCGCAAGAGTTTCTTTCTCGCCGTCCAAAATCGCGGCAGCCTTCAGCATCATCCGCGCGCGGGCGGTAAAAGGCACATTCCGGTAGCTCGAAAATGCGTCGGCCGCTTTTTGAAGTCTCACCTCCAGTTGGGCATCAGACAGCGCTTCAAACGATTTGATCAACTGCCCGGTCGCCGGATTGATCGTTGCGATAGCCATTTCTGTTCCCCTCCGAAAAGCTTCGGTGCCATCCTAATCTTAAATCTTATGGAATCGGAAGTCTGTGAGGGTGAGAAAGAGAAGACAATTATCGAAGGGCGGTGGGGGAGGGGCAGGACGAGGTGTGTTTGGGAAGATTGGCAACTTTTTGAGGGTGGCGGCGTCGAACTTATTGCAAAGGAATGCGTAACTTAGGCGATAGGAAGGCGCCGGGCTGAAGCCCGGCCTCTACAGTACGGGGAAGAGAAACGACCGAGGTGGAGGGTGGGTATGGGAACACTGGGGCAGGATCTGCGGTATGCGCTGAGGAACCTGGGAAAGACGCCGGGATTTGCCATAGTGGCCATGATTACGCTGGCGCTGGGAATTGGGGCGTCCACGGCAATTTTCAGCGTGATCGACAACATCCTGATGGAGCCGTTTCCGTACCCGGATGCGCAGCGGTTCATGTCCGTGCTAATCCATGACACGGAACGGAGTGAGCCCGGCGGGCGGGCAGCGTTCAGCGGACCGGAGTTTCTGGATTATGTGCAGCAGAATCATGTATTTGACCGGGCGATTGCCAATGGTAACGTGGATGTGTTGTACCGGTCAGGAGAAGGGACGGAGCGCTTCGACGGGAATTATGCGACGCCGGGAACGTTTGAGTTTCTGGGTATGCCGGCGCTGCTGGGACGGGTGATGCAGCCGGCGGATTACGAACCGGGAGCGCCGCCGGTTTTCGTGCTGCGATATAAGACGTGGGTTAAGCATTTTGGCGCCGATCCGCGAATTGTGAACAAGACGTTTGTGTTGAACGGGGTGGCGCGGACGTTAATCGGGATCATGCCGCCGCGGTTTGGCTGGGGCGACGCCGATATGTGGATCCCGGCGAAGCCGAGCAAGGCGGTGACAAATAGTGCTTATGCTGGGGCGTTCCCGCAGTTCTGGTTCCTGCTAGGGCATTTGAAGCCGGGCGTTTCCATGAAGGAAGCGCAATCGGACTTGACCGTGGTGGCACAGCGGCTGGCGACAGTGTACCCGAAGGACTACCCGAAACACTTTTCGGTGCAGATCGAGTCGCTGACGAACTTGGTCGTGGGGAGGTTCCGAACGACGCTATTTATCGTGCTGGCGGCGGTGGGATTGTTGCTGCTAATCGGGTGCGGAAACGTGGCGAATCTGCTGCTGGCAAGAGCGACCACGCGGGAAAAGGAGTTTGCCATCCGGTCGGCGCTGGGGGCGAACCGATGGAGATTGATCCGGCAGCTCCTGGTGGAGAGCATGATGCTGGCGATAGGAGGAGCCGCGGTGGGGACGCTGCTGGCCTGGGGAGGACTGAAGTTTCTGGTGGCATTGATGCCGCAGCAGATTATCCCGGCCGAGGCGGTGATAAGGCTGAATACGCCGGTGCTGGTGTTCACGCTGTGCGTAGCGGTGCTGACGGCACTAGTATTCGGGCTGGTGCCGGCGCTGAAGGCGGCGCGGAAGGATTTGAACGAACCGCTGCGGGACAGCGGCAAGGGGATCAGCGGCGGATTCCGGCACGGAAGGCTGCGCGATGCCGTGGTGGTGCTGGAGGTGGGGCTTTCGCTGACGCTGCTGGTGGCCGCAGGACTGCTGATGCGAAGCTTCGTCGCGTTGCGGGAAGTGCACCTGGGATTGCAACCGGATCACATTTTCGTGGCCAGGATTCCGCTGCCGCCGGAGCGGTACAAGACGGCCGACCAGATGGCAGGCTTCTACCGACCGCTGCTGCAGCGGCTGAAAGCGCTGCCGGGAGTGTTGGAAGCCACCGAAACGAGCACGCTGCCGCCATATGGAGGGATTCCGAGCGACATTGAGATTCCGGGCAAAACACACGCGGAGAAATGGAACGCGCTGTTTCAATTGTGCAGCGAGGGATATTTTCCAGTGCTGAAGATTCAGTTCGTGGACGGGAGGGCATTCACCGAAGCGGAAGTGAACGGAGCGCGGAAGCTGGCGGTGGTGAACCAGACGTTTGTGAAGAAATATTTGGGAAACGAGAATCCCATCGGGAAGCAGGTACGAATTGCGCGGTTGACGGAATTTGATGACCCGGTGAAAGAGCCGATGTTTGAAGTCATCGGATTGGTGGCGGACGCGAAGAATCACGGCCTGCAAGATCCGATCGAGCCGGAGATCTGGGTGCCGTACACGGTGACGGGATCGGCATTCCGAGGAATTCTGGTGCGGACGGCGCAAGAACCGATGACGATGATGAACGCCGTACGTCACGAAATCTGGGCGACAGACGCGAACGTGGCGTTGACGCTCACCGGGACGCTCGAAGGATACATCAGCCAGTTTTCCTACGCGGGACCGCGATTTGGGTTTTTGCTGATGACGATCTTTGGCGCGATTGGGCTCGTGCTGGTGACGATTGGGGTTTACAGCGTGCTGGCGTACACCACGACACGCAGAACACAAGAGATCGGAATACGCATGGCGCTGGGAGCGAAGGGTTCCGATGTCTTGGGCATGGTGATTCGAATGGGGCTGCGGCTGGTGGGAATCGGCGTGGGGCTTGGGCTGATTGCAAGCGTGGCAATTGGACGAGTGATTGCGACGCAGCTGTGGGGAGTGTCAGCGTACGATCCGTGGACGCTCACGTGCGTCCCCGCCGTGCTTCTGATTACCGGCCTGCTAGCCTGCTGGCTTCCCGCGCGGCGCGCCGCGAACGTGGATCCGTTGGTCGCGCTGCGGTATGAGTAGAGGCTAGTTGGGCAAACTGAATGGTGGCTCGATAGCTGCTGGACAAGACTAAGTGACCAACACGCTTGATGAATGCAAGGACGCTCTGGCAAAGCTGGAAGCGGAATTGGCCAATTGGAGCAGCAATCGTGTTTGAAAGTGCTTTATAATTGGGGAGCACTTCATGTCGGGGCGTAGCGCAGCCTGGTAGCGCGCCTGCCTTGGGCGCAGGAGGTCCCGAGTTCAAATCTCGGCGCCCCGACCACTTACTTCTTTGTTATCAATGAACTGTCTCTGACACTTCAGCGTTGGAGACTGAACTTGGGTCCAACTTGGGTCCAAGTACAAGTCTCTCCACACTTTCTACTGCTCGACGTTGTTCTTCCGGTATCGCGTGCAAGTAAATCTCGCGCGTGATCTCCGGTGCGGAGTGCCCCAACAGTGCCTGCATGGTTCCTATTGGAGTACCTACGCCATCAAGCATCGTCGCGTGACTGTGCCTCAGAAGATGCCAAGTGACACCTGAAAGGCCTAACTTCTTCGCGGCAGGCTTCAGGTGCTTGCGCAAGAGATTCCATCGGTCTAATGGCGTCTGATCGCTTTTGGCAAATATCAGGCTTCTGGCATCAACGCCCGCTGGACGCAGGACAGCTAGGATTTCCGCCGTCTCTGCTCCAATTGGGATTGTGCGCATGCCTCGCTTCGTCTTAGGCTTGTCGAAATGACCGTCGTACACGGTTTCAGCTACTCGAAGTAGCCGAGCCTTCAAATCGACATTCCCCCACCGAAGCGCAAGCAGCTCACCGACTCTCAAACCCGTCAACACTAGCAGCAATGTAAACGAACGCACTGGCTCTCTCAACGCTTCAGCAAGCATTTGCACGTGGACCGGAGTAAGGACGATTCGCTCCGTGCCATGTTGTCGTCGCGGGAGCTTCGTCTTCAGAGCGACGTTCTCGGTGACACAGCCCCATTCTTCAGCTGCTCCAAGAATCTTGCTGAGCCCACACTTGAAGTGGTGAACGGTTTCCCACGACAACCCGCTGTTGAGCTTCCGACCTAGAAATCCTTGCAAATCTTCTCGCGTCAGATCCCTAAGTTGCGATTTACCGAAAGCCGGAACCAAATGCACGTCGAGCATATAGCGATAGTGTTTCTGGGTTGCGAACTTGAGCATTGGCAAGATCACAGGCATCCAATCATTCTTTACAAAATCTCCGAATGTACGGACGGACTGTGGTCGAGCATCGCCGCGGTTGATTGCCCTCAACTTCTGAGACAGTACCTGCATTGCTTTACGGCGTGTCGGGAATTCGGCAACAGTTCCGATCACTTCTGATCGCCTCAAACGCCCGAGCGTGCCGTCTACTTGAATTACATCCTCCCACCAACGAGCTACCCAAAGTTTTCTTCGAGTGCCCCGCTGGAAAAGAGTGCCTTGCTGGAAACCTCTACGAGCCATCGTTCCTCCCTTTTCAGGGACCTCGATGGCCCGCCCAGCTTGTTCTGCGTCAGTTTTCAGTTTAGCCCTCATGTCAAGCAGCATGCGATCCGCCGCAGTGAGAATCGACCCACGCCAATACTTCATCCTTGCGGAAGCGCCAGTATTTCCCAAGCCGATAGCCCGGCAACCGTTCTGAGGACCGTTTGCGCACGCGCCCGTAAACCCAAGACACTGGCACCTGCAATAATTCGGCTACTTCGAGCACCTTGAGAAGATGGCGTTCGTCTCTCCCGTCTCCCACTGTGGTCCCGTCCTGTGACACGGTGCGCAGGGAGTTCTCGGAGCCTTTCGCTGAACGAGCGTCGTGTGGCGAAGTCAGTTGAGTTTCCAGGTTTTCTTCCGCAAGATGGGCAATATTCGAACGAGTATCTACTGCGAGGCGCGAGGCATGCTGTCTTGGGGACGTTGTATTCTCGCGCACACCGAATTGGGTTGGACGGAGTTTCATGTTTGCTAGACGGCCTTGGCAAGAACCTTTCCATTTGCTTTTTCGTTGTTGTGGTTGTTTGTGTGTTCATCTACCCAGCGTCTGAAGTCGTCATCCTTGCGGAAGAGCAGCTTCAGGGCTTCGGTGATCACGTAAGACGGTGAAGCATCGATGAACTCAGCGTAGAGCTCCAGCTGAGTCTTTACCGATTCTTCGACACGCGCTTGGATGGTGACTGCTTTGGGCTGTTTTGGTGGTGACTTCAATATAGACAACGGGTTTCTCCTTTCATTTTCATACAAATTGTCAGACCTCTTGTCTGACAAATTCTCAGGTCTGTGTATGGAACCGCGCAAAACGCGGCCCGAAGTTCCTATGAGGGCGGGAGCGACCCCACGAACTTTTTGGGCGGCTGAAAGCCGAAAAAGTGGGGTCGCTCCCGCCCAATTTGGTGATTTTTTCTGTGTCACTTTTCTCTTCCTCGTGTCTCTTATTTCCTCGTTTTCCCGAGACTTATGCGGAACACAAGGAGAAGAAGATGGTGAAGACGAAGCTGAAGTACGTAATTCCTACCTTCTTCACCTGCTTCGCCCAAATTCTCACCGCGCGCACCGAAGGAAGTTTCTTGTTGAGCTGGAGCGACCCACGGTTCACTTTGGGCACGGAACCGTGTACAAAAGTGGGGTCGCTCCAGCCCAACACGGTGCCATTCCGCGGCCATTTTGCTCATTCTGCCGTGCACAACTCTCTCTTGTCTGGGCATTTGCTCGTTCGCCAGGGTGAAAGCGAGGGTGACGGACAGGGTGAACAGGCTCTTTCGTGCACCGTTCACCTTCACGCGTTGCAAATAGCGATCGAGGCTCTTTGAAATAGTGATGTCCCACAACATTAAGAGGCCTCGAAAATGAAAAAGCTCAATAGCAATGTTAGCCGCCTAACCTACAAGAAACCGTAGCGAACCGCTTCATCGTAAAAAGCTGACCGGGGCGCTCTACTTACTAGGGAACATCCAATCCGGAAAAGGTAAGAAAAAACTTTGATCCCTTGGAGGGTCCCAGGGTGTAAGAGAACTCCCGGCCACAGCCCCCTACTTATGTAAGGAACATCGAAACGGGAAAAAGTAAGAAAGAATTCTCAACCTTCTTAAGCGAACCGAGCAGGGTAGGTATTTCGGCCGCGATCTCCCTATTTATATGAGGAACGTCGAGAAGGAAGAAAAGGAGAAAGAATCTTGGTACTAGTACGTTTTTCTGGAAGTCGCCATAAGGAGCGAGACCACAGGGGGAAGACAGGGAGAGGAGCTCAATGCGGTTGCAGGTTCGTGAACCGTCGCGGCCGCCAATTCTCACGAGAGTATATTGGGCTTCTGTGACTCCAGATACCGAGAGTGCCGCTTCGAAACGGACACTCAGAAGTCTGCGATCAGGCCGAGACCTGCGGAAAAGCGGTTGGCGCACGCATACAGAGACGTGACGAGCACCGCGTCGAAAATGGCTGCTTCACTCCACCCGGTTTCCCGCAAGCCGTCCACGTCGGCCTTTTCCATCTCCCCAGGACTGCGGGTCAGCTTTTCGGCAAAGCGGAACAGCTCCATGACTTTGGGGTCAACGGGCGCGCTGGGATAGTTCAGCGCCAGTTTGCGACCGATGGCCTTGTCCATGCCCAGTTTGCCGAGGATTTCCAAGTGGGCCGGCAAACAGTAGGTGGAGACATTCAGTCCGCTCACCACGATGGCGAGTTGTTCTTTGACCACCCTAGGCAGTCCGCGATCGTCGAACATGGCATTGGTGTAGAGATTCGTCTGGTCCTGCAATAATTGGGCGTCGTGGCCCAAGGCTCGGAAATAGTTGGGCACAAAGCTCCATCGCTCGCGAATGTAGTCGTAGATGCGCTTCACCTCAGGACCGGCTTGCTCGTCGGAAATGAGAGAGACCCAAGACATAGATAACCTCCGGGCACTGGCAAACTGCGGAACTCGGCGTGCGTGAAGACTCGCGTAAGACCACCGCCGAGCAGAATGAGGGATGATAGCAGATTTGCCGAGGCGACAACTATGGAGAGAACCTGGACAGAACCCGTCGAGGATCTGTGCGCTTACGTGGTGCGTACCTCAGGTTGGCTTTTGACCAGTCTTCTCGCGCAACGTCGCGTGGAGACGTGAGCGCACATCTGTTGAAAGCGAAACAGGTTGGGAATCGCAGAGAATCTCAATGGTCTTCTTGGTCTGATCCACGATCATCGTGCAGTCCTCGCAATGCTCGAGATGGTGTTCGAGCTCCTGCTTGACGACAGCATCGAGATCTCCATCGATGTAGTTCGACAATTCGCGGATGACGCCTTTGCAATTCAATTTGGTGCACCTTGACTAAAATGACGGTTGAGCTTTTCCCTGAGCTTGAGGCGTGCCCTTAACAATCGTGATTTGACCGCGGGTACGGAGATACCTAGCGCGTCCGCAGTCTCTTGCGTTGAAAGTTCTTCGAAGTCCCGCAACAGGAAGACAATGCGGTATTCGGGTTCGAGTCGATCAATCACGTCGCCCACGATGTTCTGCATCTCCGTTTGAGCGTATCTCTGTTCGGGAGTCGGTCCCCATTCCTCCAATTCGCGCGGAAAAAGGTCTGTGTCGCCCTCGATCGGCTCATCCAGTGAGAACTGATTCGGCCGGCGTTTGCGGAGCCGCATCAAGGCTTCATTGGCAGCGATTCGTACGAGCCATGTATAGAACCGAGAATCTCCGTGAAAATCTTTGAGGTGTGCGTAAGCTTTCAAAAAAGCATCCTGCATCGCATCTTCGGCGTCTTCGTGATTTCCTGTAATGTTCCTTGTGAGACGGAAAATCTTGCCTTCATAACGATTGACAAGTTCCTCGAAAGCGGCAGCGTCCCCAGCCCGGGCGGCTGCGACGAGGAGGTGCTCGTCCTCCCGGACGATGGTTGACGGCAGACGATGCGGCGTGGGTGTGCTCAAGGTGCCTAAAAAGCTCCCAAATGGGGCCTCAAAACCTCTCTCAGCCGTGAGTATAGCATTCAACATCCGCCCGCCAATCCCTTACCCTCCCTTGGATGAGGGTGAAAGGAGGCAGGATTCAAATATAAGCAGAACGCTTCCCGCCCCCATGACGCCCAGCAAACTGGCGGAAGTCCAGCATAGTTTGCATGCTACAGGTGATAGCTCTACCCGAGAGTCGCCCTCCAGGCTCTCAAGACTTCTCCCACGGTCCAAGCTTGGGCGATGCATCCACGGGGCGTGAATGGTGCGTCTCCGTCGAAGATCTCGCTAAGTGTTCCGACGCCGTGCGAAGTGATTTGTTTTCCTAGTGGTTCGAGAAAACTCAGAGCTGCCTTGCGATCCTGGTACACCCGCAGGTGGGCTAAGACGAACGGTCCCATCAGCCAGCCCCACACCGTCCCTTGGTGATAAGCTCCGTCGCGCTCGCGAGGGGCACCTCCGTAGTGCCCTTGATAACCCGGCTCTTCCTGGGCCAGACTGCGCAGCCCATGAGACGTCACTAGGCGGCGCGCGCAAACCTCCACCACGGCTCTTTGTTGTTCAGACGTCAACGGACTCTCTGGCAAAGAGACGGCGAAGATCTGATTTGGGCGTAGCGTCGCGTCATTTCCAATTCCGGGAGCATCGATTACGTCAAAGCAACAGCCCGAACCTGAATTCCAAAACTTGCCAAAACTCCGCTTCACCATCGCCGCCATCTTCGCAAATGGCTCTCCTGACCTGCCAGCTGCGGGTGCCAGTGCCGCCATGGTCTCAAGGGCGTTGTACCAAAGGGCGTTTATCTCAACCGGCTTGCCGATCCTTGGGGTCACAACCCAGTCTCCTACCTTGGCGTCCATCCAGGTTAGTTGCACTCCGGGCTCTCCGGCGTAGAGAAGACCATCTGCCTCGTCGACATGAATTTGATACCGGGTGCCCTTCAGATGCGCTTTGATCATCTCTTCGAGGACAGGAAAAAGGTTCACCAGTGTTGCCCTATCTTGGGTCACGGCGAAATATTGTCGTACGGCCTCGAAAAACCAGAGCCCTGCATCTACCGTGTTGTACTCTGGCCGTCCACCAGCATCCAGAAAATCGTTCGGCAGCATCCCTCCGTCCACATAGCGAGCAAATGCGTGCAGAATCTTTCTCGCGATATCCGCTCTGCCTGTCGTGAGAGTAAGACCGGGCAGCGCAATCATGGTGTCCCGGCCCCAATCGCCGAACCAGTGATAACCCGCGATGATGGATCGCCCGTCCGCCTCTTCCGGCAAACTCCGTTTTACAATGAACTGGTCCGCCGCAAGAATAAGCTGTCGAACCCAGTCAGGAGCGGAGGAAGCCGCTTGAGCATCGTGGCTCGCCCATTTCGCGAATAACCTTTTTTCATGTTCGGCGTGCTCTTCCCAGGCACGACTGCCGACGAGCTGCGCATCCGCATTCGTCGTGAGCACCAGAGTCACACTCTGGTTCAATGCGAGTTCTGTAGTGAAGATTGCTGCAAGCAAGTGATCCTCGTGATCGTCAAGCCCGCGATACTTCGCCAGGGGTAAGAAACAGTCGCGATGCCATTCGTGCCGCGTCTCAAATTCTGCCTCCGCACTGAGCAGATAAAATGGAGTAGCGCCATCGAAGGCGTTGACTTGCACGCCTTTATCGATGCGTTCCACTCTCATCTGCCAATCCCCCGCGTGAGTGCTCGAATGGAAGTCGCGATAATTCACCAAAGCTTTCAATTCCAGCTCGACGGGCTGGCCCCCTCTTACGTGCGTGTATTGCACATAAGTAGTGTTCTCACCCTGGTGCATCCAGATCCGCTTTTCGATCAGCGCATCCCCAAGAGTGAATCGCCAGATCGGAGTGGTGCCATCCAGCTGGAAACCTTCGATGTTCATGTAGCCCTTGGGTTCAATAGCGCCGCTCAACCATCGGTTTGTGGCAAGCGCATAGTCGATGCCGGCATAGTGAACAGTCTCGTCCAACTTTGCGACAAGTTGCGTTCTACCCACGGGAGGGTGGAGCGCAGCGACCAGAAGGCCGTGATAGCGACGCGCTAGATTGCCGCTGATGGTTCCGGACGCGAATCCGCCGATTCCATTTGTGACCAGCCATTCCCGCTGTTCTGCGATATCGAGAGAGCCACAGATTTCTCGGCCGAATTGAAGCTTGGCTTTAGGCAGGGAAGCGGCCGACTCGGATGCTTTTATCGATAGAGGACTTTTTTGTGATGTCGCCATATTATTTTTGCCGCCTCGCATGCGAATTTGATTACCCGAGCAACCAAGGGACTTACTTTGGAGATCCTGCTCCAGGAATGTTGACACTTAGCCGGTACAATCCCGTCTGCGCAGCGAGATAGAGAGTCTTGTGGTCTTCCCCGCCCCAAGCGAGATTGTGCGGATGCTCGGGGCCGACAATTGTGCCAAGGTGCTTTCCTTCTTGAGAGACGATCCAGAGGCCGCCCGGCCCCGAGAGATACAAATTGCCCTTCACGTCGATTTTCATCCCGTCCCAGGCGTCTTCGCCGGGCTCGCTCGTTGCGTCAATGAAGACCTGGCCACTGGATAGAGTGCCGTCGGGATGGACGTCGTAGCGCATAATGACTTTGCGTTTTTCATCCCAGTTGTCGACGTACAGGTATTTCTCATCCGGGGAGAACGCCAAACCGTTTGGGCCGGTCAAATCCTTGCTAACCAGTTTTAGCTCACCGTTGATCAAGCAGAAGACACCGCTATAGGGCAACTCCTTGCGCGAATCTTCGAAGAATTTCGGAAGGCCGAACGGAGGGTCGGTGAAATACAAAGCTCCATCGGAACGGTAGACGAGGTCATTGGGGCTGTTCAGGCGCTTGCCTTCGTATCGATCGGCCAAGACGGTCAGCTGTCCGTTCTTTTCGAGACGCGTCACACGGCGGTTGCCGTGTTCGTTGATGGTGAGTCGCTCTTGCGCATCGAGCGTGAGGCCATTGGAACCGGGCTGGCCGTATTCGCCGATGTTCATTCCTGTGTAGCCGCTATGCGTGCGATAAACAGAAACCCCATCTTCCTCTGACCAGCGGTAGATCAGGTTGTTGTTTGGGTCGCTAAAGAGCAGGTAGCCACCGTCGCGCACCCATACCGGGCCTTCGGTGAACATGAATCCGGCCGCTAGTTTTTCGATTTTCGCCACGGGTGAAACGATGCCATCGAGCGCAGGGTCCTTGCGAAGGATCTTCGTTTCCACTTCCTGAATTCCGGTGCCGCGACCCGGCTTGTAGAAATCCAGCGTGGCGGATTTGACCCAGATGAAGTTCATTGGGCTTTTTGAAATCGGGCCGTTGAATCCGAAGACGGCAATCTGAAATTTCTGTCCAGGCTGAGCGTTGTGGGTCAGGATAACCTTGTTCGGAGCGTTCCACCCTTTGACGGCCGGCCCGCCACTTTGCCCCAGGACGGTCGGCAGTTTTCCGTTCACCCAAATTTCCGCGTAGTCATCGATAACAATCTCGAATGAAATGGTCGATCCGGCCACAACCAGGTCCGCTATTTTCTCTGGGACCGTGACGGTAATGCGATACCAATTGAAGCAAACTTTGCCGCCGGCACGCCGGGCATCCAGTTTCGTGGGGTCTAATACTTCCCATTTCGAATCATCGAAGTTGGCATCGCCAGCATGCGGTGTGTACTCGTAGGTTTTGTTCGGATCGCCGGAGGGCTTCAAGTCGGGGCCCGGCCCGCGTGAATCCACTTCAATGATTTTCACATCGCTGTAGCGCCACTCACCTTTTACGACTTGCGCACCATCTGCAGTCCGAAGGTCGACGATCGCGTCCGGTCGGCCGTAGGGGGGAGCTTGCGCTGACCAATTCTGGGCGAAGACATTCGGCACCAGTAAGAAGAGACCGGTGGCCAGAATGAAGGTGAGTGTGCGGGGTGTCATAGCGTCTCCTAGCGAACTTTGACCACGTAGTAGAGGAATGGCGCTTTCACTTCCTTGAACCAGTGCGGAAAGCAGTTGGGAATGATCATGACGTCTCCCGGAACAA
>Ga0137372_10005701_pt1 | contig 12156 bp, 9 predicted proteins | sample SagtaG_6_FD_104911 | JGI IMG/M metagenome (GOLD analysis project Ga0137372, IMG submission 104911) | Vadose zone soil microbial communities from Sagehorn Ranch, Mendocino, California, USA - Sage1_R_60_16 metaG | ecosystem: Environmental > Terrestrial > Soil > Vadose zone | place: USA: California...
ATCCGCAATCCGCATTCCGCAATCCGAAATTTTCATCGAAAGCATTCGGGATTGGTCACATGGAGTTTGCTATGTTTTACTTTCTCATCGCTGCGGGCCTGTAGCTCAGCGGTTAGAGCAGGGGACTCATAATTGAAAACGAACGTTTGCGCTGTTTTGCACAGCTTGTCGAAATCCTGTTTTTTCGAGGCAGAGACCAGGGCAGCACGGGTAAAGTTGTTGCGTAGGTTTGCGGCGACTTGCGAGCGAAACTCCGACCGACCGTAGAAAACGACCGTGAAAACAGTCCTATTCGTCAGGCGACAGACCGGCAGGAAGCGTCGCCTTCACTTGAACGACCGCATGATTCGTCAGCACGCTGAGCGTCAATGATCCCTGGCCAGACGGTGCCTCGTTCAATCCAAGTGTCCGGCGTGCGACGGTATCAAATCTTTCGAGCTGAGAAGCGCGATTTAGAATGTCGTCGGGTCTCATCGCTTCTAAATGTTCCGCAACCTTCTCGCTGACGCCGGCGATACGTTCACGATAGCGTTCTCCGCGCTCTTGCATCACTGCCGCGATTGATTGCAAAGGCGTGATTGCATTTGATTGCGATAAGCCAACGGCCTGTTTCGCTGCTTCAATTTGCTGTGTCCAACCCTCGCGCTTTGCCCGGGCGAGCACAGTCCCTTCAGCGATGTTCAGCTTTCGGGCGATCTCTCGCAGACCAATTCCAGCGGCGTATGCTGCTCTGATCTGTTGCCATGTGTCCTTTGAGACACGCATCCACGATTTTATCACATAACTTGCTTTCAGTCAGATCTCAGGGCACCGCGATTCTAAGCGGTCTTAGGCTTGTCAATTCTGCGCGTATTTTATTATCATTTCTGCGGTCGGTGAGCGCGACTTTGCACTTCACACGAGCAACACGACTCATGGGCAGACAGTATTTTAGAATGCCCACAACCGGCACAAGGTTTAAGCGATGAATACCGTAATTGAAATTCGGCCGTTCCCTCGGTGGCTGGCGGTGCTTTGAATACCCCCGGCGTACAACCGTATTGGACCGGCGAAAACTCGCGTCCAGCTCCGGAAACGCGCTCAGCAGCTCGTCAGATTTGACGATGTAGCGTTTGCCGTCGTTTTTGTGCGTATCAACAATCCAGCGCCAACCATCGCGCGTGACAGCGCTGCAATAATTGGCGCGTTGGCGATTCCCGGCGTCGGAATCCGCAGAACTGCTTGACTGATCGCCAGATGTCTTGGGTTTGACGCTCAGGACTGTTCACGCAGCAACTATTGCCGGTACGCGACTAGACCGAGCAAGCCAAACAGCAGAAGCACAAATGTTGATCCCTGATCAGAAACGTTCTTTGTCGCCGTTAGAACAGCGTCGTTCGCATGATAGGTTACTACCCAACGTTCCATACCGTTATTGAAAATCCCACCGTTCTGAATCCTGAACGCTCCGGAGAGCGATCCATAGTTCAAAAACGTGAACTCGTCACCAATTGATGGGATAAAGCCGTTTAGAAGAACAGGGTCGAGAAAGCCATTCACGTTCGCATTCCCAAGAACATTTAGAATGCTGAATTGGCCGTCGCTGGCTCCCGCGATATCGATCAGAAGCTTACCGCTGCCGATGATCGGTTGCGCGTAATTGTTTACGGCAAAGGTGCCAGTTGCATCTCCAGGGCTCACCGTAGCGTGATTGTTGATGAGGGTCCCATTAATTGTTCCTATGCCAGCTAGTGTACCGCCGTGATTAACAAATGTGTTGCTCGTGATCGAACCATTGATCTTTAACACGCCACCGTTGACGTTAGTGTTGCCCGTATAGGTGCTGGCTCCCGTTAGGTCGAGCGTTGCCGCGCCGATCTTGGTCAGCGAGCCACCGGTGTTGCTATTCTGGCCGCCAACATCCTGAATCACGCCGGAGAACGTGGTGCTCATGTTGTTGCTGCCTACGGCCAGGTTGTTGGCTCCTAAGAAAACATTCCCGTCGCCCTCGATTGAGCCAATTGCCACGCCCGAGAATTTTTGAGACGGAGCGTTATGAAAGCTGATGTCCAAATTGCCGTTACCAAACACCTCAACCCGCGATGTGCCACCAGTCGATTTATCTTGAAAAAAAATTGTCCCACCTAGGCCACCGCCCGTCCCCCCATTGGCGACGAGGGTGGCGTTGCCCGCGGTAGATTTGTCGTAGAAGTACGTGAGGCCGCCGCCCGCCCCGCTCACTGTGGCACCCTTGTTGGTAAAGATTCCATTACCGGCAGTCGAGGCGTTGCGAAACTCCGTGAAGCCGCCACCTGAGCCGCTTACGGTGGCAGCGTCGTTGGTAAACGTAGCATTATCAGCGGTCGAGGTGGCAAAGAACCGCGTCATACCGCTGCCCGAGTTGAAGCCGTTGCCTGCACCGCCGACAATTGCGCCTTTGTTCATAAAAGTGCCATTCGCCGCCGTCGCGCTGCCATCGAATGCAGTCGTACCGCCGTGTGCCCCGCTGACTGTGGCGGCGTTATTTATAAATACACCATTAGCAGCGGTTGAGGTCTCGTTGAAATTCGTGAGGCCTTGATCGCCTCCGAATTGGCTGCTAATCGTGCCGCCATTGTTGATAAACGTGCCGTTGCTCGCAGTCGCGCTCTTGTTGAATATCGTGGCGCCCTCTCCGAATGTACCCTGAACCGTTGGGCCATTGTTGGTAAAAGTGCCATGGCTCGCGCTCGAGGAGTCATCGAAAAGGATCCAGCCAGGGCTTCCATCCAAGGTCGCGCCTCCGTTCGTGATAAAGAAAGTCCCACTCCCTGCCGTTGCGCTATTCTTGAAAAACAATCTGATTGCGTTGGCGGCCACAGAAGGAGCAGCAACAAAATTCTGTGTGGTCCCAGAATCGTTCGAGATGCCGACGCCGTTAAGGGTGAGCGTCAAACCGGAACTTGCGGTGATCGTGAAGCTGCTCGCACCCGGAGCGAAAGTGATGCCGTCTACGATTGTATTCTCCGAATTAGAAACGGTCGTCGTATTAGAGAACGCAAATGTCGCCGTATCGGCTGGCCCGTTGGGAACAGTCATTGGCGTCCAATTTGCCGCTGTACTCCAATCACCCGAGGTCGGGTTTAGGTCCCATGTTGCACTGCCCGCTTGCGCGAGGTTGGCCAGCAAGATGAATACACCCCAAAGACCGATTCTTCTGACGAAGTAATTTGCGCTAATGCCGGATGGCAGAGGCACGGCTGATGAGGAGCAACACAGGAAAAAACGATTCATCGCGTAGGATGCACGCGTCGCCTTTTTTGTCGAGCTTCTGTTACGCGGATTATCGAAAAATGGAGCGTACCCAACCGGCCGTCTCATCCGGGCTCCGATCCGCGCGCCAAGCTTTTTCAGAAACATCGAGTCGAACGGTTCTTCCTCCTTCCGCGAAGCGTACCGAGTTCACGCTGTGCGGATGCTCCGAAATTATTCGCGGAGCAGCAGGAAGGAATAGAGATGGCGACCAAGTCCGCCCTGACTGTCCGAGAGGCCCTAAGATTTAATCGTAAAATTAATTTGACGAAGCGAATTCAGTCGGGAGGGGAAACAACCTGTATGAAGACAAATGCCAACACCCGCGCTACGATCATTTTTACCTGCGCTTTACTGTTAACGCCCAAAAGTATTTCCGCAGCGACCCGGCAAGCTGCGACCGCAAATCAATCCGATGTTCAGGCAGCAATCCTTCAAGCCGCGGATGGTGACACGGTTGTGGTGCCCTCCACTCTATCTCTACCGGGCGGAGCGGCAATCTGGACAAGCAAGATAGATGTTACGGTCGGGATTACGATTAAGGGTCAAACAAGGATTACCGGAGCAGGAACGTCAAACCCAAATATCGTAAATCAGACGGTAATTGTGGACAATTCCCCTAGGAACACAAATCAATCTGGCCTTCTGCAATTCAACCTAACTCCTACCCAGCGGTGTCGAGTTACGGGGTTCACATTCAAGCCCGGCGCGTCGGGTGTCCAAAACAATGCTGGCATTGTCCAATTAAACAGCTCGGGCGCTGCCCCAAATTACACGATGCGTGTGGATCATTGCTATTTCGATCACGTTTATTCCCGGTGTATTCAGGTCAAGGGCTGGTGTATGGGGGTCGCAGACCACAATGTGATACATGCTGAAGGCAAATCTCAGTCGCTTTATATCACCCATCAGGGATACGGAGACGGGGGCACGCGCGGGCATGAATCCTGGGCGGATTATTCATATTTTGGGACACAGAACTTCTTCTTCTTCGAGGACAATACGATCGTTGGAAACGGAGTGGTGGCGACCAGCGGCGGCAGTGACGGGGAATTTGGAGCGAGATTTGTGATCCGTCACAATGACTGGACCAATGCGAGGCCGGGTTGGCACGGAACCGAAGGCGGAAAGTCTCGCGGAACTCGCTGTGCCGAGATTTACAACAATACAAACCACTGGACGATTGCCCCATCTGCTTCCTATAGGTCCGGCAACGCACTAATTCACGACAATACTTGGGATGGTCATGACGTCGCCGGTGGACCTATTCATGGTAGCATTAATTTATATCGGGCAGACGGGGCCGGCGGGAAACGCGGGGGTATATTAGGTTCTGCTGATGGCAAATCTCCGTGGGACGTTAATGACACGGAGGGTAACGGGACGTATGTTGAAGGCCACGCCCCCCACTTGTTCGCCTCAGGTCGTGCAAGCGCTACGTCTTCCGGTGGGACCTTAAAAGATGCTACGGCAAACTGGACACCCCATCAGTGGAGAGGATACAGCGTGACTAATATGAATACTGAGGCTGGCGCATACCTCAAGGGTTCTGTTATCACGGATAACACACGAACAACGATCTCTTATATATTCTACGCATTCAACGACCGTGGGCCATTACTCGTGTTTCGCGGTGGCGATGCCTACCAGATTCACCGATGCCTTGGCGTGCTAGATCAGCCAGGGAGAGGAAAGGGCGATCTTTGCGGGGTAGATCCTAGGTTTCCGGATCCTAGCCATCCGATCAACCTGGTCACAGGAACTCCGTTCTGGACGCACGAACTAGTAGAACCATCTTTCTCGTGGAATAACGTTTACACACTCACAAATACGGCCTGGGGTTTTGGATCGCAATTCCCTCAGTGTAAAGAGGGACGTGATTTCTACAATTTAGGAAGAGGCTTTCCGCCTAACTCTACACCTTCACAGGTTTCTGCGATTCTAACCAAAGCAATAAACGGCGTGTCCTATACAACGACCTTTACGTACCCGCATCCGTACTCCCTCATTCCTTGACAGCTTAGTGCTGAAATAGAATCGCCAACTCAATCCGCTTTTGGATCCGTACTTGGATTACCAGAAGATCATTTCAATTCAGGGCAGACTGACGCTCGGCTGGACGATCATCCTATCACCGGCGACCAAATAGCAGCCATCGGAAATCAGATCGACGCCGCGTTTGTCTTTGCGCGGTCTAACTTGGTAAACGTGTTGTGAGCTAGTCATCACACCGACCAGCGGGTTGGTTGATCGCTGACAAGCTTTCCACTGCTGGCTGGACGTGGGGTTATTGCAGCGCCGTTACCCGAGATGGCTGGCGCTGGATTGTGGACGCCCACAAAGGCGACGGCAAACGCTACGTTGTCCAGTCTGATGAGCTCTTGAGCGCGTTTCCCGGAGCTGAAAAGCGACGTTCCTTGATTCCTCCGCGCCTCGATCCGCTCTTGAGCAGTGAGATGATCCGCGTTTTAAGCAAGATAAAGCTGGACATCGCCGAACGTTGGCGCGCATCCTTCGGGCAAATAAATCTGGATCGAGCGAAGACCTGTTTCTCCCGGTAGTTCCTCCCCTTTCCAGTTTTGCAGTTCAACGAGTAATGGATCGGGAGAATAGAAAGAATCTCCCATGAATCGTTCGACTCCCCGAAGCACCGCAACTCTACGCCTCCTAAATTTACTGAGCCGGTCGCCTTTGCGGCGCGGTCTTCTACTTGTGGCGCTGCCACTCGTCTGGTTTGCGCCTTTGCCGCTGGCTCAAGCACAGGACGGAGGCCTTCCCAACTTCAATACAGCCGAGGGAGATTTTGCCTTGAACAGCCTGACGAATGGCAACGGCAACACCGCTCTTGGTTATTCTACGCTCTTTAAGAACACAAGCGGCGACAGCAACACCGCTACCGGTTATCAAGCGCTTTTCACCAATGTGGGTGGTGACAACAACACGGCCAACGGTGCATTTGCGCTCCAAATCAACACAAGCGGCAGTTCCAATACGGCCATCGGCGAAGGTGCGCTCTTTAACAACACGATCGGCAACAACAACACAGCTGTGGGAACTGATGCGCTCGTAAAAAACAAGGGCGGCAGCAACAACACAGCCACTGGCGTCGGAGCGCTTGAAAACAACACTGCAAGCGCCAACACGGCCCATGGTGCTTTTACGCTGTTCAGCAACACAGGGGGCATCCAAAATACGGCCATCGGGTTTAACGCGCTCCTTAGCAATACAATCGGCAATCACAACACAGCCAACGGTTTTAGTGCGCTCGCAACCAACACCAGCGGCAGCAATAACACAGCCGACGGTCAAGGCGCGCTCAATAAACTCACAACCGGCAGCAGCAACACCGCCCAGGGGCAAGGTGCGCTCAAGGCACTCACAACGGGCAGCAATAATATCGCGCTGGGGTTCAATGCGGGTCAAACTCTTACCACCGGTGGTAACAACATCGAGATCGGCAACGTTGGGGTAGTGGGCGACGCAAACACGATTCGGCTCGGCAAAGCAGGGACGCAGAATGCCACGTTTGTCGCTGGAATTTTCGGGTCCACCGTCGCAAATGGCGTGGGAGTGATTGTCAATTCCAGCGGCAAGCTTGGGACAATACTCTCTTCCGAGCGATTCAAGGACGCGATCAAGCCAATGGATAAGGCGAGTGAAGCCATACTATCACTTCAACCAGTCACTTTCGTCTACAAGCAAGAGCTTGATCCAGAGCGTATCCCTCAGTTTGGCTTAATAGCTGAGCAAGTAGAGAAAGTGAACCCCGATCTGGTCGTCCGTGATGAGGACGGAAAAGTAACGACCGTTCGCTACGAAGCCGTGAACGCTATGTTGCTTAACGAGTTCCTGAAAGAACACAAAAAAGTCGAGGAACAAGAAGGGACAATCGCACAGATCAACGCAACTGTTTCAAAACAAGCAGCGACGATCACTCAACTAAAGTCCATGGTAGCGCAGCAGCAGAAGGACTTCCAAGGGTTTGCCGCGCACCAACAAGAGCAAATTGAAACGCTTACTGCAGGCTTGCAGAAGGTGAGCTCGCGACTCGAATTGAACAAGCCTTTACCGCAACTACTGGCTGACAAACAATAAAAGCAGCTGCCTATCCAACCCGCTACTACCCCACAACCCCATGAAAACAAAAGAAAAGAACGGTCGAGGCCTTTATCTACAGAAGAGCAACAACCGTTGGAAATGGATGGTTGGAGCTACTGCTGCTACCGCCGCTGGAGTCTCGGCATCTCAGGCCAGCCTAGTCACGATCAATCTCGTCGATAACTATGTCAGCGTATTTGGTGGAAACCACCTGAATGCGGACCTCACGGGAGATGGACATCCGGATCTGACGTTAGTCACGTCCGGGTCCTATGGTTATTTTGCAAGAACCGCTAGCCTCAATGGCGTCCACGCGTTTTTGTTTTTCGGCGATAGTGGTGCACCGAATAATCATTCTGCTTTTATGAGATTAGGTTCGCGAAGCGCGGCTTGGTACGAAAGCCGCCACCTCTATTCTGGAGGAATCACTACTACGCGCGGTACTCCGTTATTGATGGGATCGATACCCATATTCTTCAAGGATTTGCACATTAACGATGGCAGACCGACCGAGGGATCCTTGGAAGTGACTGTGTCAGGTCCTGGTGCCTCTATTTCACTGGATAGTTTCACGTACAATACACCGAATCAGGGGTTGAGCCCTAAGGTTCCGGACCAAGGATCTAGCCTTGCCCTTCTGGCAATGGGTGCAGGCGGTATCCTTGCCTTGCGTCGATGGAGGGCCGCGCAAGGGAAGTATTAATCCTCCGCAATCTATGAAAACAAAAACAACGAATTGCCGACATCTCTACCTCCACACGCGAGACAATCGTTGGAAATGGATGGCTGGAGCTACTGCTGCTGGAGTGACAGCATCACAAGCCAGCGCTATTACAATCAATCTCACTGGCAACTACATCAGCGCCGCGGCTGGGAACCATCTAAATGCGGATCTCACAGGGGACGGACACCCTGACCTAACGATAGCCAATGCCTCTTATCACGTCTTTTCCCGACATACCACCAACGGTGCCCCTTATTCGACTACTTATTTTAATAGGTATTTTGTAGCGGTCAACCTCAATGGCGTTAACGCGTCTGCTTTTGCGGACAATGATTATGGGTTCGGAACTGCGAGGCTAGGTTCGCAAACCCAGGGTTTCGGCGCCCGCAGTGTCACTTATGGTGTTCACCCGTATGCGTCATTGACGGGATCGATTCCCATATTCTTCAAGGATTTGCGCATTAACGGCGGCGCACCGACCAAGGGATCGCTGGAAGTAACTGTGTTTGCCGCCACTAACAACAGCACCCGGGTTCAACTGGATAGTTTCACCTACAATACTCCGGGTCAGCGATCGAGCCTTGCAGCTGCGGTTCCGGATCAGGGCTCAAGCCTTGCGCTTCTGGCGATGGGGGCCGGCGGCATCCTCGCCTTGCGTCGATGGAGAGCCGCGCAAGACGCTTCCAAACTTAGTCGGGAGAAATGATCACCAGCAACTAGCCCGCGAAACCCATGAAAACACACAAAAAGAACGGCAAAAGTCCTTATCTGCAAAAGAAGAACAACCGCTGGAAATGGATGGCTAGAGCTACCGCCGCGACTGCTGCGGGAGTGACAGCATCCCAAGCCAGCGCAACTACGATCAATCTAACGGGTAATTACATCAGCGCCAGCGGAGGAAACCATCTAAATGCGGACCTCACGGGGGATGGACACCCGGATCTGACGATAGCCGGTGCCGCGTACTCTGTGCGTAACCCTATTTCCCCTGGTTCAGGGGGATTCACCTATCCAAGTTTCAATAAGTATTTTGTACAGGTCGACCTCAGTGGCGTTCACGCGCAAGCCTATGCCGACAATGATTATGGGTTTGGATATGTGCAACTAGGTTCGCAAACTAACCACTTCGGCGCCAGAAGTGTCACTTATGGTGTACACCCGTATGCGTCAGTGACAGGATCGATCCCCATATCCTTCAAAGATCTGCACATCAACAATGGGGCACTGACCAAGGGATCGCTGGAAGTAATTGTGTTCGCTGGCACGGGTTTCCCGAACAGCACCCGGGTTCAGCTGGATAGTTTCACCTACAAAACTCCGGATCAGGGGTCGAGCCTTGCCCTTCTGGCGATGGGCGCAGGCGGTATTCTCGCTTTGCGTCGATGGAGAACTGCGCAAAAATCCGCGTAATGTCGCGGAAAAGGCGAGCTGCTGACCGCTTTTTCTGAGCTGCAAAATTACGGTGCTGCGTCGCTGACTTTAGCCTTGACAAATTTCCGCATTTTTGCTCAAAACGTTGCCTCACGTTGAAGTGGACCCGGTGTTGTGCTCCCGGGAACAGCGGGAATCGGTTCACGCTTTGCTGACCGAAAATGACAATCCCCGGGAGAACAGCAAAATCTCCTTATGAATCAGAGCAGTATCAGCAAACAACCGTCGCCGGCACAAAAGAGAAATCACCAATGCTCTCGTCCACAGGCGCGAGACAACCGCTGGAAATGGATGGCTGCAGCGACTGCGGCTACGGCCGCCGGAGTCGTGCAATCTCAAGCCGGCACGATCACGATCAATCTTTCTGGCAATTTTATCAGTGCCGCCGGGGAAAACCACTTGAATGCGGACCTCACCGGCGATGGACAGCCAGACCTGAACATCGCGAACGCCTTTTATACGACATATCCTATTCCACCTGGCACCCTTGGTCTTTATAAATTTTCTGCGAGAGTGGATCTTAACGGCGTCCATGCGCACGTTCAGTTCGTGGCAGGTGCCTATGGCGTTGGGTCAGCACAGCTCGGCGGAGCAAGTATTTCCCATTTTGATATTTACTCTCCTCCATCCGGTCAACGACTGAACGGATCGATACCTATCACTTTCACAGACCAGGGCATCAACAATGGCGCACCCACGAAGGGATCGTTAGAGGTCACCGTGTCCGGTCTCCATCCACCCGCGACCATTCAATTGGATAGTTTGACCTTTCACATTCCAGACAACGGATCCAGCCTTGCGCTGCTGGCTCTGGGGGCGAGCGGCGTCCTTGCATTACGTCGGTTGAGAGCTACCCAAAAACACTTGTAAGGCTAAGTCAACGAACTGTTCGTCATTTCACGAAAATCCGATCGTTTGTATTTGACTGAGGCGCCAACAGGGTGGGCCACTTGAAGCGAAAGGTGCTGCTTATCGGTTGGGACGCCGCCGACTGGAGAGTCATCATGCCGCTCATCGATGCCGGCAAAATGCCGAATCTAGCCAGGCTAATCGAGGAAGGCATCTGCGGAAACATCGCGACCCTCCAACCCGTCCTTAGTCCGATACTCTGGACATCAATCGCCACTGGAAAGCGCGCATACAAACACGGTATCCACGGCTTTTCAGAGCCTGACCCTCTAACCGGTGGCATTCGTCCGGTCACAAATCTTTCACGCAAGACGAAGGCGATCTGGAATATTCTCAATCAAAACGATCTCAGCACCATTGTCGTCGGTTGGTGGCCATCCAACCCAGTCGAAGAACTTTCCAAGGGAATAATGATCTCGAATGACTATCAGCGCGCAGTAGGAAAGGATCCGAAGAAATGGCCGCTAAAACCCGGCACCATCCACCCTCCCCGATTAGAGAAAACGCTCGCTGACCTTCGTTTCCATCCGACGGAACTTACCGAAGCAGACTTGTGCGCCTTCCTTCCAGGGCTTCAAGGGATGAGCAGATCGGATCTGGACAAGGCGCAGAAAGACCCGCGCATGCAGTCGTTGCTCAGGATCATTGCTGATTGCACATCCATTCACTCAGCTGCCACCGCGCTCATCCAAGACGAGCCGTGGGATTTCATGGCTGTTTACTACGACGCGATCGACCACTTCGGCCACGCTTTCATGCGGTATCACCCCCCCAAACAGGACTACATCGACGACTGGGATTTCCGCGTTTTTACCTACTGTCTGGAGGGCGGCTACCTTTACCACGACATGATGCTTGGGACTCTTCTCAGGCTCGCGGGTGAGGAGACAACGGTCGTATTAATGTCGGACCACGGTTTCCACCCAGATCACTTGCGTCCACTAGGTATTCCACGCGAGCCAGCTGGACCAGCTGTCGAGCATCGTCAGTTCGGCATCTTTGTCGCCAAAGGTCCCGGCATTAAGCGAGACGACCGTATCTATGGAGCCAACCTTCTCGATATCTGCCCCACAATTCTGCACCTCTTGGGTCTGTCAGTTGGCGAGGACATGGATGGAAAGGTCCTGCTTGATATCTACGAGCAAAGACCCGCTGCTATCCAGCGCATTCCCAGCTGGGACGAAGTCGAAGGCGACCATGGAATGCATCCGCCCGACAAACAAATCTCACCGGCCGACTCCAAGGCCGCTCTTCAGCAACTTGTGGCTCTCGGCTACATCGCGGAACCCGATGCCGACAAAGCGAAGGCGTTGGAGGAAACCGTGCGCGAACTCGACTACAACCTCGCGCAAGCGTACATGGACGGCGGCATTTATAATCAGGCGGTCGACATCCTCGAACGGCTTTATAACACCTGGCCTACCGAACATCGCTTCGGCTTTAAGCTTGCCGGTTGCTATCAGAGCGTTGGTCGCACCGCTGATCTGCGCCGCTTAGTCGCTACGCTCATCGAGCGACGCATCGAAGAGGCGAATGCCGCCGCGGTGAGTTTGAAATCTCTCAAGCTCGACGATCCCGAGGTTCAAAAGGCCGAGAAGGAACGCATCGAGAAAATGAGCGACCAGGAAAAACGGAAATTTGGCCGGGAACGCCGGGAGCTGATCGCTAAGGCGAGACCCAATCTCTTCTCACTGCGCTACCTCGAAGCGTGCTCCGATTTCGCC
>Ga0137372_10005710_pt1 | contig 12149 bp, 12 predicted proteins | sample SagtaG_6_FD_104911 | JGI IMG/M metagenome (GOLD analysis project Ga0137372, IMG submission 104911) | Vadose zone soil microbial communities from Sagehorn Ranch, Mendocino, California, USA - Sage1_R_60_16 metaG | ecosystem: Environmental > Terrestrial > Soil > Vadose zone | place: USA...
AGCTCCGCATCTAGTCACATTCCGTGACCGTGGTCGCCGTCTCCAGCAGCTCCAGACGGCCGCCAGCGATGGACCGCGGCTCCGGGCCCACAGGGACCGCAGCCATGAAGGAGAGCGGTGGAGAAAGAGCATGGCCGTTGATCATGACTTGGTGTCCAGATAAACGTGCCGTCAACACCCGCGAGGCCGAGATAAGACAGTAGACACAAGTGAGCCCTGGCCAGGGTGGTCGCCGCTCGCGGCTGTGGTTGCCTCGTCCTGTCCGGCTTGGCCGGAGCCTTGCGCTTCGGCCCGCTCCGCGTGGCCGTCAGCCAGGATGGCTGCCGGAATGGCTGCCGACGGCGTTCGAGTTGTTCGAATTTATAGCCTTTACCAGAGCCCCCTTACGGAATCGAACCGTAGACCTTCTCCTTACCATGACCGCAATCAGACAGCCCTGTGACCGCTGTATAGGGCCCGACCAGGCCGAACGCTAGCTCACGCTAGCGGAGACCGGCCCTGGCTAGCCCTGCCCGGCGGCATTCTGCCCCCCCAAAGTGCACCCCGCGATGATCTCCAAGAGCGAAAGCTATGAGTAATCGAACACATGTTCGTTCATCTCTCTGGAGAAGCAGATCGACAGCGCCGACGCGGCGCGCAGGCTAGTTCTGGGCACACGCTCGCAAAAAGCCAGCCACCACCACTCCCCCACCCGGAAGCATCCCCACCTGCGCAGGTCAGTACCAGCGGTATCAAGCAAAGCCCAGCGGACCAAAGCATCACCGAGCAGAATGGGTGCCCCTGATCTTCCGGACTGCCGATCCTTATAGGCGTGTCCCCAAGCTTGCCGTCGCCTGCCGGCCGGACAGCCGGTGAATCTACGTAGCCATATCCGGGATTCACCCGATGCATGCCGAGCAGTCGGGCGCCATTCTTTGCAGCATGGCCATGGCAGGCGCTCCCGGCCCACGAGACGGCCAGCGAGAAGGCCTGACCGGTGCCGAGGCAAAGCCTGCGGCTGTCAGCGGCAGGGCAGACGTTCATGCCAGTCCATCGGGACAAAGCCCGGGCCGGGCCGGAGCAGCGTGCGGGCCTGGCCGCCCCGGCAGCCGGCGAGGAGGAACCATGCGAAGATCGCTATTGACCAGCGCAGTTATCACTGCGGCCGTGGTGGCTGGCGCGGTGTCGATTTCCGCCGCATCGCAGGCGGCTGTACCCAGCGCAGCCAAATCGAAGACGCTCATCTTTCACGTGGTGTTCAGCCCGTTCTCGCCGGTTGCCGCGAACAACGTCCGTAACCCGCACTCTCCCTTTGCCCTGGGCGACGAGCTCGTCTCTCACGACCAGCTCTTCTCACGGGGCCAGCACGTCGGTGACGACCTGTTCTCCTGCGTGCTAGTCTCCGTCCCCCCGGCCGTCACCCTGGCCAACTGCACCGCCATATTCCGGCTGCCGGGCGGCAACATCACCGCCCAGACCACCGCCGTTCCAGGGCCAGCCCCGAAGGATCTGGCGCTGACCGGCGGAACCGGCACCTATCGCAACGCAGGCGGTGACGGGACACTGGTCGAGTTCGCGGTCGGCAACAAGGGGAGGCTGACGCTCCACGTGCTGAGCTTCGTTCCCCGAGGCGGGGGAGCCTGACGCACCGCAGGGCTCGGCTGCTGGCGTCCCCACGGCGGCGTCTGACGGGGGACGCCAGCGCAGGCCTCGAGCAGCTCGGCGCATAGATCGCATCATCGGCTTAGGAGGGTGCCGGGCGGCGCCCGGCCCGGGTGAAGCTGGTGCGCGGGCGTCCTGAAGCCGAGGCCGTCTAGTTCGTCGCCTGAACCGCAGAGTGCGCCGCGGAGGCCGAGCCAATTGTCGGCTTCGCCTTGCTGGCTTAGCGTGGGGTGCGATGGCAGGGGCCGGCTCGTCGATAGGCAGGCTTCGCGGCGAGGTAAGCGGGTTCGTCGGGCGGCGGTCTGAGCTTGCCGCGATCCGGGCGGCGCTCGGCGGTGCCCGGCTGGTTACCCTGTGCGGGCCAGGCGGAATCGGGAAGACGCGCCTGGCGGTGAGAGCGGCGTGGGAGGCGCGACGGGCGTTTGGTGATGGCGTCTGGCTTGTGGAACTGGCGAGCCTGCGCGACCCGGCTCTGCTCGCCTCGGAGGTCGCGCGGGGAGTGGGCCTGCTGGATCAGTCGGCCGGGTGGGCGGTGGCCACCCTGTCGGAGCACCTCGCTGGCCGGCAGGCGCTGCTGGTGCTGGACAACTGTGAGCACCTGCTGGACGCCTGCGCCGTGCTCGCCGGCGCGGTCTTGCGTGCCTGCCCGGGCGTGCGCATCCTGGCCACGAGCCGTCAGGCGCTCGGCGTCACCGGTGAGGTGACCGTCGCGGTGCCGCCCCTGTCGGTGCCGGACCGCGGCGACTTGCGGTCGCCGGAGAAGCTCCTGCAGTTCGAGGCGGTGCGGCTGTTCGCCGAGCGGGGCGCCGCGGTCCTTCCTGGCTTCGGCATCGACGCGGCCAACGGCCAGGCGGTGACCGATCTGTGCGTCCGCCTGGAGGGCATCCCGCTGGCGATCGAGCTGGCGGCGGTCAGGCTGCGGGCCCTGTCCCCGGAGCAGATCCTGGCCCGCCTCGGCGACCGGTTCCGGCTGCTATCGGCCGGGGACCCTGCCGACCCTCGCCACCGGACCCTGCAGGCCACCCTGGACTGGAGCTATAACCTCCTGCCGCAGCCTGAGCAGGCGATGTGGCGGCGGGCCTCGGTGTTCGCCGGGTCATTCGACCTCGACGCGGCCGAAGCGGTGTGCGGGGGTGATGGCGTGGCCGCCGGGGCGATCGTGGATCTGGTCGACCAGCTGGTGACCAAGTCCATCCTGCGGCGAAGCCCGGGCGGGGACCCTGCCCGGTATCGCATGCTGGATACCGTCCGCGAGTACGGGCAGCAGCGGCTGCGCGAGGCCGGACACGCGCAGGCCCTGCGCCGGCGTCACCGGGACTTCTACGCACGGCTGGCCGCCCGCCGTGACGCGCTGGGCCCCCGCCAGCTGGAGTGGATCGACGCCCTGGACGCCGACCACGAGAATCTCCGGGCCGCGCTGGAGCATGGCGGTGGCGAGACCGCGGAGGCTGCGGCCGAGCTGGCGATGGCCTGCGACCTGTGGCTGTACTGGGAGACGCGGGGTCATCTCACCGAGGGCCGGCGGCACATGGACGCCCTGCTTGCGCACGCCGGGAGCCCCTGCCCGCTGCGGACCCGCGGCCTGTGGGCGGCAGGCTACCTCGCGCTGGTGCAGGGAGACGCGCTCGCCGCCAGCCGGCTGCTTGAGGCAGCGCTGCGGGCCGCCGTGGACCAAAGCGACGCGGAAGCCATCGCCTACGCCTCCTCGTTCCTGGGCCGGGCGGTGTGGTTCCTCAGCGATCCAGCGCGCGGCCTGGCACTCACCGAGGAAGCGCTGGCGCCACCGGGCGGCAGGCGACTGGCAGGGCACGGTCCTGACGCTTGCGCAGCTAGGGATCATGCGGGCGTTCATAGGTAACCCGGCCGCTGCGCTCGCCCCGCTCCGGGAGTGTGCCGACTGCTGCAGGGAGCGGGGCGAGCGCTGGAACCGTTCTTATGCGCTGTGGGGCCTGGGCCTGGCGACCTGGCTGCTCGGTGACGCCGAGCATGCCGACGAGCTGGTGCGCACTGCCCTGCGAATAAAACGCGAGGTCGGCGACCAGGTCGGATCCGCCCTCTGCGTCGAGGCGCTGGCGTGGATCGCGGCCTCGCGGCGGCGTCCTGCCCGAGCGGCCATCCTGCTCGGCGCGGCTGCGTCGGCCAGGGAAGCGATCCCGGCCGCCCTGCCGACTCCTTTGTGGGCACATCACGAGGCCGCACACACGACGGCCGGCAGGATGCTGGGTCACGATGCCTTCGCCGCCGGGCTCGCAAGGGGCCGCGCGCTGAGTCCTCCTCGGCGAGTCGCGGCCGCCCTCAAGGAACCGGCCACAGCAGGACAGGCCTCTGCCGTTCAGGATCCGCGGATCCGGCTGACCGCAAGGGAGATGGAGGCGGCAGCGCTGGTCGCCGAGGGGCTCTCCAACAAGGAGATCGCCGGACGGATGGTGATCTCTCCCAGAACCGCCGAGACGCACGTCCAGCACATCATGGACAAGCTGGGTTTCACCGCGCGCTCTCAGATCGCCGCATGGTGTGCCGGGCGACGCACGCGGCGGCCGGCTCGGGTAACTGACAAAGATACGTAACCAGGTCAGGGATCTCCCTGACGCCAGACGGCCGCACCCAGCGCGATGCTCTCATCACGGTGCCCTGGAAGATTAACCCGAACGGCACCGCCGGTGAGGGATCAGTGAGCGGTCAGCCGGACCTTCGGCTCTTCATGGTCGAGCATGACCTGCGTGACCTTTCGTCCCAGCAACGGTCGAGCGCCCACCAGTCGCTCGGCGAGGCGGTCCGCCGGGCAGTGCGGCGAGGAAGCAGCATCCGCTACGTGCAGTGCATTCTCGTCCCGGAGGAATCGCGCTGCCTGTGCCTGTTCGAGGCGGCCGGGGCAGACCTGGTCCGCAACGTCAACGACATCGCGCAGTTCCCGCTCGCGCGGGTCGTAGCCGTCCGCAGCTCGGCGCATCCCGGCACCGCGCCGTCTGACCGGCCAACGACCGAGGAGGACACATCCGATGGCAGACATTGACGCTCATTCCCGGCCGGTAAGAGGCCTGACGGCCTGTCGTGTGCTGCGCCTGCACCTCCGCGAGCGGTCGCGCGCCTCACAAGGACGCCCGCGAGGCCGGCCAGCATGGTGCCGTCATCACTGTCGGTTCGTTTGATTTCCCTGAGAGCGTGCTGCTCGCCGACTTCTACGGCGGGCGCGCTGGCCGCGCGGGGCTCGCCGGTCCAGGTCCAGCCGGATCTGGGCAGCCATGAGCTGGTCGATCCGGCGCTGATGAGCGGCCTGATTCAGCTGGTGCCCGAGTACGCCGGGTCGGCGCTTGAGTTCATCGGCCTCGGACGGCTGTCCGCGACGTCCAACGTCGGGGAGACCAACATGGCACTGAAAGAGTTGGTGGCGGGCCAGGGGCTGGTGGTGGGACGCCCGGCTGCCGCGCAGGACGCTAACGCGATCGTCGTCACCGCGGCGAGCGCGGCACGCTACCGCCTGCGATCGATCGCCGACCTCGTCGTCGTGGCGCCACGACCGGTGTTCGGCGCGCCGCCCGAATGCCCAGGGCGCGCCTACTGCCTGCCAGTGCTGAAGCGAGTCTACGGACTCCAATTCAAGGAGTTCGTCCCGCTTGACGCCGGAGGTCCACTGACGCTCCAGGCCCTTGAGGCTGGGAATATCGATGTCGCGCTGCTGTTCAGCGCCGATCCGGGCATCCCGGCGCGGCATCTGATGGTACTGGCCGACGATCGCGGGCTGCAGCCGGCCGAGAACGTTAATCCGCTGCTGCGCCGGGATGTCGTGGCCCTCTACGCGCACGCCTCATTGCCGTGCCCAACATGGTGTAGGCCCGCCTGGACACCGGCTCGCTGCGTGCCCTCGACGCCCGGGTCGAGCTGGCGAGGCAGAACCCCCGGCTGGTGGCCGGCAGCTGGCTGCGCGCACAGGGGCTGATCCCGGCAGGGGGTGACGTGCGTTGAGTGACGACGTCGGGCGCGTGGCCGGCGGGGACGGCCCGGCCGGCTTGCCGCCGGGCCCGGCCGTCCGCAAGGGCCGCCGTCAGCGCCGCCCGACCGGCGCGCCGCCGCCGCTGCCGCATCCGGTCACCATCAGCACGACAGCGTGGCTGGTCGCTGGGGCGGTGGGCCTCGCCGGTGCGTTCCTGGCGTCCCAGCTCACGCCGTGGCTCCGGGTTGATGATCGGGCCAGCACGTGGGTGCTGCGCCTGCTGGCCGGGATGCGGACGCCGTGGCTGACCGACGTGGCCAACGGGATCAACGTGGCGGGCTCCAGCTGGGGGGCCACCGTGCTCGGGTTGTCGGTGGTCGCCCTGACGATCGCGTTCCGGCGCTGGCGGCACCTGCTGGTGTTCCTGGGCAGCTTGTTGTTCCTGGAGATTGTCGGGACGTCGATCTACTTAGGGCTGTCGCGGCCGCGCCCGTACGGCGTGCTGATCATCGCCGGCTGGGGCGGGTACTCGGGGGTGTCGCCCCCGGCGGCGGTCCTCACGATCTTCTTGATGGGCATCGTCTACTGCCTGGCCGTGCCGGGCCGGGCTCGGTCCTGGACCAAGGCGGCGGTGGCCGCCGTGGTCGCCGTGTTCGGCCTGGCCCGCCTGTACCTGGGGGTCGATCACCCCGGCGATGTGCTGCTTGCCGTGGCGTTCGCCGTGGCGATCGCGGTCGCCGCGTTCCGTTTCTTCACCCCGAACGAGGTGTTCCCCGTCGCCTACCGGCGCGGCCGTACCGCGCACGTTGATGTGACGGGCCGGCGGGGGGAGGCGATCCGCCAGGCCGTGCGCGACCAGCTCGGGCTCACGGTGGTCGAGATCAAGCCGGTCGGGCTGGAGTCGTCCGCGGGCTCCACGCCGCTGCGGCTGCGGGTCGAAGGCAGCCCGGATGAGTTCTTGTTCGCCAAGCTCTATACCAAGGGCCATGTCCGGGCCGACCGCTGGTACAAGCTGTGGCGGACCATCCTTTACGGTTCCCTGGAGGACGAGCACCCGTTCCAGACGGTGCGGCGCCTGGTCGAGTACGAGGACTACGCCCTGCGCCTGCTGCAAGACATCGGGGTACGCACGGCGCGGCCGTACGGCATCGTGGAGATCACGCCCGAACGCGAGTACATGCTGGTCACCGACTTCTTTACCGGCGCCGTCGAAATCGGCGAGGCCGACGTCGACGATACGGTGATCGACCAGGGGCTGCTGCTGATCCGAAAGCTGTGGGACGCCGGGATCGCCCACCGCGACATCAAACCGGGCAACCTCATGGTCCGCCACCGAACGCTGCTGCTGATCGACGTCGCCTTCGTCCAGGTGCGCCCATCACCTTGGCGCCAAGCGGTCGACCTGGGCAACATGATGCTGGTCCTCGCCGTGCGCAGCGACCCGCAGCGCGTCTACCGCCGGGCGCTGGCTTACTTCACCGAGACCGAGCTCGCCGAAGCGTTCGCCGCCACCCGCGGGGTCGCCAGCCCGACCCAGCTGCGCGCATTCATGAAACGGGACCCCCGCGACCTGCTCGGCGAATTCCGCGCCCTCGCCCCGCAGCGACCGCCGATCGTCCTGCAACGCTGGAGCATCCGGCGGGTCGCTCTGGCGGCCGCGATGCTCGCCGTCATCGCCGCCGCCGTGGGGGAAACGGGGAATGCCTTCTTCCCGGCGGCCGAAAATCTGGGCGCCTACGCCCCTAGCTGCGGCACCGGCCACTCGATGATCCTCAGCGCCCAGGCAGTCCCCTCGGCGGCCATGCTGCCCTGCATCGCCGCGCTCCCGTCGGGCTGGAGTATCGGCGGCGCGGACATCTCCAGCGGGAAGGCCAGCCTGTGGCTGGACTCCGATCGTGCAGGGCCGCGAGCGGTCACCGTAACCCTGACCGCCACCTGCGACACCTCGGCCGCCCGGCAGATCCCATCCGACCAGCCCCGGACCCGGCGGTTCGAGCAACCGCCGAGCCTGGCGGCGCAGTTCTCCGACCTTCGCTTCTACACCTTCCCTGGCGGCTGCGCCACCTACCAGTTCCGGATCCCGCCAGGTGCATCCCCGGTGCTGGCCGTCGCCGCCGACAGCGCGGTGGCCCTCATGCCCAGGTCCAGGCTGGTCGCCTACATCCGGCACAGCGAAGGCCTCGCGCTGTGTGGCCGGGGGGCATCGTGCCCGGGCTGAGCCGCCGGGCGGCGGCGGAGGAGCAGCTGCTCACCGAATCCGGCCGGGATATCGTCGTGGTCACCCTCGTCGTGGCGGTCACCGCCGGCCTGTTCGCGGTAATGGCCGACCACGCCGTGATGAGCCGCATCCAGCGGCTCGATGACGCATGGCTGCGGCTGATGATCTCTGGCCGGGCCGGGCCGCTCACCGCCCTTGCCAAGATCTTCAACATTCTCGGGCTGGTGTACGTCACCCTGCCGGTGCGGATCGCGGTGGCCGGCTTCCTCGCGGTGCGGCGTCAGTGGTGGCACCTGTCCGCGTTCGCCGCCGCCGTGGTGCTGTCTGAGGCCTTGATCGGCCTGCTCAAGGGCAGTTACGACCGGGTAAGGCCGCCCGGGTCGCTGGTCGCGACGAGCGGTGCGTCATTCCCATCCGGGCACGCCGTCGCCGCGTCGGTCACCGTGGTCGCGGCAGTCATCGCGCTGGTACCGGCCGGGAACGGACCCCGTGGGCGCTGGCCGCCGCCCTGTGCAACGAAAGGATTACCTGTGACCGGCCGACGGTGCATCGGCGAGTATGCGGGAAGGCCAAGCCCAAGCGCCAGCGCAAATCCGTCAGGGCAGAAATCTTTGCCAACAACCTAAGAAAGGGCAGGGCATGACCAGTACTCCTGAATATTCCGGACCCGCACAGCCACCTGATGCACCTTCAACGGCGCGCCCAAGGAATGGCCTCGGCGTGGCTGCCCTCGTCCTGGGCGTGGCCAGCCTAGTGGCCGCCTTGTCCTTCGTCTTCTTCCCACTCGGCTTCATCGGCGGGATTATCGCCATCGTCCTCGGCGTCATCGCCATCACCCGAGGACGCACGAAGGGTGCCACCAACCCCGGACAGACCGGCGCCGGGATTGCCTGCGGCGTCCTGGCCGTGATCATCGCCGTCATCTTCGGCGTGCGCGTCGGGACGCTGGTAGCGAACAATACGAGCGTCTTCACCAGATTCGACAACTGCATCGCAAAGGCCGGCAACCGCAGCGAAGTCTCCACCTGCATCGCCCGCTTCTCGACCGACATCCGGCCGTAACGGACACCCGAGAGGACCGTACGGACACCCGAGAGGACCGTACGGACACCTGCAATGTCGGCGCGGGCTGCTGCCGCGTTGCCGCCAGGCACCCACATGTGTCCGGCCAGGTTGTCGGATCTCTCCCGGAAGCTCGACGGCACAATCCGCAGCATTCGGCCATGGCGTTGTCATAACTCTCAGGCATCGGTCCGCACGGTCGCGGGGCTGGCTGAATGAGTCATGGTCATGTCATGGGGCCGGCGGTATGCGCCGGTCCCGCCGCCGCCGCGAGATCGTCACCGACGCCACCCGCCGGGCCACGCGGCTGCGGGACCTGCTGGCCTCGGTCTGCCCAGGGCTGGAGCGGATCGTGGACGGGACCAGTAAGACCGGCCTGCACCTGCTGACCCGCTATGTCATTCCGGCCGAGATACTCAGCGCCGACCAGAAACGCCTGCTGGCGCACCTGCGCAAGCTCGGGCACGTCAAGAACACCCGGCTGATCACGCTAGCCGATGCCGCCCTGGCAGCCGCCCGGGCCTAGCAGATCCGCGCGCCCGGCGAGGCCGTGGCCGCCGACCTGATCCGCGACATCGCCGCCGGGGCGCTGGCCGCCCGGGAATGGCTCAGCGCGCCCGGCAAGCGCATCGAGGCGGCCCTGGCCCGCCACCCTGACGCGACCCTCATCCGCAGCCTGCCCGGCATGGAGGACACCCTTACGCATGAACTCAGCGCCGCACGAGCCCGCGATCTTCGAGCCACGACGCGATCACGGGGCGGGCCGACAGCCTGTCCACCGCGGAGCTTCGATGCCGATCCGGAACCGAAGTGGCTCCAGGGTCACCTCGGGCAGCATCGTTCCCTTCACGGCATAAGGACTCCGATTGCTGCCGATTCTCGGAACCGGAAACGCTCAGCCGTCGCGCTCAGCGAACGCAATCCCCAGGTCACCGCCATGATCAGCGTCCAAAGAGCGGCCCGGGGGCATTTGGGGGGCACTTTCCGGACTATGTGGTCACCGGATACACGATCGAAAAACGCTCATGACCTGGAGCCCCCTTACGGAATCGAACCGTAGACCTTCTCCTTACCATGATTTCTGAGCGTTCATTTTCGTTTCTGGCGAGAGCCCTTTCTCCCGTATAATCGCAGCTAGAAGGCATACAATCGAGGTCAGTTAATACCGCCCAATGCCGGCCGCTGCCAATGGGTCCACGGTCAAATGACGGTCAGATGATCAAGGTGGGTGTTCATGGGGTTCTCACGCAAGCGCACCGGGCGGGGCGGCAAGCCCCGCTACACGGCTTACTACTTAGACATCCGCGGCCAGGAGCGATCGGCGGGCACCTTCCCCAACAAGAAGGACGCTAACGACGCCTGGAAGAAGGCTGAGGGCGCCGTCAGCGCCGGCAAGCCGGGCGACCCCGGCCGAGGTAAGCAGACCTTCGAGGTGTACGTGCTGCAGAGATGGCTGCCCCATCACCTGCTAGAACCCGGTGTCCGCTCAAACTACGCCGGGCATATCCGCAACCACCTGCTGCCGTTCTTCGGGCCGATGAAGATGCGTGACATCATGTTTGTGCACGACCGCGAGGGGGCCACCGAGATGAAGGCAAAGGGCGCCTCCGCCCAGACGATCAAGTTCGCCAAGGGCTCGGTTCTCAACGCGATCTTTACCACCGCGCTGGCTGACGGAGTGGTCAGCATCCACCCCAGCCACGGAGTGAAGATCCCCCCGGCCCCTGGCAAGCCGCGGCGCATCATCACGCCCGCCCAATTCGATTGCCTCTACCAGGCACTGCCTGACACTGATGCCAAACTGCTCGTGGAGACCGCCATTGAGAGCGGCATGCGCTGGGGCGAACTGACCGAGGTGCGCGCCGGAGACATCGACTTCGAGACTTGCATCCTGACTGTCAGCCGCGCCGTGGTCGAACTCACCCAGGAAGACCACCCTGAGGGCGGGCGGTTCCTGGTCAAGGACTACCCGAAGGACAAGGAATACCGGCGGTTCAAGCTCAGCACGCAGATCACCGCCAAGATCCAAGCCCACGTGGCCGCCAATGGACTCGGCAGCAATGACCTGATCTCTACATATAGGCCACCCGAAGGACCCAAGACCAGGCGACGCGACATGGGTGCGGCTCCCATGCCGGCAATGACCGACCCAACCGAGAAAGGCCGCCAGTACCGGCACGGCACCCTCACCGCCTACAACGCGGCGAAGTGCCGGTGCGAGCACTGCCGTGGCGCGTACGCCGGCTACCGCGCCAGCCGCCGGGCCGGCGGCAAAGACAGCCCTCGCACGCCACACGTCAGGGACACCGACGGCCACATCCCTGCCGACTGGTTCCGCCATCAGGTCTGGGACCCCGCTCGTAAGGACGCGGGACTAGGCAAAATCAGGATTCATGATCTGAGACACGCACATGCATCATGGCTCCTCGCCGGAGGCGCCGACCTGCAAGTCGTCAAGGAACGGCTGGGTCATGCGAGCATCGCCACGACCGAGAAATACCTGCACAGCCTGCCTACCGCCGACGAGACAGCGCTGGATGCCCTCACCAGGATCCGCAACCCCGTGATGGCCAGGTCGGCATGAACCCCGGACGCACAAGGCGGTGCTGTACGCGATCGTCGCGCGGAGCTGACGCGATCGAGAGCATCGAGCGCCGCGGGGATGAGAACCGCCGCGTCCGCTATGCCGTGGCGGTCGGGTTCGTGTCCGCGGTCGCGATCCCGGCCAGCCTGGTCCTGGCGTTCCTGGGCATCAACGCCTCCCAGGTCAGCACCCGCCGGTCCATGTTCAGCCACTAGTACCTGGGCATGTACCTGACCGTCGCCGCTGTAATTGTGCTCGGCGTCGTTCTTTCGCTGGCGCTGTATGTGCAGCAGCGCCGCGACGCCCGCCATCACCGCACCGCCGGCGCGAGGTCACGGTGGACGCTGGCCGCTGATGACACGCATTTCTAACGGGGCCTACCCGATCCATCCCTTCCGCTGCGCAGCCGCGCCCGCGGCGAACCTGCTGGAGACGTCCAGCCGGGTCATGATGGCCGCGATGTGCCTGCGGACGGTCGTCGTGCTCAGCCCGGCCCGGCGGGCGATCGCGTCATCCAGGAGCCCTTCGGCCATCATTTCCAGGACGGCCTGCTGCGCCGGCGTCAGCCGCCCCGCCGGCCCGGCGCCTCGTTCAGGCTTGAGCGGGGTGGCCCGGTCCCACAGCATCTCGAAGTACTCCCGCAATGCGGTGATGATCACCGGCGTTCGGATCACCAGCGCCCCGGCCGTGCCCGTCGGGGTGAGCGGCAGCAT
>Ga0137372_10005711_pt1 | contig 12149 bp, 13 predicted proteins | sample SagtaG_6_FD_104911 | JGI IMG/M metagenome (GOLD analysis project Ga0137372, IMG submission 104911) | Vadose zone soil microbial communities from Sagehorn Ranch, Mendocino, California, USA - Sage1_R_60_16 metaG | ecosystem: Environmental > Terrestrial > Soil > Vadose zone | place: USA...
CCGCGACTTCCGCCTGCTGTGGACCGGGATGACGCTGTCGGCGCTGGGCGACAGCATGAGCCTGGTCGCGCTGCTGTGGCTGGTCTACCAGACCAGCGGCTCGGTGCGGCAGCTGGGCTGGTTCGTCGCCACCTACACCGCGCCGGTCGCGGTGGGCGGGCTGGTCGCGGGCAGCGTGCTCGACCGGTTCGACCGCCGCGCCGTGCTGCTCGCCGACAACCTGATCCGCGGCGCCGCGTTCGGGATCGTGCCGCTGCTCTACCACGCCGGCGCGCTGGCACTGTGGCACCTGTACCTGGTGGCGGCGCTGTTCGCGCTGTTGAAGATGCTGCCGCTGGCCGGGGTTCCCGCGATGATCCCCCAACTGGTCCCGCCCAGGGAGCTGGACAGCGCCAACGCGCTCGAGTCGATCGGCTACGGCGTGGCGACCCTGGCCGGTCCGGCAGCAGCCGGCATCCTGCTCACGCGGCTGAACGGCGCCGACGTGGTCGCGGTGGACGCCGCGAGCTACTTTGTGTTCGCCGCACTGCTGTGGCGCTCGCGACTGCCCGCGCGGCACGCCCACGCCGTTGGGGTCGAGGTTGCTGTGGAGGGTGGGCCGGCAGACGCGGGCGCGGGAGTGCTGCCCGCCCTGCGGTTCGTCCTCGGCCAGCCGGCCATCGTCGTGACCACCGTCATGTTCATGCTGTTCAACGTCGGCTTCGGGATCCTCCTGGTGCTGCTGCCGGTCTACGCCCGAACGGTGCTCGCCGGCGGCGGTGGCGCGTCCGGCTTCGGGCTGCTGTCGAGCGCGCTTGCCGGTGGCGAGCTGGCCGGCTCGGCGGCTGCCGGCACGGTCACATCACGCTCGCCGCTCGGCCGCGCCATCGCCTTGTCCCAGCTCGTGGCCGGGGCGTTCCTCCTCGGGCTGATCGCGCTCCCTCAGCTGCCCGGCGCGGTGGCCTTCCTGGCGCTGTCGGCGTTTTGCACCGGCCCGCTCACGGTCTGGGCGCAGACACTGCGGATGCGGTTGATCCCCGCCCACCTACGCGGCCGCGTCTTCGGCCTGCTGCGGACCAGCATGCAGGCAGCACCCCCGCTCGGCGGCCTGGCCGCATCCGTGCTACTCGCCGGCCCCGGCCTGCGCCTGGCCGTGCTCGCGACGGCCCTGCTCATCGGCCTGCCCGGCGCTGGCGGCCTGCTGCTGCTACCTATGCGTGACGGATTCCGCCCCCCAGGCGACCGCGTAGGGTCGTGAGCCGCGCTGGCTGCGACACAACCTCGCCGCGAGACTGGAAAGGAAGGCTCATCAAAGGAAGACTCACCCGCACCAACCCGACCGGAAGGGGATGCCCGTGCCCGCACTGTCGTGGACGCCGCGCCGGACCGCCGCGCCGGACCACCAGAATCTCGTGCTCGCCAGCGCGCTGCCGCGCAGACAGAGGTGACCGCCGGTGACCTCACGGGCACCGGCACCGCTGCGCTTCGCCGTGGTGAGCGAGACGGCATTCACAACGGCTGGACGCTGGTTGGAGCACGTCCGCCGCATCGAATCCGCCGCGGTCGACACCCTCCTGGTCCGCGACCACATCGTGGCCGAGCCGTTCGGCCCCCAACTGGCGCCAATCGCGATGCTGGCCGCCGCCGCGGCCAGCACGAGCCGGCTGCGGGTCGGCACGCTGGTATTGTCCAACGACTACCGCCATCCCGCCTTGGTCGCGCATGAAGCCGCGACCGTCGACTGGCTCTCGGGCGGACGCTTCGAGCTCGGCCTCGGCGCGGGCTGGCTCCGCACCGACTACGACGGCATCGGACTGCCCTTCGATGGCGCCGGGGTCCGCATCGATCGGCTTCAGGAGGCGATCCCGATCATCGCAGCACTGCTCTCCGGTGACACGGTGAGCCGGCGCGGCACGCACTACCGGGTCGAGTCACTCACGCTGCCGACGCTCCCGGTCCAGCGGCCCCGCCCTCCGCTGCTCATCGGCGCCGGCGGCCCCCGGATGCTGGCGCTCGCGGGACAGCACGCCGACATCGTCGGGATCCTCCCCGCCCCAATTCGATCCGTGGACGACCCTGATGACCCGGCAGATCGAACCGCGGCCGCACTGACCGAGAAGGTCGACCAGGTTCGACGGGCAGCGGCGGATCGGTTCGACTCGATCGAGCTGAGCATGTTCGCCACGTTCATCGTGACCAGCCAGCGTCGCAGAGCCACCGAGGCGCTGATCCAGCAGCGGGGTTGGACAGGCGTCGACCCCGCTGGCGTGTGGGCGATGCCGTCGGTGTTCGTCGGATCGGTCGAGCAGATCGAGCACGACCTGCAGCAGCGCCGCACCGACTTCGGGATCTCCTATTTCGTCACCACCGATCGGGCGCTCGACACCCTGGAATCCGTTCTTGTCCACATCACTCGAACTTGAGGAAGGTCACACCCAGACGGCCGGGCCGGTTCGCGGGTTGCCAAGCCGAGTCCCTTGCTGGAAGGCTGCGGGGTCGAACCCAACCACGATCCATGGAGACGTGTCGACGATGCGTGGGCCTGCCTGCCACGTGAAGCACCTGAGGTGAAGTGAAGGAGGTCGCCCGTGCCCTCCCCGACCGAGGGGCAGAACCTGGCAACGCCCGCGAACCGGCAGCCCGCCGCGTTGCGTCCACGCCCCACCACTGAGCCGCCGCTGTCCGTGGAGAGCCGCGAGCAGCTCGTCTACCTGCTCACGCAGGCTTGCGAGCTGGAGCAGGGCGTGTTGTGCGAGTACCTGTTCGCGCTGTACTCCCTCAGACGCGATCCCCATGATGGGCTCAGCAGCCAGCAGCTCGCCCAGGTCGCCCGCTGGGGACGGACCCTCGCTGAGGTCGCCGTCCAGGAGATGCTGCACCTGGCGCTAGCCACCAACCTGCTGACCGCGGTCGGCGGGGTGCCGCACCTTCACCGGCCGAACTTCCCCATCCGCTGCCAGTGGTACCCGCCGGACGTGCGGCTCGCGCTGGCGCCGTTCGGCGAGGCGGCGCTGCGCCACTTCATGTATCTGGAGCGCCCCGACAGCATCGACCTGGAGGACGCCGAAGCCTTCGCGGCGATCTGCGAGTGCCGGCCGCTCACCGCCACCCCGACCACGCTGATGGCCGCCCCGCAGACCTACCACACCGTCGGCCACCTGTATCGCAGCATCGAGCACGGCTTTGCGCGGCTGGTCGATCGCTATGGCGAGGCGGACGTGTTCATCGGCCCGCCCCACGCGCAGGCACGCCGTGAGGTATTCGGCTGGCCGGAGCTGGTGCCGGTCACCGATCTGGCCTCCGCCCGAGCCGCCATCGAGCTGATCGTCGAGCAGGGTGAGGGCGCGGGCGGCGACTGGCGGGAGGCCCATTTCGGCCGCTTCTCGACCATCCTCGAGGAGTTCCTTGCGGCGACCCGGGCGGACCCGGACTTCTCGCCAGCCCGGCCGGCGCGGCCGGCCTACGTCCGCCGCCCCCCCGACCAGCCCGAGGCGACCATGATCAGCGACCCGCTCACCGCGCAGGTGGCGGAGCTGTTCGACGCCGTCCACCAGACGATGCTGCAGGTGCTGTGCCGCTGCTTCATCCACAGCGACGAGACCGACGAGGAGGTGACGACCCTGGTAAACGCCGCCGTGCGGCTGATGGCTGGGGTGCTGCGGCCGCTTGGGTCGGTACTGACCACCCTGCCGCTCGGTCCCGACCACCCTGGGGAGCTGGCCGGCCCGGCGTTCTACATGGTGCATTCTTCCCAGTTCGTGCTGCCGTACCGGGAGGCGGCCTGGAAGGTCATGGTCCAGCGGCTGGGCGAGATGGCCGACGCCTGCGCGCGGCTCGGCCTCGAGCCCGGCCTTGGCCGGGTCGCCAAGCTGGAGCCGAACGTCCGGGCCATCGCCGCCGGGCTGCGGGCTCACCTGGACGAGCGGTCTTGACGGTGTGGGAATCTGAATTCGGAGGGCACCGGAAAGGATCGATACAGAATGCCACACGATCTGGAGACGACGAGCTCGATCGCCATCAACGCCCCCGCTGCCAGGGTGTGGGAGGCCTTGACGACGCCGGAGCTGATCAAACAATGGTTCTTCGGCGTCGACACGGTGACGGATTGGAACGTCGGCGGCCCGATCGTGCACAGCGGCGAGTACCAAGGCAAACCGTATGAGGACAAGGGAAGCATTCTGAGGTTCGAACCACCACGCTTGCTGGTGCACAGCCATTGGAGCCCGCTCTCGGGCGTTGCGGATCGCCCTGAGAATTATCAGGAGGTCGCCTGGAGCCTGTTGGAGCGTGAGGGCCAGACGGAGCTCACGATCACGGAGGTCAATCTCCCTTCTGAAGCGGCGAAGGAGGTCTCGGAGAAGAGCTGGGGGATTGTGCTGAGCAACCTGAAGGACCTGCTCGAAAGGTAGGCTGGCCAGCAGGATCGGCCCCGTCACCCGGCCGTCCACGAAGCTCGCTATCGCCGGTCAACGGCGAGCTCCAGCCCGAGCGCGATGAGGATCGCGCCGAGGGCGCGTTCGAGCCGCCCGCGGACAGCGACGCGGCTCCACACCGCGCCGGCGCGGCCGGTGAGCAGCACGCGGCCGGCTGTCCAGGCGCTGTCAACGAGCACCTGAACGCTCGCCAGTGCCACGAGCGTCGGAAGGAGCGGGCCGCTCGGTGGCAGGAACTGCGGCAGGAAGGAGATGGCGAACACGGCCGCCTTTGGATTGGCCGCGATCGACACGAGCGAGGCGCGGAACGCCGCACCTGGCGTGCGACCACGCGGCAATCGACCCGTCAGCGCCACGCCGGCCTCGTCGGCGCCGGCGCGGCGGGCGCCGTGCCACGCCTGCAGGCCGAGCGCGACGAGCGCCAGTCCGCCGACGACGTGGAGCGCGTCGAAGAGCATGCGGTTGGCGGCCAGCAGCACCGACAGGCCAGCGCCGCCCGCAAGCGCCCAGCCGAGCAACCCGACCTCGTTGCCAGCAACGGCGGCAAGCCCCGCGCTTCGCCCATCGCGCAGCATGCGGTGCAGGCAGAGCATGGTCGCCGGGCCCGGAAGCACCGCCAGCACCAGGCACGCGAGCAGGAACCGTGGCAACACCTGCAACAAGTGCTCGAACATGACGGCCACCCTACGGGGCTCCTGGTCCTACTGCTAGGGCCAGTTGAGGGTGCCTTCGGTGAGTCCAGGGAGCAGGCTCGGGGCCATGACGACCGCTGGCCCCACACGGACGCCCGGAGCGGTCGAGCCGCCCAGGGCCTCCGAGCTGCTGATCGAGTTCAACCGTGCCAGCCGCGAGCCCCTCCGCCGCCAGCTGGAGACCAGGCTCCGCGGGGCGATCGAGGACGGCTCCCTCCCCGACGGCACGGGACTTCCGTCCAGCCGAAGCCTGGCTGAACAGCTCGCTGTCTCCCGTGGCGTCGTCGTTGACGCCTACGAGCAACTGATCGCCCAGGGGTTCCTCGTCTCAAGGCCGCGCCAGGTGCCCGTCGTACGAGCCGGAGAGGCTCGCAGGCCCGCGCCACCTCGGCCGGCGCCGCGGTCCCGCTTCGTGCTCAGTCCGAACGCGCCCGATCTCAGCCTCTTCCCGCGGCGCCTCTGGCTGCGGGCGACGGCCGAGGCCATGCGTGACCTGCCCGACACGGAGCTCGACTATCCCGCCGATTCACGGGGCGCGGCGAATCTCCGCACGGCGTTGGTCGGCTATCTGTCGCGAGTCCGCAGGGTGCGAGTCGACCTCGACAACCTGACCCTCACCCTCGGGTTTCTCCACAGCCTGGATCTCCTCTTCCGTGGACTCGTGCTCCGGGGCGTCAAGCGCGTCGCCGTCGAAAATCCCTCGATTCCTGAGCAGATCGCGATTGCCCGCGCTCACGGGATGGAGGTCCAACAGATCGTGGTCGACGAGGCTGGCCTGGTGGTCGCGGATCTGCTCGACACCGACGCCGAGGCGGTGATCGTCACTCCCTCGCACCAGTTCCCGCTCGGAACCGTCCTCAGCCCAGAGCGGCGACGGGCGCTCGCGGCTTGGGCCAGGGAGCGGGACGCGCTCATCGTCGAGAACGACTATGCTGCCGAGTTTCGCTATGACGGGCCACCGATCGGAGCGGTGCAGGCCCTCGCGCCAGAGCGCACCGTGTACGTCGGCACGACGAGCAAGACCCTCGCACCCGCCGTCCGCCTGGGCTGGATCGCTGCGCCCGCCGAGGTCACAAGCGCCCTCGCGGGCGCGCAGCTCGAGGGAAGCGGCGGCTTCACCGGCCTCAATGGGCACGTGTTCGCCCGGCTGTTGCTGTCGGGCTGCTACGAGCGGCACATCCAGCGCTGCCGGCGCGACTACCGGCGCCGACGCGATGCGCTGGTCGAGGCAATCTCGGCGGAGCTGCCACAGCTGCGAGTACTCGGCATCGCCGGCGGTCTCCACCTCACCCTGCAGCTTCCCCCCGGCTGCGATGCCGATCGGGTCGCGGAGACGGCCAGATCGGAGGGAATCGACATTCGTCCGCTGTCCTACTACGCGCACAGCCCGATCGAGCAGGAGCCGGGGCTCGTGATGGGCTACGGCCGGCTACCGCTGCCCAGCGTGCCTGGCGTCGTCGGCGCATTGGCGCGGGCCTTGCGGAGCGCACCGCCGGATCAGGCCAGCGCGGCCAGCTGACCCGGGGTGTCCCAACGCAGATCGGAACACGACCAGACAGCACCGATCCCCGTTCATCCGACCGAAACCTCAGCGACCGGTCCCTGTACAGGCAAGGAGCGCCCGATAACCATGACTGAGCTGTCAGACGACGTCCGTGCGCTTTTCAACGGCCCCGACTACGCCCACGTCGCCACGGTGCTGCCAACCGGCGGCCCCCACAGCGTCCCTGTCTGGGTCGGGCTGGAGGGCAACCGCATCGCGTTCCTCACAGCACCTGGCTCACGCAAGGCGCGCAACCTCGACCACGACCCGCGCGTGGCGATCTCCATCACCGACCACGACCAACCCTACGCGATGGCGCAGGTCCGCGGGCGCGTCACCCAGCGCCTGGAAGGCGAGGCGGCCTGGGCCGTCATCGACCGGCTCTCGCACAAGTACACCGGCCAGCCGTACCCGCTGCGGACCGACCGCGTTGTCTTCCTGGTCGACCCGGAACATGCGTTGGCACAGGCGTATGGATGACCACGGTCATCAACCACGCGCCTATGGTTTGGCAGGAAGAGGCAAAGGTCACGGCCGGCCCGTGGTCTCGGCCGGCCGGCGGGTGAGGTACCGCGAACAGGCACATCCGTTCACGGTTGGAGGGGGATCCATGAACACCGTACGTTCGAGCGACGGCACCACCATCGCGTTCGATCAGTGGGGTGAGGGACCGCCGGTCATCTATGCGGGCGGCGCGCTCAACGGTCGGCAGGCGCTCCGCTGGCCGCACTCCTGGCGCGGAAGACAGGGCTAGTAGCTCGTCATCTGTGAATTGCATGATGCGGGGGTTCGGCCCATGCTCATTGCGGTCGAGGACCCCGCCGCTGGAGAAGCCAAGCATGCGCAAGCAACACGTCGTCGTCCTACCCGAGCCCGAGCGTGCCCGGCTCCACACCCTGATCGGCCAGGGCACCGCCCCGGCCCGCGTCCTGACCCACGCCCGCATCCTGCTCAAGGCCAACCAAGGCGAGGCCGGCGTTGAGGCGACCGTGCACAACACCAAACAGCTGGGCTGCGGCCGCACGATCGAGCGGTTCCCCCAGATCGCCACCCGGCTTGCGGGCATGACCGACCGGTTCTGCACCACCCTGGACTGCGTCACCACCGGCTTCCTGCCCGACGGCACCCTCGACCAGCTGCCGCTCCCGCCCGCATCGGCCGCACCCGCATCGGCGGCATCGACCGCAACAAGCCCCGGATGCGGGCCGCGCTGGCAGCGGTCCTGGCGCTCTCGCCCGCACCCGGCGGCTTCACCGTCGCCGACCTGGCCGCCAAGGTGCAGGCGATGGGTGGCCAGGTCGGCTACACCGTCCGCCAGGCCGCCTACGACCTGCGCAAGCTCCGCGGCAAGGACCTGCTCGTCAAACCCGGCCGGTCACGGCGCTACCAGGTCCCGCCACCCGCCGCCCGCACCATCGCCGCGCTGCTCACCCTCCGCGACCAGGTCATCGGCCCGATCCTGGCCGGTGTCCGCAGCCCCCGACCGGGCCGCAAGCCCGCCCACTGGACCGCCATCGACCGCGACTACGAGACCTTGCGCGTCGGCATGCAGACCCTCTTCGCCGACCTCGGCATCACCAGCAGCGCCGCGGCATAGACAACATTTTGTCGATCCGGATTCCTCAAGCGCCTAGGCCAGCGGACTGTCGCCGGCCCGGCAGGTTTGCTTGCTCGCACTGTCCAGACGCGGCCGCGGGAACTGTCATGCCATTTCCGCGCCCCTTGCGATGGCAACGCAACCGATGACATGCGCCTTGCCCGCGGCCGTCCAACTCCAATGCGCAACCACCGTCCTGGAAGGGTCCGATCCCTGTGGCTGCTTCGATCAACGACCTCACCAGACCCGCCGGCCAGGCATCCGCCGCGGTCGATGTTGTCCGTGCCTTCCTCGACGTTGCCACGGCCGTCGGCGGCCGCGCGACGTTCTACAACACCACGGCCGAGCAGCTGGCGCTGGAGGCGTCGGCGCACACTGGCATGCTCGAGCTGGACCGTGGCGTGTACGCGGCGGTCCTGGCCGGGCCGGGGATCACCGATCGTGCCCGGCAGGTCGGCGTGCGCCTGCGGCTTGGCCGGCCGTGGACGGTGGCGGCCGCGACGCTGTTCGACGAGCCGGCCGAGACGATGCTGCTGGGGCGGATAGTCGCGGCGCTGCCGGTGCCGGGGCGCCTGAAGCTGTTCGGTGAGCTGGGTCAACAACGCCCGCGCCCGCAAGCTGATCCTGAGGGCGATCCTGGGCCAGGAGCGGCTGCAGTGGTGGTGCGCCGGTTCGTCGCGGAGTTCGAGTGCCTAGAGACGGCCAGGTCGGCGCGGTGGTGCTCGCCGATGGGCGCGGTCCTCGGCATGGAGCGGGCCCCGTCGGTCGCCTACTGGGACACCCTGTGGGCGCCGTTGCTGCGCGGCTGCTACGGCGCCGAGATGGTCCGCCGCCAGCAGGCCGGTGCGCCGGCGCGGCCACTGGCGACCCGCGTGCCGCTGGACACCGCTGGAACTGGCTCGCTGGAGGAACTCGCCGACGCGCTCGACGCGGCCGACCGTGCCGAGCGGCGGCGCACCCGCGACCGCATCACCCGAGGCGGGGCACGCACCAGGCGCTCATGGCCGACGACGCTGGCGACCGCCACGTGGACGGAGCGCGGCTGGAGACCGTTGCTGGTGAGCGGTTTGTGGGCCAGCTCGTCCGCCGCGGCGGCCGGATCGTGTACGCGTCGCTGGTCGCGCGGGCGGGTGAGCCGCGATCCGTGTTCCCGGGTCATGGCCGGCGTCGCCTTCCCAGAAGGTTCGCTTGGTGGGGCACGTGTCGCGCTCCCAGCTGAGCAGCGGGGAAGAGACCCGGCCGGTGCTGGGTCTGGCCGCCGGCCAGCAGACCGCGAGGGGCAGGCGTTCGTGCTGTTGGCCTACCCGGGACTGCTCGCCGCGTCGGCGCAGATCGTCGAGGTGTGGCAGGCGCACGCCGATGGCGACCACGTGGAGATCTTCGTCACCGATGATCCGGGCTATGTCGCGGGGCTTGGCGACAATGACCCGGAGGCCGAGGTCGACCCGGTGCCGTTTCTGGACCGTGACGGTGTTGCACCCAACGGCATGATCAACGGCAGAGAGCGGCTGGTGCCGGGTGATCGGCTGCTGTGGCTTGGGGCAACGGATGGGACTGCCGAATGCACGGCGGTGCTGTTCGAGACGTCGTGCCACTGCCAGGTGATCGGGCGCACGTGGAACCCCGAAGTCCTCGCCCGAAGGCGATCCCTTCTGCTGCATGCCCTGACGTTGGATGAGTCGCCGGCAGCCATGATCGGTCCGACACGACGAGCGCTTGCCCTACCCGTGCCGCGCGTTTGGGCGCCGCGGCATCCAGACGCATCGAACGGGTGGGCGAGAGTGGACGCCAAACCGCCGCCGCCGGCGTATTGGCTGCCGCAGTTGCACTCCGTCGGACGCGACGCAAGGGCCAGCGGAACCGGCGGTAGTCCTGGCCCCTGGTGATCGCGTCGAGGCCGATCTCGCCGACCTGACCAGGCTCCGATCAGCCCACCGCCCCGCGCTCGCCCGGCTCATGCTGGCGAGGCGGGCCCCGCACGGCACCGCCTCCTGGCTGGGTCTGTGCTGCCCTCCCGAGCAGCGGCGGCGCCCTCAACCAGGAAGGACAATACCCGATGACAAAGGGGGGCGACGTTCAAGCGCTGCGGCTGCCGGGATTCCAACACCGGCAAGCCGCTCGGCCCGTCGTGCCCTGGCCTGCGCCGGGCACGGGGATCGTGGAGCACCACCCACGGACGCTGGTACCACCGGCTTGAGCTGCCCACCGGCCCGGGCGGCAAGCGCCGACGGCTGGAACGCGGGGGCTTCGACAGCCAACGCCACGCCCAAGCCGACCTGGATCACGTTGCCGGCCTGCTGGGCCTTGCTGACCCGACCGATCCTCACCAGGTCGGCGAGGTCGTCGCGCTGCTGGTCGCCTCCCGGCGCACCCGCGGGCAACTTCCGAGCCCCGATGAGGTTCGTCGCCTTCCGGGGGCTTCGCCGCGGGGAGGCGTGCGGGCTGCGCTGGGTCGACGTCGAACTGGGCGGCAGGCAGATCATGGTCCGCAAGCAGCTCAACCAGATTGGCGGGCGGAAGACCTGGCGGCGGGCCCGAAAGCCGTCCGGGTAGGCGTCCTGGTCGGCGTAGCCACCGCACGGCTCGGTGTGGATGAACACCGGCCCTACCTCCGCATACGGGCTGGCCTGGTGGAACGGTGACCAGGCCAGGAGCATGATCCGCTCGCCGGGCCTGGAGTCGCGCAGGCAGCAGCGCAGCGGCGCGCCGCCTTCCTTGTCGATTGTCGGGCGAAGTCGGTTGCCGTGGTCGTCGTAGCCCTGGGCGCGGATGCGGTCCAGTGCCTCGGGTGGCAATGTGGTGATCTGGAACGTGATGCGTTCTGCCGTAGCCGATGCTGGCGGCGATGTGGTGATGTCCATGGATCGACGCTAGCGCTCGCGGCGGCCATGCGCTGGCGGAATTCGGACTTCATCCTGCTGGGAATAAGCGCTGCAACCCTGGCCCACGAGGTCCAGCTTCAGCCGAGCGAAGACCAGAGTCTCTACCGAAGCCAGGGCGATTCGGATCGCGTGCGCCACGGATGCCATGAACTCGCTGAGATGGGCGTCTGCTCGGTAGCAGCTCTCGGGAGGCTCGGTCGCCGGACGCCGCCCCGACCTACCGGTTTCCTATCGCCATCCTCACCGGGGACCTACCGCTTTCCTACCGGATTCCTACCGGATTCCTACCTGTGCGCCCGGAGGGATTCGAACCCCCGACCCGCGGATTAGAAGTCCGCCGCTCTCTCCACTGAGCTACGGGCGCTGGCCTGCGGTTTCGCCCTCGGCGACCGCCGTTGACTGCCTAACTGACTGCCTAACGTCAGAGCTGGTCTCCGAAGAGGTCGTCGAGGGCCCTTACCTCCTGCTGCTGCATCGTAGCGGTTACGTGGGAGTACAAGTCCAACGTGAGCCGATCTGGCTGTGCCCGAGCATCTCGCTGACCACCTTCGGGTGGATGCCGAGGCTCGAGCAGCAGCGTCGCGGCGCTGTGGTGCAGGTCATGGAACCGCATGTCCAGCACGGCGCCGGTGAAGTCGAGGACCCCCTCGATCTGCGCGCCGGTCAGGTTGATCGTCCCGTGGGCCGTGAACCCCTCTCGGCAGCGCATGGACTGGCCAACCACCAGCCGCTCGCCGGTGAGCGCAGCGCCACCCGGATTTGTGAGTGTCGCACCATCGAAGGTCAGGAGGGTCCCGATGCGGGCGCTGCTGAGGTGGACCTCGCCAACGGCGGTGGTGCACTCATCGTCAAACCGCAGGCTCTCTCTGACGATGAGCCCAAGGGCATGCAGGGCAATCCCGCCAGGGTTGTAGTACTACAACGCCGGTTGGCTAGGGTGGCCCGCCTGGGTGCTCCCGCAGCCAGCGCCGCCGATGCGACGCGGTCGCGGCGGCCTTGCGCCGCTGCTGGTCCCCAAACCAG